>Ga0206886_1012_pt1 | contig 44356 bp, 48 predicted proteins | sample Alteio_BWOrgHeat_92_FD_152952 | JGI IMG/M metagenome (GOLD analysis project Ga0206886, IMG submission 152952) | Enriched cells from forest soil in Barre Woods Harvard Forest LTER site, Petersham, Massachusetts, United States - Alteio_BWOrgHeat_Nextera2 ... | reverse complement strand
CGCTCTGCAGGGCCTTCACCTTGTACTCATCGTTATCGACGCAAATGACCTCATGCCCCATCTCAGCGAAGCAAACGGCGGCTACCAAGCCCACGTATCCCGATCCCACCACGGCGATATGAATTCTCTTTGACATGGGTGATGATGACTGCTCGCTATGGATGTCGCCAGCGACGTCTAGACTAATTTTAGCTTAGACACGCGATAAATCCGGGGTATAGCGCGTAGGCCTCTATTGCACTTAGGGTGAATATCGGCAAAGGCGGTGCTTGGCTGGGAGCGGTTGCTACCAAGGATTTAGCGCCGTGGACGGTCTACGAAGGCGTGCAGGCCATCAAGGTCAAGGAACGGGTGAGGATCGCCTAGTCTAAAAAAATTGGGAAATCAGCCGCGGAGCTTAGCGAGGAGGTCCGTCGGATGGACGGGCTTGGCCAGAATTTCGAATTCGTGGCCTTGCGCGCGGGCCTTCTCCAACAGATCGGCGGTAGCGGCCTGTCCGGAGAAGAGCAGGATTTTGCAGCTCGGGCGGCGTTTGCGTGTCTCGATGGCAGCCTCGATGCCGGTCATACCGGTCATGATGACATCGCTGATGAGCATGTCGGGCTGGAAGGACTCCAGTGCCTCAATGGCCTTCTCGCCGCTGTAGACCGCGCGCGCTTCAAACCCGGCTTGGTTGAGGATGATGGCCAGCGTGTTGGCGATAACCTGCTCATCGTCGGCAACAAGGACACGGGGCTTACTGGTAGTGTTTGCGGTCTCGGGCATGCTGGGGGTTCTCTGAATCCTTATCGTACTGCCGTGCGCAGGCTTTATGTCTCCACGCGGTTCTGCGTTTATTCTACTGAAAACGTGGCCTTGGGTTGCAAGCTCTTCTGATTGGAGCCGAATCGACGCCGGAAGGATGCTTGGAACTTCCTCAGACCCCGGAAATCAGGCAATTTACGCCCTGCCGGATGCTATTCTGACGGCATGAAGTTCGGCGTTCTCGTTTTCCCAGGCTCCAACTGCGACCATGATACCTACAACGTGGTAGAGGCTGTGCTTGGGCGACCGGTTACCTTCCTTTGGCATAACTCCGAGAACCTGGGTGGGTGCGATGCCATCCTGGTACCGGGCGGGTTTGCCTATGGCGACTACCTGCGTACCGGCGCTATCGCCAGCTTTGCGCCGGTGATGCAGTCGGTCAAGAAATTTGCCAACGCGGGAGGACTGGTGCTGGGTATCTGTAACGGATTCCAGATTTTATGTGAATCCGGACTACTTCCGGGGGCATTGATGCGCAACGCCCGCCAGCATTACGTCTGCAAACAGGTACTACTACGCACTGAGACAGCGAATTCCCCCTTCACACATGGATTGCGGAAGGGGCAGGTCGTTCAGATGCCCATCGGCCACATGGAAGGTAATTACTTCTGCGATGCGGAGACGCTGAAGAAGCTAGAGCAGCAGGACCGGATTGCGTTTCGCTACTCGACCGCGGCAGGGGAGATTACACCGGAAGCCAACCCAAACGGTGCGCTAGGAAATATCGCCGGCATCCTGAATGAGGACCGAAATGTACTGGGGATGATGCCACACCCAGACCGCTCCAGCGAGCAGTTGCTGGGTTCGGCGGATGGACTGGCAATCTTCCAGGCAATGGCCAAGACGCTATCGGCGGCCAGGACGCTGGCTTAGGGTTCTCAAGTTTTAGCTCAGCCCGAGGCCGCCATCCACGGCCAGTAACTGCCCAGTGATGAAGCTGGGCGCGGTGGCGAAGAAGAGCACCGCGGCGGCGACGTCCTCGGCCATTCCATTGCGTTTCATCGGCGTCTTCGCGGCCAATCGCTGCCAATCGTCCAGCTCGTTTTTCTCGCCCTGCTGAATCATCCCCGGAGCAACGCAGTTAACGCTGATCTCGGGAGCCCAGGCCTTGGCCATCGTCTGCGAGAGCATGTGCAGCGCGGCCTTCGACGCGCAGTAGTGCCCATGTGTGGCCCATGGCAGCATCCCCCCCAATGAGCCGATATGAACGATGCACCCCTTTACCGCCTTTAAATGCGGATACGCTGCCTGCGAAACCAGGAATGGCCCGCGCGCATTGGTCGCAAACATCTCGTCCCACTGTTCCAGTGATATCTCCGTGAGCGCTACCTCCGTATAGATCGCTGCGTTGTTTATTAGCAGGTCGAGCCCATCGAACTCCGCCACCACTTCGGCGACTGCCTCACGGACGCTGACCGGATCGCGCACATCGCAGCGCAGCGCCATCGCATCTACGTCCCTTGCCGCCAGATCGCGCAGGGTAGTCTCGGCGTCTTCGCCATGCTCGCGGTAGGTGATGGCAACGGAAGCGCCAGCCTCCGCCAGCGCCAGCGCGATAGCGCGGCCGATACGGCGTGCGCCGCCGGTCACCAGCGCACGCTTCCCTGCAAGAGTTCGGGTGACCATGGTTACTGCTTCGGCGCGGGGGCTGGAGCAGGTGTAGTTGTGGGTGTGGCCTTCTGCTGGATGCCGCGAGCGTCGGGTGCCGCTTTACCCGTAGTGTCCTCGTATGCGGAGACTTGGGCACGCGGCGACACCAGCTTGACGGTGATGTCCTTGGTGTTGACGGGGATATCGTAGTCGCCACCGTAAGGAGCAAAGCCGGTAGCGAGGACCTGCAGGCGTAGCGTGCTGCCGACAGGTATCAGGTCGAGCGTTGCCTTACCCTCTGGATCGCTCTTGATGTCCATGGCCCCCTGGTCCTTGCCGTCCTTGTCGATGGGATGGAAGATCACAGCGGCGTTGGGGACGGGTTTGCCGTTACTGGCCTTCAATACCAGAACGACGATGTGCGCGGTCTCCGCAGGGGCCTTGTACTTGCGGCCATGCTTATCATCTTGCGCCGAGGCCGTCGAGGCGGCCGCAAACAGGCAAGTAAGGGTGAAAGCAGCGGCCAAATGGGAGATGAAACGGGTAAACATAGGCATATTCTAGCGCCGATTAGGCTGATTTTTGCTGGATTTTAGCAGCTTTGAGAGAGCCATGTTAAATATGCGTGTATCTCGCTCATATTTTTCGTCGACTGCTTGACAGCACAGGCTCTGACCTTCTATGGTTAGCAATCAGAGGGACAGAGTGCTAATCCTGTGGAAATAGTGGGCGGCGCTCCCTTCCAAAGCTTCAAAACCTGGCGGCAACACCCATCGGCACCGTGCCGGTGCGAGCTGCCAGCAACTACGCAATAAGGAGAAGTGACGCAATGGCATCAAAGACTACGTTTACTCCGCTGCATGACCGGGTTCTGGTTAAGCGCACGGAAGAGGAATCGAAGAGCGCAGGCGGCATCATTATCCCGGACTCGGCCAAAGAGAAGCCGCTGGCGGGAGAGGTCCTGGCAGTTGGCCCGGGCAAGGTCCATAACAACGGCACGATCACCCCGGTGGGCGTGAAGGTTGGCGACAAGATCCTCTTCGGCAAGTTCACCGGCTATGAGATCAAGCTGGACGGCGAAGAGCTTCTGGTAGTCCGCGAAGACGAGATCTTCGGCATCGTCAAGTAGCCCTGCGTGCGGCAAGCATATTGCCTTTAGCCGCAAAAGATCGCAAAAGATATAAGAACAACAACCCGCAAGGGTAACTGGAGAAAGCAACATGGCAAAACAGATTCTGCATGGAGAAGATTCGCGGCAGGCCATTCTGCGTGGCGTGAACACGCTGGCCGACGCGGTGAAGGTGACACTGGGTCCGAAGGGCCGCAATGTCGTCATCGAGAAAAAGTTCGGTTCGCCGACGATCACCAAGGACGGCGTGACCGTTGCTAAGGAGATCGAGCTAAAGGACGCGCTGGAGAACATGGGTGCGCAGATGGTGCGCGAGGTTGCATCCAAAACCTCCGATGTTGCCGGCGACGGCACCACCACCGCGACCGTGCTGGCACAGGCGATCTACCGCGAAGGCGTGAAGACCGTAGCGGCCGGCGCCAACCCGATGGCGCTGAAACGCGGCATCGACAAGGCCGTGGAGGCCATCATCGGCAAGCGCGATGAGCATGGCAACATCGTAGGAGGAGCGCTGAACAAGCTCTCCAAGCCTGTCTCCGGAGACATGATCGCGCAGGTCGGCACCATCTCGGCCAACTCTGACTCGCAGATCGGCACCATCATCGCCGAGGCGATGAAGAAGGTTGGCAAGGACGGCGTCATCACCGTCGAAGAATCACGCACCATGGAGACGCAGCTGGACGTGGTCGAGGGCATGCAGTTTGACCGCGGCTACCTGTCGCCTTACTTCGTCACCGATCCGGAGCGCATGGAAGTCGCGCTAGAGAATCCCTACATCCTCATTTATGAGAAGAAGATCTCCACGATGAAGGATCTGCTGCCCCTTCTGGAGCAGGTGGCCCGCACCGGCAAGCCGCTGGTCATCATCGCCGAGGACGTCGACGGCGAGGCGCTAGCGACCCTGGTGGTCAACAAGCTGCGCGGCACGCTGAACGTGGCTGCCGTCAAGGCTCCGGGCTTCGGCGACCGCCGCAAGGCCATGCTGGAAGATATCGCGATCCTCACCGGTGGCCAGGCCATCACCGAGGACCTCGGCATCAAGCTGGATGCGGTCAAGCTGGAAGAGCTGGGCCAGGCCAAGCGCATCACCATCGACAAGGACAACACCACCATCGTCGACGGTAACGGCGACTCCAAGAAGATCGAGGGCCGCGTGAAGGAGATTCGCGCGCAGGTCGAAACGACCACCTCGGACTACGACCGCGAGAAGCTGCAGGAGCGGCTTGCGAAACTGGTCGGCGGCGTGGCCGTCATCAAGGTCGGGGCAGCTACCGAAACCGAGATGAAGGAGAAGAAGGCACGCGTGGAGGATGCAATGCATGCAACGCGCGCGGCAGTCGAGGAGGGTATCGTCCCGGGCGGCGGCGTCGCACTGGTGCGCTGCACCGATGCGGTGGATGAGCTGATCAAGAAGCTCGAAGGCGATGAGAAGATCGGCGCCAACATCATCCGTCGCGCTATCGAAGAGCCTCTGCGCATGATCGTCCTGAACGCGGGCGAAGAGGGCGCTGTGGTCATCGGCAAGATCCACGAGTCCAAGCAGGCCAACTTCGGCTACAACGCAGGCACCGATAAGTACGAGGACCTGGTTGCGGCCGGCGTCATCGATCCCACCAAGGTCACGCGGACCGCGCTGCAGAATGCAGCATCGATCTCCGGCCTGATGCTGACCACCGAAGCCATGATCTCCGAGATTCCGGAGAAAAAGGAAGCGGGCGGCGGGCATAACCACGGCGGCGGCATGGACGGAATGTACTAATTCTCTTCCCTGCAACTGCTGCACACGCGAAGAGGGCCTCGGCAATGCCGAGGCCCTCTTCCTTTTGGCATTGCTGCCAATGCTCTATCTCTATTTCGTGAACAGCTTACTGTCCGGCGACTTCTGGTCCTGGTCCTTAATGCGGCTGCCCGCACGCGTGGCGCTATCCATCGCCGCCCGGTCCATCCGCTGCTGGTCGTCCTTGCCAATTTCGGTGTCACCGGTATGGGAAGGCTTAATAGCTTCTGAAGAAGGACGATTTGCGCTCTTGTTCGGATTCAGGTTCATGTCAATCACCTCTCAAAGCATAGGATTCTCGCTAGACGTGGAGCGTTGTCCAGCGATGCAATCTGTCGGGCTTGTAACATAGCTCCATGAATAAGCTCAGCCCGGCAGAGGTCCATGCCTCCGCACTTGTAATCGACACCCACGCGGACACGCCGCAGCGCTTTGTCGATGAGGGCTGGGACTTTACCGGCCCCTTGGGTACCGGCATGCTGAACCTGGAGACCGCGCGGCGCGGCAACCTGGCAGCGGAGTTCTTCGCCATCTGGGCCGAGCCGGTCGAGTGGAAGGGGCGCTTCGCCGAGCGGACGCAGTCGCTCATCGACGCAATGCTGGCGCAGGTCAGTAAGCATCCGCAAGCGATGCGGCTGGGTGTTTCGCCGGACGATATCGAGACTGCTCACCGGGACGGCATCTTCTGCGCGCTTATGGGCATCGAGGGCGGGCACTCTATCGAGAACAGCATCGATCGGCTGCGCGATTTCTACCGCCAGGGCGTGCGCTACATGACCCTCACCTGGTCCAACTCGAATGAGTGGGCGGACTCCTCCGGCGATGACACCGATCCAACCGTGCCGCATCACGGTGGATTGTCGGACTTCGGTCGCGACGTCGTGCGCGAGATGAACCGGCTGGGCATGATGGTAGACGTCAGCCACGTCGCCGATTCAACCTTTTGGGACGTGCTGCGCACTACGCGTACGCCTATCCTGGCTTCACACTCCAACGCGCGCGCGCTGACGCCGGTAAAGCGCAACCTGACCGACGAGATGTTGCGCGCCATCGCAGCCAATAACGGAGTTGTGATGGTCAACTTCTACTCCGGCTTTGTGGATGCGGCATGGCGCGAGACTTGGGAAGGTAGCCGCACCGAACGACAGAAGGAGCATCGCGTCATGGAGGAAGAACTGCACGCCGAGGGGCGGCCTGTGCTCTATGGCGATACGCTGCAGCTCGACCGCAAACATGCTGCCAGGCAGCCGCGTGCGCGCTTCAAGTGCCTGATCGACCATTTTGACCACATCGCGCAGATCGCGGGCATCGACCATGTCGGCATCGGGACCGACTTCGACGGCATGGCGCATCTTCCCGAGGGCATCGACAGCGCAGCCGACCTGCCGAAGATCACCGAAGCCCTTATGGCCCGGGGCTATACCGCTGAACAGATGCACAAGGTCCTGGGCGGCAACCTGCTCCGCGTCTTTCGCGACATCGAAGCGGCAAGGTCTTGCGACTAAACGCTACTTATCAGCGACGATATCAATCTTGTGAATCTGCGGCTTTTCGGCGAATAGCTCATCGGCCTTGGCCATCAGCGCCTTGGCGATCTCACCGTTCAGATGGGCGTCGCGCCCAGCCACGTCATTGAAGGTGTCGAAGACGCTGAAGGCATTCTCATCTTCGCGCAGGCCGAACCAGTTCACCGTGCCTTGCTCCTTCTTTGCCATCTCGGCGCCCTGCTTTAGAAAGGCCTCGACCTCGGCTTCCTTGCCGGGCTTCGGTACCAGCCGAACGTATAACGCGTACTTCGCCATAGGATTCTCCTATTGCTGCGATAAGGAGTTGGATGCCGAATCGACAGGAGACGGCTCGGAATGGCTCCTCCTTGGGTAATTTTGCGCGCGGCGCCACTCATGCGATAGCCTTGTGAGCGGATGAGATTTCGCCTCTTTGCTTTGACTATTCTTATGGGTGCGGGCGCGATGGCGGCCTCTGGTCAGGCCGCGCAGCAGCTTCCCGATGCTCCGGGTCTTCCCGACGCACCCGGCGGCGCCGTATCGCGGCAGATCGTTCCCTCCGGACCAACCGCGGTGATCGATACGTCCATGGGACGCCTCACCTGCCGCTTCTTCAATAACGAAGCGCCCGTGGCAACCGCTAACTTTATCGGCCTCGCTACAGGCACTAAAGACTGGATCGATCCTCAGACCAAGCTCCGTCAGCGCGGCGTGCCCTTCTACAACGGAACCACGTTCCACCGCGTCATTCCCGGCTTCATGATCCAGGGCGGCGACAAGATGGGCACCGGCGAAGGCGACGCGGGCTACTTCTTCGATAGCGAGATCGTGCCGGCGCTGAAGTTCGACGTACCTGGACGACTGGCGATGGCCAATGCCGGCCCCAATACCAACGGCACGCAGTTCTTCATTACCGATGCCCCGCAACCCGACCTGAACGGCGGATATACCATCTTTGGGCAATGCGATGCAGCGTCGGTCGCGCTGGTGACGCAGATTACCCACGTGCCTCGCAACCGCGATGACAAGCCGCTGAAGGACGTGACCATGAAAAAGGTCGCCATCGTGCAGGATGGGCAGCCCATTCCGCCAGACCCCATGCCGCCGCAGCCTCCATCCGCGCCTGCGCCGCCAGCCGCATCCAATTAGACTGATCCAAACCAAAGAGGAGAAAGACATACTATGCCGAACACACCGGGGACCTACGCCACGTTCAACACCAACCAGGGCACGATCGTCTGCAAGCTGTTTGAGAAGGAAGCGCCGGAGACCGTGGCGAACTTCATCGGCCTGGCCGAGGGAACGAAGGAGTGGAATAGCCGTTCCAAGAAGGGCCCGAAGCTCTATGACGGCAGTATCTTCCATCGCGTGATTCCGGAGTTCATGATCCAAGGCGGCGACCCCGAAGGTACCGGCATGGGCGGCCCGGGCTACAAGTTCGCCGATGAGACCAAGGGCTCGCCGCACAGCTTCACCAAGCCGGGCAAACTAGCCATGGCCAACGCCGGACCGAACACCAACGGCTCACAGTTCTTCATCACCGTCACGGACACCAGCTGGCTCACCGGCAAGCACACCATCTTCGGCGAAGTCGTCGAGGGCTATGATGTGGTGGAGAAGATCAGCAAGGTCGCTCGCGACGGTATGGATCGGCCCAAGACCCCGGTCGTCCTGGAAAGCGTCACGATCGAGCGCGTCTAGTTCTTCGGCAGCGTGTAGTACTCGTAGTGATAGATCCAGTGGATCGTTTCGCCCGGCTTGGCAGCCAGCTCGATGTACGGCTCCATGCCGATGACCGTCCGGATCGACCACAGTTCGCCATGCACAAAGGGGTGGTCGCTGGTGATGTGCACGCCGGCGCCCACCCGCGCATTCTCCATGCGGATGTCGTTGTCCTTCGCCGTGCCGAAGCCGTTCATCGTCACGTCGAAGGTATCGCGGCCGGCAAAAACCTGCTTGTAGCTCACGCGGTTCCCGTCGATCTGGCCAATGGTCGCCCTGGAACTGCGCGCCGTCTGGATGGGAAACGGCAGCGAGACGGTGAAATCCGGTCCCGTAGCCTGGTGGTCTAGCACCAGGAAGTTATGGTCGTAGACATCGGTCGCAATCGGCAGCCGGCCCAGGTTCTTCAACGAATGTTCGATCACCATCCGCGGCTGCCCCGACACCAGCCGGATCGTCTTCGTGTACAGATACCCGTAACCTGACCCCGGATCGACAACCTTCTGCGTAAATTCCACCGATGTCTTCCGCACGCGAACCTTCCACGGCGCCAGGTTGACGATCTCATAGTCACGATATTGGCTGTAGCGCTGCTCGTCCGGCTTGCGCAGGATGCCGACGCCGATCTTGACGAACGTCCCGCCCGCCTTCGCCTCCGCATAGCCCTGGCCGGACATGTCGTTGGCCGTGTGCACAAACTCCTCCACCGGCCCGGAAGCACTGCTCTGTTTGCCGGCAACGATGTCGTTCCCGTCGAAGATAAAGTCGCGCACTGCCGGGTCCACCCGCGTAAACCACGGCCCATAGAAGCTATGTCCCGCATAAGTCAGCCCAGAGATCACGCCCGACCAGTCAAAACGCGTCCCGTGATAGAAGCCGTCAGCCCCGTTCGGCAACTCCACCGTCACATGCAACACGCCGTTGTCCAGTTGCGCCTGCGGCCCACCCGCATGAGCAGCAATAGCAAGGCACACCCATAGACCGAATCCTGCAATAGTCCGCTTCAGCATCCCAACACTTTATACGCAAGCGGAAAAACCCGCCTGCTAATTCTTCTTCGGCAGCGTGTAATACCGGTATCCATAACTCCAGTGGATCGTCTCGCCCGGCGTGGCCTTCAGCCGGATGTGCGGCTCCATACCCGTCGCCTCACGCGTCGACCACAACTGCGCCCGATATAGCGGATGATCGCCGGTGATCTCCACGCCAGCTCCGGCATGCGCGTTCTCCACACGAATATCGTTCTCCTTCGCCGACTCCGTCCCGCGCATGTACACGCGGAAGATCTCCATCTCCTTCAGCTCGCGATGCAGCACCACGCGGTCCCCCTCCGCGCCACCCAGCTCCGGCTGCGTCGGCCGGTCGGGCTTGTCCGGAGTAATCGGGTAAGCCATCGTCACGGAAAACGCCGGCCCCGTAGGCTCATGGTCCAGCGCCAGGAAGTTATGGTCATACACCGTTGTCGCAATCGGCAGCCGCCCAATGTTCTTCAGCGTATGGTCGATCACCATCCGCGGCTGCCCCGGCACCAGCCGCAACACCTTCGTGTAGAGATAGCCATATCCCGACCGAGGATCGACCACCCGCTGCGTGAACGTCACCGAAGTCCGCGTCACTTGCACCTTCCACGGCTGCGGATCGACGATCTCGTAGTCGAAATAGTGGCTGTAAGGCTTGTCGTCCGGCCGGCGCAGCATGCCCACACCTATCTTCACGAACGTCTCGCCCGGCTTGGCCTCCGCAAACCCCAGCGGCAGGCCATCCTCATTCATGAACTCCTCCACCGGCCCCGTCGCGCCGCTATCTTTACCGGCGGTAATGCCCTCCGGCGCGAAGATATAGTCCTCCACCTTCGCATCGTACTTCGCCCACCAGACGGGATAGTACTCATGCCCCGCATACTTCAGGCTGGAGATCACGCCTGACCAGTCAAACCGGTCGCCGCGATAAAAACTCTCCGGCGATCCTGGCAACTCCACCACGACACGAACTAGTCCGTTGTCCAGCACAGCCTGCGGCCCATCCGCAAAGGCAGCGCCAGCCCATCCAAGCCCCATCAGCAGACACAAACCAGTCCGGAAGTACTTCGACGCAATCAATCGCACGCTTCCCTTATACGTCAATCGGCCAGCGTTCGGCGGAACAGTATAATTTGGCTCAACGCATCACCGAGGATCTGTCGATGAAAGCATCTCAAAAGAGTATTTTGTTCGGCCTGGTGGCTATTGCCTTCACCACGCCTGCAGCATTTGGTCATTTCCAATTACTGGAGCCGTCTTCGGCGCTACAGGAGTCGCCACTCGGCGATCCGCAGAAGGTCGCGCCCTGCGGAGGTCCAGGGACTGCCTCCGGTAAGGTGACCACCGTCACCGGCGGCGACAAACTGCATATCAAGATAAAGGAAACGGTCTTCCATCCGGGCTTCTACCGTGTCGCACTCGCGGTGAACTCACGAGACGAACTGCCGAAAGACCCGCAGGCGATCACGGAGCCCAGCCCCAGCGGCCCGAAATCCGTTGCCGGCGCCATCCTGTATCCACCCGTTGCGCCGGTGCTCGCGGACGGCTTATTCCAGCACGTAGCCAAATTCGACAAAGAGCAGGAAGCCGACGTCAACATTCCGAACATCAATTGCTCGAAATGCACCCTGCAGGTGATCGAATTCATGGCCGAACACGGTTTGAACAAGGATGGCGACTACACGTATCACCACTGCGCCGTGCTTCAGATCACGGCGAATCCGGCCAAGCCGATCGATACCCGCTTTCCCGCTGAACAAAAGTAATCAGGCCGGCGTGATAGCCGGCCTGATAGGTATTGCGCGCGCACCACTTTACGCCATGCCGATGACCGAGCAAAGCTCCTTCACCGCATCGGCAGACTTCTGTAGCGCAGCCTGCTCCTCAGCCGTGAGCTTGATCTGGATGATCTGCTCCAGGCCCTTCGAGCCCAGCTTGCACGGTACGCCGACGTACAGCCCGGTGATGCCATACTCGCCCTGTAGGAACGCGGCGCACGGCAGGATCTTCTTCTTGTCCTTAAGGATCGCCTCCACCATCTCCACCGCCGCGGCCGAAGGCGCGTAGTACGCCGAGCCGGTCTTCAAGTGCTTGACGATCTCAGCGCCGCCATTGGCCGTGCGCGTCTCAATCTCCTTCAATCGGCCGGCCTCGATCAACTCGGTGATGGGGATGCCCGCCACAGTCGAGTAGCGCGAGAGCGGCACCATGGTGTCGCCATGTCCGCCCAGCACAAAGGCCGTGACGTTCTCTACAGAGACCTTCAGCTCCTCGGCGATAAACGTCCGGAACCGCGCCGAGTCCAACACACCGGCCATGCCAATCACGCGCTCGCGCGGTATGCCGAGCTTCTTGAACGCCGTCTGCGCCATCGCATCCAGCGGGTTCGACACGATGATGAAGATCGCCTTGGGCGAGGCGGCCAGGGCCTTCTCCGCCACCTGCGACATGATGCCGAAGTTGGTATTGAGCAGGTCGTCGCGGCTCATGCCCGGCTTGCGCGCAATGCCGGCGGTAATGACGACGATGTCGGAGTTCGCGGTGTCGGCGTAGTCGTTGGTGCCGGTGATCGAACAGTCGCGCTTCTCGATGGGCATGGCCTGCAACAGATCCAGGGCCTTGCCCTGGGGTACGCCTTCGATCACGTCGATCAGGACGACGTCGGCCAGCTCCTTGGAAGCGATCCAGTGGGCGGCAGTGGCGCCGACATTGCCGGAGCCGACGATAGTTACTTTTTTACGCATTGCTTGTTTCTCTCCCTGTAGTGGATACATCTATCATATCCGCCGGAAAAGCCCGTGGTCACGCTGATAAGCGGTTAGCGCAAAGAAAATGCCCCGGGATACGCTCCGGGGCACTGCCTTGGTATGTTTTCGCGGCTCGACTAGAACTGGTTCCAGAGGAGCTGGTTGTAGACGTCGTGGTGGAACTGCACCTCGCTGGACTTGACGACCGTGCCCAGCAGGCGCGGGCAGCGGTCCGCCGATGCCTGCTTCAGGTCGGCATAGCGGCCCTTCACGTCCTCGCCCAGCAGCCGTGTCGTCCATGCCGACCCGCGGAAGTTCTCAAGGGCGGTATAGACGTTGTCCGGCAGGTACCGCTCCGCTTGGCGCAGGTTCTTGATCTTTGCCGTCTGCCCTTCCAGGCCGCTGCGGAAGATCGAGTACAGCACCATGTACGGATTCGCATCCGGACCCACTGAGCGGACCTCGACGCGCGAAGACTTCTCGTTGCCGATGGGAATGCGCACCATGGAGCCGCGATCGACGGCCGAGGCCTTGATCTGGTTCGGCGCCTCGAAGTGCGGATCGAGCCGGCGGTAGGCATTGACGCTCGCATTCAGCAGCAGGCAGATGTCATTGCCATGCGTCAGGATGCGGTCCACGAACTCCCATGCGAACTTGGAGATCTTCTCCTCGCCCTTCGGGTCCCAGAATAGGTTCTTGCCTGCCTTGGTAATGGAGACGTTGGTGTGCATGCCGCTGCCGTTGACGCCCACAACAGGCTTCGGCAGGAAGCTGGCGGTCATGCCCATCTGCGTCGCAACCTGGCGGCAGATCAGCTTGTAGAGCTGGATCTGGTCTGCGGCGGCGACGGCATCGCCATAGGAGTAATTGATCTCGAACTGCGAAGGCGCCACTTCGGGGTGGTCCTTCTCGTTCTCAAAGCCCATGGCGCGCTGCACCTCTGCCGTCGTGTCAATGAACTCGCGCAGCGGGTCGCCGGGCAGCGAGTGGTAGTAGCCACCCTTGTTGACATACTCGAAGGTACCGGTCTCGTGGAAGCGGCGCTCGGCGTCGATGCCGTCGAACAGGAAGCCCTCGATCTCGTTGGCGGCGTTCAGCGTGTAGCCGTTCTTCTTGTACTGCTGCGCGCAGAAGCTCTTCAGCACGCCGCGCAGGTCGCCGGAGTAATGGCCGCCCTGCTTGTCGATCACCTCGCCGAACACGATGACCTTGCCGGGGCCGAACACATCCGCCGGAGTCCAGTAGAACGCGCTCCAGTCCAGGCCCAGGCGCAGGTCGCTCTCGCGCTGCGCGGTAAAGCCGCGGATGGACGAGCCGTCGAAGGTGAGGTTGTCGTAGCTCTTCACCAGGAACTTCTTGTCGTAGTCCAGCATGTGCAGCCGGCCTTCCAGGTCGGAGAACACGACGGTCACGGCCTTGATGCCGCGCTCATCGGTCAGGTAGCGCAGGCGCTCCTCCTGCAGCACGTGCATCGGGGTACGGGATTTGCGCTGGTCCTTGGCGCGGAGGTTCAGCTCTTCCAGCTCTTCGTAGGACAGCTCAAGAAAATTGCGAAATTCGTTCATGACACTCCTTCATGCGATGGGGATACACGGCTGCCGAAGTGAGGTTCGGCCTTGAAAACCTTTGGAAATTGAGGTGCTCTCAACTCCCAAATTACCAGAAATCCACGCCCGCGAAAATACGGAAATCCAGCCGCTGCCCCGGTAGGGCGAATGCACTATGTAAAGAATGGATAAAATTCGCCCCTCGGAATTCGCACAGATAGCACACAGAGAGGGCTCTATCATGCGATACTCTTTTTTGGCGGCTGCCGGTCACGGGTAGCGGCGATTGTCTCTATCCCCCGGAGGATCTTCGAATTGGGCAAAAATATGGTTCCCACGCGCCTGTTCTTTACCAAGGGCGTCGGCAAACACAAGGAACGGCTCACCTCGTTTGAGCTGGCGCTGCGCGATGCGGGTATCGCTGCACAGAATCTGGTGCGCGTCTCGTCCATCTTCCCGCCAAAGTGCAAGCTCATCACGCGCAAAGAGGGCCTGAAGTTCCTCTATCCGGGAGAAGTCGTGTTTGCCGTGGTCGCGGAGAACTCCACACGCGAGGCGCACCGGCTGGTAGCATCGTCCATCGGCGTTGCCCTTCCCGCGGACCGCAACACCTACGGCTACCTCAGCGAGCACCACACCTTCGGCGAGACCGACAGCCAGGCCGGCGACTACGCCGAGGAGCTGGCCGCCGAAATGCTCGCCACCACGCTCGACGTGGAGTTCGACCCCGATAAAAGCTGGGACGAGAAGAAGGAGATCTACCGCATCTCGAACAAGATCGTGCGCACGGCCAATGTCACGCAGTCGGCCGTGGGCGATAAGCACGGCCGATGGACGACCACCATCGCCGCGGCGATCCTGCTGTTCGACGAGAAGTAATCTCTGCCGGAATTTCGAAAGGGCGCCGGCAGCAGCTGGCGCCTTTTCTCTTGGGCACGAATGGAGTGACGAATGGCTGAAGGCAGGAATAAACGAGTTGCACTGATCCAGATGAGTTGCGGCATAGACACCGCCGCCAACCTGGACAAGGCCGCCGATCGCATACGCGAAGCCGCCCGCGGCGGCGCGGACATCGTCTGCCTGCCGGAGCTCTTCCGTGCGCAATACTTCTGCCAACGCGAGGACCACACCCTCTTCAACCTCGCCGAGCCCATCCCCGGCCCCTCCACCGAGCGCCTCACCGCCGTCGCCCGCGAGGAGAAGGTCGTCGTCATCGCCTCGCTCTTCGAGCGCCGCGCCGCCGGCATCTACCACAACACCGCCGCTATCCTGGAGAGCGACGGCAGCATCTCCGGCATCTACCGCAAGATGCACATCCCCGACGACCCGCTCTACTACGAGAAGTTCTACTTCACGCCGGGCGACCTCGGATTCAAGTCCTTCAAAACATCCGCCGGCAATCTCGGCACGCTCGTCTGCTGGGACCAGTGGTACCCCGAAGCTGCGCGCATGACGGCGCTGCAGGGCGCGGAGATTCTCTTCTACCCCACCGCCATCGGCTGGCACCCCAGTGAGAAGGCTGAGTTCGGCGAAGCGCAGTATTCAGCATGGCAGACCATCCAGCGCGCCCACGCCATCGCCAACGGCGTCTTCGTCGCCGCCGTCAACCGCGTCGGCCATGAGCACGGCGATGTCATGCACAACGGCAAAACGATGAAAGGTCCCGGCGACCATACTAAGGATTCCGGTCTCGAATTCTGGGGTGGCAGCTTCCTCGCCGACCCCTTCGGCCGCATCATCGCCCAGGGCTCGCACGACAAGGAAGAGATCCTCGTCGGCGAGATCGACCTCAAGCTCCTCGAAGAGACCCGCCAGCACTGGCCCTTCCTCCGCGACCGCCGCATCGACGCCTACGGTGGCATTACGAAGCGGTTTATCGACTAGCGAAGCAGCTACTCCGCCGAAACTTACTGTTCGGCAAGAAAGTCACCAAGTGGTCGCTTGTTCTTGCGAGAGTTGCAGTCAAGGCAAGCGGTGATCAGATTTTCAAAGCTATTGTCCCCGTCTTCCGAGACAGGCGTGACGTGATCTAGCGTGGCAGTAAAGCGGGTCAGCTGCTTTTTGCAATAACAACATTCATAGCCATCTCGTTCAAACACTTTGATTCGATTCTCGCGAACATTGTAATAGTCGATTTCGCTGAGGTCGACTTGAGGAAGCGAGGCCGTTGCCGTGCGTTCAGCGCGAAATTTCTGGCATGCCACAATCTCGTCGGGGATTAAAACGCGATAAAGCGTACCAGTCCGGTTTGGTTCACCTTCTTTGCGAATCGCACCGATAGCTTCCAAGTCTCTTAGAGATCCCTGCACTTTAGCCAGTGAAATTGAGTTCTCGGGGTTATCCGAGCGCGATGATTTGACAACAGAGGTCCGAAGACCACGAGAACTAAACCGAAGATGAACATTCCCGTTCTTAGCAATCGAATGCCGGAAAAGATACCAATAGAAAACAGCATCATAAGGCGTTAGTAGAGGCTGTAGATCGTCAACAATTTGCTGAATAATGAGCGGCAGTTCGAGAGCCGAGAAATCACGGCCTCCACCAGACATGTCAGTTGTCCCGATCTCGTCTTCAAGCTCGGTTAGAAGCTCCCTAATTCGCTCGAATCGATCACTCATATATGAATCGCATTGTAGCGCCTAACCGGATGCCCGTTGGGCCTTTGTCTCACGCGAATGGACCTTCACCCGCTGCCTCATGTAGAGAGATTTTCACCCTGCGTTTGGCGTAGTTTCTCGCTCCGCCAGCTATACTTAAAGAAGGGGCATTTCACAAAATCCCCCCACAAGTTGACTGGCTATGTAGATTATTGCGTGCGCCCAAGTCCAGACTTAAGTCCTTATTTCGCGGTACTTTACATACTTTTGGTATAGGGGGGGGGACCCCGCCCCGATAGAACAAAAGGAGCCAGCACGACGTGCCCAAGCAGTCCCAATATCGCATGCCCGCCGAGTGGGAGCCGCACGCAGCCACCTGGATCGCCTGGCCGCATAACGCCGAGGACTGGCCCAACAAATTTCAGCCCATCCCTTGGGTCTACGCCGAGATCGTCCGCCACCTCGCCCGCGTCGAGGATGTCCACATCCTCGTCAATGACCTCCCGGCGGAGCGGCGTGCGACCGCCATCCTCCGCCGCGTTGGAGCCAACCTCGCCCGCCTGCACTTCCACCATTGGCGCACCGACCGCGTCTGGCTCCGCGACTCCGGCCCAATCTTCGTCAAAAACGCGAAGGACGAGATCTCCCTCACCAACTGGAAGTTCAACGCCTGGGCCAAATACGATAACCACCGCAACGACGACCGCATCCCGCAGCAGGTCGCCAAGCTCTACGACATGGAAGAGATCAAGCCGGTTTCCGGCGATCACCGCCTCGTCCTCGAAGGCGGATCCATCGACGTCAACGGCGCTGGCCTATTGCTGACCACCGAGGAGTGCCTCCTCAGCGAAGTCCAGCAACGCAACCCCGGCATCAGCCGCCAGCAACTCGAAGCCGCCTTCGCCGCATATCTCGGCATCGAGAAGACCATCTGGCTCAACCGCGGCTGCGCCGGCGACGACACCCATGGCCACGTCGACGACATCGCCCGCTTCGTCGGCAAAAACAAGGTTCTCACCGCCGTCGAGCACAACACCGCCGACGAGAACCATCTGCCGCTCGCCGAGAACCTCGATCGCCTCCGCGCCGCGCGCAACCTCAGCGGCAAGCCCTTCGACATCCTCGAGCTGCCCATGCCCGCGCCGGTCGTCTTCGAAGGCCAGCGTCTCCCCGCCAGCTACGCCAACTTCTACATCGCCAACAACCTCGTCCTCGTTCCCACCTTCAACGACCCCAATGACCGCCACGCCCTAAACTGCCTCGCCGAGTGCTTCCCCAACCGCGAGATCGTCGGCATCTACTGCGGCGACTTCATCTGGGGTCTGGGCGCGCTGCACTGCATGACGCAGCAGGAGCCCGCGTGACAGACGCCGAAGCCATGCAGGCTGCGCTCGACCTCGCCCGCGCCTGCGAAGCAGCGGGCGAGGTTCCCGTAGCCGCCATCCTCGTCCGCAACGGTGAGGTCGTCGCCATCGGCGAGAACCGCGTCATCCGCGACTCCGACCCCACTGCCCACTCTGAGATCGTCGCCCTCCGTCGCGCCGGCGAGGTGCTCAAGAACTATCGCCTCGAAGGCTGCACGCTCTACTGCACGCTGGAGCCCTGCGCCATGTGCGCCGGAGCCATTCTGCACGCGCGCATCGACCGCCTTGTCTACGCCGCCGCAGACCCCAAGGCCGGAGCCTGCGGCAGCGTCCTCGGCGTGATGAACCATCCCCAGCTCAACCACCGTGTCACCGTGGAGGCTGGGTTGCTGGCCGAAGAGTGCGGAGCCATCCTGACCAACTTCTTCCGCTCCCGCCGCTCCTAAGCAGTAACCGGAGTCGCTCCCGCATCACAGTAAACAGGAGACTCCACACATGATCACGAAGAGGAACAAATAGTGTCCGGCCGCCTCGCAGGCAAGGTCGCCCTCGTCACTGGCTCCTCCTCCGGCATCGGCCAGGCCATTGCGATTCGCCTGGGCAGTGAAGGCGCCTCCGTCGTGGTGGACTTCGTCGGCCACTCCGAAGGCGCGGATGAAACCAGATCAAAGATCGAGGCCGCCGGAAGCAAAGCAATCACGGTACTAGCCGACGTCGCCAAGGTCGCCGACGTGCAGCGCCTCGTGGGCGAGGCATGGGAGCAGCTCGGGGGCTGCGACATCCTCGTCAACAACGCCGGCATTGAGAAGGGCGCGGACTTCGCCGACGTCACCGAGCAGGACTATGACGCCGTCCTCGGCGTCAACCTGAAAGGCCCGTTCTTCCTAACGCAGGCCTTCGTGCGCCGGCTCATCGCCGCGAAGAAGCCCGGCCGCGTCATCAACATCAGCTCCGTGCATGAAGACATGGTCTTCCCTCACTTCGCCAGCTACTGCGCGTCCAAGGGCGGCATCCGCATGCTGATGCGCGACCTCGCCGTCGAGCTCGGCCCGCTGGGCATTACCGTCAACAACATCGCCCCGGGAGCTATCGGCACGCCCATCAATGCTGCCCTGATGCAGAACAAGGTCAAGCTCGACGCCCTGCTCCAGAACATCCCTCTCGGCCGCCTCGGCACCCCGGAAGAAGTCGCAGGCCTAGCCGCATATCTAGCCTCCGATGAAGCCGCCTACATCACCGGATCGACCTATGTCATCGACGGCGGCCTGATGCGCAATTACCACGAGCAATAACTAGCCCAATAACCTGCATAGGCGCATACCGCTGGACGCGATAAACTAGAGGCATGGATTTGCTGGTTTATTCCGCCTCCTGGTGCCGCGACTGCCGTACCGCCAAGCGCTTTCTCACCGAACACAACATCCCCTTCCGCGAGATCGACATTGAAACGACGCCCGGCGCCGCCGACGAAGTGATGGAGCACGTCGGCAAGCGCGCCATTCCGCAATTCGTTATCGACGGCAAATGGGTACAGCCTTACCGTCCGGGCCACGGCTTTCTGCACGCTGAAATGGCTGAACTGTTCGGGGTGAATGTACACGGGTCTGCAAAGTAACTTTGCCTTGAGTAAACGGCGCACACCGCGCCATGGAGAGCGCCTTTGATCGCACGCTATACCCGTCCGGAAATGGGCCGCATCTGGTCCGATGAGAACAAGTACCGCTGCTGGCTGCGCGTGGAAGTCGCCGCCTCTGAAGCGTTGGCCCGCGCCGGCATGGTGCCCCTAGAGGCCGCAGCCGCCATCCGCGAGCGTAGCAACTTCACCGTCGCCCGCATCCAGGAGATCGAAGCCGAGGTCCGCCACGACGTCATCGCCTTTACCACCGCCGTCGCCGAGCACATCGGCCCCGAGTCGCGCTGGCTGCACTACGGCCTCACCTCGACCGACGTCGTCGACACCGCGCAGGCTCTCCAACTCAAGGAGGCCTCCACCATCATCCGCGCCGGTATCGTCCGCCTCGGCGAGGTGCTACGGGCGCGCGCTGAGGAGTTCCGCCATACCCCCATGATCGGCCGCACCCACGGCATCCATGCCGAGCCCACCACCTTCGGCCTCAAACTGCTCGTCTGGTTCGCCGAGATGCAGCGCAACCTCAAGCGCTTCGATGCCGCCGCCGAAGACCTTCGCATCGGCAAGCTCTCCGGCGCCGTCGGCACCTTCGGCCATCTCAAGCCCGAGCATGAGGCCGCCATCTGCGCTGAGCTCGGCCTCAAGCCCGCGCCCGTAGCCACGCAGGTTATCCAGCGCGACCGCCACGCCGCCTACGTCGGCACGCTCGCCGTGCTCGCCTCCACGCTGGATAAGATCGCCACCGAGCTTCGCCACCTGCAGCGCACCGAGGTCCGCGAGGCCGAGGAGTTCTTCTCCGAGAAGCAGAAGGGCTCCAGCGCCATGCCGCATAAGAAAAATCCCATCACCGGCGAGCAGATCTCCGGCCTGGCCCGCGTCATCCGCTCCAACTCGCAAACGGCGCTGGAGAACGTCGCTCTCTGGCACGAGCGCGACATCTCGCACTCCTCGGCGGAGCGCGTCATCCTGCCGGACTCCACCATCCTCGCCGACTACCTGCTGGAGAAGACCGCGAATCTAATGGAAAAGCTGCTGGTCTATCCCAAGCGCATGTTGAAGAACCTGGAATCCACCGGCGGCCTCATCTTCAGCGGTCAGCTGCTGCTCGATCTGGCCGAGGCTGGCATGTTGCGTGAGGATGCCTACCGCCTGGTACAGGGCCACGCCATGCGCTCGTGGAAAGAAGACCTCATCTTCCGCGACGAGGTAGCCAGGGACCCGGCCATCACCAAGCTGCTCTCCAAAGAAAAGCTGGCCCACGCCTTCGACTACACACGCCAGTTGGCCAACGTCGATGCCATCTTCGATCGCGTCCTCTCCGAAGCATAGCCATGCCTGATGCAGTCAGCAGCGCGCAGCTCATCCAGATCGTCGACGCTGCCCTCGCCGATGCCACTCGCCGCAGTGGCTCTCACCTCGTCTGCAAGCCCGGCTGCACGCAATGCTGCATTGGCATCTTCCCTATCGCCCAACAGGACGCTGCACGCCTCCGCGAAGGCCTCGCAGCTCTCACAAAGTCCGATCCCATCCGCGCTACACACATGCGCAGCAGGGTTACCGAATCATTCAGCCGTTTAAACCCAAATTTCCCTGGCGATCTCACCACCGGCATCCTCGCACCGAACTACGAAGACTCAGCCCTCTTTGAAGACTTCGGCAATGACGAGCCCTGCCCTGCGCTCGACCCCAGCACCGGGACCTGCGACCTCTACCAGCATCGCCCCATCGTCTGCCGCACCTTTGGGCCGCCCATGCGCACCGCGGAAAGCCACCTCGCCACCTGCGAGCTCTGCTACATCACCGCATCCACCGAAAAGATCGTCGCCTGCGAGCTGGACCCCGAAGTGCCGCGCATCGAATTGCGCAGCAACGCCGCCTTCAACGCAGAGCATGGCCTCCACGGAGAGACACTGGTCGCCTATGCGCTGCGTCAGCTCTGACTGGCGTCCGCAGCCTTCTCGCTCTTGTCCGGCTTAGGAAGTTTCGCCGGCGACAGCGGCGCAGTCACCACGCGCCCATCCACCAGCATTGCAGGATCATCGACGTTGAAGACCACGACGTCTTTGGGCAGCTTCAGCCGGCCCTCCGCCATATAGGCCACCACCACGCCGCCGGTAAACTCCGGCGTCAGAACCACCAGCGGCAATAGATAGCGCTTCGACTTCACGACGGATTCGGTCACGCCGTCCACCCCATGGCTGCGTGCCACCGTGCCCGGCACCTGCCGGATGATGAACGCCGTCATCTGCAGCTCCGGATGCTTCTTCCCGTACTTCACCAGCGATTTTGTCACCTGCTTGGGAGTCGTCATTCCGATGTCAGCGATAAAGTTCCGATGGATCGCATGCGGAAAGTACGTGTCCAGCACCACGCGAGAAAAGTCCGCGCAATTATGGAAGAAGATATTGAAGTGTCCCACGTTGGTCTTGTCGTTCTGCAGCGCGATGAACCGCTCGTCCTGCGGCTCGCTGCTGTCCACCATAAAGCCGTGGATCGTGCGGTCATAGGACGATCCGACCAGTTCCGTCCATTCGCCCTTGGGAGCGCTGCCGTCCGGCATGTCTGGCGCCAATTCCTCCAGGTGCCTCCTCCGATAGGCATCGCGCAATGCGGCTACCTGCGCCTTATCTACGGTCTGCGGCACATCGTCTGGCGAATCCACGGCATACAGATACGGAATCAGTGGAATCGCAACCCAGTCATATCCATCCAGCTTGTGATAGCGGCTGATCACCACGCCCAGCTCACCGGGACGGCACATGCGCAGCTGCGTCGGCGTATTCGCGCACACGTGGTTCAGATACACCGCTGCATGTCCGGTAGGGTTGAAGGCGCCAAACTCGCCATAGGGCTCTTCCATCAGCAGCGCCACAGAAGCATGCGACTGCACTGCTGCCATCCCCACCAAGGCCAGCCCTAAAACCCAATACCATCGTCTCCCGCATACGAACATATAGACGTGCTCCTTGCTATTTCTAACCCTGTTCTAACCATTTCGATGCGCAAACCCACTCTCTAGCCGTATATCATCCAGCATCTGTAATGGGCGATAATCACCCTATGCCGAAGCAACCTTTGGTGGTACAGGCCGCGGACGGACATCGCCTCACCCTCGCCATGACCGGGGCCAGTGGCGCCGTATACGCCGCCGAGATGCTGCGTGCCCTCGACGCCGATTCGCGCATAGTGAAGGTGCACTTCATCGCCTCCACCAGCGCGCTGCGGGTGCTGGCGGAGGAGCTTGGCATCAGCGGACGCACCCGGCTTGCTGCAAAGCTTCTGGGTAAACCCTCGGCCAAAGTGCAGGAGCACAGCATCGAAGACATCGGTGCTGTTATCGCCAGCGGCAGCTACCCCACGCATGGAATGATCGTGCTTCCCTGCTCCATGGGCACGCTGGCCGGCATCGCCAACGGAATGGCCGGCAACCTCATCGAGCGTGCCGCCGATGTCTGCCTCAAGGAGCGCCGCCCGCTCGTCCTCTGCGTGCGCGAGACGCCCTTCAACCGCATCCACCTGCGCAATATGCTGCTGGCCCAGGAGGCCGGCGCCATCATCTATCCCGCCATGCCCGCGCTCTACAGCAGGCCCCAATCCACCACAGAGATGGCGCGCCAGTTCGTCGACCGAGTCCTGGCGCACATTGGCCTGCCCCAACCCGATGCCTACCAGTGGAAGGGTGATTAGCGCGGTTGGGCATCGCGTAGAAACCGCACTGTATCCTCCAGGACCGGTTCCGGGCACTGCGACGCCGCTAGGTGCCCGCAGCTCGGTACTAGCTCCAGCTGCGATCCCGGCGTCAACTCGTGCATCTTCTCCGCCACCGCCACGGGGATCAGTTGGTCCTCGGCCCCCCATACGATCAGCAACGGCGGCTTTAGCCCGCCAAGCTGGCCGTCCAGTACATCCCGGCCCGTCATCATGTCCGCCAGGGCCGGACCTACGACCGGAGCATTCTTTTCCAGCCTCCGCACCGCATCGTGCACCACAAATTCCGGTAGTTTCTGTGGATGTGGCGTCAACTTCTGCTGCAGGCGGTCCAGCCCGGCCACATCGGTCGGCGTAAACAGGTCCACCCCAAAGCCAGGCACAAAATAAATTCCCGCACTGTCATACACCACCAGCCGGTCCACGCGCTCAGGATGGTCCAGTGCAAACCGCAGCACAATCCATCCGCCCATCGACCATCCACCTACATCCGCGCGCTCCAGATGCATCGCCTGCATAAACTGCAGCACGACAGACTCCTCAAAAGCCACCGAGTAGTGGACACTCGGCCTGGCGGAGCGCCCATAACCCAGCAGGTCCGGAGCATAGACATGGAAGCCATTCGCCGCCAGGCCGGGCATCAGGTTCGCCCAGTCCTCCGCCCGTGCCCCCAGTCCATGGATCAGTAGCAGTGGCGTACCCGCCGTGCCTGCAGCCGCCGCAACTTCGTCGTAATGCACGCGCCCCGTGGGCAAATCAACATACTTGCTCTGGATGCCACCACGCCACAACCGGAGATACATCATCTGGTCATTGACCCAAAGCGGATGTAAATAAAATATCGCCCCAGCGCCCAGCGCAAGCACCAGCAACACCACAAAGATGCGCAGTAGGGTCTTCACGATCGCAGCGCCTCCTCCATCACAAACGCCTTCTCAATCACAGTAGAGGTTAGCGGCTCCAGTTGATACGGTCCGCCCGGCGCCGTCTCTGCCCGCGCAGCCCAGCAGACCTCCGTCGCGTCGCCGCCGCATATCATCTCACCGCACACCACGTGGCACAGGTAGTCCACCAGGACGTAGTGATATTGCACGCGCCCCTCGGCATCGCGATGGATACGGTCAAAGCTCTCTACCACGGCGATCGGTGTTACCTGCAAACCCGTCTCCTCGACCACTTCGCGGACGACTCCCTCCGTCAGCGTCTCGCCCAGCTCCAGCACACCTCCGGGCAGCGACCAGCGGCCCATCAGCGGTTGCTGCCCGCGCCGCACCAGCAGTACATGTCTATCGCGCAGCACAATGCCGCCCACACCAGCGATCGGAGCCAACGGATATTCGCGTCCCATTACTTGAGTGGCTTGCCGTGTTCTTCAGCAAAGACAGTATGGTTCATATCGAAGCGGCCGCCGTTGAACTTGTCCGGCCCCTGCAGATGCCCGATGGCCAGCAGCGCCACCACCCAGTAGCTCAGCGGCAGGCGCAGCACCTCGTGCACCTTGTCCTGCTCAAAACCCTCCATCGGCGCCGTGTCATAGCCCAGCGTCTCCGCCATCAGCATCATGGTCGTCGTGGCAATCATCACGTGCTTGTTCAGCCAGCCATGCATTTGGTCAGTCGAAAAACTCGACAGGTAATTCGAAACGCTGGTCTTCGCCTGTGCAGCATAGCTCTCCGGCATGCCGCCCTTTAGCCCGTCGGCAATGACGTCGTCAAAGTCTTTGCGCCACCCATCGGAGTCGCCGCAGGCCACGATCACCGCTGACGCCTCTTCGACCTTCGCCTGGTTGAAGCTCGCCGCGCGCAACCGTTTCTTCTGCTCCGGCGACTGCACCACCACAAAACGCCACGGCTGTATGTTGTATCCACTGGGCGCATGCAGCCCCGCATTCAGAATCTGGCGCAGGTCGTCGGCCGGAATCGGCATGCCATCGAAGCTGGGCGTAGCCCGGCGCTCGCGGATGACATCCATCAGTGACCTCTGTTTTTTCTTCGTCTCGCTCATGATCTCCAGGTCTTTGCCTCATTCCTCAAATTTTCTTTGCCCAATCCCTAGGAAGGAATGTCTGGCATTGCCAGCTCTAGCGTCGCTGGACTCTGTCCAGGCGCCTCGGTAAAGATCCACACGCCATGGAAGCTCTGCCGCAGCTCCGGATACGCCGCTAGTAGTGCACTCATCGCGGCAGTACTGCGCACGCGTTCCGCGCCCGCATCGCCTAGCGCATCCACCTTCATGTGCGCCACGATGTCCAGCTTGTCGCGGTTGAAGGAATCGTCCGGCACCAGCACCGTAAAGCGGTACTCCGCATCGCCCTTGCCCTTCACCACTAGCGGCGCATCGGTGCTGATGCCGCCAGAGAGCGCAGGTGGCGCGGCGCTCAGCTGCTCCGCCTGCAACTTCTCAAAGTGCGTGCTGCTCAGGAAGCCCGCCGGCCGCAGCAGGTTCTCCGCCTCCTGGTAGTACAACCAAGCGCTCCATGGATGCTTGTCCTTTGTCATCGTTCGCGCCGTCGTCCAATACCACAATCCGTCATGTCCACCCGCAGTCAGCGCACGCGGATAGAACCCGGCCAGCTTCCAGGTTCCCTGCTCCTGCCGCAGCAGGAATGCGAGCTGCCACGGCGTGGCTGTTCCCGCAGTATTCACCATGGCAAAGCCGTATAGCCCCGACGGCAGGCCCGGAATAATGAAGTTGGTCTCTGACGGCGTCTGGTTCAGCGAGCAGAAGAACTGCGCCTCGGCGGCGGTTGCGGTCGCCGGCTTCAAGTCCGACGCATCCAGCAGGAAGATTGACTCCACCTCCAGCCGCGCGCCCTGCGTCTTGGGCATGGCTGTAGCAATGGCCGCGGCGATGCCACCAAAATTCTGCGTGTATTCGGCAATCGTCAGGGCCTGTATGCCATTGCTATCGTTGGCCTGCACTCGCTGCGCAAAGGTGAGCGCCGCCTGCGCCAGGCTGTCGCGTTCCGCCGGCTGCATCTGGGATTGGGTCTTGCAGACCTCCGCCGCCATGCTGCCGCAAAACACTGTGGCGGAAAGAGCTGCGGCATACAAGGCTGCGCTCACTACGACCTTTGCTATCATGCTGGGTTCGCTCCGTACCTCTAAGCGCCCCTGTCTGCTGGGGTGGCTCTCGTCAGTCTAATTATAGCGGCCGCTCTGCATGTTTCCCTTGGCGCGGTTGGCGATACACTGGTTTCGCTTTCCTTTGCAGCTTCGCCCCAGTCTTATCAGTGGTCCCGCGTAAGGAAGTCGCATATCTCCATGCCGCTCTCGCTGTCAATTCGCATCGCCGTACTGATGACTGCCCTCTCAACCGCCGCGCTGGCACAGTCGCCTACGATCCCTCCGTCAGACGCGCAGGCAACCATCCAGGCACCGGCTACTCCCGCGCAGATGCCGTCCACCACCCCCACCATCAGCTACAGCGACGGCCTGGTCGCCGTCACTGCCAATAACTCCAGCCTGAACCAGATTCTCAGCGCCATCTCGCAGCAGGTCGGCATCCGCATTACCGGCGGCGTCACTGATGAACGCGTCTTCGGCAACTACGGCCCTGAGCCTCCGGCGCGCGTCCTCTCCGAACTGCTCGACGGCACCGGCGTCAACATGATGTTGGTGCAGGCCTCAGGCTCATCGCCCACAGAGCTGATACTCACCCAGCGCAACGGGGGACCATCGCCTCCCAACCCAAATGCCATCCAGAACGACCAACGCGCGATCGATCAACGCCGCGTCTATGAGAACCGCTTCAACGACCCGCGAAACCAGGGTAACCAGCCGCAACAGCGTTCTCCGTTCCGGGTGAACCCCAACCAAAACCAGCCCATAAATCCCGCGAGCGCCACACAATCTCCGCCCGCAACCGCGACGCAGCAGTCTCCCAATGACGTAAAGACGCCGCAACAGATCTACGAGCAGCTGCAGCAGATGCGGCAGCAACAGCAGAACTCAACTCATTAATTGTCGATTGGAAAATCTTGCTTCGTCCGCACAAAGCGAATCGGTTTTAACTCTGTGCACTCTGTGTAGCCGGCTTCACCGCAAGCTTGCCTGCGGCCATGGCACGCACATGCATATGGAAGAGTGCGAACATTCCCAGGCACACGCCATAAGCCAGCAGCACGCCTGCTGCTAAAGATCCCACCACCGCACACACCAGCACCATCGCGCCCACAACCTTGTTCTCCAGCTTCCGTATCGCTTTGATTCGTCTGGTGATTTAGACGAATGCTGATATTCATTGTTTCAAAAAACCGGCGCTTTGCAAAAGCTGTCGATAAAAATCCTGTTAGCACCCGAGGTACTCCAGCTGCCGGGACGATGCCTCTCCCGGTCCTATCTGCCCACAAGGAAATGCCTTATTCTATAAAGATGGCTCCATGCAGCCAGATTCCTCTATGGGCATCACCCACATTACAGTCCGGGGCGCACGCCAGCACAACCTGCGCGACGTCAGCGTCAGCATCCCCCGTAACACCCTCACGGTGGTCACCGGCCTCTCCGGCTCGGGCAAGTCCTCCCTCGCCTTTGACACTATCTATGCCGAGGGCCAGCGCCGCTACGTCGAAACCCTCTCTGCCTACGCCCGCCAGTTTCTGGACCAGATGGAGCGCCCCGACGTAGACGCCATCGACGGCCTTTCGCCAGCCATCTCCATCGAGCAGAAGACCACCTCCCGCTCCCCGCGTTCTACCGTCGGCACCATCACGGAGATCTACGACTATCTCCGCCTCCTCTACGCCTCCGTCGGTCAGCCGCACTGCCCCAACTGCGCCCGCCCCATCTCTCGCCAGTCCGCCGAGCAGATCGTCGAGCGCATCGCCGCCCTCTCTCCCGGCGAACGCATCACCGTCTTCGCCCCTATCGTCCGCGGCCGCAAAGGTGAGTTCCGCGAAGAGCTGGAAGCACTGGACCAGCAAGGCTTCCGTGCCCGCATCGACGGTGAGATGACCGAGCTGACCGAGGGCATGCGCCTGGAGAAGCGCAAGAACCACACCGTCGAAGCCGTCGTTGACCGCATCATCCTTAAGGCCGGCCCCGACGGCAAGTACGACACCCGACGCCTCGAAACCTCCGTCTCCAAGGCGCTCCAGATGGCCGGCGGTCTCGTCCTCATTGGCCTGCAGGGCTCCAATGGCAAGCAGGAGGAGACGCTTTACTCCTCCACCATGGCCTGCCCCGAGTGCGGCATCAACGTGCCCAAGCTCGAGCCGCGCAGCTTCTCCTTCAACTCCACCTACGGAGCCTGCCCGGAGTGCCACGGCCTCGGCAGCATCTACGATTTCGACCCCGCCAAGACCATCACTGACTGGTCCAAGCCTCTGCTCGACGGTGCCATGGGTCCCGGCTCTAGCTCGCAATACCTGCTCCGTCTCATCAAGCTCGCCGCTGAGCGCTACAAGATCAATCTCAAGCTCCCCTTCGAGCACCTTACTCAGCAGCAACAGCACCTCCTGCTCTACGGACCGCCCCAGGGAGAGACCGGTCGTACCGGCTTCCATGGGATCTTCAGCTATCTGCGCGACAACCTCGAAGAGACCAAGTCCGAGGACTACCGCGAGTACATGATGCAGTTCATGTCCGCCACTGCCTGCCCCGTCTGCCACGGCAGGCGCCTGCGGCCGGAGTCCCTCGCCGTCACCGTCAACAGCCAGAACATCGCCGACTTCACCGCGCTTCCACTGGAACGCGCCCTCAAGAGCGCCCGCGCCATGAAGTTCGTCGGCCGCGACAAGATCATCGCCGACCGCCTTCAGCACGAGATCATCGAGCGCCTCGAATTCCTCAACGCCGTCGGCCTCGGCTATCTCGCCCTCGACCGCTCTGCCGCGACCCTCTCCGGCGGTGAAGGCCAGCGTATCCGCCTGGCCACGCAGATCGGCAGTCGCCTCCGCGGCGTCCTCTACGTCCTCGACGAGCCCTCCATTGGCCTGCACCAGCGCGACAACGAGCGCCTCATAGCCGCTCTCATTGCCCTGCGCGACCTCGGCAACACCGTCCTCGTCGTCGAGCATGACGAAGACACCATCCGCCGCGCCGATTACGTCCTCGACCTCGGCCCCGGCGCCGGCAAGAACGGCGGCCACCTCGTCGCCAGCGGCACACCACAACAGGTCATGGACACGCCGGGTTCCCTCACCGGCCAATACCTTTCCGGCAAGGTCGAGGTCAGCGCCCGCACCACGCCGCGCCCCCTCACCGGCAAGTGGATCAGCATCGAAGATGCCATATCGCACAATCTCAAGAGCGTCACAGCCCACTTCCCCGTCGGCGTCATGACCGTCGTCACCGGCGTTAGTGGCTCCGGCAAGAGCACCCTGGTCAACGACATCCTCTACCGCGCTCTGGCCAAAGAGCTCTATCGCTCTCGCGAAGATCCCGGCCAGCACGGCGCCGTGCACGGCATGGACCTGCTCGATAAAGTGATTCAGATCGACCAATCCCCCATCGGCCGCACTCCGCGCTCCAACCCGGCTACGTACACCGGCGTCTTCTCGGCCATCCGCGACATCTTCGCCATGCTGCCGGAGTCGCGCGAGCGCGGCTACAAGCCCGGCCGCTTCAGCTTCAACGTGCAGGGCGGTCGCTGCGAAGCTTGCCAGGGTGAAGGCCAGCGCCGCATTGAGATGAACTTCCTGCCCGACGTCTACGTCCTCTGCGAGGTCTGCAACGGACGTCGCTACAACCAGGAGACGCTCTCCGTCCGCTTCAACGGCTACTCCATCGCCGACCTGCTCGACCTCTCCATCGCCGACGCACTCCCGGTGCTGAAGGACATCCCCGCCGTCGCCGGCAAGTTGCAAACCCTCGTAGACGTCGGCCTCGGCTATATCCATCTCGGCCAGTCCGCCACCACGCTCTCCGGAGGCGAGGCCCAGCGCATGAAGCTCGCTCGCGAGCTCTCCAAGCGCCAGACCGGCCGCACCCTCTACCTCCTCGACGAGCCCACCACCGGCCTCCACTTCGACGATGTGCGCAAGCTCCTCGAGGTCCTGCATCGCCTCACCGATCTCGGTAACACCGTCATCATCATCGAACACAACCTCGATATCATCCGCAACGCCGACTACATCATCGACCTCGGCCCCGAAGGCGGCGAGGGCGGCGGCACCATCGTCGCCCAGGGCCGTCCCGAGCAGATCGCCCGCGTCAAAGCCTCCCACACCGGCGCATTCCTCGCCCGCTACTACGACTCCCACACCAACGCCCGTGCGGCGGACTTCAACGACGTCCTCCCGCCCGTCGGCAAGCTCGGCCCGGCAAAGAAAAAAGTGCAGCGCACCCGGCGTCCTGCTCCGGAGAAGAAGACCGGCGTCCCCGTCGCCTCGCAAAAGCCCTCCCGGCAGGAGAAGCGCGCATGACACCAGCGCTGCAAGAGGAGATGCCCGTTCCTGAATCGGGCTCCGAGTTGGCCTCTCTGCTTCAGCAACCCGGCCCACGCCGCATCCCGCACATGGGCCACGCCATCCTCTTCGCTCTGCTCAGCTACGTGGTGATCCAGGTCACCGGGTACGCGCTCATCCTGGCGCACGCCCCGCATGGTGCCGAGCAGTTCCGCGCCCTCGCCCATCAACCGACCTTCCGCGTCGAATCCCAGGCCCTCGCCTACGTCCTCATCATTGTCATCTCCTGGCTCGTCTTCCCTTTGATTTGGTACCAGTCCTTCGCCTAAGGCATCCGCTGGAACTTCAAGGCTGCGCGCAAATTCGCCATCGTCCTGATGTCCCTCGGCATCGTCTTCGGCATGGCCGTGCAGTTTGTCACCAACCTCATTCCCACGCCCAGGCAGATGCCCATCGACGAATTCTTCCGCCACCCCGCGGACGTCTGGCTCATCACCATCTTCGGCACGCTGCTCGGCCCACTGTTTGAGGAGATCGCCTTCCGCGGCTTCTTCCTGCCTGCCATCGCCACTGCCTATGACTGGATCTCCATGCGCCGCACCGCCAAAGGGCTCCTTCAGTGGCGCTCCAGCACCCGGGTCAGCCGCACCGGCATCGTCCTATCCGCCGTGCTCACCAGCATCCTCTTCGCTCTCATGCACGCTGAGCAGCTCGCCAACGCCTGGTGGTCCGTCTTCATCCTCTTCTGCGTCTCCATGGCTTTCACCTATGTCCGCGTGAGACTCAGCTCCGTGGCCGCCACCGCCGTCCTCCACGCCAGCTACAACCTCTTCGTCTTCGCCGGCCTCTTCATCGCCACCGGAGGCTACCGCCACCTCGACCGCCTCGGCCGCTAAACCGTACCGCACAGCCTTTCAATAAACCCAGGGCACCAGCCGCTTGGTTTCCAGGCTGTACTCCACATACTCTTTGCCAAACGCCTCTTTCAAGGCCTCCTCTTCGATTACGATCCGGTACATCAACGCCGCCGTCGTCGGCACAACAATCATCCCCATCGCCAGCCAGTTACGCGTGTGCACACCCACTGCCACAAACGTCATCAGCAGCCCCGTGTAGGACGGATGCCTCACCAGGCTGAACAGCCCTGTCTTCATCACTCTCTGCCCCGCCCGTATCGCCACATTCGCGCTAAACGCCCGTCCCAGTGCCCAGATCGCTGTCCATCGAACCCCCAACCCCGACGCCAGCAGCGCCACGCTCACCATCCGTACCCATGGCGCGCCACCGAAGATTGTCTGTGTATGCGTCTCTCCGTACCATGTCCCCCCCCCGTAATCGATCCCCCCACTACCGCCCACAACACCCACAGCGAGCCACGGTCCCTCACCTGGCCACCGCCGTGCCGCGTCCGCGTCACCAGCAGGATGCCGATCTCCCCCACTAGCCACACCCAATAAAGCACCTGCCAAATCAAGCTCATCAGCACCTCAATCACAGTCCATGCTCTTTCGACCTAACTATACGTCGCCTGACTGGAACCTGCGTTCACAACGGTCAATGCAATAATCAATTCAACCTATGTCCGACCACAACCGCGCCGCCCTGCTGGACCTTATCGCCACGCTCTCCTTCAAGCTCGGCGACTTCACTCTTGCCAGCGGCGCCAAGTCCGACTACTACATCGATTGCCGCACCACTACGCTGCACGCCGAAGGCGGCCGCTACTCTGGCATCGTCTTCTACGAGCTCATCCGCCGCATCGCCCCACACGCTGAAGCCGTCGGCGGCCTCACCATGGGCGCCGACCCGCTCGTCTCCAACACCGCCAGCGCCAGCGCCTGGCACGCGCGCGACCACCACGGCACCACGCTCGTCCACGGCTTCCTCGTCCGCAAGGCCGAGAAGACCCACGGCACTGGCCGCCGCATCGAAGGCTTCCTGCGCAAGGGCGCAAGCGTCGTCATCGTCGACGACGTCTGCACCACCGGTGGCAGCACCATTACCGCCATTGAAGCCGCCCGCGAAGCCGGCATGACCGTCGCCGCAGTCCTCTGCCTCGTCGACCGCGAACAGGGCGGCCGCGCCAACATCGAGCGCGCCCTCGCCGAAGTCCCCGGCGCCCTCCAGGCCGGCTTCCACGCCATCTTCACCGCCAACGACGTTCGCACCGCGCACATCCGCCTTCAGTAGCCTCCGCGCATCTCGTCTAAACTAGAAGCAGCATGATTCCCACCCTCGAATGGCTCCCCAACGGCGTTAACTTCCTTGATCAGACCAAGCTCCCCCTCGAGGAGACCTACGTCCTCGCCAAGAACTACAACGAAGTCGCCACTGTCATCCGCGACATGATCGTCCGCGGCGCGCCTGCCATCGGCGTCGCCGGAGCCATGGGCGTTGCCCTCGGCATCCAGAGCTCCACCGCCAAAGACATCCCCGCGCTCAACGCCGAGGTCGCCGTCATCTGCGACACTCTCGCCACCACCCGCCCCACCGCCGTCAATCTCTTCTGGGCCATCGGCCGCATCCGCGATCTCTACAACTCGCTCGCTGCCGCCAAAACGCCCATCCCGCAGATCAAATCTGCTGTCGTCGCTGAAGCCCGTCGCATGTACGACGAAGACATCGCCGCCTGCAAGGCCATGGGTGCCTTCGGCGCTGAGCTCCTCCCCAAGCAGGGCACCGTCCTCACCCACTGCAACGCCGGCGCCCTCGCCACCTGCGGCTACGGCACCGCCCTCGGAGTCATCCGCGCCGCCGTCGAGCGCGGCCACCAGATCGACGTCCTCGCCGACGAGACCCGACCCTATCTGCAGGGCGCGCGCCTAACCGCCTGGGAGCTGATGCACGACAACATCCCCACCACCGTCCTCTGCGACAACATGTCTGCGCACCTCATGTCCAAAGGCCGCATCCAGGCCGTCATCGTCGGCGCCGACCGCATCGCCGCCAACGGCGACGTCGCCAACAAGATCGGCACCTACGGCGTCGCCATCCTCGCCAAAGAACACGGCATCCCCTTCTACGTCGCCGCCCCCTGGTCCACGCTTGACCTCAACACTCCCACCGGCGCCGGCATTCCTATCGAACAGCGCAGCGCCCGCGAAGTCACCCACTCGAACGGCAAGCAGATGACGCCCAACGGCGTCGGCATTGAGAATCCGGCCTTCGACGTCACCCCCGCCAAATATATCGCCGCCATCATCACCGAGCGCGGCATCCTCCGCGCACCTTACGCCGAATCCATCTCCGTCATGTCCGCGCAACCCGCCCACACCAGCGCCTAACCCAACTCTGTATACTGGCCCCTCGCCTCACCGGAGCCACAGAACATGGCACGCAAGTTCCTCTCGCTGCTTGCAATATGCATGCTCGCAGCTTCATCCCTCGCGCAAAACGCGCAGGACTCCTTCGCCACGCTCCAGGCCAACGCCAACCTCGTCCTCGTCGACGTCGTCGTCCTCGACAAGGACAAGAACCCCATCCACGGCCTCCACGCCTCCGACTTCGTACTCTACGAGGACGGTGCGCTCCAGCACATCAAGGCCTTCGAAGAGCACTCCGCCTCGGCTAGCGCCGTCATTAAACCCAACCCACCGCTGCCACCCGGCTTCTTCACCAACATCACCACCACCCCCGCCGGCGTTCCGCTCAACATCCTTCTCCTCGATAAGCTCAACACTCCGCTGCGCGACCAATCCAACCTTCGCCTCCAGCTCCTTAAGTACCTCGACACCGTCAAGCCCGGCACCCGCATCGCTCTCTTTGAGCTCACCTCGCAGCTCAACCTCATCCAGGGCTTCACCGATGATCGCGCCCTGCTTCGCACCGCGCTCAAGGACAAGGACCGTCCCATGCTCCCGCTCGCCGGCGAGAATATCAGCGTCGTCGGCGACGGTCCCGCCAACGTCGGTCGCTTTGAAGGCTCAGCGAATGCTCAGCGTTCGCTGGACCGCGGCCAGATTACCCTCGACGCTCTCCAGTCGCTCTCCCTCTACCTCGCCGACATCCCCGGCCGCAAAAACCTGCTCTGGTTCTCCGCCGACCTGCCCGCCACCATGTTCCCCACGGATGACGCCGATATCTCCGCCGTCTCTCAAACCGAATTTCGCAATGCCGCCAATCTGCTCACCGCCAATCAGGTAGCCATCTATCCCGTCGATGATCGTGCACTCTCCCTTGCCCCGATCAATGGCGTCGCCGTCGACGGCGAGCAGTATGTGCGCCGCCCGGAGGTCATGTCCGACAGTTACTTCAACTTCGGTACCAATCTCGACGAAGTCCACAACGCCATGCGCGAGATCGCCAGGCAGACCGGTGGCCGAGCCTTCTTCGAAACCAACAACCTCGACCAGATCGCCGCCACTGCCATCGGAGACGGCTCCAACTACTACACGCTCGCCTACGATCCGGCTAACACGGACTGGAATGGCGGCTATCGCAAGATTGTCGTTCACCTCGAACGGCCCAAAATCACACTCAGCTATCGCCGTGGCTACTACGCCAACCGCTCTATGCCAGATCAGAACGCCACGCCGCAACCCGTCATCCATCCCTCCGAGCCCGCCTCCCGCATCGGGGCCATGCGCCTCGCCGTCGTGCGCGGCGCGCCGGATTCCACCCAGATCGCCTTCTCCGCCCGCATTCTTCCCACTGGCTCAGCCGCGCAGCCTGCGCTCACTCCCGGCAATGAAGCCGCCAAGGACGTCCACGGCCCTTATCTCCGCTACACCATTGACTTCGGCGTCGATCCCGCCGCACTCACCTTCACACCCTACGGCGACCACTACCGCGGCACGCTCGAGTTCGTCACCCTTGTTTATGACACCGCCGGCAACTCCGTCATCGTCGCAGGCAATCCCGCCTACGCCAACTTCAACCGGCAGGAGTACGAAAAGATCTCGCGCGTCGGCATCCCCTATCATCAGGAGGTCAGCGTCCCCGTCAAAGGCGACTACTACCTTCGCATCCTCGTCCACGACATCCCCACCGACCGCGTCGGCTCCATCGAGGTCCCACTCTCCGCCATCAACAAGCTGCCCGCGAAATAGGGCCGCACCTCGAAACCCACTCTCAATGCCCAACGTCTATACTTCCAGACGATGCTCCGCCCCATCTCCATCCTGCTCGCCCTCAGCCTCGCAGTCCCTGCGCTTGCGCAAAACACTGCGCCCGCAAAACAGCCGGAAGCCTCCTCTGTCACCACTCTGCACGCAGCCACGCGCCTCGTGCTCATCGACGTCGTTGTGACGGACAGTCATCACAACCCCGTCCGCGGCCTCAAGGCCGGCGACTTCACCCTCCTCGAAGACAAGGTCATCCAGCCGCTCAAGGCCTTCGACGAGCATGCATCAGTCGCTGATGCTTCGAAGATCGAGCCTCGCCCTGTCATGCCTCCCGGCGTCTTTACCAACTTCTCGCCCGCACCGGCGAACGGCCCCATCAACATCGTCCTCATCGACCGGCTCAACACGCCGATGCAGAACCAGTCTTTTCTCCGCATGCAGCTGTTGGACTTCATCAAGGGCCTCAAGCCCGGCACGCGCATCGCCATCTTCGGCCTCGACCAGGTGCAGCTCCGCATGCTGCAGGGCTTCACCGACGACCCGGAACTCCTCAAATCGGTCGTCAGCGGCAAAAAGAACAACCCCAAGGCCTCTCCGCTCCTCGACGACCCCAACGGATCCAGTGGCTCGGAAAGCGCCGCCGCGCAGATGGCGGAGATGATCAATCCCAACCTCGATGAGGGGATGGACGCCGAGGCCGCGCAGTTGGTCGCCCTGCTCAATGACATGCAAAAAGACGTCATCGAGCCTCAGTTGCAACAGGATCGGGCCTTGCTCACGCTGAACGCCATGCATTCGCTCGCGCTTTATCTCTCGGGCATTCCCGGCCGTAAAAATCTCATCTGGTTCTCCGGCTCATTCCCGATCGATATTCTTCCTGATCCTGATTCGGATTCTCAGAATGGGCATGTGCTTACGGGATTCGGCAGCGTCGACGACACCGAGGACCTCTTCCACCGTGTCACGGACATGCTCGCCCGCAGTCAGGTCGCCGTCTATCCCGTCGATGCGCGCGGCCTGCAGGTCCTGCCCTCCACCACGGTCGCTCAAGGCAATCCGCAGTACGTCAACGCACCCGGAAATACCGCACAGGACAGGCTCGCCACCTCCAGCCTCTCGCAGGACAACATGAACTTCGCGCTCCAGACCATCGACGAGCACACCACTATGCGCGAGATGGCCTATCAGACCGGTGGTCAGCCCTTCGTCAACACCAATGACCTCAGCGGTGCCGTCTCCGAAGCCATCCGCGACGGCTCCAGCTACTACACCCTCGCCTACTCGCCCTCCAACAACAAGTGGAACGACGACTACCGCAAGATCGAGGTCCGCCTCCAGCAGCAGGGCTACTCCCTCAGCTACCGCCGCGGCTACTACGCCGACGACCCCGCCCGCGCCACCAATATCGACACCACCTCTGCCAACCACTCCGCCGCCCTCCAGGTCGCCCTCGTCCACGGAGCGCCACAGGCCACGCAGATCGTCTTCTCCTCCAGCGTCCACCCCACCGCCTCCATCGAAGACACCATCGTCCCCGGCAACGAAGGTGGCCCGCTCCTCAAGCCGCCCTACCGCCGCTACACCATCGGCTTCGGCGTCGATCCCCACGCCCTCACCTTCGATAAGACCGCCGACGGCATCCACCACGCCAACATCGAGTTCGTCACCTTCGCCTACAACGCCGATGGCAAGGTCATCAACGCCGCCGGCAGCCCCATCAAGATCGACTACACCGACCCCCTGCTCCTCAAGGCCCTCAAGAGCGGCATCCCCTTCTCCCAGGAGATCAGCGTCCCCGCCAAGGGCGACTACACCCTCCGCATCGCCGTCCACGATCTCCACAACGACCGCGTCGGCTCCATCGAAGTCCCGCTCGCCGCCGTCGCCCGCCTCGCTCCCGCAAAATAGCCCGTTGCAAACGGCATAGAATAATCCCGTGCTGCCCGGCGTGCTCAATCCCCGTCACCGCTCTCTGGTCCGCGGCAATGTGCTCGTCCTCGCCAGTCTGCTGGCCGCCTTCCTTATCTCGGACTTCCCCCACAACCGCGCCACGCTCCTCATGCTCCTCCCCGCCTTCGCCGGGGCCTTCGGCACCTTTGACACCGTCCGCTGCATCCGCCGCCGCTGGAGCCTCTATCACGGCGGCGTCGTCCTCTGCATCTACATGGACCTCATGGCCATGTCCGTCATCCTCTTCCTGCTCTTCTATCCCTATCTCAACTGGATCGCGTCAACCCAATAATCCCGCCTGCGCTACCATACAGATTCATCCAAGGAGACTCGTCATGCTGAAAGGTTTTCGTGACTTTATCCTGCGCGGCAACGTGATGGACCTCGCCGTCGCCGTCATCATCGGCGCCGCCTTCACCGGCATCGTAACCGCGCTCACCAGCAACATCATCAATCCACTGCTCGGTGCCATCGTCGGCAAGCCCAACTTCGACTACCTCGTCGCCCATATCAACGGCGGCGAGATCAAGTACGGCTCCTTCCTCACCGCCATCGTCAACTTCCTGCTCATCGCCGGTGTCGTCTACTTCTTCTTCGTCCTGCCCACGCAATACCTGCTCAAAAAATTCAACCCCCCAGCCGCCGAGCCTCCCAAAACCCGCGCCTGCCCGCAATGCCTCGGAGACATCCCCGTCGCCGCCACGCGTTGCAAATTCTGCACTCAGCCGGTAACGCCTGCCTGATGCGTCTGCGCTCCATCGCCGCATTCCTCTGCACCGCAGCCCTCCCCGCTGCGGCGCAAACGCCCGCACCGCAAACCACACAGCCTCCACAAAAGGTCTTCGGCTACCGCGACTACACTACCCAGGCCAAATGGGAAGCCGCCTTCCTCACCGTCCCCGACGCCAAACGCGCCGGCGAACACCTCAAGGTCCTCACCGCCGCCCCGCACTGGGCCAGCTCGCCTGAAGACAAGGCCACCGCCGACTACGTAGCCGCGCAATTCCGCGCCGCCGGTCTCGCCGCTGAGGTCGTCCCCTACCGCGTCCTGCTCAACAAGCCCGTCAGCATCTCTATCGAAGCCTTCGACGCCACCGGCAAAAAAATCCTCTCCGGCCCCACTCCCGAGCACATCGACTCCGGCCCCTTCGGCTCCGACACCTTCCAGGATGATCCGCGCATCCTCCCCGCCTTCAACGGCGCATCACCCTCCGGCGACGTCACCGCCGAAGTCGTCTACGCCAACTATGGCACCGCTGCGGACTTCCTTCAGCTCGCCCAGCTCGGCATCAGCGTCAAAGGCAAGATCGTCCTCGTCCGCTACGGAGCCAACTTCCGCGGCACCAAGGTCTACCTCGCCCAACGCAACGGCGCCGCCGGCGTCCTCATCTACTCGGATCCCGCCGACGACGGCTACGCCCTCGGCGACATCTACCCCCGCGGCCCCTATCACCCCGCCACCGCCGTGCAGCGCGGCTCCGTGCAGTTCCTCCCCATCTATCCCGGGGACGCCGAGACCCCCGACACCGCCTCCACCCTCACTCTTCCCGACACACAACGCCTCACCCACCCCGACCCTACCAATCTCCCCACCATCCCCGCTAATCCCATCTCCTACGCCGACGCCACTCCCATCCTGCAAGCCCTCAACGGCCCGCGCGTTCCGCATGACTGGCAGGGCGCGCTCCCCTTCAGCTATCACTTCGGCGGCACGCCCGCCGTCACCGTGCACATGCGCCTCCAGCAGGACTTCCAGCGCCGCACCATCTGGGACGTCATCGCCACCATTCCCGGCTCCGACACCGCACAGAAAGACAACCTCGTCATCGCCGGCAACCATCGCGACGCCTGGGTCTACGGCGCCGTCGATCCCAGCTCCGGCACCGCCGCCATGCTCGAAGCCGTGCACGGCATCGGCGTTCTGCTCAAGCAGGGCTGGCGCCCCAAACGCACCATCATCCTCGCTAGCTGGGACGCCGAAGAAGAAGGTCTAGTCGGCTCCACCGAGTGGGTAGAGCAGAACCAGGCCCGCCTCGCCCACGCCGTCGCTTATTTCAATGTCGACGTCGGCGTCTCCGGCCCGGACTTCATCGCCTCCGCCGTTCCCTCGCTCAAGGAATTTCTCCGCGACGTCACCCGCAGCGTCCCCAGCGCCAAGGACCCAGCCTCCACTGTCTACTCCATCTGGCAGCAGACCCAGTCCGAGCCACCCGAGGGCAACGTCTTCGGCACCGCCCGCCGCCGCGCCGCCCATCCACTCACCGACGCCACCATCGGCACCCTTGGCTCCGGCTCCGACTACACCCCGTTCCTCCAGCACGCTGGCGTCCCCTCCACCGACTTCAGCTCCGACGGCCCCTACGGCGTCTATCACTCCGCCTTCGACGACTACACCTGGTACATAAAATTCGCTGACCCCACCTTCGCTTACTTGCAGCAGCAGGCCCGCGTCTTTGGCCTAGAAGTCCTCCGCATGGCCGACACCGACGTCCTGCCCTATGACTACCGCACCTACGGCCGCGAAGTCGTCGGCTATGTCGAAGCAGCGCAGCGCAAAGCCACCGCGCTCAACCTCCATCTCGACTTCGACCCCACGCTCGCCGCCGCCACCCACTTCGCCTCCGCCGGCGACGCCATCTACACAAAACAATCCGCTATCTCCGGCAACATAACCGCGCTCAACGCCGCGCTCCGCGCCGCCGAGCAGGACATGCTCACCAGCGAAGGCCTCCCTCACCACCCCTGGTACAAGCACGTCATCTTCGCGCCCGGTGAATTCACCGGCTACGCAGCCGTCGTCATCCCCGGAGTCAACGAGGCCATCGACGACACCTCCGGCGCAGCGCCCGATCTGCCTCGCGCACAAGCACAGCTTAATATCCTCGCCAACGCTCTCAATCGCGCCGCCGCCGAACTAGAAGCCGTCAAATAACTGCTTTTTGCCTTTGTCTTTAGCTGACTCGCTGGGCCAGCGCCATCTGCTCTGTAACGATCTGCGTCAGGTCCTGCTTCTTCAACCCATGTACTTCCTCATTGAACTTGTCCACCTTGCTCGACCAGTTCATGCTGCAGAACTTCGGCCCGCACATACTGCAGAACGCCGCTTCCTTGTAGTAGTCGTCCGGTAGCGTCTCGTCGTGCATGCTCCGTGCCGTCTCCGGGTCCAGACTCAGGGCAAACTGCTTGTCCCAGTCGAACGTGTACCGCGCATGGCTGATCGCATCGTCGCGGTCGCGCGCTCCCGGCCGGTGCCGCGCCACGTCCGCCGCATGCGCGGCGATCTTGTACGCGATAATGCCGTCCTTCACGTCCTTCTCGTTCGGCAGTCCGAGATGTTCTTTAGGCGTCACGTAGCAAAGCATCGCCGCGCCGTGCCATCCGATCATCGCCGCGCCAATCGCCGAGGTAATGTGGTCATATCCCGGAGCGATGTCCGTCACCAGCGGCCCCAACACGTAGAACGGCGCGCCGTCGCAAAGCTCCACTTCCTTATCCACCTGCAGCTTGATCTGGTCCATCGGAATATGTCCCGGCCCTTCGATCATCACCTGCACATCGCTCTTCCAAGCCTGCCGCGTCAGCTCGCCCAGCGTCTTCAACTCGGCAAACTGCGCCTCGTCCGACGCATCCGCCAGGCATCCCGGCCGCAGCCCGTCGCCCAGCGAGTAGCTCACGTCATACTTCGCCATGATCTTCGTAATGCGGTCGAAGTTCTCATACAGAAAATTCTGTTTGTGCTGACTCGTCATCCACTGCGCCATGATCGCGCCGCCCCGGCTCACGATGCCCGTGATCCGCTTCGCCACCATCGGCACGTACTCGATTAGCACTCCAGCATGGATCGTGAAGTAGTCCACGCCCTGCTGCGCCTGCTCTTCAATCACTTCCAGGTACAGGTCGATGTTCAGGTCTTCCAGCTTCTTCACCCGGTTCAGCGCCTCGTAGATCGGCACCGTGCCAATCGGCACAGGCGAATGCCGCAGGATCTCCTCGCGGATCATCGGAATGTCGCCGCCGGTCGAAAGGTCCATCACCGTATCCGCGCCAAAGTGGACAGCCGTATGCAGCTTTCGCAGCTCCTCATCCACGTTCGATACCAGCGCCGAGTTCCCGATGTTCGCATTGATCTTGCACAAAGACCCGACACCGATCGCCATCGGCTCCAGCTCCGGATGATTGATGTTCGCCGGGATGATCATCGTTCCCTTGGCGATCTCCTCGCGCACAAACTCCGGCTTCAGCTTCTCCCGGTGCGCCACGTAGGCCATCTCTTCGGTCACCAGGCCTTTGCGCGCAAAGTGCATCTGCGACATGTTCGTGTCGCCCGTCCGCGCAGCCTCTTCCTTGCGCTTCACGATCCAGTCTCTGCGTGGCGCCGGGACCGCGTATCCGTTCCCATTGCCGTTACCGTTTGCACTCATCTGTCGAAATCTCCTGTTATCGAAAGAGTATACGCCGCGGAATCTCTCGCAAAATGGCCCCTGCTCCGGCCAATCTGCATCACACCACCTATATGCATGAACGTGATATCGAACCGGGACACATCCCGCCGCCCGATCTTCCCCGCCACAGAAGAATTCTTGGCTTCCGCCCCCATGTCTTCCTGGGAGGGCTCTTTCTCATCGCGCTGCTCCTCATTTACGCAATTCTCTATGTACGCCGTATCTGGATATAAGCGATTCAAATCCCCGTAATCGCTCGCCATTCACCTGCGTCGAACTCACTGGTAAACTAGCTTCATGGCCACCCCCGCCAAATCGACCAAGATTACCATCGCCACCGTCATCATCCTCGCCACCGTCGCCTGGCTCGCCTACACCGGCACCCGCGACAACCGCGACTATTACGTCACCATCGGCGAAATGCACAAGATGGGTAACCAGGCCTACGCCAAACATCTCCGCGTCGGAGGCTTCGTCGTCCCCGGCAGCATCCATCGCGCTGGCCCCCACGCCACCTTCCAGCTCACCGAGCAGACCGCCGACAACCAGTTCCCCGAGTGCAATAAGGGTGGCCCCGACTGCATCATCACCGTCGCCTACTCCGGCGAAGAGCCTCCACCAGACACCTTCAAGGATGAGTCCCAGGCTCTTGCCGTAGGCACTTACGGCAAGGACGGCGTCTTCCACGCCACCCAGCTCCAGGCCAAGTGCGCCAGCAAATACGCCCCCGCGAAACCCGCACCCACCAGTACCGCAGCCGTAGTCTTACCCGCTGTCCACTAGGACATTCGGCTTTCTGCAAAAAGATACAGGTATGGTTCAGCGCGATGAGCGTTCTTTGCTCATTGTGAGGAACCATACCTGTATCTTTTTGTGGAGAGCCGAATGTCAGCTCTCGCCCCGTGGAAAACCTTGTCAAGCCCCCAATCCACCCAACCCCAACAATTCAAACAACTTAACCCGTGGCGTACTTACTCTCCCCCACCAGCTAAAATAGAAATAGGGGGTAAATCAAACCCGCCAAAATCGAACCACGCTTTGCCAGCCATTTCACCGCATCGTACACAGCAAAGACCATCCCTCAAAAACACACCGGAATACACCGGCCTCAAAAACCGGCCGAATTCGCAACTCTAGAATCGCAACCCCCGCAGAAATCCGCACCATTCTGCGCAAACCTGCCGCAACCATGCTGCTCACCAACCCGATTCCCGCTGGTGGGCTAGCTACCAGCTAAGTCTTTTGTTATGAATATTTTGTTTGTAAACCCCTAAAGAATCACGAATTTGGCGGCACAAACGCGCCAAACCTATGATTCCAAAGGCCGGTTAGAACACTATATAGGAGGGGGTGGGGGCCAGTATCTATACTCAAAAGAAGATGTCCTCCCAGCCCGCAGCCCAGCTCAACGCAGTCTCCAAGCTCTTCGGCAACTTCGCCGCGCTGCGCAACGTGACCGCCTCCTTCGCTGCCGGAAGCTGCATCATGGTCATCGGCGAGAACGGGGCAGGTAAATCCACCCTGCTCCGCGTCCTCGCGGGCCTCTCAGCGCCTACGCAGGGTAGCCTGAGCGTCCTCGGCGGCCCTCCCCAGCAGCAGCGCGGCCGCATCGCCTATATGAGCCACGCGCCCATGCTCTACGACGAGCTCACGGCCATGGAGAACCTGCACTACTTCGCCAGCCTGCAGGGCACGGGCTGCCAGTGCGTCGGCAGCCCCGAGATGGCCCTCCGCGCCGTCGGGCTCGATCCTGCGCTCACCCGTCCGGTCGGTAAGTACTCCCAGGGCATGCGCCAGCGCACCTCGCTGGCCCGCGTCCTCCAGTCGAACCCCGAGCTGCTCCTGCTCGACGAGCCCTTCTCCAACCTCGACGTAGCCTCCGCCGCCCAGATGGTCGAGCTCCTCGCCGACTTTCGCACCTGGCCCGTCCCCGGCGGCGGCCGCCGTACCGTCCTGTTCACCACCCACCAGGCTCACCTCGCCGAAAAAATCGCTACCAGCATCGTCACCATGCAGGCAGGAGCGATCGTCTCGCAGACCCAGGAAGCAGACGCCGAATGAGCTATCTCGTGCACCTCTGGATTCATCTGCGCAAGGACCTGCGCATCGAGTGGCGCTCACGCGACCTGCTCAGCGGAATGCTCTTCTTCGCCCTCCTCGTCGTAGTCACCTTCTCCATGGCCTTTGAGCCCACCTCAGACGTTACTCGCCAGATCGCCGGCGGAATCTTCTGGGTCGCGCTCCTCTTCGCAGCCACAACCGCGCTCAATCAGGCATGGAACCGCGAGCTGCGCAACGACGTCCTCGATGCCCAGCGCATGTCGCCCGCGCCCGTATCCGCGCTCTTCCTCGGCAAGGCCATCGCCAACCTCATCTTCGTCGGCATCGTCGAGGTCGTCATGGCAGCAGCCTTCTTC
>Ga0206886_1011_pt1 | contig 44815 bp, 43 predicted proteins | sample Alteio_BWOrgHeat_92_FD_152952 | JGI IMG/M metagenome (GOLD analysis project Ga0206886, IMG submission 152952) | Enriched cells from forest soil in Barre Woods Harvard Forest LTER site, Petersham, Massachusetts, United States - Alteio_BWOrgHeat_Nextera2 ... | reverse complement strand
TAACCGTCAGTGCCCAGCGCGGGCATGACTTGTACGTGCTGGTTGCCGGGGTAGCCGGTGGGCGATGTCGGATCGCGCTCGGGCAGGGGCATATTCGCGATCATCAACCCTGTGGTGCCTTTGATGCCCTGAATACGCGTGTAGCTGTCCACCAAAAGATACGCCATCGCAAGAATCACGCCCAGGATCCAGATATACCGCCAGCTCTGGGACCAATGGCGGCCCGGCGTGATCGAGGTGGGCTGGGCCGCTTTCGGGGTTGCCGGTTCGGTTCGGTCGAGTTCCTCGCAAATGCTCTCGTAGGCGTCCTGGAGTTCCTGGGTCATTTTCTCGGCCTTGCGTTGCCGGGGTTTGTCATTGCCGCAACGGGTGGGGTCCCAAGTTTTGATCAAACTCTGGTAGGCGCGCTCGACCTCGGCCCGGGAAGCACCCGGCTTGAGATCCAAAGTCTGATAATGGTCTTCCAACTCTTCGAGGTTGCTCATGCGAATAAAAGAAAGGTGGTCTCCCCTGGTTATACGGCCTTCGGCGGCATCAGTTACGCCCGGCTAGGCGATTACTCCGGGGAAAACAGGCAGGTTACTACCCGCCAGCAACTTGGAGAGGCCTATTACCGGTGTGCCTGGGGATGGCGGCATTGGTAAGTCGGCCAAAATTGCACATGCAGCGGGGGGCGGCAATCTCAAAGCGCAACTGGCCTGGTGCCGAAAGCAGCCGTGGACTAATTGCTCTGCTCGACCAAATAGGCAGTGGCGGCATGCCCGGTGTAGGTTTGGGTCAGGTGGGGCTTATCTTCCAATATCATGTAGTTCTCGTAGAGGACGGCGGTGGGCACTTGCAATTCATGCATCGTTCCCTTCGGGTCGCGGTAGTGCACCGGGCTGAAAAGATCCTGAAAAAGGAACCAGCTTCGCTTCGACCCCGCAAGTTGCGCCTGCACCTGGTCCACCACGTGTTGGGCGACCTCGTTTTTGGAATGGGCCTCGTTTCGCGGATCAGTCCCCCTCACGGTGACCCAATTGAGCTGCTCGCGATAATTGTAATAATCGTAAAACCGCCCCATGTTCCACATGAGATAAACCGGGTCAGTGGGCTGTTTGTGTTGATTAACAAAGTGGATGGCCTCGCGCATTTGCGAATACTTCTCCAGCCCGCCAAACAGTTTCGGCTCAGCCAGCTTCACGGTGAAATTAAACAACACATACCCCAGGAGCCACACTGCCAGCCCGCGAGTCACCAATCGCACCTGTCGACTGCCTGGTAAATTCGACTGATCCGGCTTTACCCTTAAAGTGAAAAAGCCGGAGGAGAAAAACCGCGTGGTCATTTCCCAGACTTTCTGTGGCGTCGCCTGGCTGTTGGCTTGTTCGCCGCTGGTCAATTCCACCGCCTTGCCAATCAGGAGATACGCCATCGGCGCCAAAAACAAAATCAACCGCTCATTCAACGGATACTGGCGCAAGAGCGAAGCCAGGAAGGTTGTCACCAACCCCGCCATAACAATGGCTCCGATCAGGCGGTCCCGGCGCGCGAACACCACCACGCCCAACACCAGCAGGAGCACGCCGGGATAAGAAAAGGCCATCAGGTAGCGAATCGCGCGCCGGGCCGGCAGGAACGGCAGACTCACATCGAGCGAGATCCCAAGCGGATCCACCAGTGTAAAAAAGCCCGTCCGCACATACCATACGATGCCCGAGCGCGACACGGGCAAGGGCGCGAAATGATCACCCCAGCCATCCTTGAGCGCCTGGACGTTGGGATTGCGTTGCAGCAAAAGAAAATAATAGAGCAAAAATGCGGTGGAAAACAGCGCCACGGTCACGGCAACCCGCCCCGCTTCCGCATTTTTCTTCTCCAGCAAGTAGTGCCCCAACAACACTGCAAACACACCCGCGAGCACAAAAATGGCGGCATTGGAAAACGCCACGCACAGCATCGCCGCCACGCCCGCTCCCACCGCCTGCCGCAGGCTGATGCGCTCGCGCAGCGTCAGCGCCAGCCACAACGCCACCACCGTCGCGAGCACCTCCGTCTCGTATTGTTTGACCTCGCCGGAGTGATAAATCAACGGCGCCGAAAGGCTGCATAGAGCCACCGCCGCCAATCGCCCAACGCCCGTCAGCACTTGCTTGCTCAATTTGACAAATAAGAGGAGCGCCGCCACCCCGCACAACAGGGAAAATAACCGCAGCGACAGTTCCGAATAATTACCCCACCCGCCAAAAACCTTTTCCACCAGCAGGTAACCCGGGGGAGCCGCCTGCAAATCATCCAGCGGGGTTACGGCGATTTTTGAGAAATCATATTTGATGATGTTCCACGCCAGGCTGGCCTCGTCATTCCACAGCGACGGGTCGTAGCAAAACCAGAGCAATCGCGCAAACAGGCCGAGCGCCACCACGCCCGGTAAGGCAAACTTCATCCAACGGGTTTCGCGTGAGTTCACGATGAAAGAGGCTTGGGATTGGCGAAAGGTCCAATTCGTCGGGAAAGAGACTTTACGTTTTCGATAACGTCGAACAAAACACCAATGTATGTCAATCGGCACTTTGTGAACATGGCAAAAGTGGGTGTTCAAAGGTCGGTGTCGTTCGCTCAATTTCGCTCTCCCGTTTTATATTGTATGGTGCGACTGTGTTGTTGTAAGAGTCGTAGCTTGCGACAATGAGCGTTCCTAAATTCCAGCCCGTCACGATTTTGTTACTTGCAGTGGTGATGGCGTTGTCGGTTTTAATTCCATGGTATGTCACGCGCGCGGGCGAGGGCGTTGATGTGGACTCGATCTTTTACCTCTGCCAGGCTCGTACGGTGGTAAAGGATGGTGTCTTGGAGATCCCCAACGGCTTGGGGGGGCTCACGGCCCGTAACTATTGGTCGCCACTCTACCCGCTGACTTTGGCCGCCCTAAGCCATTTTGGGGCGGATGCCTTGGTGGTTTCGCGCTGGTTGAATATGCTGCTCTACCCGCTGGGTGTTTTGCTGGTGGCTTTATTGGCAGCGCGCGTCAGTCGATCTTGGTGGTGCGGGTTGCTGGCGGCCTTTCTCTTCGCCACCGCGCCATGCATCATGCAGTCCCATGTTGTGGCCATGTCCGACTCGCTCGCGCTGGCTTTTACCTTGTTGTCGCTGTGGCTATTGGTGCTCTACTACGATTACGGGAAATTTTTACTCTTGGGCCTCGCTGCGCTTGCAGCCGGTGGCGCGCTGCTGACCCGCTATGATGCGGTGACCCAGATCCCCGTCGCTTTTTTGTTTCTCGCCATCTACGGGCCGGGTCTGGTTCGTCGCCGTTTGGCTGCGGCAGTGGGCTTTGTCTTAATCGCGGGCTTGCCCCTGATGCTCTATCAGTTCAGCCACCCGCAATCCTCCACCATGGTTGGGTCGCCCGATGTCGCGATTAACCGTGATCTGGCGCAGGCCATGGTCAATGACCGCAAGTTCAAGTTCTATGGTTTGACCCATCAACATGGGTTGAGCGCGGTGCGTTCCTACGAAGACTGGCTGGCCCCCATTGGCGAAGTTCCCTTCGCCAAGCGTGCCATTATTATGGCACTTCTTGCCCTTGGCCTGCTCGCGGCACTCGCCGGGAGCCTGCGCCCTCCGCCCCCCGCCACCCCCTGGCGCCCAGACGGCTTGGTGCTTTTAATGCTCGCCAATCTGCTTGCCCACGAGGCGATCCTTTATATCAACACCATTTTTTTGGACCCATCTTTCAATCTCGTTGCCCGCTACCATATCCCGACCTTTTCGTTCCTGATTATTATAGTCGTGGCGATTTTGGCGGCCTGGTACCGCGCTTTACCCGAGGCCAGCCGCCGGTTTAATTCCCGGGCAGTTGTGGTGGCATCCATGCTGCTCACGCTCTTTTTCTGCACCTATGCAATCGGTGCTGTTCGGTGGGTGCGCCAGGCCGACGAAGGCGCCCTCGGCCTCGCCAGCCCGAGCTGGCGTGACCCACAGACCCTCACGCTCCTCCGCCAACTGTCCACCACCGGCCCGATTTACTCCAATCAAGTCAAGGCCATCTACCTCTATACCGGACGCACGGACTTTTATGTCATGCCTTTTCGAGCCGATCTTGAAACAGGAGTACCAACCCCGACCTTTGACCAAAATATGGCGGCAATGACGGCAGCCCTGACCGCCAGCAAAGGCTCGCTAGTGTTTTTCACCGCCGATCAGCCGTCCTTGCATCGCTTTGCCAGTCTCGATGAATTGAAAAACAATCCGGCCTTGCGTATCAGTGCCCAAACCAATGAGGCCACATTTTTTGTCGCCGCGGCACCGCCATCTGCTGGTGCCGGTCATTAGATGGTCAGCTAGGCCACGCGCGTATTTAATTCGCGGCGAGATGATGAACTAACGAAATCGAATTGTGCGCAATTCGGGCTGCGCGGCGTATCTATCGCCCCCGTCCTAAGCTGCCGCACAACCGTCGAGGTTAATGCGAAATTATCCAGCCCCGTCCCCTCGCTGCCGTTGTGCAGATCGGTGGGCACAAAGATCGACGACGCGTTGAGTCGCCTCGCTTGCTATCGTCTTGCCACCGCGCAAGGCCGGGCGGCATATTCGCCCCTTTCATGTCCGCCCCATCGTCGCTCAATTCCCCGCGCCGCGTCCTGCTGGCCAGCCTGGCCGGCACCGCGATCGAGTTTTTTGACTTTTACATTTACGCCACGGCGGCTGTCCTCGTCTTTCCCCAGCAGTTTTTCCCCTCGTCCGACCCCACTGCGGCCACCATGCAGTCGCTGGCCACGTTTGCCCTCGCCTTCTTTGCCCGGCCCGTGGGCTCGGCCCTCTTCGGCCATTTTGGCGACCGCGTCGGCCGCAAGGCCACCCTCGTCGCCGCGCTGTTGACGATGGGCCTGTCCACCGTGGCCATCGGCCTGCTGCCTACCTACGCCATGGTCGGCACCCTCGCGCCCATCCTGCTCGCGCTGTGCCGCCTCGGCCAGGGTCTCGGCCTCGGGGGCGAATGGGGTGGGGCCGTCCTCCTCGCTACCGAAAACGCCCCGCCGGGCAAGCGCGCCTGGTATGGCATGTTCCCGCAGCTCGGCGCCCCGCTCGGCTTTCTGGCTTCCGGCGGCATCTTCCTCCTGCTCTCCAAGGCCCTGAGCAACGACGATTTCATGCGCTACGGCTGGCGCATTCCCTTTCTCGCCAGCAGCGGGCTCGTTTTCGTCGGCCTCTGGGTGCGGTTGAAAATTACCGAGACCCCCGTTTTCCGCCAGACGCTGGAGCGCCAGGAGCGCGCCGCCGTGCCCATGTTTACTGTGTTCCGCCATCATGCCGCCACGCTCGTGCTGGGCACGCTCATCGCGCTGGCCACTTTCGTTTTATTTTACCTGCTCACCGTCTTCTCCCTCAGTTGGGGCACCACCCACCTTGGCATCTCGCGCGAGCGGTTCATTTTGATCCAGCTCGTCAGCATTCTATTCTTCGCCGCCATGATTCCGGTGTCGGCCATGTTCGCCGAGCGGCATGGCCGGCGGCGGACGATGATCTTCGTCACCCTCGGCATCCTCGTTTTCGGCCTCGCCCTCGGCCCGCTCTTCGCCCTCGGGCAGGGCGGCGTCATTGCCGCCATGCTCGTCGGCATGTCCCTCATCGGCCTCACCTACGGCCCCCTCGGCACCATCCTCTCCGAGCTTTACCCCACCGCGGTGCGCTACACCGGCTCCTCGCTCAGTTTCAATCTCGCGGGCATCTTCGGCGCTTCGCTCGCGCCTACCATCGCCACCTGGCTTGCCACCCATTACGGCTTCCCGTATGTCGGCTATTACCTCAGCGCCTCCGCCCTCCTCACCCTCATCGGCCTCCTCCTCACCCGCGAAACCCGCGACAGCGATTATGCGGGGTGAAGCGCATATCCACGTCACCAACCCAACTCATCCCAACCCAACACTCTACCTATTCGCCCTCAGGGTGAAATGTGAAGCCTGACCCCTTTTTAGCTCCCTCCTCACCCGCGAAACCCGCGACACCAATTACGCAGGGTGAGGCGCATATTCACACCAACAACCCAACTCAACTAACCAACCCTTACCCCTAATCCACTGTCCGAATAATCAGGGCAAGCCCAGCCTGCCCCCTTTTTAGCTCTGCCCCCTTTTTAGCTCACAAGAGGTTGGTGATGCCGTGCGAGGCGTGAAAAAAATGCTGACATTCTAGACGGCGTTCTCCATCCTGACGCACAAGCGGCACGCCAGAAAGCCCTAGACAGCATACAACAAGTTAAAGATGCTGAACGTGACACAAGCGCATATGGAGGCGGAATATGATTCCTACTTTTCGACAACTGGATGGCAATATAGAAGAAAATATCCGGGCAGCGAACTCATCTCTTGGCAAGTGGTACTCTTCGATCCGCGATGTTCCAATTAACAAATTTAGTGTAGATGACTTATGCCGTGCTTGTCGTCAGGAGCTGTTTTTGGATCAAATCCTACCTTGGGTTATAGATAAATTGCAGGATAACCCAATCGCAGGGCATTCTTACGATGGTGAGTTAGCGTCAGCCGTCGCGAAAATACCGAATTCATTTTGGAAACATGCACCAAATCTTGCCGCTGAATTGAAAAAAATCCTTAAGATTGCGCTTCCAAGGTTTGATGCAGATGTGGCAGCAGAAGTCTTCATCTTTATTGGGAAATAATGACCTGCCCCCCGGAACTGGAAGGGATTTAAATACCGGCAACCATGGCAAGGGCCGTGCCCAATGCCAGGGCCGAAAAGGGGTCAGGGCCGAAAAGAGGGCCGAAAAGGGGTCGGGCCGAAAAGGGGTCAGGCTTCACATTTCCCACTCATGCGGACACACCGATTTTTTAGGTCTCGGTTTTTCTAGCGCAGTCCATTTATTACTTTTACGAAACTGGTGCGGGCGGAGGGAATCGAACCCTCGATTCAAGCTTGGGAAGCTCACGTATTACCTCTATACTACGCCCGCGTGGTCTGAATCGAAAATGACTGAATGGGGAAGCGTTTTGGATAAAGCACTCCGCCCAAACTGGCAAGAGAGAACGGTTTTGGACTGCAACGCTGTTGGTGGCTGGATGTCTTTCGTAGCGCGGTGCTTTAGCCCGCGCTTCTTCGAGATTACCCTAATCCAGAGCGCGGGCTAAAGCACCGCGCTTCGTATAGCAGAGAAGCCCCGGCTTTGCTCGTTAATGGCGGGCCTGGCTTTTCAATGGAAAAACACTGCCTTACGGCTTCGCGCCCGTCGCGCTGGCTGGCGCAGGAGCGACAGCGGGCGTCGCCGTCGCCTGCGGTGGTTTCTGGATGACGATGTTGTAGCGCGAGCGCAATGCCTGGTACAAGGTGTCCGCGATTTTACGCCGCTGGTCGGCCTCCCACGCGGCGGACACCGCCGGGCGCACTTGCTCCAGCGGCGGCAGATTACCCGCTGGAAAATGCAGTGCGGCCGCGTTCTTCTCGAGATAATCTTCCAACTGCGCATCCGTGGCTGGGGTCACGGAGGCGGAGTCCTCGAGAAAAACTTCCATCTTTTGGCGGAGCTGCCGGCGCACCAGCAAGTCATCGCGGTCCAGGCCCAGCGCGCGCGCCTCGCGGTCGAGGATTTCCTCGCGCACATAATCGTCAATCAGCGCGTCCACCTCGGCGGGGGTCGGCGGTCGCGGCGCGGTGCGCTCAAAATTGGCAATCAGGTTTTGCGTGATCTCGGGCGTGATTTCAATGCGGGCGGGCCCCGCTGCTTGCGCGCCGGGTCGGGCCAGCGTGACGTAGAGGCCAAAGATGAGCACGACCAGAAGGAGAAAGGGCAGCAGCGGTTCGCGAAATAATTTCATGGGGAATGAATGGTAGGAACTCTATTCAGTGTCCGCGGGCCGACGCCACTTGGAAACTAGGGCGAGCGTGGCCAGGCCGACGACGATCGCGGCAGCCAGGGTGACGTATAATTGCCTCGCGGGCGGCGCTGCGGACGCGGCCGGGCGCACCGTGGGTGGCGGGATTTGCGCATCGAGAAACGGCATTTCTGCGCCCACATCGGTGGAGAGGAGCGTTTTCCCAGTGTCGTCCATAATCGTCACGATGTCGCGCTGCCCGGCGGGCACTTGGTTGAAATAATTGACCGCCACGTGCAGCGGGCCAATCTGCGGGCGAGTATAAGTGAGATGGAACACGACATCCCGCCCACCGGTGAAAGAAACCGAGCTCACCAGCGGCGGGAGGGTTGCTCCATTGCTGGTGATCGTGAAGAGCGTCGCCGCGCGGTCATTGAGCAACGCTTGGTCGCTCTCGAAATGCGGATCGTGAATCGTGGCAGCATCTGCCACATTGGTTGCAACTGTGGTCGCTGTAGCAACAGAAACGCCAGTGTCGGCGGGCGACGCGTTGGCAGGCGCTACATAAGGATCGTGCTCGAGCAGGCGGTAGGCCGCCGTGTCCGCCATCGTCAGTTCGATTTCCAATCCATCGCGGCGCAGCAGCATCGTGGCCATGCCGTGGACTTTCACGCTGGCCATTCCCGCCGTCGTCCAGGCGCCCTTGATCGAATACGACGGCAGCGCGTTCAAGTTGACTTCAATGGTATCGTGCGCTCGCGCCAGCGGCGCACTCAAGACCGCGAGCAAACAACCACCGCCCAAAGTGCGCGCTGCCAGATGCCGTAAATGCGCCATGAGTGAAAAATGGGCTGAGACCAGACCAGCGAGCTTTAATCCGCCGTGGCTCCCGGCGCAACGCGCAAAAAATCGTCGCTGGATCTGTTTGTCCTCAACAAATGGCTACGGGCATCACTTGAACGTAGCGCGGTGCTTTAGCCCGCGCTACGAAACGAGCAAGTTGACCGTCCGCAAAAATTCCCGACCGCGCCGCCGCTCAAGCGCGGGCGAGGCCCGTGCGCAATTCCGCCAGCTTCGTGCCCAACGCCGCGGGAATCTTCGCGCGTTCATTCAAATGCGCGGCGATCGTGTTGACCAGCGCGCTGCCGACGACCACGCCGTCCGCCACCGCGCCGACTTGCTTCACGTGTGCCGCCTTGGAAATTCCAAACCCCACCACGACCGGCAGCTTGGTATGGCGGCGGATTTCCGCCACGGCGGCGGGGATGCTCGCGGGCAAATCCGCGCGCTCGCCCGTCACGCCTTCGAGCGACACGTAGTAAACAAATCCGCTGGCCACGGCGGCGATCTTGGCGATACGCGCGGGTGGGGTGGTGGGCGCGATGATGAAAATATTTTCCAACTTATGCGCGCGCGAGGCCGCCAGCAATTCCCCGGCTTCTTCTGGCGGGCAGTCGAGTGCGAGCAATCCATCCACGCCCGCCTCCGCTGCTTTGGCGCAAAATTTTTCCACCCCGGGCGAATAGATCATGTTGTAGTAAACATAGAACACGATCGGCACCGTCGGGTGCTCGGCGCGCAACTGGCGCACAAGGGTCAGAACATCTTTGGGCGTCGCCCCGGCCTCCAACGCACGTTGCGCGGCCAGCTGGTTCGTGAGCCCATCGGCTAGGGGATCGGTAAAGGGCAGGCCCAGCTCGAGCACATCCACCCCGCCGTCGAGCAGCGCGCGGCAGGCAGCGAGCGAGGTCGCGGCGTCGGGGTCGCCCGCGCACACGTACGCGACAAACGCCGCGCGGTTTTCGGCGCGGGCTTTGGCAAAGGCATCGGCAATGCGGGACATCGAAAGGGAATGATGAATTACGAATTAAGAATTAAGAAGAAAAAAATGCCGGAAGGTTTGGCTGCATTGCCTAAAAACAATTTCCGCTTGGCGTCACTTGCCAGCCCGCTGGTATTTCCACTCCCGGGCTTCCCGCAGCGGCAGGTCGGTCTTCAGCCCGTGGTGGTGCCGTTTGGACACGCCCACGCGCTGGGAAAGATAAATGCCCGAGTGTCCGCTGAAGTAATAGGCCACAAAGCACGCCACCGCAAAATACACCGCGTAGTGCGAGCCAAACAGCTCCACGCCCATGATCGTGCAGGCCAGCGGCGTGTTGCTCGCGCCCGCAAACACTGCGATGAATCCCAGCCCCGCAAACAAATCCACCGGCGCGCCAGTCAGCACCGCCAGCGTGTGGCCCAACGTCGCGCCAATGAAAAACAGCGGCGTCACTTCCCCGCCCTTGAACCCCGTGCTCAGCGTCACCGCGGTGAACAAAATTTTCCACCACCAACTCCACGTGTCCGCGCCCCCGGGGGTAAACGCGGAGAGGATCGTCACCGCATTGGGATCGGGCGAGTGCACGCCCAGGCCCAGGTAGTCGCGCGTGCCCAGCAGGTACGTCAGCGCGATCACCACCAGGCCGCCCGCCACTGGCCGCAGCGGCGCAAAGGCGATGGTTTTTTTCCAGCCCTGATGGAGGTAGTGCGTAAATTCCGAAAAAAACATACTCACTAGGCCAAAGATGGCGCCACCAGCCACCGTCAACCCGAGCAGGCGAAAGTCGAGCACCGCGCGGTCGCCCCCGCCGGGGTTGATGGCGATGCGGTAGCTCGTGTGGTGGATGCCCCATGCGCTGCACGTGGCATCGCCAATCAAGCTCGCCGCCAGCACTGGGATCAGCGCCTCGTATTGGATGCGGCCGATGACGAGCACCTCCATCGCAAAAATCGCCCCCGCCAGCGGCGTACCGAAGACCGAGCCAAAGCCCGCCGCCACCCCGGCCATGAGCAGGATGCGCATGTTCTCCGGCCTCAGTTTGAAAAACTTGCCGCACGCCCCCGCCAGGCTCCCGCCCATTTGCACCGCCGTGCCTTCGCGCCCGGCCGAGCCGCCAAATAAATGCGTCACCAGCGTGCCGACCAGCACCAGCGGCGCCATCTTCACCGGCACGCCGCCGCCCGGTTGGTGGATTTGGTCGAGGAGGATGTTTGTGCCGCCCTCGGAGTCCTTGCCCAGGTGGTGGTAGATCAGCCCGATCAGCAGGCCCCCCACCGGCAGGAGGAAAAGCAGCCACCCATGCTCAAAGCGCAGGTTGGTCACCCATTCCAGGGCCCATAAAAAAAACGCGCTCGCCGTACCGGCCAGCAGGCCCGCGGGGATCGCGAGCAGGATCCAGAAGCACCCTTGGCGCAGGACTTCGCGATGTTCAGAAAGATTCAGCAATCGTTTCATGAATGACTCCCGTCTTGGTAGGAGTCATCAGCCTTGAAAGCTTTTCAAGGCGGTTTATTCCGCAGAGGGCGGAACCGGCAGAATCCATTGCCGAAGTCCCCAGTCTGGCCCATTCCCGCTTTCGGGCAAACCAAAAAAATGAGCCGCCCCGGGTGGCCGACGGCGTCTCGCGCATCGGCCACCCCGGCGCAACTCAGTTACTTAGAACGGGCTCGAGCTGGATTCCCAAGCATCGCCGTTAAATTCGTCAAACGGGCCCACATCTACATACCAGTCGCCCGTGCCGGAGTCATAGGCATAATCGACGTCATCTACATTGTAAGTAGTCCACTCTTCTCCGCCGACAAGATAGATATCGTCGGGGCCACCAGGCCCGCCATCGAGCGGGTAATAGTCGCCCACCCCACTATAAAAATTATCCGCCCAAGTGCCACTAATTTGATCGTAAAGATAGTCAGTCGAATTCGTGGCATCGTAATAGTGGAGGCAGTTGGTGCTAGCAGACGGATCGCGCCAGCCATACCAGACGTTATCCCCATAGATATCCGAGATCCATTCATCGGTGTAGGTATCATGGTAGAAGTCGAAGCCCAGTGGGCCACCTGGTCCTTGATCATAATAAACCGTGGAAAAATCCAAATTGTCACCTCCGGTGAGATATCCCGGATCTCCCGGCGCTTCACAGGCCTCCCAGTCGCCCATACCATCGGTGTTGAACTGCCAGCCACTGCCGAGGTGGTCGTTGCGGTAGTCATTGCTGTAATAGTAGTAGTCCGTTTGGGCCTGGGATCGGGTGGTCATGGCCATAAGCAATACCGCCCCGATTCCGCCAAGGCGGAGAAGGTGTCGGCTGCCGATTAAGTTGCGCACTTGCAGAATAAGTCGCGTTAACATGGGTAGTGGGATTTGAGGGGTTAAACGGTCACTTTGCCGATGAATCCGCATCGTGCGGGTGCATCCGCAATCATCAGAAAATATTGGCCAAATAAAATTGGCAAACATTATTAATATATTTTATTAAATAAACTAATACATTAATTTATAATGCAATCTGAGGTACATACCTGTCCGGTTTACGAAAGCGTCACATTTCCCGCCCAACCCCGTCTACTCCCCCGGCTTCCGTACATACATATCAATCGAATGTCCCGTAAACGTATCGGGCGTGTTACCAGTAAAGCCCGTGCGCACATAATGCGCATTGATCCAGATGACAATGCCCAGGCCGCTGGCTTGATCCGCGCCAAAGAATTTCACCCCAAATTCATCCATCTCCCGATAGTGCAGAAAAATTAAATCAGGCGGGTGGGCCTGCAATTCGTCGAGCACATGCTGCTGGCCGACGTACGCGAGCGACACCGGTTGAAATTCCGTTTCCGCCAGAGGGCTCGGTAATCGCAAATGGTAATTCACCGCACTCGCTTCGGGAAATGCCGCCAGCGTGTGAATGCCGGGGGCGTGATCCTTGACGACTTTAATCATCTGCTGCAGCAACACGCCGTGCTCCGACATGCCGGACTCAAATGTGTAAAAACGGTCGCGCCCGGAGCCGACTTCCAGCGTTTTTTTGGCATAATTAAGAACATTGGCCCGCCCGAGGAACGCCGCGCCGCAAAGAACGATCAGTGAAAAAGCTGCCGGTAACAGGATGTTCGCGCGCTGCAAACCCGCCCAGGGTCGCGCCGCTTCGACCGTCATCAAATGAATTACAAAGAACACTGCCAGCGGCGCCATGAAGAACCCAAAATGATAAATGCGCGCGTGCAAGGCCATGCGTGCGAACATCAACGCCGCCGCTACGCCGACCATGGCCACGCCAAGAACGTGATTAAAATCTCCTTTCCCGCGCCACGCGCTCCAGCCGCACCAGCCCGCGGCAACTGCCCCACCGATAAATACTGGAAAAACGATGGCCCGCCCCAGATAAATCCATTGCAACGGCCCATGCCAATTCGCCCAGCAGACCCCAGCCGCCACCGCCAAAGCCGCAAGCAAATACCCCCACCACGCGCTACTGAATTGCTGTGCCTTAGTCCATTGCCAAGTGATCAGCGCCAATGCCGCACACACCAATAGAAGCAATGCGCCCGCCTGCAACTGGACGATAAAATTACCCCACGGATTATCGAACCCAAAGAGCCCCCGCATGAATGTCGAGTTCTCGACCGTATTCACGAAGACTGGGTCGAGCATGGTATATACCACGCGGTTGGTGGCGCGAAAGGCGTAGCCAACCCCGCCTTCGCTCGCGAAAAACAAAAACACTGGCGTCCACAGACTGAAAAATCCGCTGGCGAGCCAAACTATGACGCCCAACAGCCACCGGCCAGCATTCGGCGCACTCATCTTGAAAGTATTTTGCCGCACGATTCGAATCACGCGGGCGGCTACGTAAATTCCCAGCGCACCCAAGGCGGCCAAGAGCGGTTCATGTTTGTCCAAATATGCTACCGCCAACCCTCCTCCAGCCACGAACAGCCAGACGCCCCGCTCCGACTTCAAATGCCGCAAAAGCGCCCAGACTACTATAAGTAGTCCCGCCAAGCCATAGGTCGCCTGCGCAGAGTAGGGCGCGATGTAGGAATAATTGCTATCGATCCGGTAGGATCCAACCATGAATACGAGCACGAACACCACCGAGCAAAGCCACACCGTCAGCCGGTTGCCGATGGTGCCGAAGATCGCCCTTATAAGAAACAGGATGCCCGCCGTTAGCGCGATGTTCATCCCAAAGATGGTGTCCATCCCCACGCCAAACAATCGAGACCCTGCCGCCTCCACCAACTGGGCCAGCGGCCCGTACCAATTAGCCAGTTGATCGTAAAGCAACGCGCCCTGGCTAATCCGCCAGGCCATGTACAAGTCACGGGGAAAATCCACCAACGGATCCGGCCAGCGCAGCCAACTTTTCCACAGCATGAAGACAAACAAGCCCGCCACCGACAACGGCTCCGCAATCGCCAACGCGATCCGCAACCGCTTTGCCCATGAATTGCCCCCCGCCGATACGGATTCCGTCATCATCAGACAGCGGACTATCGCCGACCCCATTCCCCAAGTCCAGACCAAAGGCTTGTCCCATAATAAGTTGGGCGTTTTTTGGCCCGAAACTCAAAGCGGGGACTAACCCGCAAAGGCCGATTTGAGAATTGACATCCGCCGCAGTAAGTGGAAATTAAAGAATGGCGGACGCAGTAACCAGCCCGGACTTAATCTTCGGGCCGTTCGCCAAACCCACATCTTCCAACCTTTAACACGCCAGACCGCGCTTTTTTGGCAAGCGCTCGGGCCTGGCGCGTTGAATTTTTCTTCCCTACCGGACCCTTGTTACATGACTGCATCAATTCTCGTTCAAGATATGAATAAAGAGGCGATAGATCTCATCATTGAAAAGAACCCGAAGCTGGCGAAGTTTCGCACCAAGCTCGAGGCCATGCAGCCGGGCTCCTATTGCCTGCACCGCGCCTGGGGTTTTGGCAAGATCCGCGATTATGACGTGCCCTCCGGCAAGCTGATTATTGACTTTGAAGGTGAGAAGGCCTCCCACCCGATGGACCCGGCCTTTTGCGTCGAGCGGCTCGAAATGCTGCCCGCGACGAACATCCTCGTCCGCCACCGCACCGAGGCCAGCAACATCGAAGAGATGGTCAAGAAGCGCCCCGCCGACCTCGTGGTTGATGTTTTGAGCACCGCGCCCGACCACTCCATGAGCAGCATTGAGCTGGAAAACCTGCTCACCCGCCTCCTCGGCGAACGCTTTAAAAAATGGTGGTCCGGCGCAAAGAAACACCTGGCCAAGGATCCCCGCGTCGCCACCCCCGTCCGCAAGTCCGACCCCTACGTGCTGCGCGAAGAGCCCCTCAAGCCCGAGCAGGAAATTTTGGAGGAATACTACGTCACCAAGCAGCCTAAGAAGAAAATTCTCCTCGCCGAAAAACTGCACTCCATTTCCGGCAGCGTGGAAGAAATCGAAAAAGATTTGCCCCGCATTTTCGAAGATTTGACCAACACTATCCGTGACGCCCGCCAGTTGACCACGGCTGACCGTCTGCACGGCGTCTGGGTGCGCAACGACTTCGCCCGCCACTTGCATATCGAGGTGGAAACACTCGAGCCCACTTCGACTTCCATCATCCTCGGCTGCCCCGACCTCACCCAGCTCGCCGAGCAACTTCCCTCCAATTTCCAGCGCCGGTTCCTCGACGTCATCACGCGCGTGTTCCCGGATAGTTGGCAGGAAGTCATCATCAACCTGCTGCGCAACAGCCAGGGCAAGTTTACCTCTGAGTGCATCTCCTTCCTCGTGGACAAGGATTGCGCTCCCCAGGTCGCCGAGTGTTTCCGCCGCTGGCTCAACGAGCAGACGCTGAAGACTTCCGTCCTACTCTGGATCATCCGCAACCGCCACTCGCGCAAATTCGTCAAACTCGTGGACGGCATGATCGGCCCGCGCCTGCTCGCCGCCATCTTCTACGCGATTGATTCCGAAGCCCTGCAAAACACCGGCAACCGCCGCATCACTCTGGCCGACGCCCTCAGCGAAGATCCGGACCTTATCGCCGACCTTCTGGCCGACGCCAACGACGAAACCGCCCGCGACCTCGCCCAGACGCTCCTGCTCAATCAGGGCTTTGAGGACCTGACCAAGAAGTCCCTCATCGCGCGCTTCATCCGCCTCTTCCCGAAGATTCAGACCCTCGTCGGTGGCGACACCACCAGCCGCCAGGCCGAATCGCTTTTCGTTTCGCAGAAATCGCTGGAGAACCGCAAGCGCGAATACGAGAACCTCGTGCAGGTGCTCATCCCCGAGAACAAGATCGCCATCCAGACCGCCCGCGAACTGGGCGACTTGCGCGAAAACGCCGAATACAAAATGGCCCGCCAGGAGCAGGACACCCTCCTCGCCCGCAAATCCCTCCTCGAAAGCGAAATGTCCCGCGCCCGCACGACCGACTTCACCGAAGTGCAGGCCGACATCGTGGGCATTGGTTCAGTGGTTATGCTCTTCAATAAGCGCTCCGACCGCAGCCACCGCTACGCCATCCTCGGCGCATGGGACAGCAATCCGGAAAAAGGCATCCTTTCTTACAAAACCCCGCTGGGTCAAAACCTGTTGGGCAAGAAGATCGGCGATGTCGTCCGCACCGAGATCGAAGGCTCCGTCGAGGAATGGACCTTGCAGAAAATCGAGCGCTGGATCGACGAGAACAAGTAGCCGCGCGGAGGAGGTGACACTTTTCGGAAAGGGAATCGGGCTTGCGTGCGCCATCTGGCAGCGCGAAAATATCGCTGCGTTCCTTGCTTCCGAGGTCTGCGCCAATTTTCTCTCCTATGCGAAATAAAATAATGTTTCTGGCGAGCCTCGCGTTGGCCGCCGCCGTCTATGCCGCGCAGCCTGCCTCCGCGCCCAGCAAGCCCGAGCCCATCACGTTTGCCAATTACGGCTTTCGCATCAACTCCCTTCTCGAGACGCCGAGCGATGCCACCATCATGCCAGCCGTGCAGATGAGTTTGCCCGTCGCTCCTTTCCCGTCCGACAAGACCAAACAATTTCCGCCCAATGTGGACGTACAGGTTCTCGCCTATCCCGACGGCTTGGGAAAATACATGACCGACAGCAAGGCGGATCTGGTCAAGGTCGGCTATACCTTGGTTGCGGAAACCAAACCCAGCGCCACGGAATGGCAGGTCGAATACATCGGATTTTTGGAAGGCACGCCCATGCACTGGTACACGCGCGCCGTTTCCGCCAATAACAAAATCTATGTCGCCACTGGTGGCATGCCCGACGAGATGTGGGCGAAGTTTTCCGCGCAGATCAAACGCTGCGTGGACAGTCTCCAAGCCCTCGGCGCAGCAGCCCCCGCGTCCTCCCCGCCGCCGTTGATCTTGACGCCCGTGGCCGCCGCGCCGAAGCCTTGATTTTTCGGCATTTGTCGGTCAGTGCTCTTTTACCCCAACCCCCGGAGCAACATGAAATGGTTCGATTCTGCTTTGCGTGCTTTCGCCATTGGCGGCTGCGCAGTCTTTTTAATGGGTGCGGATGCGCCTGCTCCCACCACGGCGAGTTCGCCCGCTCCAACAGCCCAACCGCAGGCACTGCTCTTTGCCTATTTCAAAGGCAATGGGCAGGACGGACTGCACCTGGCCTCGAGCGATGACGGTCTGCATTGGACGGCGCTTAAAGGGGACAAGCCTTTTCTTGCCCCTCAGGTCGGCAAAGAAAAGTTAATGCGCGACCCCTCCATCTCGCGCGGACCTGACGGCGTTTACCACGCAGTGTGGACCTGCAGTTGGAACGACCACGGTATCGGCTATTCTGATTCGAAGGACCTCATCCACTGGTCAGATGAAAAATTCATTCCCTTGATGGAGAAAGATCCCGGCACCCGCAATTGCTGGGCGCCGGAATTATTTTACGACAAAGCAAACGGGCAATACCTGATCATCTGGTCTTCCACGGTACCCGGAAAATTTGCCGACACCGACGGTCAGGATGCCAACCCGACCAAAGGTGATCCTGGCTACAATCATCGCATTTATTATGTGACGACGAAGGATTTTAAGGACTTCAGCCCGACCAGGCTCTTGTACAACCCCGGCTTCAACTGCATCGACGCCGCCATTTTTCAGGAAGGCTCGCAATTCGTGCTCGTCTTCAAGGATGAGTCAAACGCACCTTTCCCAGTGCAGAAAAACCTCAAGCTCGCCTTTGCCGAAAAAGCCGAAGGCCCCTACAGCAAGGCCACGGACGCCATCACCGGTAACTATTGGGCCGAGGGCCCCACGCCGATCAAGATTGGCAACCAATGGTATGTCCTGTTCGACAAATACCGCAACAGTGCCTATGGCGCGGTGACTTCAACCGATTTGCGGACTTGGACAGACGCCTCCGATAAAATCTCCTACCCCAAGGGCATGCGCCACGGCACCATTTTTAGCGCCGCCAAGGCCGATGTCGACGCATTGAAAAAGGTGGAGTAGGCCAGCCGTCTTCTATCCCCCAAAGTAGTAACCAAAACTGCTTTAAGAGGGCAGGGCGGTACGTTCTTCCTCGCTGAATAAGGCACACGCAGCAGGCTCTACTTCGATCGCTTCTTCCCGGTTCGGCCGGGCGACAAGGCCGGGGTAGGCTTCCGCCGGGAAAGGCTGTTTCGCGCGGTCGCCATCCACCAAGTATTGGTCGCACACACGCATCAGTGCCATCAATCCCTCCGCCCGGCGCATGTCGTAAAGAAACTTTCCCTCGGCATCTACCGACTGTCCAACAAAGTTCAAAAACTTTTTCAACCGACTGCCTTGAATCCGGTCGGGAATTTCCGGCGTGGAGGTCGAAATGCGCAGGTCGTCAATATACTCACGCACGTCGCCCAGGGTCGGCTGAAAAACCGGCCGCCCGGAACTGATTTCGCGAATCTGCCGGAAAATCCACGGATTGCGAATGGCCGCACGCCCAATCATCAAGCCCGTAGCCCCCGTCTCCGCCAGCACCCAGCGCGCCTTTGCCGCCGAGGTCACGTTGCCATTGGCCAGCACCGGGCAACGGGCACGTTGCACTGCATGGCCAATCCAGTCGTAGTGTACTTCCGCCCGGTACATTTCTTTGACGGTGCGCCCATGCACGCTGAGCAAGTCCACCCGGTGGCGGTTTACGCTTTCAAGCAGGCGGTCGAAAAAGTCCGTCGTTTCAAAACCGATGCGCATTTTCACCGTGAAGCGACCGGGGCATTCGGCGCGCAGCACGCCGAGGATTTCATCCACCCGCGCCGGGTCGCGCAGCAGCCCGCCGCCGACATTTTTACGATAAACTTTGGGCGCTGGGCAGCCAAGGTTGAGGTCCACGCCTGCAATCGGGTGCTTCGCCAGTTCCCGCGCTGTACGTGCGAGGTCGACCAGACTTTCACCGATGAGCTGCGCGAAAACCGGACGCCCAGTGTCGTTTTCGGTGATGCTCGCTAAAATATGCGGTTCAAGGCGCGAGGTCTCATGCACGCGAAAATATTCCGTGAAAAACCAGTCCGGCGCGCCCCGCTTGGCGACTGTCCGCATAAAAGGCAGCGTCGTCACATCCTGCATCGGCGCGAGCGCCGTGGGCGGCAGGCCGGGCTCCAGCGTGGCCGGGAGCGGGGTGGGGGCGAAGGGCGCGAGGGTGGTCACGGAGGGTGGCCAGCTTTAGTTCTGCTGCTTGAGGATGCGCTCCAAAATCTCCGTCATGTCTTCCACGGAATCGAGCACCTTGCGTGCGGCAAAAATCGGCTTTTTTGCCTGCAGCGCCAGCACCATCGAGTCGCTCGGTCGCGCATCCACTTCGATGACTTTGCGGCCCAACTCGTTCTGCTGTTGCAGGATGATGCGCGCAAAAAACGTCCCCGCATCCACGTCGTTAATGATGATGCGCTCGACCGTCACACCCAGCCCGGCAAAAATATGGCCGATGAGGTCATGCGTCAGCGGGCGATCCTTCTTCACATCGTTGATTGTCATCGAAATCGCATTGCCGATGGACTGATCCACATAGATGACGAAGGTTTTTTCCTTGCCGCCCAGGAAAATGGCGCAGCCATTGGACGTGGGCATCACGCCTTTGATGGTCACTTCCTCGACATCATTCTTCATGCGCCTACTATCACCCAAAACCGCCCCAACCGCAAGCGTGCAGGTGGCAGAAGCCCTCTCGCGGCCTGTCGGGGCCAGGCGTGGGGCTGCAAAAAGCGGGTTAAATACCCGCAGATTTCTCGACCGCCAACGCTGGAGCGGCCCTTTTCTTTTCCGAGACATACAATGTTCCGAGCCACACCAACTCCACCGCGCCAAACCCCGTCAGCATTTCCAGGGAATCCTGCTGCATGTTTTTTAGGGGATTATAAAATGCATAATAATCATCCAGCGATTTCAGGGCGTTTTTCAAGGCGCCGAGCATTTCGGCTTCATTGGTGGTCGGCTTATCCTTCTTGGCGTCCTGTTGTTTGATAAAGTCCCGCACATGGGTCGCTTCTTGGGCATTGGGGTAATGCCGCAACGTCCACATGCCAGCCACCCCAAAACCCATTTGCAGAATGGGCACAACGGAGAGGATGAATAGGGTTTTGGGTTTCATGGTCGGGGGATTCGCCGCTCTTTTCTTGCCTTCAGCGGAGCAATAACAAACCCTCGTGTCTGCCGTTGGTCAAATGTCTTCTGGCTGGTCCTCTCCCATGTCGTTCGCCCCCGTTGTCATCTCCACCTGGCCGCCCGGTTTGGCCGCCAATGTCGCCGCCTGGAAGGTTCTCGCTGCTGGCGGCCGCGCGCTCGACGCCGTCGAGCAAGGCGTGCGCGTGACTGAGCTCGACCCGGCCGTGACCAACGTGGGCTACGGCGGCCTGCCCGACGCCGACGGCATCGTCACCCTCGACGCCTGTATTATGGATGAATCGGGCAATTGCGGCTCGGTGGCTTTTTTGCACGATATCAAAACGCCCATTTCCGTGGCCCGCCTCGTTATGGAGAAGACGCCGCACGTCATGCTGGTGGGCGAGGGCGCGCGACGCTTTGCCTTGGCGAATGGTTTTATAGCGGAAAACCTGCTCACCCCGGAGTCGAAAGCCGCTTGGGAAAAATGGAAAAAGGAAAATGCCCAGCAGCCGCAAAAAACCGACGAGAAGAATCACGACACCATCGGCCTGCTCGCGCTCGATTCAGCGGGCAATCTTTCCGGCGCGTGCACGACGAGCGGTTTGGCGTGGAAACTTTCTGGTCGCGTGGGCGATTCTCCCATTATCGGCGCAGGTCTGTTTGTGGATAACGACGTCGGCGCCGCTGCCGCCACTGGCCATGGCGAAGCCATCATGAAAATTGCCGGCTCGGCCATTATCGTCGAGGCCATGCGCCACGGCCAGAATCCGCTCGAAGCCTGCCGCGAAGCTGTCCACCGCGTTGTGGAGAAAAATCCCAACCATAAAAATATCCAGGCTGGTTTTATCGCCCTGAATAAAAAAGGCGTATACGGTGCCTACAGTTTGGGTCCGGGCTTTGAATATGCCGTGTGCATACGGGGCGAAAACAAACTCCTCCCTGCCGAGCATTGGGTAAGCGCCTAGCTTCCGCACCCGCCGTCCCAATCGCGCCCGGGCTTGCGCGCGCGCACTCCCCCGCCTAGGCTGGCCCTGTGTCGCGCGACGAGTCCAGCTCCTCCTTACCCAATCTTTACCTGGCCGGTTTCATGGGCACCGGCAAGTCTGCGCTTGGCCGCAAACTCGCTGAGATGAAGAACCTGCGCTTCATTGATTCTGACGACGTCATTGCGCGCGGCCAGGGCAAGTCGGTGACGCAAATTTTTGCCGAGCAGGGCGAGGCCGAATTCCGGCGGTTGGAGCGCGAATTTGTCGAGCGTGGCCACCCCGAACGCGGTTGCGTCGTCGCACTGGGCGGTGGTTTGGTGACGCAGCCGGGATTGATTGAAATGCTCCGCGCCAAAGGCGTGCTCGTTTGCCTCTTCGCCTCGCCGGAGACGATTCACCAGCGCACCCGCGGCAACCCTTCGCGCCCCTTGCTCAATGTCGCCGATCCCGAGGCCCGCATTCGCGAGCTCCTCGCCGAGCGCGACCCGCACTACCAGCGTGCCGGTACCTGCATCATGACTGATGGCCGCTCCCTCGGCGACCTTCTCGCCCACCTCGACCGCATCTACCGGCGCGAAGCGCGGCACTATCCGGCCAAGTAAAAGACACCTCAGCGTCTACGCCTTTTCAAAAAAGTTCCGCATTTTTTCGAGCACATCTGCTGGCGGGCGCACAGGCTCTCCGGCGTGATTTACAAACGCATGTGTCGTGTGCCCGGTCATGCACAATTCGCTGCCGCGCCGCAGTTCATAATCAATCCGCAAGCGCGCTCCGGGCCGCTCACGTACAGTGACGAGTAATTCCAGCCGGTCGTCAAAAAACGTGGGCCGCAGGAAATTCGCATGCGCCTCAAGCACCGGCAGGCGGTAGCCGCGTTTTTCCAGATCGCGGTAGGGCAGGCCAAGTTCGTCCATCATATTCACCCGCCCGACCTCAAACCAGGTGAAGTAGTTGCCGTGGTAGGTGAAGCCCATCATGTCGGTCTCCGCGTAGCGCACGCGCAAGGCAGTCGTCGAGGTGATCATACCGCCCAGCATAAATGCTAATCGCTCAATAAAAAATGCCAAATTACCAGCCCCGCCGAGTTTAACCTTTTGCGTTTTGCGCATTACATTTTACATTCTCTCCCATGTTGATGACCACCAAACAGCGCGTGGCCACGTTTTGCTTCGGCATCGCGATGGGCTGTGTCGTGGCCACCCTCATCCTCGGTCGTCACGGGCTTCCGAAGGCGCCGGAGCGGCCCGACGAGGGCGTCATCCGCCGCGAGGTGCCGGGCGCCGTCACGCAGTGGATGCAGATGGGCGTTCCCATTGAGGGAGATTTCATTCTCTCCGAAAGCATCGGGGCCGCCTCTGCCGACGGCCAGATCCTGCGCTGGATCGTCGTGCCGGGTCTCGACCCCGGTGCTTATATCCGGGTTGAGGAAAAGTCGCCCAGTACCGATCTCCGCCGCGTCACCGGCTGGAAATTCATGTTTGCCGACCGCGTCCACGCGCAATTGCAGCCCGATGCCGACACCCGCGCCTTATCCGCCGCGCTCGCCGCGCATGGCTGGCATTACCTGGGCGGCAAAAGTCCCGGCAATTGGGTGACGGTACAGCTCGACGACCACAAGGCCGACACGGTCACCGCCGCGCTGAAGGAATTTCAAGCGTGGCCGCAATGGATTGCCCAAGCTGAGCCCGACTACCTGCCCACGCCCTCACCGACAGATTTAAAACTGCCGCAATAAAATCAGCTTTTTGCGTCGTCGTAGCCGATCAGCTGGATCTTGGCTTCGCGGGCTTCCGCGAGCACCGCTTCTTTTTCCAGGATCAAAGTAGCCCCAGCCGCCAGCGCCGCAGCGGAGATGCCCGCCTCGCGCATCACCTCCAGTGTGGTGCGGCCAAACACCGGCACGTCAAAACGAAAATCCTGCTTCGGCTTGGCCGTTTTGACAAAGAGCGGTTCCTTCGCCCCGAGTTCGCCCGCGCGCCGCAGCATCGGGTCGGTGCCTTCAAACGCCTCGACCGCGATCACCGTTCCACCGCTCACCACCACGCCTTGGCCAATGTCGAGCTTCGCTACCGCTTGGGCGATACGCACGCCGTAGTCCACCGTTTCCTGGTCAATGCGCTGGCGTCCACCGGTCATCACCCCCACGGTCGCCAGTTCATGGTCGAGGAAAGCCCGCGCATCGAGCAACGGTACGCCAATGTTTTCGATCTCCCGCGCCAGCGCGCCAAAAATGCTTTCGGCATTGTGCTCGCGTAGCGAGGCCAGCAACGCGATGCCTTTCAAGTCCGGCCGCACATCGAACAAACGCCGCGGGCGGATCTGCCCGGCCATAATGGCTGCCCCTGCTTCAAAATCGCGCAATGCCTTCAACATGCGACCAACTTGCCCGACTTTGATGATCTCGCGTTCGGATTCGGGAAATGAGTCTAAGAGCTCCGACGCAGTTTCGTCCTGAAAAGCAATCAGACGCACCGGCACACCTGCCGCGCGCAGAGCCCGCACGGAAAGCTGCGGGTACAGCCCCCGCCCGGCAATAACGCCCACGGGCCGCGCTGGATCAAACTTGGTGGGCAAATAGCGGGAGCCGCCGGTGGGGCCGGTTCGGCTGGCGGCGCTGGAACTGGGCGGTTTCACCGGTAGCGGGGATCGTCAATGGACATTTTCTGCGTGAAATCCACCGGCAGAATCTGGCGCACTTCCAGATTATGCGGTGGGCCGAAGAAATACACTTTGCTTTCCGTGCGGCGCGCGTCGGACACCCAGCCGCCAAAAAGGTCGCTCTGCGCAGTCGTTGTGGGCGTGAGTTGCAAGGGGTAACTGTCGTGCAAATTTTTGGGCGAGAACGTGGCCGTGATCCCGGCCTGCAACGTGTCATGGAAACCCGTTTCCGGCACCGTCACCACCGCCGTGCCATCGAACAAGGTAATGGTCACCGTGTCGCCAATCACGCTCACGACCAGGGACTGCGAAATGCTTTGCACCTGCAACTGCCCTGCGATCAGCGTAAAGGTCGAGGTCGGGTCCATCTTGCGTGCGGCCAGCGCCAGCGTGCCTTGGGTCAGCGTCAGGCGCACCATGCTGTGCGAAGGCTCATATTCCCGGTGCACACTCGTGTCAGTCACCGCTGCCTGTGTAAATTCATTAAAAATCAGTCGTCCGCCATTGGGCAGGTAGAGCGAGTCACCATTCGAAAAAACCAGCGCGATCGGCTCGCCTTTGTCCGAGAGCAATGTCTGGCCGGTGGCAGAAAAAGTATCTCCGCGTTGAAAAGCGCGCGGCTCCTTGGCGTCATCGGCCGGGGCAATGGCCGCGCCACTGCGCACTGTGTGGGCAAAAATAATGCCCGGAAGGGAATCTGGCGCACTCGGCGCCGCAGCGGGGAGGTTGCCCGCGACGGCCAAGGCCAGAAGAATAAGCACGTGCCGCTTCATTTCACCACCAGATTAAGGATTTTCCCGGGAACGTAAATTTCTTTCACCACCGTTTTTCCCGCCAGATGCGGGGCCACGCGCTCGTGCGCCTTGGCCAGCGCCACGACGTCCGCCGCGGTGGCCGTCACCGGCACTTCGAGGTCGCCGCGCAGCTTGCCGTTGATCTGGATGACGACTTTCGCCACATCGCGCACGAGCTTGGCGGGGTCAAATTGCGGCCACGGTTGCTCGGCGACGCTTGGTGTGCCGCCCAGCCGTTCCCACAACTCCTCCCCCAGGTGCGGCGCGAGTGGCGCCAGCAACTGCGTGTAAATCCGCGCCGTGGCTAGCGTGTAGCTGGGCTGGGCGGAGAGGTGGTTGAGCAAAATCATCAACTGCGAAACCACCGTGTTGAAATTCAGGCACTCGTAGTCGCGGGAGATTTTTTTAATGGATTCGTGTAGGAGGCGCGCCGTCGCCGCATCCTCCTCGCCTTCGCGCAGCAATTTCGCGTCTGGCGCACCATTTACATCCAGAAATTCCCGCCACAGCCGCCGCACAAACCGCGCCACCCCTTCCACTCCCGAGCTATTCCACGGCTTCGAATCCTCCACCGGACCGAGAAACATCAAATACAGCCGCAGCACATCCGCGCCATGCTCGGCGATAAAATCGTCGGGGTTGACCACGTTGCCGCGGCTCTTCGACATTTTTTGCCCATCCTCACCGAGCAACATGCCTTGGTGGAAAAGTTTAGGGAAGGGCTCGGGCGCCTTCACCACGCCAATGTCGTGCAAAAATTCGTGCCAAAACCGCGCATAGAGCAAATGCAGCACCGCGTGTTCCGCGCCGCCGACGTAGAGATCCGGTATGCCCCAATACGCCTCGCGCGCGGGGTCGAGCAAATGCTGTGCGTCGTTCGGGTTGAGGTAGCGCAGGTAATACCAGCACGAGCCTGCCCACTGCGGCATCGTATTGGTCTCGCGGATGCCCGCCACCCAGCCATCGCCCGATTTTTCACCTGAAGCAATTTCGCCCGTGGCCAGATTCACGCGCACATGCAGCCACTCTTCGGCCTTCGATAGCGGACTTTCGCCCGTGCCCGCGGGTTGGAAGTTATCCACCTTCGGCAACGTCAGCGGCAGCGCCGCCGCCGGTAGTGGTAACGCGTGCCACGTCTCCCCATCTTTTTGGAAAGTGACGGGCGTCTTCGGCAAAAATTCCTGTAAGGGACTCGCCGTGTGCTGGCTCAGTTTCGCATAATCACTCGCGCGCAGCCAGATGATCGGGAAGGGCTCGCCCCAATAACGTTGGCGCGAAAACAGCCAGTCACGCAATTTATAATTAACCGTAGCGCGGGCTTGTTTTTTTTGCGCAAGGTCGCCGGTAATGCGGCGTTTGCCTTCGAGCGAATCGAGTCCGTCGTATGGCCCGGAATTCGTCATCACGCCAATGTCGGTAAACGGCAGCGCCGGCGTTTCTTTGCCCGCAGGCGCGGCGATGACGGGGATAATCTCCAGCTTGAATTCCTTCGCAAATTCATAGTCCCGTGTGTCATGCGCTGGCACAGCCATGATCGCGCCCGTGCCGTAGGTCATGAGCACATAGTCCGCCACCCAAATGGGAATTTCGCGCCCATTAACCGGATTAATCGCGTACGCGCCGGTAAACACACCCGTCTTGGTCTTGGCCAATTCGGTGCGGTCCATGTCGCTCTTGCTCTGCGCCTGCGTTTGGTACGCGGTCACTGCCGTCCGTTGCGTGGGCGTGGTGATTTTCGCCAGCAGCGGATGCTCGGGCGCGACGACCATGTAGGTCGCGCCAAAGAGCGTGTCGGGCCGCGTCGTGAACACAACCAGTTCTTCACCCGGAAAATCGCGCAGCGCAAAACGCACTTCCGCTCCCTCGGAGCGCCCGATCCAGTTCGCCTGGAGTTTTTTCGTGGATTCGGGCCAGTCGAGTTTATTGAGGCCCGCGAGCAATTTATCCGCATACGCGGTGATGCGCAGCACCCATTGGCGCAGGTTGCGCCGCTCAACCGGGAAGTCCCCGCGCTCGGAGCGCGGCCCGGCATCGGTGTTCAGCACTTCCTCGTTGGCCAGCACTGTCCCCAGTTGCGGGCAGTACCACACCGGCTTCTCGTCCACATACGCCAGGCCGTGTTTGAAGAGTTGGAGAAAAATCCACTGCGTCCACTTGAAGTAATGCGGGTCGGTCGTGTTCACCTCGCGTTCCCAATCATACACGAAGCCGAGGCGGCGCAGTTGCTCGCGAAAGCGGGCGATGTTTTTCTTCGTTGTGTCCGCCGGGTGCGCGCCGGTTTTAATCGCAAATTGCTCGGTCGGCAGGCCAAAGGCGTCCCACCCGGTCGGGTGCAGGACGTTGTGCCCTTGGGCGCGCTTGAATCGCGCCAGAATGTCCGTCGGAAAATAGCAGACCGGGTGGCCGATATGCAGTCCTTCGCCCGAAGGGTAGGGGAACATGTCGAGCACGTAGTACTTGGGGCGCGCCTTCCCGGCGGCGTCTTCGCGCGCGGAAAAGGTCTTCTGGTCGTCCCAGAATTTTTGCCAGCGCGGCTCGATCCGCGCGAAATCATACTCTGGTGTGCTCGCAGCCATGGGTGAAAACGGCCAGCTTGGCGGGTTCGCGCGGCGGGGTCAATCACGACGGCGCTACCCCCTGCCGAATGGCCAAAAACAACCCCGCCAATCACTTCCGTCAGTTTGTAAGCCGCCGTGGCCACCTCCCTCGGCATAATACAGGTGCTACCCACTATATAGAGGGCAAAGCCTTGACACCCCTCGCGGAACCGGGTGTTATGTCACGTTTTCGTCGGGACTAATCCCGGCCCAAGACTCCTTTTATGCAACCGACCTATCGTCCGTCAAAATTGGCGCGTGCCCGCCGCTGTGGTTTCCGCGCGCGCAACAAGACCCGCGGAGGCCGCAAGGTCCTCGCCAACCGTCGCCGCCACGGCCGCAAGCGCCTGGGGCAGTAAGCGCCGTCCTGCTGCCGGCTTTTCGCCCGTATCATGCATCTCGCGCCCGCATCCGCCACCGGAGGCGCTGGAGACAACCCGCGCCCGCGGCAGCGTTTGTCCTCGACTCAGCGTTTACGCGGAGCCGCGGATTTCGATGAGACACGCCGCCTGGGCCGCCGCGCCGAAGCTGGCGCTTTTACTTTGCGCCTCCGTCTGCGTCAGGAAGGGCCTCGCCGTCTGGGCGTCATCGCTTCGCGCCGCGCCGGGCCCTCCGTTCAGCGCAACCGCGCCAAGCGCGTCCTCCGCGAACTTTTTCGGCGTAATCAGGAAGTGCTGCCGCCATCGAGCGATGTCGTGGTAATCATCCGCGCCAATTTCTTCGATTTCACCTTTGCCGAAATTCAGGAGCGCTTTTTTAACGCCGTGCGCCAGGCCGCGGGCCGCAGCGGCAAAAAGCCGGAAGCAGCCGCGGAGTAGGGAGCGATTTTCGCGACGTTTTATTTTCCATCGGTCTTCTTCCCGCACCCATGCCTTCGTCATCCACCGCCTCCTCGTCCGCTCCCCGGGCGTCGCTCCCGGCGCGTTTGGCCGCCGGGTTGGTGCGTGGGTACCAGATTTTTCTTTCGCCCTTGCAGCGGTTACTCGGCCCCAATACCGGTTGCCGTTTTGCGCCGAGTTGTTCTGAATACGCCCGGCAAGCCTTGTTGACCCACGGACTTTTGCGCGGCTGCTGGCTTGCCGCCGCCCGCCTCGTCCGCTGCCAACCTTTTCACCCCGGCGGAATGGACCCCGTGCCGCCGGCCCGTTTTGTGCCCGGACGCATGTGGCGTCCGCCGATCGAAAGCTAAACGCGCACGCTACGTCACCCAAAAATCTTCCGCGCGAATTTCCGGTTCATGGATAAAAAATACACCTATTTCGGCATCATCTGCCTGGTCGCTGCACTGGTTCTGAGCGTCGTCACGATGCAGCAGCAAAAGAGTGTTGAGCAATACCGCCTGGCCCATCCGGAGCTTTACCCGCCCACGGGCACTGATGCCACCACCGGCACCCAAACCGCCGACACCGGCACGCAAGGCTCCGCCATAGCCCCCGCGGCTACCGATTCCGCCTCGCCCGCCCACGCCGCCCCGGCCGCACCCGTGGTGCCGACCACGCCCGCCGCTACTTACGTTTTGAGCAATGACGACATCGCCGTGACGTTGACTGAAGATGGCGGCGCAATCAAGTCGGTCACCCTGAAAAAATTCCTCGCCGTGCAAGGCGGCACCGACCCAGTTGTTTTTAATGACGGCGCTCCTTATCCCGCGTTATTCTTATCCGTACCCGCGCTGCCCAAGCCGCAGGAACTGCCGATTAATTATTGGACATGGCCCGGCAAGGCCGTGCAGGCCACTGGCAAGCCCCACATGCCGCCAGCCCCCATGCTCGGGCGCCTGACTTTCGATAAGACCGCGAGCACTCCGCTGATCGCAGTGTTTCGCGGTTCGACCGCCGATGGGCTTGATATCACGCGCACCTATACGCTGAACGCCGCCGACTCCTACCTCATCGAGCACACCACCACGATTTCCAACCACAGTTCCGACTCCCTTTCGCTGACCCGCGTGTTCGTCAATGCCGGCACGCCGCAGCCCACGCCCGAGGCCGGGGCTATTGCCGCGATGTCTTTGAATTTCGGCTACTACGACGGCTCGTCCGCCAATTTTATCACCCCCACCGAGTTCGCGGATCAGCCCGCCCGTTTTTTGGGTATCATGCCTGCCCGCCCCAAGAGAGATTGGATTTACAACGACGACACCGGCCCGGGTAACATCGAATGGGTGTCGGTAAAGGATCAGTTTTTTGCCGCCGCGCTCGTGCCCAAGGACATTTTAGGCAAGGGCTTTTACGTCGAAGGCGCGACCGTTCCGGTCAACGGCCAGCCGCAACCCACCCTGAATGGCGACCTCGAGCTCGATCTCGGGACGATTAAGCCGGGCGAGGACAAAAAGTTCACTTTGGATTACTATGTCGGGCCCAAGAATTACATCCGCCTCGACCACCTGGGCCAGCGTGAGGACTTGATCATGCAATTCGGCATGTTCGGGCCCTTCAGCAAGATCCTCCTGCTGATGCTCCTCGCCCTGCATAGCGCCGTGGTCTACGTCTCGCCTCTGTGGGGCTGGGGCTGGGCGATCATTCTTTTCACCTTCTTCATTAAGCTGCTCACCTGGCCCTTGACCGCCATTCAAGTGCGCTCGGGCAAGCGCATGGCCAAGCTCTCCGCGCCGATGAAGGCCTTGAAGGAGAAGTACAAGGACAACCCGCAGAAGTACCAGACGGAGGTGATGGAGCTTTATAAAAAGCATAAGATCAACCCCGCCGCCGGCTGCTTCCCCTTGTTGATCCAGATGCCCATCCTGTTTGCCTTTTATGCCATGCTGCGCACTTCCTCCGAACTGCGTTTTGCCAGCTTTTTGTGGATTCATGACCTGTCGCTGCCCGACACCGTCGCGCATATTGGTGGCATCCCGATCAATATCCTTCCCGTCCTCATGGCCGTCAGCCAGTTGATCCAGATGCGCCTGATGCCCGCTCCCAACATGGACGAAACGCAGCGGCGCATCATGCAGTTTATGCCGTTGATGATGATGGGCATCTTTTACACCCTGCCTTCAGGCTTGGTTCTCTATTACACTTGCAGCAATATTTTAACTAGTCTTCAACAGGTACTCACCCGGCGCCAACCCGATAACGACCCTGCCGACAGCAAGCCCACCCCTGGCAATCGCCTCCCCTCCAACAAACGCTGATTTTTATACCCCATGTCTGGACATAGCAAATGGGCCACCACCAAACGGCATAAAGCCGTTATCGACTCCAAGCGCGGCAAGATCTTTAGCGCGCTGAGCAAGGACATCACCCTCGCGGCCAAGGCCTCGGGCGGCGACCCGATCTCCAATTCGCGCCTGCGCACGTTGATCCAAAAGGCCAAGACGGCCAACATGCCCAACGACAATATTGACCGCGCCATTAAAAAGGGCACGGGCGAAATTCCGGGCGTCATTTACGAGGAGATCACCTACGAGGGCTTTGCCCACGGCGGCATCGGCGTCATCGTCGAAGTCACCACCGACAACAAACAACGCGCCGTGGCCGAGGTCCGCGCCGTCCTGACCAAGCACGGCGGCCACATGGCCACCACCGGCGCGCACGCCTTCTCCTTTCAGCACCGTGGCCAGTTCCTGATCTCTGCCGACAAAACCACCGAAGACAAGTTAATGGAAATCGTTCTCGATGCCGGCGCGGAAGACATCAAGTCCCATGGCGACCACTTCGAGGTCATCTCCCCGATCTCCGCCTACGACCACGTGTCGGACGCCCTCGCCAAGGCCAAGATTTCCGCCGACTCGTCCGAAATCGCCTACCTGCCCATCATCACGGTGCCGGTCAAGGATGCTGAGACTGCCAAAAAAGTCCTGAACCTTGTCGAGCAGATCGAAGCCATCGACGACGTGAAAAACGTCTTCATCAACGCGGAAATTGACGAAAGTGTCGCGCCCGCGGCGGAGTAGGTTTCGCGGAGCGTTCTTTAGAGTGGAAATAAATTTTCTTACCCCTATCCATGCCTACCCCCCGTGTTGAACCCATGCCCAAGGCCCTCGCCGCCGGCTTGAAGAAAGATCCACTCGCCCGCGCCGCTTTTCAGAAAATGCCGCCCTCGCACCAGCGCGAATGGCTCAAGTATATCAACGAAGCCAAACGCCCCGAGACGACCCTGCGCCGCGTGGACAACGCCCTCGCCCGCCTCGCCAAGCCAGTTGAAGCAATGCCCCGTGCGGCGAAGTAAAGGTGCGGTTGAAGCCGGGCTTAGCGCGCGGTATTTCGCGCCCTTCTAGTTAGTTCATTTCGTGCTCTGGTCGCGTCTACTAGATCGGGTAACGTTGACTCAGAGACTCGAATTAACAAATCACTAGGCATATTGCCGGAGTCGATCATGCTTCCAATGGCGTTGGGCTGACCTTCAATACCTTTGTGCAATTCATCTTCAAATACTTTGCGAATGAGGGCTTCAGAATAGGATATTAAATGATCGACTTTTGGTGAACGCTGCATGATCTCAATTTTTAAATCATCAGGCATATGTGTCGACCGGAGTATATCGCCAAGTGGGCGGTACTGACCTTGGGCAGCTGCGAGCATTATAACCTCAAATCCGGCGCGAATAAGGGATTCCGAAGGGTTGTGCTCAAACAGGAATGGAAGATTACTTGGCGCGCGTTGCAGGATTTGAAATTTTAGATCCTCGGGGAAATTGGGATTGGCGAGCATGAGAAGGATGGCGCTGGGTTGACTTTGCAGGTTTTTTTGCAACTCATCTTCAAAGGCAGCACGAATTATGACTGTTGAAGCAATCCGTCCGACTGGTCCGTAGGCGGGGAATATATATTGATTATTTTTTGACGATTGCTTCACGATTTCGAGTAGAAGATCGTCCGGCGTATTTGGGTTCAGGATCATTCCCCTGATTCCAGCGGGCTGGCCTAGCGCATCGTTGTGCAATTCTTCGACAAACGCGGCGCGAATGAAAGCCTCCGATGTCCCGGGGCTGGAAAATACGTCGTCACGGAGTTGCGGCGAGCGTTTAACGATTTCTCGCAGCAAGTCATCGCTAAAAACTTGATCCTTGGACTCAAGTGCAAGTGCAATCGCCGCTTTTTCGGGAGTGTCAGATTGAGTCTCCAGATTCCATCCCTGGACAACCAAGGGATCCTTTTTAATCGCAGTCAGCGCTGCGTCCCTGTTTGCCTGGTACTGTTCTTCGATGTGATTCTTGGCTTCATAAGCCAGGATAAAAGGGACTTGTATGGGTAAGGTGACTACGTCGGCTGTGGCCAATACAGCGTCTGCTTTCGTTGATGGAGGGCTATGGCTTTCGCTTAAATCCAAATGATTCATGGTCGTAAAGCACGAGCTTTCCAAAAGTGCTCCACCTCCAAACAGCAGGTAGGTGGCGGCACGTAAGATGTTTGAGCACTTTTTCATAGGATTGGAATTACCAACACCATCATCATTCACTGTGCCAAGTTCGTGCGTAGTTCCCTAAGTCGCTTTCTACCAAAGACGAATCAAAATGCAGGAAAATTTTCGGGTCAAATCTCAGCGACATAAAATGTCGGCCTCGGCATAAAATGTCCGTACCATTAGTGCCCCGGCGCCAGTTCCTTAATCTCAATATGCCGGTAGTCCATGGTCGGCCCGCGGTCGGCTTCCAGGCCGATCCCGCCATCAGCCGCGATTTTCATGGCGTCTTCCAATAGCTCGCCATTGCAGGTGCAGTGTGCGGTCTGTCCGTGGACGACAATCTCGATTTCGTTCCAATCCTGCGGTTTGTAGAGCTTCAGTTTATAATACGGCCCTGCCGTCAGGTAGTCGCGGCACTGCAATTGCGTCGAGCGCACGAAAATGCCGCTGTCGGCGTAGACCCCGGCGCGAAATTCCAGCCGCAGGATGAAGTCTGTGGGAAAGGTGCGCACCGTCCACAATTGCCGAATGGGCTCTTTGGTGCGGTCGCGGTCATGGGCGGTCATGATGCCATCGGCCACCGTAAACCGGTTGTCCGAGCTGGCCGCCTTTCCGTCAAAAATGCCTCCGCCCTTGTATTGCCAGCCGGTGAGGTCGTGGCCGTTGAACAAACTCTCAAAGCCCGGGTCGGGTTTCCAATCCCTGGCCGTCGATCCTGTCGTCGCGCAGCCCGCCGCCACTAAAGCAGCAACCGCAAGCAGCGATAGAAAAATTAAATGAAGGCGCGTGATTTTTGAGGTGGGGGAATTCATGGGATAGGGGTGCCCATGAGTTATCGCATCCTTCCACCTCGAACAACCTGATTCTCTTGTCATGCAAGCTTGACTTTGAGTCATACTGCTGGTACTACCAAGCCATGAGCACCGCTAAAGTGGCCATTTCTCTCGACCCGCAAATGCTGCGGCGGGTGGATGCGTTGGTTAAGACGCGTATTTTCCCCAGTCGTAGTGCCGCCATCCAAACCGCGGTTTCCGAAAAACTGTCGCGTATGGATCGTTCGCGGCTCGCGCGTGAGTGCGCGAAGCTTTCCATCACTGCTGAACAAAAGCTGGCCGATGAGGGGCTCGCAACCGATTCACGCGAATGGCCCGTCTATTAAGAGGAGACATTGTTTGGGCGGATTTGGATCCTACCCAGGGCCACGAGCAAGCCGGGCTTCGTCCCGTGCTCCTATTGAGCCAGGACGTGTTTAACGAACGTTCGGGCACCGTCATCGCCACCGCGCTCACCAGCCAGGAGCCCTCGGCAGGTTTTCCGCTGACTTTGGAATTGGCCGGAACGAAATTGCCCAAACGCTCCTGGGTTAAAATAAGCCAAATTCGCACCCTCTCGGTCAAGCGACTGGGCAGAAAATTGGCGCACCTTTCCCCCGAACAAATGAGCCAGATTCTCGAAGGCCTCAACGAGATCATCGGCGACTAATTTCGCCCCTCACCCCAAAAACGGTAGCTCCTCAAACCCTTTGCCAATGATGGCCGAGGGATCAGTGTCGAGCCAGCGATGCAGCACCGTCGCATACACCTGGCGGAAATCAATTTTGTAGGTTAAGTCTCCCTTGGGCGGGATATTCAGGTCGGGCGCATCGCCGAGCAGGCCGCCTTGCTTCAGCGCGCCGCTCATGACAAACAACGGCGCGGCTGTGCCGTGGTCAGTGCCCTGCGCGTCGTTTTCGTAGGGCCGCCGGCCAAATTCCGAAAAAGTCATCGTCAGCACTTGTTTGTCGAGCTTGTGCGCTTCGAGGTCTTTTTGAAACGCCGCTAGCGAGTCCGACAAATCACCCAGCAGGCGCTGGTGGTTGTTAAATTGGTTGGCGTGCGTGTCGTACCCGGTCTGGCTGCAAAAATAAACGCGTGTCTCCATCCCCGCCGCCACGAGCGCCGCCACGCGTTGCAGCGACTGTGCCAGCGCGCTGCCCGGGTATTGCGTACCGGGCTGGTAGGTTTGCAAAATGTTTTGCACCCGCTTTTCGGTGACGAGCGCGTCCATCAGCGTATGGCTGAGGAAATTGCCGGTGTCGCCCGTCGCCGGGGCATTGGCAAAGGAATCCAGCAGGGGCTTGAATTCCTGGCCGTCCTTGCGTTTATGCACCCGCTGGTTGGCGCGGGCATTGCCGCCGATGCTGAAATAATTCTGCGGATCCTTCGCAAAAAAAGTCTGCGGCATCGCCGTGGTCGCATGCACCGCTGTCGGCTCTGAAGCGTGGACGCCCTCCGTGGGCGCACCGCCGCAGCAATTATCGAGATAGCGGCCCACCCAGCCGTCGGACAGGTACGTGTCGGCATCACTCGCGGTTTCCCAAATCTCGCTCGAGCGGAAGTGGCTGCGGTTTGGGTTGGGGTAGCCCACGTTTTGCACAATGGCGAATTTCCCTTCTTTCACCATGTCTGCCATCGCTCCGCACGGCGTTGCCAGCGCCATATGGTCGTCCAGCTTGTGGAGTACGCTCGGGTCGCTGAAGCCGAGTTTCGGGCGCAGGCTGTAGTAAAGATCGTCCGCATACGGCACCACGGTATTCAACCCATCATTGCCGCCAGCTAGTTGCACCAGCACGAGGATTTTTTTGTCGCGTGCCGGGGCGGGCAAGTTCGCGGCCGCCGCCTGGGTGAGGAATCGTGGCGCAAACGAACTGAACGCCAGCATGCCGAGCCCTCCACCCGTCAGGCGTAAAAATTCGCGACGGGTGGTCGGCAGGTGGGGCGTGGGGGAATTGTTCATGGCGCGCAAAATTTAGCAGACGTGGTACTCCGGCGATTGGAACAAGGCCATGGCCACATCGCGCACGAGTTCGAGGCGCTGGCCCTGGTCGTTTTGTAAATAGTCAACAATGTCGCTGCGGTAGGCCTCATGGGTTTTTCCCGCGAGGTAATAATTCAGCAGCGTGTCGGCCAATTCATCGTCCGGCTTGCTGGTGAGGCTGTTCAACCGCTCGTTGCTGACCGCCAAGACGCCGTGGCCGGCGGCTCGCGCTTGCCCTAGTTTCGCTAGCAGGTCAGCCGTCAAGCCGCGTTCATTGGGTGGGTTGAACATCTGTTGCACGAGCTGGCGTCGCGCGGCCAGCGTGGAGGAATTGATCCAGTTTTTCCCGCTTAGCCAACCGCGCACGTTGGGCGGGTTGAACGGCTCCTGCCCCATCGAGCGCAGTGTTTGGTACACTTGCCCTTCAAAGGGAGACACATCGAGGTTCAAATCCTGGCATAGCCCAAGGTAGTATTGGATCGGGCTTTTGATCAGCGCGCCGCGAAACTCCGGCCGGTAGAAAAGATTGGAGGAAAATACCAGCCGCGCCAATTGATCCACGCGCCAGCTATGGCGTTTCCACTGGTCCCCCAATTCCTGGAGGTACGGCATGGGCAGCGCCTCCTGGCTTAAATAATAGGTGAGGAATCGCTTCGGAAAATTGAGGCTCGCGGCGGGCTGCGTGAAAATCAGGTCCACCACGTCCTCCGCGCCCCATGTGCCGCTTTTTCCGTAAATGGTTTTTATGCCCGGGTCCCACCGCCGCCGCGCAAACACGCCTTGTTCGTTTTGCACCACAATTCCCGTCAGCGCGCGGGCCGCTTCCTTAACGTCATTTTCTGTGTAATGCCCTTCGCCGAGTGTGAACAGCTCCATCAACTCGCGCGCAAAATTTTCATTCGGCACGCCGACCAGACTGGTATTCAGATCCAGGTACTGGATCATGGCTGGCGAGTACATCACGGCCTTGCACATATCCAGATACGACTTTTGCCACGACGTCCGCAGCAGATCGTTGTAGGAAGAAATGCGGGAAGGATCTTTTACTTTGGACTGCGCCACAACCAGCACATTGCCCAAACACATCACCAGGTTTTCCTGGGCGGAATTTTCCGGCTGCCGTGCAAAGCTCAGCCACGCCTGCACGTACTCGAGAAAAGCCTGCCGCTCGAGCTGGTTGATATCCATGTTGATCTGGCGTTGCGGAGGCAGGCCGCCAGCCGCGGGCGGCGGGCCACCCCGGCGCGGGCCCAATGCTCCGCGCTCCTGAACCAACGCATCTCGTTTTTGGACGTAGTCCGCCATCGACGCCGGAGGCGTAAACGGGCGAATGCTGCCGAAGGCCTGTTCCAGCGTGCCTTGCAAACCTAGCTTAAACGCCGCCTCCACCCGGTCGGGCGTGGCGGAAAATTCAATGCGGTGGAGCAAGTGCCGTGCGCATTCGCGGTTCCAATCCTCGGCCTTGAGGGGAGCCCAAGCAAGCGTGGGTGCAAATGTGGCGGGGTCGAGGGACATAAAATAACGTTCAGGAGTATAAACCAAAACCCCACGCATTAGGTTTCATGCTTATTGCTATAATCATAAGAAATATACCCCAGATAGCAATCTTCGCGCTGTAAAAATCGCATTAAAACCAACTCCCTCTGGCCGCGACAATTCAACTATTACCGTCGCGTCGTCTTGTAAATGCGTGGCACTCGTTGGGTTATCGAGCAAAACGTCTCCCAGGGGATGGTGTCGCACCAGCGGCTAAACTCCGCCACGCCGATATGCTGGCCATCCTGTTCGCCAATCATCGTGGCCACATCGCCCACGGCGACATTGGGCAGAGCCGAAATATCGACAATCGTCTGATCCATGGACACGCGACCCAGTACCGGGCAGCGCTGACCATGGAGCAGCACCTGCGCGCGGTTGCTGGCCGCCGTAGGCAGGCCATCGCCGTAACCCGCCGTCAAAATCGCCACCCGCGTTTCGCGAGGCAGCGTATGCGTGCGCCCATATCCCACGCCAGTACCGGCGGGGAGCGTTTTCACCAGCCCCACGCGAGTGTGAAACGACAACACCGGATCGGGCCGCAGGCGTGAGAGCAGCGAATCCGGGTAGGGCAGGAGACCAAATTGCAGCAGCCCCACGCGCACAGCGTTGATCGGGCTGTCCGCGGCAAAACTTTCCAGCCCGGCGCTATTGTCGGCGTGAATCAAAAAACCGGAGGGGTTGGCTGGAGCAGGCAGTTCTCGCAAAGTTTCCAAAAATAATTGTCGCTGGTGTGCGGTATACGCGGCATCCGAATCCGCGCAGGAAAAATGGGTGAAGACTCCTCGCCAGTCCAGGTGCGGTGCCGCCGCCAGCATTCGCGCCAAGTCGGCGGCGTCGCGATACCAAACCCCCAGTCGTCCCATGCCGGTATCTATTTTTAAGTGGACGGACAGGCGCTGCTCGGCTGCCTGCGCGGCGGCGTTGAGGCGCTCCACTTCCTCCGGCGTCGAGACGGTCGCCATCAAATCGTATTCGATCAGCGCAGGTTCTTCGCCGGGAAGGATCGCGCCCAGCACCAGTACGGGCCAGCCCGAGCCGATCTCGCGCACGTCCGCGCCTTCGCGCACATTCGCGACTGCGAAGCAATCCGCCCCGCACTGCATCAACCGCGCCACCGTTTGCGCCAGGCCATGGCCATAGGCGTCGGCCTTGACGACCGCCACATAGCGCACCCGGGGCGGGAGCGCCGTGCGGATTTTTCCCAGGTTGCGCTCGAGCGCAGCGAGGTCAATTTCCGCCCAACAGCGGTGGGGCAAGGTGGACATGGCAGAGGTGAATTATGAATTCTGAATGCCGAACTGGGCGAGCGGAAAGGCGTCTCCTCCGTGCTATTTTTCCGCCCCCGCCCATTTGCGGTATTCCGGCGGCGTGCCCGCATAAGGCGTGGCCGTCTCCACTTGCCGCAGCAACCCGGGTTGCTGAAAAATCTCCGGATGCTTGTGCAGCGTAGTTGGCAGCGGTTGTGCTTGCGGCGGGAGGCCCTGCCAGGCCTTGCGCGCAGGCACATGAAAAAGCGCACCGAACGGCAAGTCGCCATCCAGCACCTCGCGGGATGGAATGGCCGCCAACGCCGCAGCATCACCACTATTTACCTCCAGCACTCGCCAAAGGCCCTGACGCACTTCCGTAAAAGCCGTAAAAGGTATCGGCACGCCACCGGCAATCACCAAGGCCGCCGCCAGGTGCAAACTCCCGCACGCCCACACAGTCAACTCGCGTGGGCTGGGCCGCGCCGCTTCATCAACTTGCCAGGTGCGAATCGCCATGGCCGCCAGCCGCAGGCCCAGTACCGAGCCGGGGCCTTCTGGATAAATAAAACCGTCGATTTTTTCCCAGGTGAGCTTGGCCTCGGCCAGCAGCGTTGGGATTTCCTCAAACAAGCCCGGCATGGTCGTCGTGGTACACTCGCGCCACGCCAGCCAGCGTCCGTCCTGCCACAACCCCAGGCGCGGGGTCACACCCGCAGCATCGAGCAACAGATACGTTGCGTGTGGAGGGAAATTCCCAGAAGCAGACATAGCAGTGACTTTTGCCGTTCAATGCCCGACTCTCAAGTGAAAACACGAAAAGAGGAGGCGGCCAGTCGCCCCTAATCTGCCCGTTATCAATCCACTACGCATACCGCCGACGCAGATTCGTCGGCAAAATCCCCAGCTCTTCGCGGTATTTGGCCACGGTGCGGCGGGCAATCTTGACGTTTTTCTCGCCCAAAATCGCCACAATGTCCTGATCGCTAAAAGGCTTGGCCGGGTTTTCCTCGGAGACGATTTGCGCAATGCGGTCCTTGATGCTCGTGTTCGACAGCGTTTCGCCGTTTTGCGCGGTATAGCCTGGCGTAAAGAAAAACTTGAATTCAAACACCCCCCACGGCGTGGCGATGTATTTATTGGCGATGGCGCGGGACACCGTCGTTTCGTGCACCCCCACCGCCTGCGCCACCTGGTTCATCGTCAGTGGGTGCAGCCGCGCCACTCCGTGCTCGAAGAAGTCATTTTGCTGTTTCAGGATTTCTTTCGTAATGCGCTCGATCGTTTGCTGGCGTTGCTCGATCGAGCTGATGAGAAACTTTCCCGACCGCATTTTTTCGGAAATATATTCGCGCTCCTGCGTGGTCAGGGTGTCCTTGGCCAGCAATTCCTTGTACGTCGAGCTCAGGCGCAGGCGTGGGATGTAATCGCGGTTGAGGTTGATCACCCAGCGCTCACCGTCGTGCTCAACCCGCACATCCGGCTCGACGACGCGGTTCGTATCCTCGCCAAAGCGGCGCCCCGGCGCAGGATCGAGCGAGGCAATTTCCTCCAGCGCCTGCTGCACTTCATCAATATCCGCACCGGCCTTGCGGGCGATTTCAGGGATGCGCCGGCGCAGCAGCAACGCGTATTGGTTGCGCAGGATGTTTGCCGCCAGACTGTCATTTTGGCCCCGCAATTTTAATTGCTGAAGCAGGGAGTCCTGCACATTCGCCGCGCCAATGCCCGGCGGATCAAAAGACTTCAGTAGCTCCAAAGCGTCCTGCACGGATTTCAAGGGCAGGCTGGAGAGTAACGCAATATCGGCGGCACTGGCGGTGAGGAAGCCCTGGTCGTTAAGGCTTCCCACCAGGTAGCGCAATGCCTCCCGGATCTGCGGGTCGCCTTCCGCCAGGTCGGCTTGCGCGAGCAAGTGTTCCTGTAGCGAAGTTTCACTGACCAAGGAGTCAAAGAAATGTTGCCGCCGTTCCGCATCCTCACGCGTGAAGGAGCTCTGGCTATTGGTTTGCTGAAAATGGTCGCGCCAGTCCTCATCCAGTTTGCGCAAAATCGCAAAATCGTTGTCAAAGCGCATCTCATCCTTGGCGTCGGGTGTGCCATCGGAATCGCCATTGCGTTCCGGGTCGCTCGCCTCGGTTTCCTGGTCGATGGAAACACCGTCCATCGGCATTTCCTCAAGCAGCGGGTTGCTCTGTAATTCCTCCAGGATGGCGTGCCGCAATTCGAGCGCCGGCGTCTGCAAAATCTTCAGTGACTGGCGCAGTTGCGGTGCCAGAACTTGGGATTGAGACAGTTTTTGAGATTGGTGTAGACCTTGATGCGCCATGGTACCCCTCTCCCTCGCCGTCGAGTGGAGCGTTTACTTTTGATTTTTCTGCATCCAACGCTGGCTGGCTGTGGCGCCGTGGGGTCCGTAGAGATCGCGCACATATTCCGCGAGCTTTTCGTTGGTCGGGCCATAACCATCGCTGTAAAGGTAGCGCTCGAGCACATCGAGCATTTCGGCGGCTGTCTGGTAGCGGTCCTCGCGGGTGCGGGACAAGGCCTTGTGGAGAATCCCGTTGAGCTTGGCATCCACGCCTTCCCGCAGCTTGGTGAAGTCCGGGAGGTGCATGTTGAGGATGTTCTCCCGCGTGTCTTCCGAGGTCGGTCCTTCAAAGATATTCCGCCCGCAGAGCATTTCGGCCAGCACAATCCCGCAGCCAAACAAATCCGCGCGCCCGTCGGTGACTTCGCAGCGGGCCTGTTCGGGCGAAAGATACTCGTCCTTGCCCGCGATGACTTCGCCTTCCTCGTTGTACATCAAGTCCAGGGCCTTCGCGATGCCGAAGTCGGTCAGCTTCACGTCGCCTTCGCTGGCGAGCATGATGTTCTTGGGGTTCACATCGCGGTGCACAATGCCCAGCAGCCGCCCCTGATTGTCGCGCTTTTGGTGCGCGTAGGCCAGGCCGCGGCACACCCGCGACACGATGAACACCGCCAGCGTGACCGGTATCTTCTGCCGCGATTCCAAATGTTTGACGATAAAGTCTTCCAGGTTCTTTCCATTCACGTACTCCATCACCATGTAGTAGGAGCCGCCGACCACACCAAGGTGGTAGGTCTGCACGATGTTGGTGTGAATCAAGTCGGCCACCAGTCGGGCCTCACCCACGAAATTGCTGCGAAATTCTGGAATCGCCGAATATTCCTCGCGGATCAATTTGATGGCGACCTGCTTATTGAAATTGTCCGAGCCCATCTGGCGTGCCTCGAGCACCATGCCCATGCCCCCTTCCGCGATGGAGCGCACCACCTCGTAATGAATCTCGTTAAAAATGTGCTTAAGCTTGTTCACCGGGCTGCGACTCAAGTGGTTTCTCGACCCGGCGGCAACTATTTTCGCAAACTCGCACGGTTCTTGCTGCATGGGTGGCGAGTTTGGCCATCCCGGCCCTGCCCGCTCCATTTTTTGCGTGGCTTTGCCGGGCTAAGTGAGGTATAAAGTAGAGTCGCAAGGCGCTGCGTTGGATTACCTCGCGGCCCCTTCAATCTTTTACTTTTCCCATGATCAACCTCACTGAAAGCGCGGCCCGCCGCGTCCTCCAACTTCAGCGCGAATCAGGCGCCGAGGGCAAGCTTCTGCGTCTCTTTGTTTCCACCGGCGGTTGCTCGGGCCAGGAATACGGCATGTCGTTCGACGAGCCCAAGGATGGCGACCACCGCCTCGAATCACAAGGCATCGCCTTCCTGATCGATAGCGCCAGCCTCGAAAAAATCGACGGCTCTTCGGTGCATTTTGACGACGGTCTTCATGGTAAAGGCTTTGAAGTGCGCAACCCCCGCGCCGCCAACACCTGTGGCTGTGGCCGGTCGTTTAATTGATGTCCATTGCCACCCGCACCGGCGACGACGGCACCACCGCGTTGATGTTCAACCGGCGCGTCTCGAAGACCCATCCGCGCGTAATCGCAGGTGGAGCGATTGATGAACTGAATGTCGCACTAGGCCTTGCCCGTGCCACCGTCCAACCAGCTGAAGTCGCCGAGATTATTCTGACCGAGCAGAAATGCCTGATCGGCCTCATGGGCGAAATCGCCACGGATGATGCCGACCGCTCACGCTTTCTGGAGTCCAAGCTTCAACGCCTGCAACCGGCGGATTTGCAGCGGCTGGATGATTTGGTGGCCAAAATCGAAGCGCGGCAAAAACATCCGTTGGGTTGGGACACTCCCGGCGCCAGCCTTCCCCATGCGCATTTACATTGTGCCCGCGCCGCTTGCCGCCGCGCCGAACGCGAGATCGTCGCCTTGCGCACCACCGGAGCAAGCGTGCCCGATTTGATTCTCCAATACCTTAATCGGTTGTCCGATGCGTTATGGCTGCTGGCTAGTGCGGAGTAGGCGAAGGTGGCTCGGTTTGATGGCTTAAGTTATAAGCACGCCGGTCTTCCCGGATTTCATCAGCAAAGATATATTCATCGGTTTTCGGCGCGGGATGAAATGAAGACAAGGGGTTCACCTTAAGTGCGCCAACATCAGTTTTATAATAACGAAAATCGCGAGCGAAGATGACGGTGGCTTGATAGGAATAAACATAATCATAGCTCTTGTCTGATCCGGCGTACCGCCATACAGGCGCATAACCATCAACCATGGGAAGCTCCCTTGCGGACTTTCTTAGATTATCAATCGTTGTGTATTTGTAGTCTGATTTGTTCGTGCTAACGCACCCAGCTAGCATCAGTGCAAGGCACACTATGGATAGGTACTTCATGCGCTATTTCCAGCTTGTCTGCTGTCGGGGGTGCCCTCAAACCCAATTTTTTACAGAACTAAACGGCTTTTAATTGTTTGCCCCGCTTTTTCCGCCATGGGGTCAGTGAACTCGCCCTTTCATTTGACCTGCGGCCACCCATTAGGCCCTCCACGCTGATATCTTCGTCTAGGTCCCGCCAATGTATGCCATTGCCGCCGCCAATTAAGCGGTAATTTCGGCGTTCTTTGGGAGTGCCTTCTTGCAGCCGAGGGTACCAAGCCAAGGGGGCTCCCACGGTACGGCCATCCGTTAGCGTTATGGTCAAGCGATCTTTGCCCACGACCACCTTTGTCGCGCAGGATTTCATCTCAGTTGGCGAAAAACTCATCTTACCGCTTCTTCTTCAACTTCGATTTCTCGCGGGGCTTTAGGTACGTTTTTCCCCGCAGCATTTCTTCGTACATTTCCAGCATCCGCACGCCTTCGCGGGGGCGCACTTCGTCAGCCTTGGTCGCGCGGTCAATTTGTTTTTTCAGGAAACGCGCCAGTTCCTCGCCGTCCCACTGGATCATTTCCAGAATGCGATCCACGCGCGCGCCATTGATGGATTCTTCGACGTAAAAGCCGTCCTCCTCATCGTCTTCGAGGAACACATGCACTTCGTTTACGCGTCCAAAGAGATTGTGCAGGTCACCCATGATGTCCTGGTAGGCGCCGACGAGAAACACCCCGAGGTAGTAGGGCTTGTTTGGCTCGAGCGGATGCAGGGCCAGCGTGTCGCGCACGTCTTCCAGATCAATGAAGCGTGAGATTTTGCCGTCGGAATCGCATGTGATGTCCACCAGGACAGTTTCCACCGTGGGTTTTTCGTTCAGGCGGTGAATCGGTGCAATGGGGAAGAGCTGGTCCAGCGCCCAATGGTCGAGCAACGATTGGAAAACGGAAAAATTGCACACGTACTGCTCGGCCAGCATGGAGTTGAGCTGGGCCAGTTCGTCGGGCAGGTAGCCACGTGCTGCGGCGCTTTTTTGGCGGATATCGGCGCAGATTTTCCAGAACAAGTTCTCCGCCTCGGCGCGTGTCTCTAAGTCCAGAAAACCAAGGGTGAAGAGCGTCTGCGCTTCTTCTTTTTTCTGCTGGGCGTCGTGGAATCGTTCCAACCGGCCATATTGGTCGCCATCCGCCAAAATATGCTGGAGCGCGGTGATGACTTCGTGCCGTTTGCGCTTTTTCTTCCCGCCACTCAACGGCTGGAAGGGCACGAACTTCGAAATGCGGTCGAAAACCTCCAGAATTAAAATCGAATGCGGTGCCACCAGCGCGCGGCCGCTTTCGCTGACGATGTCCGGCACCGGCACGCCCGCGCTATCGCACACGCTCTTGATATTCGAGACCACGTCGCGCGCATATTCCTCGAGCGAATAGTTCATCGACGACTCGTAATTGGAGCGGCTGCCGTCGTAGTCGATGCCCAGTCCGCCACCCACGTCGATCAGCCGCATGTTGAAGCCGAGCTTGCACAGCTCCACGTAAAACCGCGTGGCCTCGATGACTGCCTTTTTGATCGTGATGATGTTCGGCACCTGCGAACCGATGTGGAAGTGCACCAGTTGCAGCGCGTTTTCCAGGCCGGCCTTTTTGAGTTTGCGCACCGCCAGCATGATTTCCCCCGTCGTCAGGCCGAATTTCGCATCCTCGCCCGACGACGTCGCCCACTTGCCTTCCCCGGTGGTGCGCAGCTTGACGCGCAGGCCCAGGCGCGGCTCAATGCCGGTTTCCTTGGCGAGTCGCAATATATCGTCAACTTCCGAAAGTTGCTCGACCACGAGGATGACGTTCTTCCCTAGTTTGCGTCCCAGCAGCGCGAGGCGGATATATTCGTCGTCCTTGTAGCCATTGCAGATCAACAGCGCCAAT
>Ga0206886_1010_pt1 | contig 46542 bp, 43 predicted proteins | sample Alteio_BWOrgHeat_92_FD_152952 | JGI IMG/M metagenome (GOLD analysis project Ga0206886, IMG submission 152952) | Enriched cells from forest soil in Barre Woods Harvard Forest LTER site, Petersham, Massachusetts, United States - Alteio_BWOrgHeat_Nextera2 ... | reverse complement strand
ATATACCTGCTAAATTAAAAAGTAATTTTTGCAAAGCATATTTCTTTTCTTCGTAAACAAGGTACTACCACTTCGCGGGCGGATACCTGCTTACCAGAATGTGGCATCCAGTCAGGTTCATTTTTGCCGGAACCTGAAAATGAGTGTACCTCCACTTTGCCAGCAGCATCTATAGTTGCCACTTGTACCCTTGAGTTTTGTTCATTAAAGTCATTATACAAAAAGCCAAGTGCCCCCCCTGAATTCATTAACAAATAAGAAGAAAACAGACCAGCATCTTCCATAGAATATTGTTCTTTATATACAAATGCATCCCACTGACGATTGCCATCTCCATCGTACGACAGCGCCATAATATCATTATAATGATATTCTCTAACTTCCTGTGTGTTGTAAGGGCTATAATAAAAAGAATAATAACCAAATCCGGGCATGGCAGTAGTACGCACTGCGAAGTAAAAGTATTCTGAAAGCATTACGAAGCCACCATCATTTTTCACTATGATCTGCCTGACTTTAAAATCATTAAAAGCACGTTTTTTATTCCCTGTAGCAGACTGTTGTAACAATTGCGCATCAAAAGGTATTACTTTCCTGTTTTGTAAAGAATCGTCTATTGCATTGTAATAGCCATACAATATGCCATTATAATCACCATTTTTCTTATCAGAATAAAAACCACCTACGTATATCCTATTTTTAACGTTATCCATTTTCATATAGATGCTGGTGGCATATATATCCTGTAATAAGAATTCTGTGCTTTTGAATTTTGTATCATTATTCTTTAAAGACAGCAACCAGAATTTATCTGAATAATCTTTACTGCCTACGGGTGTAAATGCTGGTATATATAAATTACCGTTGTTTGCTATAATAGCTTCTCCTGTTTCCAGATCGTTTACAGAACTAAATTCTGCATGACTTCGCTTTACGATATTCAATTGATCGTCAATCCATTTTCCGTCAAAACTCAATTCATTACCCTTTGTGCGTTTACTATACACAAGAATTGTTTTTTTATCATCAGATATAGCAGAAGAAAAATAAGTTCTGTTAGGACCAAATAATCCCGTTTTGTTGTTATCTAATACTATGGGCTGTTTCTTCAACCTCCCGTTTGCGTCGAGCAAGGCAGCATATTGAACTATTTTATTTCCTTCCAGTGCCTGATATAATATGATGATCTGATCGATGTAAGCAATAAATTTTGTTTCGTATATTTTTTTCGGAAAAAAATCCAAAACTACTGTAGCTATTGGTTTCATAGAATCATTGTAAGCATCCAGGTAAGAACCTTCTACAGAATTTCTATAGGTGTACACTCTGCCGCCAATTTTCCCTATTACAGAAAAATCACCGCCTCTGAAATCGAATTTCTTGTATGGAGAATATGCCACATCTTGTGCAAAGGAGAAAGTATTGCAGCCAAAAAATAAAAAAACTACCAGTACTTGTTTAAATAGATTCATATTCTTCAAAATTAACTGAGAGTTGCAATAATTCGCTCATTATTCTGTTAAAAATCTTGATCTGATATCTTCACCCGGCACCATACAAGTATCAGTTTTTCCAAACCATTTATAGCGATTCCGTGCAATGATATCATATAAGCCATTGCGAATAAAACCCGGAATAATATAAGCTGCAAGTAATATTTTCCAAATGCCACCTAAAACAGATGCTATTTGCAAGGCCGCCGCAAATTTTGTATAATACTTGTCTTTATAATGAAGTATAATCGTTTTAGGGTCAATTTTAATAGAATGTGCAATATGTTTCATTGCCTCTATTCCATATGTTGATTGCAGGGGGGCAAATAAAAACTTTTTTTGCTTGTCCTGTTTTATAATAAACCTCACAATGGAATTGCAAAAATTACAAACACCATCAAAGAATATCACCGGTTGCTGATAGCTGGCGGGCATTATATTTTCTTATGAAACATAGGTTGCGGCAATACCTGTCTTGAAACAGCGTGATGCGTAGTATCCAAATGCCCTGTTCTTGCAGCAACGATAGAGTCAGCCTTTGCTTTTACCTCTATTGCCATCCGGTTATCGAGGTCATCCATTGCTTGCTTATTCATATCTTCCATTTTTGCGCCCACCATCGAATCTACTTTTGCGTGTATAGCGCTCTCTGTAAGCGATCTTTTTTTATCATCTCCACATGCTGATAATAATATTATGGCAAATAATGCCGCAATCATTTTATTCATTGGGCAAATTTACGTCTCGCACACTTACGCTACTAATGAATACTAACTTTAACAGTCCTTTTTTCAATATTTAATTATTTGTATGCCTGAATACAGCTAAAAATTAGGAAATTTACTATGGAAAATGCCATATAGAATAATTATCATATTAGTGCTATTGCTTGTTTCTTTTATTCCGTTCAAACATGCGATAGCACAGCGTTCTGCGAATGATACCATCTTGCTAGGGGGTTTTATACAAGGGAAAGATACATTTGCCATGGTATTTCTGAACGATGTGGATATTATCGGTCAATTCGATCCGAAGTTTGCTGAGGAACGGGCAAGGCAGGCAAAACTGAGATATAATGTCTGGAAAGTATATCCATATGCACTTATTGCTGCACAATTATTGAAGAACGTTGATGATACATTAGATAAGTTTGGCAGACGCAGGGAGCGGAAAGCTTATCTAAAAGCTTTAGAAAAAGAGATGAACAGCCGCTTTAAAGGAGAGCTGGTAGATATGAGTATAGAACAAGGGCAGATACTGGTAAAATTGATAGACCGACAAACAGGAAAGAATTGCTTTCATATTATCAGAGAACTAAAAGGTGGATTTAATGCACTCATCTGGCAATCTGTTGCACTTGTTTTTAATAATAATTTGAAACGCGAATATGATCCTTATGACAGGGATAAAGACATAGAAAAATATGTGCAGGAAATAGAAGCCTATAATTTGCATCGCTACCAATTTGAACAACAAGCAAGACAAAGAGCAACACTGCAAAAACAATTGCAACAATACAAGGCTACACACAACGTCAATTAGCTTTTTAGCTGATTATTCCCTTATTTTGTTCTTAACAACATCCCCTCCATATCTACATATATGAAGCTTAAGATTTTGGCAATAGCAGCCCATCCTGACGATGTAGAATTGAGTTGCGCAGGCACTCTTATAAAACATGCTCAAATGGGACATGCAGTAGGTATACTGGATATGACACGCGGTGAATTGGGTACTCGCGGCACACCGGAACAGCGAATAGAAGAAGCAAGAGCTTCTGCAAAAAGAATGGGAGTAGCTGTTAGAGAAAACGCAGGTATGGCTGACGGTTTTTTTCGTAATGACCAGGAACACCAGTTGATACTTATCGGTTATATACGTAAATACCAGCCCGATATAATAATTGCCAATTCATTGTCTGACCGCCATCCCGATCATGGACGTGCCGCCAAACTTGTTTCAGATTCCTGTTTTTTATCCGGTTTGCGTAAAATAGCTACTACGGCAGATGGTTCTTTACAAAAAGCATGGCGTCCGGGACGGGTTTTTCATATGATACAAGACCGATTTGCCGAGCCCAGCTTTATAGTAGATATATCGGACGCTTTTGAAATAAAAATGGAGGCTATCAAGTGCTTTAAAAGCCAATTTCATGACCCTGACTCCAATGAACCTCCAACTTATCTTGCAACTGACCGGTTTTTAAAAACAATAGAAGCTAGGGATGCAATGATAGGCAAGCGGATAGGCAAAAAATATGGCGAAGGGTTTATATCTGAAAATATACCCGGTATTAGCAACCTGGATGCGCTTATTTTGCCTGAACTACCTTAAATAAGGATATTTGAGCCGCTGAATTAATTTGAAATTATTTTTTTGCATTTCAGCAAAAAAATACGACCTTTGCAGTCCTAAAAAAATGTAAGTATGGCACGCGTATGTCAGGTAACAGGCAGAAAACCCGTAACAGGTCATAAAATATCTTTCTCTAACAAGAAGGCAAAGCGCCGCTTCCTGCCTAATTTGCAGACAAAGCGTTTCTTCCTGGCAGAAGAGGACCGTTGGGTAACATTAAAACTTACTGCAGATTCTATACGTACCATCAATAAAAGAGGTCTTTACAATGTTGTAAAGCAAATGCGCGAAGAAGGACAAGCAATTTAACATCAAATAAAGTAAATAAATAATACAATGGCTAAGAAAGGAAACCGCGTTCAGGTAATATTAGAGTGCACCGAGCATAAAAACAGCGGTATGCCCGGTACCAGCCGTTACATTACCACTAAGAACAAGAAAAATACTCCTGACCGTATTGAATTGAAAAAGTTCAATCCGATCATGAAAAAAGTGACACTCCACAAAGAAATTAAATAATTTTATTATACCTTTAAGATATGGCAAAAGCAGCTAAGACCGCGATAAAAACAAAAGATGCAAAAGCAGCGGCAGAAGCAAAAAATTATACCAAAGTAATTAAAGCGGTACGCAGCCCTAAAACAGGTGCTTATACCTTTAAAGAACAAATGGTACATAAGGATAAAATAAAAGAATTTTTCGCTGCAAAATAACAGCCCTTATAAACAAAACTACACGAATCTATAAAGCCTCTTGTTCGCTAAAAGAACAACTGCGAACCCAAGAAAAGGCCTATAACCATACTACTCCCCCTCGAAATTCGAGGGGTTTTTTTATGCAAAAGAAATCAATTTCAGATATTGCTCTATTCCCATTTAAATACCCTTGCTGCAATAATATAAACAGCAATACCCCATCCACAGACTATCAACAGATCCATCTTCACATCAATCAAGTTGGAACCGTCAAATGCTATGCTGCGCAATGCTTCATTTAAATAAGTAAGTGGCAATATTTTACATACCGGCTGTAGCCATTTTGGAAAGTTATCTATTGAAAAGAAGGTACCTGCTAGTAAAAACTGGGGCATAGTAATAAGATTAGCAAAAGGCGGTATTGAAGATTCATTTTTAGCTACGCTGCTGACAATAAATCCAAAACCCATAAATACCATGAGGCCGAGCATACAAACGACCAGCATTTCTAACAAAGTCAGCCAACCGTGGATCAATGTAAAACCAAAAGCAAAATATCCTATACCAATGATAACGATTGAACCTGTAATTTGGAATATCATACGTGCAATAGCTTCGCCTAATACTATGGACGAACGATTGACAGGTGTGGCAAAAAAACGTTTTAGTACTAAGGTCTGACGAAGGTTAAAAAAAACAAAAGCGGTACCAAACACGCCTGCAGCCAACAATGAAAAACCCAACTGTCCGGGCAAAATAAAATCTATCATCTTATAATCTCTCACTTCATCAAAATGAATATCAACACTTGCCAACGAACCAATACGCTGCTGTATTTGGGGGTCCATGCCTTGAACAACACCATACAATATGGATTGTAATTGCTTTGCTTTTTCCTGCTCTGCAGAAGGGGACTCTAATAATATTTTATATTGGGGGGTTATACCAGCTGCCTGCTTTTCTATTTTAATTGCAGCAACTATTTTATCTTCTTTTAAAGCTGAACGCAGGTCAGTTGTATCGCCCACATCAACCCATTTCAGTATTGATACCTGGTGTAGTATACCATATAAAGGCGAAGTTGTATCACTTCCCGGCATGGAGGCTACATTGAGACGATACCCACGGCCACTCCCAATAAATCCGAAGACTAAAATAAATATTAATGGGAAAGCAATACTGAATACAACTGCAGAAGGGCTTTTAAATATTGCCTGCAAACTTGCTTTAATAATAGCGCGCATAGCGCGTGCATTACTGTAGGTTGACATATAGCGGTAAAGGTAATGATGGTATGTGATGAAATAGAAATTCGCAGGTGAGAATTCGGTAAATAGAATGAGAATTGTTAAAAAAAATGATATAAAGCTTCATATCCTTTAATATGACTAAATTACAAACAGATGAAAAAGTACCTTGGCACGGCCTTATTATTATTGCTTTTACAACCCGTTTTTGCTGCCCGAATATTTATACCTATGGACGCAGAAACACAACATAATCATCTAAAAGCATATGGTGTGGCTTATGCGGCTTTGCAACTAGGTATACAAGTAGATTGGCTACTTAATTATAAAGGCGGAAGTTTTGGAATACTACAGTCTGACGCAATAGAACGTTTGTGCAAACTACGTGGAGTAGATTATGATGTAATGAGTGATGACCAATATGCAGGTGTGCTGGCAGAAATTGCAAATCCTGATGTGAATGAGGACATCATAAAATTAGAAAAAGCCCCTAAGATAGCAGTATACACGCCACCGAATAAAGAACCCTGGGACGATGCAGTAACATTGGTGCTCACCTATGCTGAAATACCTTACGACAAAATATATGATGATGATGTACTGGCTGACAAGCTGCCGAAATATGACTGGCTGCATTTGCATCATGAAGATTTTACGGGCCAGTACGGAAAATTTTGGGCAGGATACAGAAACGCTGCATGGTACCAGAATGATGTAAAAACACTGGAAGCCATAGCGGCAAAGCACGGATACAAAAAAGTGTCAGAACTTAAGCTGGCTGTGGCAAAGAAAATAAGAGATTTTGTGGCGGGAGGTGGATATATGTTTGCAATGTGTTCAGCAACCGACAGCTATGATATAGCACTGGCGGCGGACGGTGTAGATATATGCGACGTGCCATTTGACGGAGATCCGATGGATCCAAATGCACAGCAAAAACTTGATTTCAGCAAGTGTTTTGCTTTCAAAGATTTTCAGCTAACTACGAATCCGTATGAATATGAATATTCATCTATTGATAACACCAATTTCCGCCATGTACCAATGGATGTAGATTATTTTACATTATTCACATTCTCTGCCAAGTTTGACCCCGTACCCGCTATGCTTACCCAAGACCACACTACAACCATAAAAGGTTTTATGGGACAAACTACCAGTTTTAGAAAAGAGACATTGAAATCAAGCGTATTGGTAATGGGTGATTATAAGCCTGCCAATGAAGCAAGATATATACATGGCGAATATGGTAAAGGAACATGGACTTTTTATGGGGGGCATGATCCTGAAGACTATCAACATGCTGTTTATGATCCTCCGACAGACCTAAGCCTGCACCCTACCTCTCCGGGCTACAGGCTGATTTTGAACAATGTATTGTTCCCAGCTGCGAAAAAGAAACCAAGAAAGACATGATCAGGATTACCTTGATTTTAGGTTTGATTCTCTTGATTTTTTATTTTTAATAGATAAATTTAAATTCTGTGTAATTCATTCAATGAAAAATCCTTTTAAAACAGCTGACATCAAGATATTTACTCACACAGTGACTGAAGCTGACACTGCACGCTTTGAAAGTGGTGAAGTGCATCCAGTGTATGCCACATTTGCACTTGCACGTGATGCTGAATGGAGCGGCAGGCTATTTGTATTAGAAATGAAAGAAGATGGAGAAGAAGGCATTGGTACAGGCATCAATATAAAACACATATCTCCGGCCCTTATAGGGGAAGCGGTAATATTCACCGCCACTTTAAAAGAAGTAAGAAAGAATGAAGTGATCAATGATTTTACCGCCAAGGTGGGCGAAAGAATTGTTGCCGAAGGAACTCAATGGCAGAAGATCATTAATAAAGAGAAGTTTGATAAGCTTATTGAATCACTTTCTTAATTCCTCCGCAACTAATGGCGCTAAATGCTCTGCCCAAATAGCATATTCTATAGACGAAGGATGTAAACCGTCGCCAGCAACGAGCGTTTTATCCTTCGCAGCTTCACGGGTGCTGTCTGTAATATATAAGTAGTAGCATTTGTACTCTTCCGTTATTTCTTTGTTAGCTTTATTATAAGCATCAATTTCAGCTGCGATCTTTTGCCTGTCCTTCCCTTCTGCAAAAGGTGTTACCCCCCAATCAGGAATGGATAGTACATATACATGGTGCGGGTTACCATTTGCAAAAACTATTGCTTGTTCTAATAAATCGCGGAATTCTTTTTTATAGTTCTCGATATCACGACCACGATACTGATTATTTACACCGATAAGTAGTGTAACAAAAGAAAAGATTTCATGCAAATTGTGTTCCCGAATAGATGCGGCGAGCTCATCTGTCGTCCAACCGGTAACAGCAATAATTACAGGATCTGCAACATCAAAATCCTGTTTCTTAAGCAATGTTACTGTTTGATTGGGGAAATTCTCTGCATGTGGTACCTGCTCCCCTATTGTATAAGAATCTCCTAAAGCGAGATAAGTAAATTTTTTTGACATCACTGAACGAATACAGTTTTTATGTTTACAAATTCCCTTATGCCAAATATACCTAATTCCCTGCCATATCCGCTATGCTTTACACCACCAAATGGCAACCTCGCATCTGAATGCACGATAGCATTTACAAAGCAATTACCCGCATCCATTTGCGTAGCGGCCAGCTTCTCGGCTCTTGCTTTATTTTTAGATAATATGCAACCACCCAGCCCATAGATGCTATCGTTAGCTATACGAATAGCATCTGTTTCATTCTTTGCTTCAATTATTGCCGCAACAGGGCCAAACAACTCTTCATCATAAGCAGGCATACCTTTCTTCACATTTGTAAGTACTGTTGGCGGATAAAAAGCACCCGTCCCTTCAGGGATATAACCACCGCACAAAAGCTTTGCACCTAATTCAATACTCTTTGTAACCTGATCATGCAGCTTTTCACGCAAGTCAACTCTTGCGAGAGGGCCTATTTTATTTTTTGTATCCATAGGATCACCAAATGGAGATGCTTCCATTTTCTTTGTCATCAGCTTTTCGAACTCTTTGAGAACATGCTTCACCACAACAAACCTTTTAGCAGCCACACAACTTTGGCCACTGTTTAGCAATCGCCCATTCTTACACAATTCAGCAGCAGCATCTACATCAACATCCTCTAGTACTACATATGCGTCGCTGCCACCTAATTCAAGTACCTGTTTTTTCAGGTTTCTACCTGCAGCTTCTGCTATTTTGCTTCCTGCAACCGTGCTACCTGTGAATGTAACCGCTGCTATGGCAGGATCGTTTATTAATGCTTCCACTTTTGAAGAGGGTAATAATAAAGTTTGAAACAATCCCTTAGGGGCTTTTGCTTTTTTGATAACATTTTCCATAGCCAAGGCACAACCACTTACGTTTGAAGCATGTTTCAATACCATGGTATTGCCAGCAGTAAGCGCGGGTGCCATAGCACGAAAGACCTGCCAATAAGGAAAGTTCCAAGGCATAACAGCCAATACCACACCCAATGGTTGAAAACTTACATAACTCTTCTTTGCGTCAGTCTTTACTATTTCATCAGCTAAAAACTTAGGACCTTCTTTAGCGTAATATTCCAACGTTTTTGCGCATTTCTCCACTTCTTCCCTACTCGATTGGATAGGCTTACCCATTTCTTTTGTTGCAAGCTTTGCCAGTTTCTCTTTTTGACGTCTAAGTTCCGCAGCTATATTCTTCAATACCGTTCCCCTTTCCTTCAGACTCATGGCTTTCCATATCTCAAATGCTTTTCTTGCCTGTATGAGCGCCTTACTAACAGTTGCTTCGTCATAGCTATTGTAAGATGCAATTGTTTCACCATTAGTTGGATCTACCGATATTAACTGGTCTGCCATGTTTTTTAAATTTTTAATAAAATTAAGGTTTACTACATTTGCAGGCCATGAAGATTATGTTAAAGTAGGATATACATACTCTTCATCTATAATCGTATAGTTATTAAGAATGACAACAGAAAAAATAAAATTCGGAACAGACGGCTGGCGTGCCATTATAGGGCAGGATTTTACAGTATATAATGTAGCAAGAGTAAGCAAAGGGCTTGCAGATTGGCTATTGCAGGAAGGAAAGAACCCAAAAGTATTAATTGGCCATGATTGCCGCTTTGGGGGAGAATTATTTTCTGGTGTTGCAGCTAAAGTATTATGTGCTAATGGAATAAAAATTGTACTGGCTAAGGGTTTTGTGAGTACACCAATGGTTTCGCTAGGTGTTTTAAAATTAAAGGCACAACAAGGTGTTGTCATTACCGCTTCTCATAACCCACCACCTTATAATGGGTATAAATTGAAAGGAGCACATGGTGGGCCGTCAAGTCCAAAAGTAATTGCGGCTGTTGAAGCCATGATACCTGATGAAGTAGATATGCCTACAGAATCATTGGAATACTGGGAATTGAAAGGAATGCTGGAATATGTAAACCTGGAGGATATGTATATTGAATACCTGCAAACAAAGTTTGATTTTGAAGCGCTGAAAAAGTCTCCTTTCAAACTGGCATACGATGCTATGTTTGGGGCAGGGCAAAACGTGATCCGCAGATTGCTGCCCAGTGCAGTTTTATTACATTGTGACAATAACCCTGGATTTCACGGACAAGCTCCCGAACCACTTGATAAGAATTTACAAGAATTGGCAAAAACAGTAGCTACAACACCTGAAGTAAAAATAGGTTTGGCTACAGACGGCGATGCAGACCGCATTGGCTTGTATGATGAAGATGGTAATTTTGTAGATGCACACCATATCTTACTACTACTAATTCACTACCTGCATAAGTATAAGCATATGAATGGTAAAGTGGTAATAGCATTCTCAGTAACGGATAGAGTAAAGAAAATGTGTAAGGTATATAACCTACCTGTAGAGGTAACACCTGTTGGCTTTAAGTACATCAGTGAGATCATGATACGTGAGGATGTATTAGTGGGTGGTGAAGAAAGTGGCGGCATCGCCGTAAAGGGACATATACCTGAACGTGATGGTATTTATGATGGCCTGGTGATCTATGAGTATATGACCCAATCAGACAAAACGATGAAGCAGCTGATACAAGAGGTATACGACGTGGTGGGTAGTTTCTTCTATGACCGTAAAGATCTGCATATTGAGAATGATAAAAAGAATGCGATCATACTAAAAGCAGCAGCAAAAGGATATACTGCTTTCGGTAAATATAAATTCAATAATATTGAAACAATAGACGGCATTAAATATCATCTTGATAACGGCGGCTGGATAATGCTAAGAGCATCTGGGACTGAGCCTTTATTACGTGTATATGCAGAAGGTAATAGCAAAGAAGAAACTGCGGACATACTAAGAGATGTGCTGGAAACAATTCTATAAAAATAAACCCGGCATAAAACGGGGTTTCATATAATTGTCAAAATATTTTTATTGCATCTTTTTCGCATCATTCAGAAATTGCTCTAAACCAATATCGGTTAAAGGATGCTTTAGTAAGCCTAATATTGAAACTAAAGGGCATGTGCAAATGTCGGCCCCTGCTTCAGCACAACGTACAATATGTAAGGGGTTGCGGATAGATGCAGCTAATACTTCCGTCATGTAGCCTTGAGCATTGTATATACCTACAATCTGTTCTATCAGTTGCACACCATCCCAACTGCTGTCATCTATACGGCCAATAAATGGAGAAACAAAGGCAGCACCTGCTTTAGCAGCCAAAATTGCCTGACCTGCTGAGAAAACTAAAGTGCAGTTAGTACGAATACCATTATCAGTAAACCATTTAATTGCTTTTACGCCTTCTTTTATCATCGGCACCTTCACTACAATATTTTCGTGAATAGCTGCCAATACTTTACCCTCCATTATGATCTCATCGAATGTAGTACCGAATACTTCAGCACTCACGGGGCCATCTACTATTTCGCAAATGTCTTTGTAGTGTTTCATAATCGCATCATGGCCTTTGATACCCTCTTTTGCCATTAATGAAGGATTGGTAGTAACACCATCTAATATACCTAAATCGTTCGCCTCTTTTATCTGTGCAATATTTGCTGTATCAATAAAGAATTTCATAATTGTTTGTAGTTATTACAGGGTGTAAAATTAACTAAATCCCAAACCAATAAGATAGAAGAAATACAGATGTGAATAAAATAAAAAAAATCTGGCAAGTTACTCACATCGCACCGCTACAACCGCCCGCCCTTGCTACATTCCTGTCCTGGGGGATTCAGCAGGAGCTGGTCGTATAAGACTTGCCAGGGTGCAAATGTACATATTTTAGCTGTAAGTAGATAGCAAAAGGTCATAAGCCTATCAACTGCAGGTAGATATTTTTTTACAATTTATTGTTTAGCAAGAGATCCTTTGAGGAAATCTATGACTTTTACTTCCATTGCGTCTTGTTTTCTAATATCTGCGAGATAAACAGAGACCCAATCAGTGAGATGAATAATATAAAAAACCTTTTCCCAATAACTTTTCCCTTTTGACTGTATATCAATAATATTTGGTGTGTATTTACGAATAACTTTTTTATTGATCTGTATACGCATATTCACACGTTCATAATCATCATCGTTATGAATAAATAAAACTGCCTTATCATTTGCTTTATCACGCCAGCCAACTAATTCGTTGTGGTTCATTTCGGGTATCACACGTTCCCAGCCCAACACCTTGCTATTCTCATTCAGTTGTTGACGGATGCGTGTAGCAACCCCTTCAAAATGAGCAGCAGCATAAATTACAGGTAATTTACCATCAAGCTTCTTTGCTATGACATCTGCCTTCTTCTGAATAAATTTCTCATCTGCACGCAATAGTTTTATGGATGCCTTGATGTTTTTAATAAAATCTTCGTTGATCAAGCCAAAATACCTGAGTGTAAATAATATTTGTATACTTGAATAACCAATACATGACCGTGGTGGCATACCTGCCGGAACAAGAATACAATCCAGCTTTTTCTTTTTTGCTATTTCAGCTACCTTGCCACCAGATGTAATACATACAACTGTAGCTTTTGCTTTTAATGCCTGCTGCAATGCATTTATAGTTTCCTCAGTATTGCCGGAATAAGAACAGGCTATAACCAACGAATTTTTACCAACATAAGCAGGTAGAAAATAATCTTTATTGACTGCAAAGGGTATGTCTAATGTACTAGATACATAATTTTGCACAATACTCCCACCAATGCCACTACCACCTAACCCTGTTAATATAACATTACTGAATTCTTTCCTATGTGAAATGAAACGGTAACTTTGCCCAATGATGAGTGCCTCGTGAAGTTGCGTAGGAAAATCCAAAACCAATTGTTTCATTATTGCTTCCATAATTTTTCAATGTTCAAACATAAACAAACTGGCATAAAAGGCGAACAAATAGCTGTAAAGTTTTTGCAAAATTCGGGATATTCAATACTAGAGCGTAATTGGAGACATGGTAAAAAGGAGGTAGATATCATAGCTAAAAAAGATGATATATTAATAATTGCTGAGGTAAAGACCCGCAATAACTATGATTTTGGCTTCCCAGAAGAAGCAGTTAATACAAAAAAGCAAGAATTTTTACGTGAGGCTGCTATGGCCTATATAGAAATACACCGACAGCATACAGACATACGATTTGATATTATAAGCATACTACTGGACAAGGAGGCTGTAAAAGAAATTTTGCATTTTGAAGCTGCATTCTAATCCGCTGATTGTATTTAAAATGCGGTTATCCTATTAACTATATTAATCTGAAAAGTTTGGGGTTCTTTTTTACTTTTATACTGCCCGTCTGTGGATAGGCAATGTTTTCATGACTACTTCAAACAATGCTCCTGTTAAGGACCCGCTCACTTTGTTGCGGAAAATAATTTTCATCGCAGCACTTGGCGCATGCACCACACCTCTCATAACACCTCCAATAGCTTTGTTGATGGGGCTTGTTATTGCACTTACAATAGGTCATCCTTATTTACATTTAAACAGAAAAGCCACTAATCATTTACTTAAAATATCAGTAGTTGGTCTTGGTTTTGGAATGAATATTAATGATGCCATGAAAGCCGGTAAAGAAGGTTTTTTATTTACTGTAGTTTCTATCTCAGGCACTTTAATACTTGGCGCTTTACTCGGCTGGCTATTAAAAGTAGAAAGGAAAACTTCTTATCTTATTTCATCAGGTACAGCTATTTGTGGAGGGAGCGCTATTGCAGCAGTAGCCCCAGTAATACAAGCAGAAGAACATTCTATTACAGTAGCGCTGGGTATTGTATTCATTCTTAATTCAGTAGCGCTATTTATATTTCCACCCATTGGACACTGGTTGCATTTAACACAAGAACAATTTGGCATATGGAGTGCAATAGCTATTCACGATACAAGCTCAGTAGTTGGTGCCGCAAGTAAATATGGATCAGATGCACTAAAAATAGCAACAACCGTAAAACTTGCACGTGCATTATGGATAATACCGCTTGCTTTTCTTTCAGCCATTGTATTTAAAAATAAATCGAAAAAAATAAATATCCCATGGTTCATAGGCGGCTATATACTGGCAATGTTGTTATTTACCTATACATTTTTCGTACACGAATATGGACATTATGCTGTGTTTATCGCCCGACAAGGGTTAACTATTACTTTATTCCTGATAGGAGCGGGATTATCTAAAAAAGTAATAAGCGCTGTTGGTGCCAAACCATTTATACAAGGCATACTTACCTGGATAGCAATTGGCATAACAGCATTATGGGCAGTAATGCATTTGATATAACCTATTCAATACAGATCGATCTATAAAAGAGAGTGGCAATTATCCTATCTTTATTTCTAAGAAATGACTACATTAATGAAGTATTATTTATTACACCTGTTATTTGTTTTACCATTTATATCATTAGCACAAGATTCACTGTTGCAAACCACAAAAATTTATGATGAGCTGACTAACAAGTCAATGAAATCTTTGCAGAGCAAATACTTTACTTATATACCCATACGTATGCAAGAAGGTGACAGGATTTTAATTGCATACTCATCAAAAGATTATATACCGGAATTAATTGTTCAGGACAGTGTTAATAATTTAACAAAGAAAGATGCGGATGATAGGCTGGCACAAGGCAAAGAAAGTACCGTATTATTTCCATATATGACCCCCAACCTTATGGTATATTATTTTGGGTTCTCAACAAAAGAAGAAGACAAAACCGGAAAATTCAGTGTTAAAATATTCTACTACAATCATCATCTGGATACATTCAAAATTAATACTCCGTTTTGTAGCAAATTAAAATACATCGTTGAAAATTCCAGATCCAATTTTGAATTTCTTAAAAAAAGAAAAATACAGTCTGATAGTATTCAGAATTTCAGTCCTAGCGTTGAATTAATACAAGGCAAGAATAACGTTATACAAAATGATAGTATTATCGGCACATATTATGTAACAGTATGTGGAAATGCAAGCAATAAAAAAGATGCTGATAGAGAATTTAACGATGTAACAAAGTTGCTGGACGATTGTTTAACAGGATATAAAAAGAATATTGAAAAGAATGAATGGGGATACAATTTAAGATATATAATACCGGGCAATGATTTTTACGATATTAATGCTAATCATAAAAAGTATAACGAAAAAGCTGAAGTATCGCTTGAACGTGGCCTATCAGAGGGCTTGTACTATGTAGAGATTATAGTACACTAATACAAATCCCTTCGTTTTACGAAGGGATCAATAAAATACTATAATAGTTTTATGCTACAGTAATTGTGTTGTCAAGGTAAACGTCCTGAATAGTTTTTAGCAACTCTACACCATCTTTCATTGGCTTTTGGAATGCTTTACGACCGCTAATAAGGCCCATACCACCTGCTCGTTTGTTTACCACAGCAGTCATCACTGCTTCTGCCATATCTGATGCACCTTTTGATTCACCACCAGAATTGATCAAGCCCACACGCCCCATATAGCAATTTGCCACTTGATAACGACAAAGGTCTATCGGATGATCTGTAGTTAGTTTTTCGTAAACCAATTTACTTGTCTTGCCAAAATTAAGCGCATTGTAACCACCATTATTAGTTGGTAATTTTTGTTTTATTATATCAGCTTGTATCGTAACACCTAAATGATTGGCCTGACCTGTAAGGTCGGCAGCTGTGTGATAATCTACGCCATCTTTTTTAAAGGCACTATTACGCAGATAACACCAAAGTATGGTAGCCATGCCTAATTCGTGTGCATATTCAAAAGCTTTAGCAACTTCTATTATCTGACGATCACTTTCTGCAGATCCAAAATAAATAGTAGCGCCTACTGCAACCGCACCCATGTTCCACGCATCCTTTATTGTACCAAACATGATCTGGTCAAACTTATTAGGATATGAAAGGAATTCATTGTGGTTAATCTTTACTATAAAAGGTATTTTATGAGCGTATTTACGAGCTACAGAACCTAATACACCATATGTGGAAGCAACAGCATTACAACCGCCCTCTATAGCCAGTTTAACAATATTTTCAGGGTCAAAATAAATAGGGTTAGGTGCAAAAGAAGCACCTGCACTATGTTCTATACCCTGGTCTACAGGTAGAATAGATACATAACCCGAATTGGCAAGACGGCCATTTCCCATCAATGTTTGTATACTACGAATCGTCTGGATATTACGGTTGGAATTCGCCCAAACGTTATCAATAGCGTTTGGTGAAGGCAAATGAAGAACAGATTTATCAATAGTGTTACTTGTATGATCGAGATAATACGCAGCTTTGTCAGCCAAAAGATCTTGTATTTTTTTAGACGCCATAGAATATGTTATTTTTTAATAGTTTGCAAAGGTACGAATTGGGGTGCAAAACTTATATAATATTACTTATAAACTTATTTAAGGATTAATACTGTAAACTTTCAAACCCGGTAAGTCGGCAGCAAGCGGGAATACATTACCACTTTCATTTTTAAATTGTACAGATGGCTTATCTAATTCGTGGTAATAAAAGAAATAATATTTGATGTGATATCTTCTTAGTTCTTTCAATAACTCGCTGTTTGGAAATTCAAGATCGGGAATATTATAATAAGGATTACCTGAGAAATAAGCCACTCGAATATTTCTTTGCACCTGTATTCCGTAAGCGGCATTTGCAGTAAAACTACCTTGCACATTTAATTGTTTTAATTGCATAGCAATGTTATGGTCGTTTTCTCCTTCACGAAACATAAGTTTTAAATTCATTATCGGACATAAAATATAGCTCATAGCAAAAACCAATGCTATAACACAATTAAGAACGCGATTATTGATATATGCAAAGAAATGCTGCAACACTAAAGCTCCTATGACCATGCTTATAGGTAACATATACCACATATATCGTGACTCTGCGTTTTTAAATATCAGCCCTATGGGAAATACCAAAAGTGTTAATGCAAGCAGAGAAATCTTTTGGGGAAATAATGATCTTATTTTTTTTGAAAAAATGATACCAACTGCTAATATCCATACAGCAACAAAGAAGTAGCTAACCTCTGTCATAGCAGTTTGCAAAATGAAGAACATATACACAAGACGTATAGCTTCCATTTTTAAAAATGCTATTGAATGCCAGAAATAAGGCAGCTTACCGTTAACCAAATACGGGTCTTCCCAATAATGAACGGACCCGGGATATGTAGGTGGTATTAAATATTTAATATTATCCGACCAATAAGGGTGTCCGACCATATACCATGACATGTTAAGTTTGAATGCTGTGGATGTCATCCAACCTCCATATTTGATATGCAATAAGTATATCCAGGGCGAACTAAAAACAATCATTGCAATAACCGACACTACACATATTTTAAGCCATTGTTTATGATTAGGCCTCTGCCATGCACGGGTAATCAAAAAAGAGCAAAAAATTGTATTTAATCCAAAAAACATAAATGAATATGCTTTTGAAAAATAAGCTAGTGCAGCAAGAAAGCCCGTAAATACCCACAAAGCAGGTTTCTTTACATAATCATCTCTAAGCATTACCAACAAAATGCATAGCAAAAAGAATGCCTGCCATATGTCATCAAATAACTGGAAGTATATTGCATATGGGACAAATACAAGCATTACAAGATTAAGTGGCCATTTTAGTAATGAGGTAATATTAAAATGAACAAGTAATGCGTTTGAAACAAAGACAAATGCCAATGCGCCTATAAAATTTACAACAACCGCTGACACCATTGCTTCAAATCCTATTTTAAGCATAGTTGCAGTTAACCAGCATGACCATGGACTCCATAAACCATTAATAGCTCTGCTATAATCGCCTGTAGCATATCTTTTAGCGATGGTAAAGTAAGCAGTACCATCAGGGTCTACGTAATACCTGTAATACGGATAGATAACTACCATAATACATACAAGTAATAATGAAGTTATTATCGGAGGAATATATTTTCTGAATTGAAGCACTATACAATCTCTGTTGGGTTGAAGATAAATATTATTTTAGTTTTATAACCAGCTCTTCTAAATAAGTGACTGCTTTTAGTAACCGGCTACCATACCAGCTAAACATTTCACCATCTACCAGTACTACTTCCGTGGCCGGCAAAACAGCTTTAATTTCCGGGATATGTTTTTCTTTAAATGGATATGGCTCAGACGATAGAAGTACTATATCCGGATTGTAATTTACCAATTGATCTAATGTTATCTCAGGATACCGGCATTCATTCGAAAGCACATTCACCCACCCTATTGATTCAATAATATTGCTAATGAACGTATCACCCCCAACACTCATCCATGGGTCTTTCCAAATGAAATAAGCAACTCTTTTGGGCGCAGCAGCTGTATTGAAATTTTTAAACCCATTCGAAATATCTTTTACTAAGCTGTTAGCTTTCTGTTCTTTGTCCACCAGCAATCCAACACGCTGCATCATTTGCAAAGCTTGTTCAAGTGTTTTTATATCACTCACCCAAACAGGAAACGTTTTTGAAAGTTCTATTACCTGCTCCTGCAAATTTTCTTCTTTATTTGCAATTACCAGATCAGGATTAAGAAATTTTATCTTCTCAATATGTAGTTGTTTTGTACCACCTACTCTATCTTTAGTTCTAAACCACTCCTCGGGGTGCACACAAAACTTTGTGATACCCACCACCTCTTTACTTAAACCAAGGTTTGATAATAATTCTGTTTGTGAAGGCACAATGGATACTATGCGTTGAGGCGGGCAACTTACCTCTACATTTCTGCCTATCATATCTGTAAATACGGAAGACAGCATTATTCAAACTTTTTGTAGAACAAAAAAATGAAGAAACTAAATAACACATCGAGTAGGAACATATTACTTACATAAATACTTTTTTCCGAATGCATAATAAAATACAGAATAACATCTATGGAAGTTAATATTAAATATCCCATAGCCGCCCATTTACGCAGATCGCAAATAAATAACCAAAAAAAAGAAAAGGCCAGCATCCATAACACCTGCGCCCACAAATGCTTATCTAACAGGTCAGCATAAATGACGTAAACGGTCATACCAATATGAAATACAGCCAACAACGGGAACAGAACCGGCGGTTTGCGTATAGTGTCGCGTATAAAAGTTTGCAGGTTGCGCACAATTATGCTTTTGAAAATGCATTCAACACGTCGTACTTGGTAAGAATATGATATTGCCCACTTTCATCTTTAACCATTACAGCTCCATTATCTTTACTTATATAATGAGTGAGGCGTTCTAAAGAAGTGTTCATTTCCACTTCAGGTAATGCTGCTTCATTTACATCTGCAATCGTATAATCACGCACATTATTATCTTCAATAAGTCTCTTAAATAATCCTGCCTGTGTGACACTTCCAGTAACTATTCCATCTTTCATAACAGGTATTTGTTCAATATCGTATTTTTTCATGAGCTCAATCGCATCATTCACTTTAGCATCTTCATCTATTGTAACTAATCTTCTGCGGCCTAATCCTCCCAACAGATCCCTAACTGTTTTCACATCTAAAAAGCCGCGCTCCAGCATCCACTCATCGTTATATATCTTTCCAACATACCGACTGCCGTGGTCGTGAAAAACCACCACCACAAAATCATCTTTTTTTAGTTTGTCTTTCAGTTGGCGTAATCCTGCAACTACAGAGCCAGCTGAATACCCAACAAAAATGCCTTCTTCTTTTGTAATACGGCGTGCCATCACAGCGCCATCTTTGTCCGTTACTTTTTCAAAAAGATCTATGGCCGTTTTGTCGTAGTTCTCAGGTACAAAGTCTTCCCCAAAGCCTTCCGAGATATACGGATGCACCTCCTTCATATCTATCTCACCTGTATCAAACCATTTCTTTAAAAGAGAACCATATGTATCTATTGCCCACACCTGTATATTAGGGTTTTGTTCTTTTAAATATTTTCCAATTCCCACAATTGTCCCGCCAGTGCCAGCAGCCACAACAAGATGTGTTATTTTACCATCTGTTTGTTTCCATATCTCGGGGCCGGTTTGTTCATAATGCGCCTGGCGGTTTGCCAAATTATCATATTGGTTTACATACCACGAATTTGGAATTTCTTTAGCAAGGCGTCGTGATACCTGGTAATATGAGCGCGGATCTTCGGGTTCCACATTTGTAGGGCACACAATTACTTGCGCCCCTACTGCTTTAAGAATATCTACTTTTTCTTTTGATTGCTTATCTGTTGTTGCGAAAATACATTTGTACCCTTTTACAATGGCAGCCAAAGCCAGCCCCATACCTGTATTGCCAGATGTGCCTTCTATTATTGTACCGCCAGGTTTTATTTTTCCTTCTTTCTCTGCAACTTCAAGCATTTTTAATGCCATTCGGTCTTTTATGGAATTTCCCGGGTTTACAGTCTCTACCTTTGCATATACTTTACAAGGCAAGTCTGCGACAACTTTATTTAGTCTTACTAAAGGGGTATTGCCAATTGTCTGGAGAATATTTTCGTAAACACGGTCCATAAAATTCATGTAATTATGGAACGAAAGTAAAAAAAAACTGCGACTGCCTGTTGTTTAATCAATTACAAGCATATTCAAATCAAAATAATTCCTGCTTTTTGCCCGGCAATCTGAAAGAAAATCCTAAAAAGCCATCAACTGCATTCATATTCTTCAATATAAGAAAATTAGCTATTGAACTGCTGCCGATATAAAAAGGACCGGCATATAGCACAACACCTAAAAACCCTTGTTTGTTGGCATTAAAAGAAAAAGGCACGCCTACGCCATAGCTCTTCCATAAAAACCTGGGGGTAATATTGCAAGTAGAGACATAATGAGTACTGAAATTATCAGCAGATGGCTTTCTTAAATTTAATAATAAATTGAAATTGAGGTAACTTTTAAAATGTCCATTGTCACCAACTTTTGCATCAGCATTTATTCGCAATGCTGTTGGCAAACCCATTTTAAATTTTGTTTTAGCACCCGTTTGTGTAATTACAGAATCTGTAAGAAACTGTTCGATACTTTGGCCATAAGTGCGAATAGGATCTTTATTGATATTATTATAATTAAAAGTATCAGATTTGCTTTTATAAGACCCTGTAGTGCTGGATGCAGAATAATTAATGCTGCCAATATCTGTAATAGAAACCGCTAATCTAAATACATACCCATCATGATTTACGTGTACCCCAGTTTGCGGGGTATAATTATATACCACACCCAGATCCAAGCCATACCCTCTATTGGCTGTTGCATTGCTCAAAGCAGACGTTGGCTGCCCGTTACTTAGCCATGTATTAGCATAAGGTGTAAAAGCTACATTTACACTACTCCCTTTAAAATCATGAGGCGTATTATCAGCATCTAATCTAAATTGGCCGTTAGGCATACCAATACCTACTGCAGCAATACCTGTAAGTACTTTAAAGCCGAGCCCGGCAGAAACATTAAAATCTTCTGATTGATACAAATAGCCTGAATAAATGAAATTGACTTCTGCAAACAATTGTGTGGTAAATGATAAATTGTTGATCTTATAAATGTAGCCGGTATCACTTACCTTATTATCTATTAATTGAAAAAGACTATTACTAAAATTATCTACATTCATCATATAGCGTGCACGGGTAGTAATAGCGAAACTGTATTTTTTCTTTACTTTAAATGCTACAGATGGCCCTAACATATCTGCATTGATCCATATAGCTCTTGGAAAATCTCCGGGAAGTTTGAAATAATTTTTTCCGCCTTGCGGTGTTGCACCATTGAAAAGATCACTTTTGACTACTGCATAGGCATTATTATCTGCCAAAATACTTATCCCCCCTATGTTTACTTGGTAAGCATCATCGGTTTGAGCTAAAGCCGGATTATTAAATACCTCTGAAATTACATTTTTATCATGCTGAAGGCCTTGGAACGACTGTGCATATGCCTTGCCCGTAATTGCAAAGAATAAGCTTGAAAATAGCATGCAGTGATAAAGTCTTATCATTTCTTTCTAAAAGACGTATGTATGTTGAAAAAACTTTGTAGCCAAGGCGAAAATAGCCGATATACCTAACGCTACCAAAAACTAAAAGAAGCAGTGGTTTAATATTCATATCAATATAAGATAAATGATATTTATCATTTGCTGCCAAATGTTCGGTTGGCTATCTTTGCATAGAATTTAACAATAAAAACATATACTAATGAAAGTAACAGTAGTAGGTGCAGGAGCAGTAGGCGCTACTTGTGCCGATAATATAGCCCGTAAAGAACTGGTTGAAGAACTGGTATTAGTTGACATTAAAGAAGGATTTGCGGAAGGTAAAGCATTAGACATAAGCCAAACTGCTTCCTTGCTTGGTTTTGATACCCGTGTTGTTGGAGTTACCAATGATTACTCAAGAACCGCTAATTCAGATGTAGTAGTTATTACATCAGGCATACCGCGCAAACCAGGCATGACCCGTGAAGAACTAATAGGAACAAATGCACGCATTGTTGAAGACGTTAGCAAAAATCTCTTACAGTATTCACCCAATGCTGTTATCGTAGTTATCTCTAACCCAATGGACACAATGACTTATCTGACCCTAAAAGCAACAGGTTTGCCTAAGAATAGGGTGATAGGTATGGGTGGCATTTTAGATAGTGCACGCTTTAAGTGTTATATACAACAAGCTTTAAATTGCTCATCAAATGATTTGCATGCTGTTGTTATAGGTGGTCATGGCGATACTACAATGATACCTCTTACAAGATTAGCCACAGTAAACGGTACACTCGTATCAAACATGCTTAGCAGTGATCAATTGAAACAAATTGCTGCTGATACCATGGTAGGCGGAGCTACTCTCACAAAATTATTAGGTACTTCTGCATGGTATGCACCGGGCGCCGCAGGAGCTGCTCTTGTAGAAAGTATTATTAGAAACGAAAAAAAGGTTTTTCCATGTTGTGTAGCTCTTGATGGCGAATACGGACAAAAAGATATTTGCATGGGAGTACCGGTAGTAGTTGGCAGAAACGGTTGGGAAAAAATAATAGATTACAAACTAAATGCTGAAGAACTGGCGCTATTTAATAAATCTGCAGATGCAGTAAGAAGCATGAATAATGTGCTTGCAACACTGGCATAAAATGTTTCTATAACATTTGAAAACGTCCTGCTTTGCGGGGCGTTTTTCTTTTTCAGCACCCTGGCTTATATAAAAACGAAAGCCCCGGTAGAAATACCGAAGCTTCATTTACACCTTATGAAAATTATACCCACTTCAAAGATACATTATTTTATATAAAAAAAACATTACCAGATCTTATTCCTCGAATTTTTGAATTCTTTAGGTTGAACAATAGTAAAAACGCGGGATATATTAAAACCAAAATGTATATCTCCGCTACCCCAATCACCATTGGTTTGCCCTATTACAGCGCGTTCAGTAATTGCGGTGGAATTAGTAAAAATAAGTTGAAAAACATGCCCCCCGGTCTCAATATCAACACCAAAAGATAAGGCATTGTGTACAGGCAAGTCATTGGCTTCAGAGAAAGGGTTGAGGGTATAGTAGTATTCTCCCGTCAGTGCAATACGATTTGATAGCTTTAAACGTCCACCAACGCCCAAGGCAAACAGGTCGTTTGGATTCTTACTGCTGTCTACGAGGTTATAATGAATATGAGTAGGCATTATTTGCATTGAAAAAGCATTACTAAACTTATGTGCAATAAGCAGCTGATTCATATAACAAACCCTATTGCTGAAGTAATAGGTTTGTCCTGTATCCAAATGAAAGGTAGAAGCAGGTAATGATTGTATATACAAACCCCCAACATAACTTACACTAAACGACATGGCCTTATGTTCTTTTTGGCGCGCCAGCTTGATCTTTGTAAAAAAATCAAACTCTTTATCGAATGTACTACGCCCAACACCTACCATCAACCAATTTGTAATTCCATAATCAAGTGCGAGCTTAGTAATTGCATTATCAAGGCCGAAGAAATTCTCCGAGCCGGTGTTGAGTGTGCCAAAACGATGCAGTATCCTGAAATCGAGTACACCTTTGCCAACATTTTCAATGCTTTGACCATTTACAATATGAGTGCTTTTAAATGTTGCAGATACAAATTGGCTTTTCTTAGTTGCGCTCTTGTCTGCATCCAGCATTCTTTCCAGGTCATTATCAGATGTATCAGATTGTGCAAATACCTGCTGGCTGCCTGCAGATAGCATTAAGGTCATCAGAATTACATGTAAATTGATACGCATTGTATAAAATGTATCTAAACGTGAGGAATTATTTTACGGCGGACAATATGCAATTTACAGTCACTTCAATACTCTTAGCAATTTTCCCAGCCATTAAAGCTGGTATCTTAATGTTATAATCCACAGTAGCTACGCTGAATTTTGAGTTTACAGTTATATCATTCCCTTTTATAATTATAGTACCTGGTTCTGATACATCTTTTGTAACACCATGGATTGTTAATTTCCCAGTTACTTTTACATTGTAATTACCGTCTTTGGAGAAATTAACACTTGATAAATTATCAATCTTACCCTTAAAATCCGCCTTAGGATATTTATCACTTTCCATGTATTCTTCATTAAAATGCTCCTGCATCAGTTCTTTTTGAAACTTAAAGCTCTTTATAGGAGCCTGAAAAACAATGTCTCCCTGCTGCGATACAATAGCCGCTACCTCATTATTACGAGCTTCTATATTCTCCAGTGGTGTGCTTGAAAAGAAAGTTATTTGTCCTGTACGTGTCAGGTATTTTTGCCCAAAAGCAACGGAGATACAACAAGTTAACAATACTGTTATAATGACATTTTTTTTCATGACCTTCATTATTATTAAGATTTAATTATTTGGATATCCACTATGCACCCAAGCGGTAATTTTTTCAATATCACAGCTTGCCAATTTACCACCACTTTGCGGCATTGCAAAATACCCATTTTGCTGGGTTATCGCCCCTAACAACCTGTTGAGTTGTATAGAAGTTGCTAAACCGGAATAGGTACTAAAATTATACCCATTTGCCTGTGTTGTTGCATCGTGGCAACCAGAAATGCTACAGTTTTGATCCATAATCGTTTTAATGGTACTGGAATAAGTAACCGAACTGGTATCACAGCTTGTAGACGCTTTTACACCATACAGTTGGTCTGCTTTATCATTGTAACATGCCTGTAAGCCAAACATTAAAAATGACAGGGCGAATAAATATTTCATCATTACTATTAATTATTTTTATTTCAATACACAATCTGTTAATAATACACCTGTAATATCGCTAAAATCTGAATAAAACCCTTTGATCGTTACAATTTTACCTTTTCCTACATTAATATTTCTTTCACGGCAAGTGCATTGTATAGCCAAAATAGGATCGCCGGTTTTAAGGAGTATCATTTTACCACCATCCTGGTTTGTATTTACATCCATTACTTCACCAGTCACTTCAAGTGCTTTATTTAAATATAACGTACCAGCATTCGTTTTATTATCGCTAAATGCCTTGCAAAGAGCATTTGCAGTAATAGGTATAGCTGATGTATCCTCTACTTTTTTGTGAGGTTTATTCCATAGATAAATTGCCACAGTCCCACCAACGGCAGCTACTATAATAATAAACAATAAGAGCTTTTTAATCATAAAACCCCGTATTTACCAATTTCAAAAATACCGAAGCATATAAACCTTTACATTATATAAAAGACGAATCGGGAAAATAAGATACTGAAATTACAAATTTGTCATTATTTTAAAATTAATCTCCCCCTAACCATTGTTTGAAATCGGCAGACCGTTCCGAACTCACTACCGGTAGTTCTTTTACTGGGGGTTTTAGATTTACAATTACACGGGCTTTGCTATATGTTTTCATATCCTCAATGGACTGAAGATTAATAAGATATTGACGATTTATTCTAAAGAAATCCTGCGGGTTAAGAACCCCTTCTAATGCGTCAAGATTATAATCCATAGGATAGTTCTTATTCTCGAAGGTACGGGCAAAGGTTGCTTTATTCTCGCTGTAAAAATATGCTACATCTTCAGCTTGTAATGTTTTTATATGTTCCCCGAAACGTATAATAAACCTTTTTTTGTACTCTCTAACCTGCGGAATAAGTGGAACCAATTTTTCATCCTCTGTTAAAAAGTTTTTTATTTTATCTATCTTTTTAAATGCCGCATCCAATTCATCTTTTTTTACAGGTTTCAATAAATACTCTATTCCGGTTGTTTTAAAAGCCTCCAGTGCATATTGGTCATAAGCGGTTGTGAAAATAATGGGACAATTGATATGAGACTGTTTTAACAGATCAAAACCGGTACCATCAGCTAATTGTATATCTAACAAAACGACATCTGGCATTTCATTATTCTCAAACCATTTTTTTGAAGCTTCAACACTATCCATATGTGCGACTTCTTTGCAATCAGGTATCAGTTCCTTTATCATTTTAGATAACCTGTTATACGCCGGTTTTTCGTCTTCTATAATTACTATTCTCATAATAGTGGTAATGTTATAATGAAATCGTTATTCTTAATCCCATAAGTTACATCCTTTCTGGAAAGCAATCTGTATCGCTTTTTAATATTTTCCAACCCAAGCCCTGAAGACCTTTCTTTACTTATCTTAGGTTGTAAGTGGTTTTTTATTACTATTTCATTTTCATCTGCACTTATATATATAGTTAATGGCACAGACGCACTTACTATATTGTGCTTAATAGCATTTTCAACTACTATTTGCAAAGATAATGGTACTATTTTCTTAGTACGTAAAATATCTGCAGGTATATTTGCCTGCATATGGAGTGCCTTCCCGAAGCGGCTTTGCTGTATATACATATATCCGAGCAATATCTCCCATTCTTCAGCAAGCAATACCAAGTCCCTCTCTCTATATGCTAGCATATGCCTGTATAAATCTGACAACTGCGTAGTATAATCAATTGCCGCGTCTCTATCCTCTTCAATGAGACTTGCCAGCGTATTCAAACTGTTAAAAAGAAAGTGTGGATTGACCTGTGTCTTCAAATGTTCGTATTCATACAACATGCGTTCTTTCTGGAGTTGTGATATTTTTTTTAATTGTCTTTCCCTCAATCGAATATAAGTGATGACAAGTACAATGATAACAATAGCTACTAACAATAAAAACCAAATACTCTTCCAAAAAGGCATTGTAATAACAAAACTGTATGAAATACGACTGGATTTAAAATAGTTCTTATTGAGTGATGACTCTAAATTAAAGGTATATTTTCCAGGAGACAGTTGGGGAAAAGTAACCAATTCATCATCTGTATATGTCCATTTATTATTATAACCTTCTAATAAATAACGATAGTGAACGGGATCTGTGCTGGTATAATTAATGCCATCGTATGCTATGGTAATATTATTTTGGTTGTAAGAAAAAGAATGTTGCATTTCCGGTATTTGTTGCAGAAATACACTTACTGAACGTATACAAACTGTTGGACTTATGTCATACCTACTATCCTGATTTTTAAATACCATAAACCCAAGATTGAAAGGAATGTATACATTCCCAGCCGTGTCTTTTGCAAAACAATTAAGTACTGTAGAAACACTATCAATCGGCATTAAGAACCTCTTTCCAAAGTGTCTAAATTCATGAGATAAAGGATACCATTCATCAATACCTTTTTGGTGCACAACAATAACTTGTCCCGTATTATTTGCTGCAAGGGTAGAAATATTTATTAAAGGTGTTCCTGCCTTTTTATGAGTAGATATCCAGGAGCTTTTACCATCAAAAAAATACAGTCCTTTGTCAAGCGTGCCTATCCAAATGTTAGTATCAACATCTTCTGTTATACTATATATCACTTTGCTTTGTATGCCATTTGAAGAATCCCAATGATGATAGACAGTATCATACATACAAATGCCGGCACCATCAGTAGCCATCCATACTTCACCAAAACGATCAATATGCAACTGGTAAATATAATCACTGCCTACACCTGATCGTTTACTATGATGTTGTATCAATTGAAGCTTGCCGGGAGCTATTAATTTTGTTTGCTCTACACCATTCAAACTCGATATCCATATATTATCCTTATTACCTGCAATACTTAGTATGCTTGTTTTTTCAATTCGTGGTATATTTTCAACATGTTCAGTCTTATTGTCTTTCCAATACCATAACCCATTATCTATAGTACCTATCCATATCCCTGATAATGTATCTGCATATAATGAAGTTATATCTGATGCTGCCGAATAAATAATTTCCGATTGTTCATTAATGCCTTTCAATGGCATTTTATACAACTTATTACGTTGGGCATACCAAAGGTTATTTTCCTTATCACAAGTCATACTAGTAAGAGTTCCGAGTGAATAATTCTTAAATAGTGGTATATATGTAAGGAACTGAGTAGTTAACATGGTCAACCCATCTGTTGTAGCACACCATATATTTCCTGTTTTGCCCAATAATATTTTTTTTATGCTTTTACCTAAGTAATATGGCTGTGCAGGTAATGTTTTATTTGATAAATCTATATTCAGTATATACCCGTCTTCTGTAGCAACCCAAGCCTTGTTTTCAGCATATGGAAGAATGTCATTCACCTGTCCCCACTCCCAATTTTTTATAGCCGAAATTGCAGATATTTTATTCTTCTTGCTTATCACTACTTTCATTACTCCACCATTTTGTGTCCCTATCCAAAAATCGTTTGCAAAATTTCCACGGCCTATAACTGTGACTATATTGTCAACCATGCCGGCTACGGTAGATGAGTTTATAATATCAATATGCAGTTTATTATTAACCAGGGAAAGGCAATTGATACCTTTGTCTGTTCCCACAAGCAGTTGCTTAGTTGACCTCTTGTAAACACAATACGCAAAATCATCAGACATGCCATTTTCCGAATTAAGTAATATACTTCTGTTTTGAAACAAGCTGAATATCCCTTCTTCTGTTGTAGCAAATAAAACATCTCCATCTATTAATATACTATGTACAGGAGTCGCCGGCACATAACCATATATTCTAAGCCTATGTACACTGTCATTATCGACTTCTGCAATAATACCATTGGAGTACCCAACGTATACCTTACCATTGTTCTCAACCAAAGCTGTAACAGGTTTGCAAATGCTATCCGATAATAAAACAAAACTTCTACCATTAAACCTATATACCCCAGCATCTGTTCCTACAAAAATATATCCTGTTATATCCTGTATAATTGCATTTACTTTAACAGGTGTATTATATTCGTTCAGCCAGTATTCATGTACAAATGGTTGCTGCGCCTCCGCTAAAGGTGAACAGAACAACAGGAAAAAAAATAATTTGCACATGTTTTATTTTTTGAGCACCATTATACAGTCAACCTTTACATTTATTACGGGTGATAATTTGTCCGAAACTATTCTGGGTATCTTTATATTATAATCTGCTAATAATATTTTAAAGTTCGACTTTATTGCTAGTTTCCCATTTTTAGAAACAATATGCACTTTTATGATCTGCTCTTGCTTTATACCATGTATATCTAATTTACCTTTTGCACGTACATCATACACCCCCTCTTTCACAAGATCAACATCTTCAATGATCTTTCCAGAATAAGAAGCATGAGTATATAAAGATGTCTCCATATAGTTTTCATTAAAATGCTCTCTTTGAACTGGGCTGTTAAATCCTTTGAAAGTGAGTATATCTACTTTGAACAGAAAAAAATTCTTATTGTCCAGTATGCCCATCATTTTATCAGATGCGGCGCTTACTAATTCATTTGGTGCTGCTGAATGAAAGCTAACTATGCTACTCGACAATTCAAATATTATGGTTTGTGCACTATTTATGCCCGGAACAAGCAGAAAACAGCCAAACAATAAACAGTATAATACCTTTAGCATAATTGTTATAAAATTAATATTGTTCTTATTTTATTCATTTTTTTATTTATCCTTAAAGAGGTTAGTCGCAATAATACTACACTAAAACCTACCTAATATGATACTATTATAATATAACTACCTACTTTTTTGTAAAATAAAATAAGGATCACAATACGCAATCCTTATGCAAAAAATTAAGTCTCAATATTTTTATTATTGTATCAGCAATTTCTTTTTAGAAACATATTTATCCGTATTGATCTCAATTATATAAACCCCTTTTGTGAATCCTGAAACATCAATCTGCTGCCAACCCGAATTGATTTGATAAATAACCCTTCCGGCCATATCATAAATAGTAACTGCTTTCACTTTAATACCATTCAAAACATCGATATGCATGAACCTATTAGTTGGATTTGGATATACCTTTATCTCATCATTTACCGGAAAAATATTAGCTACGCTTAGTGCCATTCCTCCCCCAAGAGTTGTTTTATAAATTCGCCTGTTCGAAATAATATAACCAGTATCTTTCGATGGCATAGAAACATCCCATAAACCATTAAATGGGGTGTCAACCTGGGAACTCTTATGCCATGTAAGGCCATAATTATCTGAACCATATAAATGATATGTACCTAATAAATACACTCTGCCATCGGGATAAATTTTTATTGTTTTGATAGCCTCGCTACTGTCTATTGCTTTGTTTTTGGTCCATGTGTTACCACCATCTGTTGATCTGAATATATAGCCATACTCACCTGCTGCAAAAACATAATTATTCCATGTACCTAATGTACTTGCTGTAATTGAATCAGTAAGTACAGTCTTCCAGGTATAGCCTAAATCAATTGAAGTGTATATACTGTTAGTAGGTCCTACATGATTCCCTCCCGTCAGTACGATTTTATTTGAAACAAGTATCGCATCAAAGATCGAAAAATTAGTATCTGGCATAGGTATACGTCTAAGTGTTTTGCCTGTGTCAAAGGTTATAAACATTGCATCGTAATAGTCAAATACAATGCCTTGTATGCCTATCACATCATCATACTTGAAATAAAGTTTCCTGAATTCAAGAGCGCCGGGTGTATTGAACGATAGTGAGTCCCAAGTCAGTCCTGCATCTTTAGTACCTATCAGCATGGTTTTTACTGATGTGAAACCCGAACCACCACATGCAAAACCCCATTTATCATTTACAAACTGCATGTAAGATAAAAGATCGTGATCCTTTACAATGGGTGAAATAATAGTATCCCAGGTTGCTCCGCCATTATTGGTTTTAAGGAACCTGCCTTTCAACTCACCACCAATAATGCCATTTTGTGAATCCCAGAAATGGATATTGTAATAATTTGCATTACCTATAGTATCAATAATTTTCCATTGGGCTTTGGCAGGTACCTGTAATATCATAGCTACAATAAGTATTTGAAATATCTTGTTCATAAATAAGGTTTTTGTTTACCCAAAGCTCCAATAAATATTATATAAAAATATGGACAAAAAGTCTAATTTATGGCATTAATTGCTCCTTTACGAAAATCACCGGCAGTAATACCGGTTTTAGTCTTGAAAAACCGGTTGAAATAGGAAGGGTCATCAAAACCAAGAAAATAGGCAATTTCATTTATGTTGTGGTCGGTATTGTTCAGCAGCCTTTTAGCTTCCAGCAAAACACGAGTTTTTATATAGTCACCAGCAGTTTCCCCGCTATTATCTTTACAAATACTATTCAGTTTTTTTTCAGTTATATGCAGCTTTGATGAATAATAAGCAGGTTGTCGCTCCCTACGATATTCCTTCTCTACAATTTCCCTGAAGCTATTAAAAATCGAACCTTGTTTCATAGCCTGTTCCGGATATTTCATATTAAACAGGTGCAAGCACTTTAATAATACAACCTTTATATAAGAACGTATTATTTCCGTGGAAACATCATTTTGTTTTTCATATTCATGTTGTATTTGCTCCAGCAATATATCAAATTCATGATATTCATGTATAGAAGTTGCCAGAGCAGGATAATTGCTATTGTTAAGAAAAGGAAAATTAAAAAGAGTGTATTGGACATCTGTCCCTAAATAAAAAAAGTCGCGCGAAAATAGAATAATGCAGCCGTATGAATCTGATGTCCGTTTAATTACATGAACTTGCCCTGGTGATATAAAATGAACACTATGATCCTTTATTGGATAATTTTTAAAATCAATCAGGTGTTCGCCTCCACCTTTTGTAAAGAAAAATATTTCGTAATAATTATGTCTGTGTGGAAGAGAAAAATCATAATTAGTGAGTGCACCTAATGAAATATATTTAAATGCTACACTATCTTTATTATCAGCGATAAAATCATGTATAGGTATGTCTTTTTGATTTGTCATTAACTAAGATTTATAAGTGGTCTTATAAAACAAAGACAAATATCGAGCCATTTTATTGAAGATTTGAAAGATTTATATAACTCCATTAATAGGCAGGGAAAAACTAAAAACAGAACCTTTTCCTATTTCACTTTCAACAAATATTGTACCATTTTGAGCTTCAATAAAGTCCTTAGAAATAGCTAATCCAAGACCAGTCCCCTTAGCTTTAGCTCCCGGAACCTGGAAATACCGTTCAAACACACGGGGTAAATACTCTTTTGCGATACCTGGGCCATGATCTTGTACAGAAAATACAATAGCATTATTCTCCGTTTTTACAGTAATAGTTATTTTACTTTCTTCATTTGAGTATTTAATTGCGTTAGTCAGGAAATTATTTAATACCCAGGTGGTTTTTTCAGCGTCTGCATGTATAAGAGGAAGATGCTCCTGAAGAAGCTTGTAAATATTTATATTTCTTTCTTTAGCACTTGATGCAATAGTTTCAATTGTATTATCAATAATAAGATAAGGATTGACCAATTGTACATCTAATTGTATTTTGCCGGTCTCTACTTGCGACATATTGAGTAATTCGCTTATTATTTTTAATACCCTTTGATTATCATGCTTAAGGTTTTGGATCAATTCCTTCTGTTCAGCAGAAAGTTTTCCAACTCGTTCATCTTCTAAAAGTTTTAAACTAAAATCTGATGCCGCCAAGGGTGTTTTTAATTCATGCGATACGGTAGCAATAAAATTTGTTTTAGCAACATCTAATTCTTTAAAGGATGTAATATTCCTCAAAACAATCACTTTACTATTACCCTCACCCTGTGTTACATCAATGATCTCCTTTGTAAAATAATTTTCCCTGTTTTCGAGCACAACTTTAAATGGGGCAGATGTTTCATTGTTAATTAAATAATTAAATAAATCATTTTTGCTGCTTAACTCTTTAACTGATTTCCCAACAATATCAACTGATTTTAAACCCAAAAGTTGCAACGCCTGATAATTAGCAAAAAGAATGATATTATCTTTATCGATGCCTATACTTGCATCTTTTAAACTATTAATCACTGCTTCTGCACGGCTTTTTTCAAACATTAGCTTGCTAAGATTGCTATTTTCAAAATACTCAAGCCTAGCAGCCATATTATTAAATGCATCAGCTAATTGCCCAAATTCATCTTTATTGTTTATGCGAATCCGATAGCTGTATTTTTTGTTGCTAATGGCTGCAATCGCTTCTTGTAAAGCTTTAATGGGGTGTGTTACAATAGAAGGAAAATTGACTGAGAATGTAAATGCGATCAGAAACACAATGCCTGCCAATGATATGAGGATAGTCATTGCATTGCTTGCCGTTTTTTGTGCTTTATCATTTTTGTTTTGAATTGCATTCATATTCAAGTAGAGTATTCTTTGGATCTCACTCTGAATCGTTAGAACATTTTGTCTTGTTGTATCGCCAGTTTTAAGCTTCTCAAAATTTTGTCTTAATGCATGTGTAGCTTCGTATTCACCGGGTTCGGTAACATTATTTTCCTGTAATTGTAAGGCAGTTTCAAATTGATGAACTGTTTGTATTGAATTTAGTTGTAGGCTATCTAATTGTTGCTGCATTTTATGACAATAGGCAATAGTTTCATAATTAGCCTTTAGAACAGCTTTTGATTCTTTTTTTAGTATCACAGTAAAGTAGATACCAGATCCTCCTGTTAATATTAAAAGGATAAAAAGAAAACCTGTACCCAGCCATATTTTATTTCTTACCGATACTGCCATTAGGACAAGATAATGATATCAATGTTCTTTTTTGATAGTGTTCTTAATAATTGATTAAAGACCCCTGTCTTCAAAATGATCTGAAAAAGACTTAAATGTGGTTTGCCAATACAAATAGTTGTAATGTTTTTTTCTTCTGCCGTTTCTATGATCGCCTTTGCAGTGTTTTCTTCTTTCTTTCGTATCACTTCAGCACCTAGCTCAGTTGCATTCTTAAAGTTATTAATTAAATGTCTTTGCGCTGCTAATGCAATTTTGTCTGACGCTTCTTTAGGTGTTTGAACATATAAAACAAACCATTGGCTGTTATAATATGAAGCTAGACGAGCAGTTTTTCGGATAATCCTTTGCGCTACTTCATGGTTCGAAGAAATACAAGCTAAAAACCTATCATGTTTAAATGGGGTTTGCCTGGCTGTTATTTGATAGTCAACCTTTCTTTCAACCTGACCGGCAACTTCTTTTAAAGCCAACTCTCTGAGTTGTAATATTTTATCTGGTTGAAAAAAATTTTGAAGCGCTTGTTGCACTTTGGCATGATCATAAATCTTACCTTCTTTAAGACGTGTAATTAATTCATCTGCAGTAAGGTCAATGTTTACAACTTCATCTGCTAATTGTAATATTTTATCAGGTATACGCTCTTTTACTTCAACTCCTGTTATTTCTTTTACATCTTCATTTATACTTTCAATATGTTGAATATTAACTGCCGTAATTACATCTATGCCAGCGTCTAAAATATCTAATACATCTTGCCAACGTTTCTCATTTTTACTCCCCGGTATGTTGGAATGAGCTAATTCATCCACTATAACAATTTCTGGGTGAAGCAGCAATATTGCCTGCACATCTAATTCATCCAGTTTCTTTCCTTTATAGAATACTTCTCTTCTGGGAATAATTGGAAGTCCTGATATGAGTTCCTGGGTTTCTTTCCTTCCATGGGTTTCTATATATCCAATTTTCACATTTACCCCGTTTCGCAAAAGAGCATGTGTTTCCTGAAGCATTCTATAGCTTTTTCCCACACCGGCACTCATACCAATGTATATCTTCAGCCTACCTCTGTCGCTCTTTTCATTAAGCTTCAAAAACTGCTGAACTTTTTGTTCTTTATTTTTTTCTTCGTTAGTCATTTATAGCCTAAACAAAAATGCTGCGATGATCCTGTTTTCTGATGTTACCAGATCAGGAGTCCAACCTGTTGCCGGTACCGGAGTAGTAGTATATCCTGTTGGGGATGTAACTCCACCAGGGCCAGCAAAATATGGTACAGCAGATTCACGATGCACCCATTCAACCTTGAACTCTACACTCTGGTTAGGCATCCACCGAATACCGGTAGAGCAATCCCAACCTTCAAAATAGTCGCCGGGATTTTCAGTAAATGGATGCGTACCAACTGTTCCACCATTTTGAGTAGGGTTGTATGGGTTGGGCAAAGGACTTGCATCGCCTGTTGGTGCAAGCACTAAATAGCGGCCCATATTTTTCATCCAACCACCTCCGATATACCAACCCAATTTATTTTTAGCAAACCAAATATGATTATACACCATCCAGCTTTCAAAATATTGTGCGGGATTATTTATCGGGTCGCTGTTATTAAATCCGTTCACACCATCTCCTTTTTCAAAACCTATATCAGCCGTTAGTGAAAATGCAGCTCTGTTTATACCATGTGTTTTTGAACCTTGATGATATCTTAACAAAAAGCTATTATCTGAGTGAAACCTATGTCTGCCAGATAGTAAAGCAGCATCAGTACCATAATAGTCATTGGTTAATAACTTTATACTTTCTTTAGGGCACCATGTAACATTACATCCCAAACCAGGTGCTTGATTGAACATACCATAGCTCTGCCAACCATTGATGATCCACGGTTCTATTTTCAAGTATTTACTCATCCATAACTGCACCCTGATACCGTTAAAGAACCATGGAGTATTATCGGAAGTATAAGACGCCTGATATTCCCAATTTTCTTGTTGATAGTATGAGTTAAGGCCTATATAAGACATAAACAAGCCGAAGTCCACATTAATGCCGCCATACAAGCAGTTTTTAAAATGATAGCCTAAATATGCCTCATCCATATACCGATAAGCGTCTGCCAGATCGTATTGACCACGATATGGGCTCACATCATTTCTTGGAACTACCTGGGAGCGGGCTCCGAATTGGGTCATGATCCTTCCTCTAGCACCGTTATATTCGAAATCTCCTCCAAAGTTTACAGCCGATATTACCATCTCATCATTACGCGAAAGAGCTGTTGAACCAACAACGGTATGATCATTTGGATCATTAAATGAATGTGTAAAATTATTATCAATTAAAATAGAAGGGGTAAAATGGGGTATATGAAATACAGATGAATCTCTGCGGTCATTTCCATTTAACCAGGTCTGGTCAAACCCATCCCACGTGACTTTTTCAATATGCTCACTTGATGCAGGTGCTTCAATTGATCTCAGTTTGACTTTATCAGAAATGTCAGGTTCATCATTTTGAGCGTATATATTTTGCGCCAGCACCATGGCACTTATTGCGAATAACGTTGTAAATTTAATTTTCATGTTATCGTTTTTATTGTTAATTATTTAAGATTATCGAGATCAATATTTAGCTTTAAGACGTTTACTTTTTCAGGCCCTAAAAAACCTAATAGCGGCTTATCAATATGCTTACTCACCAATTCTTTTACAGCCTCTTGTGATAAACCTCTTATTTTAGCTATACGTGGTATTTGCACAATAGCCCCTTGTATACTAATATCAGGATCAAGGCCGCTACCACTTGCTGTAATAAGATCAGAAGGTACATCTGATTTTTTGACGTCAGGATTATGTGCCATAAAACTATCTATGCGTTTTTGCACATCAGCCAGGTAATCAGGGTTATTGGGCCCTTTATTACTGCCACCCGAGCCGGCAGCATTATACCCTACTGCAGATGGCCGTGACCAAAAATACTTGTCGGCAGAAAACGACTGTGCTAGATTGGCGTAATAGTATTTACCATTCTTTGTCGCAATTTTCTCACCTTCACCTTTATTTGGTCCTATTAATGCAATGATATAAACAATGCCGGTATATACCACACAGAAAAAGATAATGCATACTAGTGTTAATAATAAGGAAGAAAGCAATTCTTTTTTCATTTTTTTTGTTTTTAAACTATATAAACAGGCCTACTAAGAGGTCAATTATTTTTATTCCAATAAACGGCACGATAATACCACCAACCCCATATACAAAAAGGTTTCTTCTCAATAATGCACTTGCGCCTATAGGTCTGTATGCTACTCCTTTTAATGCCAATGGAATTAGCAGTGGTATAATAATAGCATTGAAAATTACGGCAGATAAAATTGCGCTTTCAGGGCTATGCAAATTCATAATATTCAAACCCTGCAAAGCAGGGATTGATAAAATAAATAATGCGGGCACAATAGCAAAATATTTAGCTACATCGTTTGCAATTGAAAAAGTAGTTAAAGTCCCTCGAGTCATTAATAACTGTTTGCCAATTTCTACTATCTCAATCAATTTAGTAGGGTCATTATCCAGGTCCACCATATTGCCCGCTTCTTTAGCAGCCTGTGTGCCACTATTCATTGCCACCCCTACATCTGCTTGTGCTAAGGCAGGTGCATCATTCGTTCCATCACCCATCATTGCTACCAGCTTGCCTGTACGCTGTTCTTTACGTATATATTCCAGCTTATCTTCAGGTCTTGCTTCTGCTATATAATCATCTACACCCGCCTTTTCTGCAATGTATTTTGCCGTAAGCGGGTTATCACCTGTTACCATTACTGTCTTTACGCCCATCTTCCGAAGGCGTTCAAAACGTTCCTGTATTCCTGGCTTAATAATATCCTGTAATTCTATAGCACCTAAAACAACATTATTCTCTATTACAACCAACGGGGTTCCGCCATTAATGGATATTTTATTTACATCATTGGTAGTTGTTATTGGAAATTCATTCCCTACTTTTTCAACCATCGCTTTAATCGCATCATAAGCTCCCTTACGAATGTGTGTAGTACCAAAATCAATACCACTGCTACGGGTTTCTGCAGTAAACTTAATAAATTTCGGATTTTCTACCTCGTAATTAGATGGGTTTACGCCACCTAATTCAACAATAGATTTTCCTTCAGGAGTTTCATCTGCCATAGAGCTCAATACTGCACATTGGATAAAATGTTTTTCATCAATTCCTTTTGCAGGATAAAAATGTGTAGCCTTTCTGTTCCCTATTGTAATGGTTCCGGTCTTATCAAGCAATAGTGTATCGATATCGCCAGCTGTTTCTACCGCCTTACCTTATTTTGCAATTACATTCGCCCTTAATGCCCTATCCATACCCGCTATGCCAATGGCGCTTAATAATCCGCCAATTGTTGTGGGTATCAGGCAAACAAACAATGAAATAAATGCAGCTATTGTTATGGGAGTATTTGCATAATCACCAAATGGTTTTAGCGTTATACACACTATTATAAATACAATAGTAAATGCTGCTAACAAAATTGTCAATGCTATTTCATTAGGCGTTTTTTGCCTGCTGGCGCCTTCTACCAATGCTATCATCTTATCCAGGAAACTTTCTCCGGGATCTGTTGTTACCTTCACTTTTATTTTATCAGACAAAACCTTAGTTCCTCCTGTTACTGATGATTTATCGCCACCAGCTTCGCGAATAACAGGAGCAGATTCACCGGTAATAGCTGATTCATCTATTGTAGCTATTCCTTCTATAATTTCTCCATCTGAAGGAATGATATCATCTACTTCACAAACAAAAACATCACCTTTTTTCAATTCCGAAGAAGGCACTATATGTACTTCATTCAAAAAAATCTCTCCCATCAATACTATTTTCTTGGCAGGTGTATCTTTCCTTGTTTTACGTAATGTAGCAGCCTGTGCTTTACCTCTTGCTTCAGCTAGTGCTTCTGCAAAGTTTGCAAATAGAACTGTAAATAGCAGTATTAGAAATATGCTCAGATTATATGCAAAAGAACCCTGGTGAGCATTGCCGCTCAGTGTCCATAGGCTCACAATAAGCATAATGACTGTTCCAATTTCAACCGTGAACATTACAGGGTTGCGGAACAAAATACGCGGATTCAATTTGATGAAAGATTGGCCAATAGCCTCACTCACTAATTTAGGATCAAACAACCCCTGGCTTCTTCTATGTACTGACATAATTTTCCCTTTTTATTTCATTCCAAAAAATTCTGCTAAAGGTCCCAGTGCTAGTGCAGGAAAAAAAGCTAAAGCAGCTATAATAACTTTTACAGCAAGTATCAATAAACCGAATGTACCTGTATCAGTTTTTAATGTTCCACCACTTTCAGGTATAAACTTTTTCTGAGCCAATATCCCGGCTATAGCTACAGGCCCTATTATGGGGAGGAACCTGGAGAATAACAGCACTATTGCTGCAGTAATATTCCAAAAAGGATTATTATCTGCCAGTCCTTCAAATCCACTACCATTGTTAGCTGAGCAAGAAGTATATTGATAGAGCATTTCGCTGAATCCATGATAAGATGGATTGTTGAGCCAGCCCGACGCACCATGCTTACCAGAAGCATCGGTAAACCACCAGCCCATATTTGTATTATGCGAAGCAAAATAACATGCAAGTGCTGTGAATACTAATATCAGGAAGGGGTGTAACAAGGCAACGATTGAAGCGATTTTCATTTCTTTAGCTTCTACTTTCTTTCCCAAAAACTCAGGAGTCCTTCCAACCATTAAGCCACCTATAAATACAGCAATGATCAGGTAAACAAAGAAGTTTAAAAATCCCACACCTACACCGCCATAAAAAGAATTTACCATCATACCAAGCAACATATTCATGCCGGATATAGGCATAAAGCTATCGTGCATGCCATTTACAGAACCCGTTGAAATAACTGTTGTCGCAATACTCCAAAATGCTGTTGCATAGGACGAGAATCGTACCTCCTTCCCCTCCATATTACCATTAGGCTGCATAACGCCCATTTTAGCAATCTGCGGATTACCGTTTACTTCTGATATGACAGTTGGTATTACCAGCAAAAGGAATCCAATAGTCATAACAGTCCAGATTACCCAGGCTAGTTTTTTTCTTCTCAGGTAAAAGCCCATTGCAAATACCATAGCAAACGGTATTAGTATTTGGGCAATCATCTGTACCATATTGGTAAAGTAATTCGGGTTTTCAAGCGGATGTGCAGAATTAGCTCCATAATAACCGCCGCCGTTTGTTCCAAGGTGTTTAATAGCAACAAATGCTGCAACTGGCCCTGTACTAACATGCACTGTATCTCCCTGCATAGTAGTAATGGTGTCCATACCCTTTAAGGTCATTGGGGTACCATTAAATGCATGAATTGTGGCTATCAGTATACAAATGGGTAATAATATCCGTATACAACTTTTAATAAAATAGTTATAGAAATTACCCAACTTATCTGTGGTTCTTTCTTTTAACCCATTGAATACAGCAGCTGCCGCAGCCATACCCGTACCTGCAGATGCAAATTGTAAGAACATAAGTGCAAATACCTGTGAGAAATAAGTTGCACCTGTTTCACCACTGTAGTCCTGAAGATTGCAATTCACTACAAACGAAACAGCTGTATTAAATGCCTGGTCTGGCGTTTGGGAAGGATTATGGTCGGGGTTCCATGGCAGCCAGCTTTGATTAGTAAGGCAAAACATAGCCCATAAGAGCCAGATCATATTAATGGTAAGCATAGCGGTTAAGCTCTGCTTCCATGTCATTTCCTTTGTGGGGTTTATCCTTGATAATTTGAAGAATAATTTCTCAACCGGGTTAAATATAACATCCGTCCAGATCCTGTCGCCTGCATACACCTTCGCTATATACCGCCCAAGAGGTACTGACAGCAGTAAAGTTGCAACAAACATTACAATAACTCCAAGTAGTTCTGCATTCATAAGAACAGTCTTTTAAAAATTTTCAGGCTTAATTAATACATACAACATGTATACAAACACCAGTATCGAAACAATAAATAATGCTATCATAATATTTTTACTTTGCTTTTGAGAATATATAATTCACCTTATATAGCTTGTGCAGTTCATCATACGTAGATAGTGGACTTGTCGCAAAAGACACATCTAACAATTCCAGGAACTTATCATTACCTGCAAAAGTCTTTTTCAAATTGCTAATCGTCAGCCTCATAATCTCGCCATCGGCGGATGCACTGAAATAGTACACATTCACTATCTTAAAGCTTTTGGCCTGCGTAATGTTTTCAGTTTGCGTATAGATGTAGATATCACCCGCCTCTGCTATTGCATAAGCCTCATTCTTATATAGCCGGTACACTATATTATCACAATCCGTGAATCCATAGATTTCATGCTTTTTATAGCTGTATTTTTTACCGTCCTGCACAATGGTCAACTTAGGGCTGGTTCCAAAAAAATCGTGTAAGTGTATTTCATTACCCTTGCTACAATCAGCTTCGTGGGTCAGTTTGTTATGTTTATAATCTTCAGCGCTTGCATATATGCCACTCTTTCCTTTTGCATACATGTTTCCAGCAAAAAGCAAGACTGCCATAATTATATACAAGAATTTTGTTTTCATTTTACTCTCTTTTAAAATGTTGTATTATATCTTTTCAAACCAATCAATAGATTTAAATAATATGGCGAAACCAATTAATCCGCCAATTACCAAAACAGTTGTTATAAGCATGTTCTTTTATTTACTTAGGTTAATTAATATTTTCATTTTTATATACACAATATATACTATCGAAAGAGCCGTGAGCCAAACAATTACTATTAATAGCGCTCTTCTCATTATATATATTCATGATTACAAACGTATTCACTATGTGAAGCTTCTTTTATGACGTGCGTCGTATTTTAAAATGACCTTTAACATCCGTTAACACTTACTTACCCAATTCTGTACCAATCGGAATGGCTGCGGTGGATTATTGCCCAAACCACCGTCCACAAAGGATTGTAAATACATGTAGGTTTTAGTTATACTTAAAATATGGGGTCAAACCGTATCAAAATGAGAAAAATAATACTAAAATTGAGAAGGATTTTATTTAAGATGATATTCTTCTATTTTTCTGTAAAGCGTAGCGAGACCGATGTTTAAAAGACGCGCAGCCTTCGCTTTATTACCATTTGAAAAATTCAATACTTTCTGAATATGGATTTTTTCTACTGTTGCAAGATTCATTCCTGAAGTACCGGTTTGTTCTCCACCTTTATTTTGCAATTCAAATGGTAGACTTTTCATAGTGAGTATGTTATTGTCTTCTAAAATAACGGCACGTTCAATAATATTTTTTAATTCCCGGATATTCCCTTTCCATTCATTTTGTTTCAAAACTTCTATCACATCATCAGAAATAGACAATATATTTTTGTTTGTCTTAGAAGAATAAATACCCAAAAAATGCTTAGCTAATAATGGTATATCTTTCACCCGTTCACGTAATGGCGGCAGTTCAATTCTAAATACTGCTATTCTATAGTACACATCATCCCTGAAATGGCCGGATGCAATATCCTTTTCAAGGCTACGATTAGTTGCTGCAATCAGGCGAACATCTGCTTTTAGCTCTTTAGTGTCACCTACCCGGATATAAGTGCCGTTTTCCAGGAGTCTTAAGAGTTTTGGCTGTAAGTCCAGCGGTAATTCACCAATCTCATCTAAAAATAATGTTCCACCTTTAGCTTCTTCTATCAATCCTTTTTTATCTTTAGTAGCGCCGGTAAATGCACCTGCTTTGTGCCCAAATAATTCACTTTCCAATAATTCTTTACTAAAAGCGCTGCAGTTTAACGCAACGAATGTTTGCCTTGAACGATTGCTATTATAATGTATAGCGCTGGCAAATACTTCCTTACCAGTACCTGTTTCTCCAGTAAGCAAAACAGCAGTATCTGTAGGAGCAACTTTTTCGGCTAACTGAATTGCATTTTTTAACGCGACGCTACTACCAATTATTTCATCAAACCTGTATTGCTTCGCTAACTGTTTTTCTAGCCTTGTTACTTTTTGCTGTAATGCTATTTTTTCAGATGCCCGGCTCAATAAAGGGATAATTTTATCATTATCATTTCCCTTTACTATATAATCAAATGCACCATTTTTTATAGCTTGCACTCCGTCTGGTATATTGCCATATGCTGTAAGTAATATCACTTCAGTGTAGGGATGTTTGCTCTTTATTTCTTTTGTAAAATCTACACCACTACCCCCGGGAAGTTTTACGTCACAAAGAACGATGTCAATTGTTTGAGTTTCTAATATCTGTCTTGCTTGATGAATAGTAGGAGAATCAAAAACCTTATAACTTTCTAACGAGATTATCCGCTTTAATAACGCTCTCAGTTTTTCTTCGTCATCTATAATTAAAACGGATACCATATCTAATATTGAAACAATAAAATTACCAAATCAATAAACGGGTTTCCTGGCTCAATCAAAAAAAGCTTATACTTCTCGTACGTAAGATCATGAATATTTTACAAAAAAGAATAACTCACTGCAACCTAGCGGTTTGCAGTGAGTTATTTTAGTGATCCCGTTGGGACTCGAACCCAAGACCCTTACATTAAAAGTGTAATGCTCTACCAACTGAGCTACGAGATCGATCGATGTTCTTTTTCTGAACAGGGCGCAAAGATAAGGATATAGTTGTTTAAGTAAAAGAATTTTCATAAAAAAAACTGCATATAATAAAATCCTTTGTGGTGGCTACTTTCAGCCGAAATGAAGTATTTTATTTTTTAAAAATTAAAAATAAGTTTCACATTGAGGAGGCGGGAAGTAAGGCGATTGGGAACTGCGTATACATTACCCGATTTCTGGTCCTGTATCCAAGTATAAGATAGCGTATTTTGAATTCCCAGCAGGTTAAATACTTCCAAGCTGCCCCAAATGCTGCGAATATGATTGAAGAAGCTGTGAACAGGCTTTTCTTTGCGTGCGCCATTTAATAATAAAGCTGAAAAACCTATATCTACTCTTTTGTATGATGGCATACGTAATGTATCTGCATAAGCAGGCTTATCGGGAGGGCCAAAAGGCAATCCGGATGTAAATATGCCGTTCAGTTGTACTTTAAAATTCTTATTAGTTGGCAGATAATCTTCAAAATACATACCCAGCATAAAGCGCTGATCGTTGGGTAATGGTGTGGATTTAGGAAAGTTATCATCTTCGATGCTGTATTGCGCTTTCAGCAAACCTATACTTACCCATGAAGTGGCATCTTTCACCAGGTCGCCATATAGCCTTACTTCGCCACCATATACATAACCTCTTGCATCGTTCTTAGCATAATAGCGTACCTGTATATTGTCGTAAGTATACGGATCTAAGTCCCAAAGACCTTTGTAATAAATCTCTGTTGTGATCTTATATGGACGATTATACAACTTAAAATTATAGTCTGAGCCCAATACTATATGAAATGATTTTTGAGATTTGAGATTTGTATTAATGTTCCCCTGCGGGTCACGCATTTCGCGATAAAATGGCGGTTGCGCATAAATGCCTGCAGCAAATTTAAAAACTACATCACGTTTCCAATGAGGCTTTTGCGCCAGTTGCAGACGGGGACTTACAACCATTTCGTTATTGATAGTGCTGTAATTATACCTTAATCCTATTGATCCTGTGACACCTGAAGAATCGTGAAAGCGAAAATTATCCTGTATGAAGCCAGTGTACCTCATATAATTAAGGTCTGCTTCGCCATGATAAAATGTATCTAATGTTATAGCTCCGAGGACATTGTATGGTTGATTGAAATTAGATGAATCGCGCTGCTCCCACTCATGTATATGGTCGTTAATACTAACAGAAGTAGCATCAAGCCCGAATTGAATATAGTTTTTGTTAGCGTCGTAGGAGCCGCGAAATGCGGCAGTACCCACATTCACAGTAAGAAAATTACGCGCATAGTCGTGTATCAAACCAGTACCTAGTGACGACTGTATCTGGCCGAAGTTTTGCTTACCCAAATCTGTTTGCAACTGGCCCAATAAATATTCTCCGAGTATATCGTACGTTTCCTGTTCGTTTGTTTGAAAACCCGACAGGAGCAATTTTAGTTTCAACTTTTTATTAGGATGAAAGGTTGTTGAAAAACCTGCAAAGCGGGAATCAAACTGATCCATTTCACTGCCGTTATACGCCACCTGCAACTGATATGCCTGATTGAGTACACCAAAACTGGTAGTTTGCTCTTCCGGAATGAAAATAAACCTGTTCCTTGCATAGTTACCAATTGCTTCCATCTCCCATTTATCATTAAAGTGGTAATTGACCAAAGCCTGCACATCTGTAAATGAAGGATTATAAATACCTTTTGTAGGCTGTGATTGCAATAAGTACTGATTGCTTTTCTGACGCACACCTACCAGATAGGTAAGCTTCTTATTCTTTGAAAGTCCCTCCAGATGAAGATTCACACCTAATAAGCTTGCCATAAAAGAGCCGGAAAACTCTGTTGGTTTTTTATACCCGACGTCTAATACGCTGGACATTTTATCACCATACTTAGCCTGGAAACCACCTACGGAGAAATTGACTGTTGAAACCAGATCAGGATTTATAAAGCTCAACCCTTCCTGTTGCCCCGATTTGACGAGGAATGGACGGTATATTTCAAAATCATTGACATAGACGAGGTTCTCATCATAGTTTCCACCACGAACGCTGTATTGAGATGTAAGTTCATTATTAGAGCCCACAAAGACCTTTAGCATGCCCTCTATGCCACCAATAGTACTCGGATTGATATTTGCTACTCTCGGGTCGAGGTTGATGGTACCCGCTTCGTAACGAGACCTGTCGTCTTTTACAGTAACGGGGCCTAGTTCCTTAGACTGGTTCTTAAGAACAATGTTTGATTCGTGATTCTCACCTGCCCTTAGGTATAATGTTCTAATTTGAGCTGCATACCCAAGCGCAGAATAAGCTATTGTAATGTTTTTTCCTGACGGTACTTGTAAAAAGTAATACCCTTTTGCATTGGTACTAACCCCAGTTTCCGTGCCTATAACAGCCACTGCCACATATTCTACCGGTTTACCATTCTCGTCTTTTACAAAACCATTTATAATAGCATATTGCCCCCAGACCT
>Ga0206886_1009_pt1 | contig 46640 bp, 49 predicted proteins | sample Alteio_BWOrgHeat_92_FD_152952 | JGI IMG/M metagenome (GOLD analysis project Ga0206886, IMG submission 152952) | Enriched cells from forest soil in Barre Woods Harvard Forest LTER site, Petersham, Massachusetts, United States - Alteio_BWOrgHeat_Nextera2 ... | reverse complement strand
GAAATAACCATTTTTCCAACGCATCCGGCAAGTTTTTCGGCACCATCAACTTCCAGTCGTATCATTCTGAGGAATTGTAACATACGAAGATAAAAGCGAAATGAAATGTGAATAAGAAATTGTGCCCGTTTGTGCTGTTGTCCTGGAAATAATGTTAGTACTGGCAGAATCGTCGTCGCAAGCAGGCCGCCGCCGACAAAGATAAAAGCAAGTGCCCATATTTTGCCGAACAACAGCCAAGAATATCTAATCCAGCGCATGCCGTTTCCATCGCCATTGCCGATATTCGCCATTCGAAAGACTTTCCATCGAGCCACTGATTATAAAGTCGAGAAAATTCTGTGCGTGAGAGGTCGATGGCCTTTCATCGAGAGGGGATGCTTCAATATTTAGCTGAAGCAACTCGCCTTCACCTGTTGCCGATATAGCAAGAGCTAGAGCGATTGGCCACTCATCTGGCTCATTGAATACAGTAAATGGGCCGGACAGCGGTTCCTCAAAATGAATAAGCACGACGAGTTCGTCAGGATTCTCTTTTAAGCAAGCTATGGCTTCCAACAAGCCGAAGCAGAAACTTTCTCGTCCCGCAGCTACAGCCGTATGACCCCGGCGATTGCCATGAACAATTGACAACAACCCAATCAATGCATGATGCACAGATAAAGTGAAATCCGCGGGTGACAAGTCATTCCCGCTCGTCACAGATTCAAGCAATGATAACGTGCGGCTGAATTCACCGTAGCGTGATGATAGAATGAAGCGCGCGTTCGCGATTTCCGGCAGCGCCCATGCCGCACTTAAAGCCTGCCGACCTAGCGGGGTAATTCTGCGACGCAAAAGAGCGGGGATGGTTCCGGCTTTCTCCGCACTATGATCGGACTTCCAACTTTCCCACGCGCGCAAACGAAAGCCGATGGGTTCCATAATTTTAGTTGTATGCAACTATGGAAAGCTTCTTATCAATCTCTTTCTGAAGTGCCTGCACCCGTTCATTATATTTACGGTGGATCATGCCGTCCGACTCTTTCAGATTCTGAGACGTATCCAATTCGATACTATAACTCTGATTTGAGTAAGTGATATCGACCACGGCGGAATGATCACGCCATTTGATCGTGCAATGTAACAAACCTGGCTTTGTCTCATTAACAAGCCAACCTTTATCTAAAGCCGCCTTAGCAATGATTTTGCCAACTTGTTCGGAAGAAATCTTCTGTTGGGTGCCAGAGGGAATGGCCTGTTCCTCCACGTTATAAACAGGCTCCATGCGATTGCAGGCGGTAAATGCCACCATCACCACAAGAATAACGCTGAATTTCCGCCAAACTTGAGTCATTATCGTCCCCCGATTAGCCGCTTGAGCAGTCTTCTTTTCCATATACTGCCTCAAATCTATGACTCATTCTTACCGACATGCAATAGTGTAGTTTTTCGTAAATTAGGGATGAAAATGATAGCTCTATCGACGGTTTCAAGCGGGAGCCAAGCCACAGAATTGTTGCTCACAAGATGGGTGACAGCACAAGATCATTCTCAGGCCCAACGGCGGCAGAGCAAAGTAATTCAGCAGAATTTCTTGATAGCAAGAGCGGTTCTGAGGGCTTTACTTGCTCGTGTGACAGGTACTGACGAATGGCAAATATGTCCAGACGTTCAAGGCAAGCCGCAAGCCTTGACAGCAAGCGGCATAGTAGGCCCGTATATTTCACTATCTCATACGCAAGGACTGATAGCTTGCGCTGTGTCTCAAAAAAATCAGTTTGGTATTGATGTTGAACATTGGCGTACGCGTGATTTTGCGGCACTTGCCGATTTTGCATTTGGCCCCCGCGAGCGCGAGGAAGTTGCTCGCGATGGAATGTCTGCCTTTTATCGCATATGGACTTTGAGGGAAGCCGTGTCGAAAGCCACCGGTCAGGGCCTGATCGCAACAATTGACGGCCATGATTGTGTTGCCGATGCTCCGACATCCGGATGCTGGGCCACTGAATCATGGCGGTTATTTTATATCTCACCACAAACAAATTACAGTTTGGCAATAGCATCTGAAGGCAAAGGCACCTGGTCGGAAGCGTCACTCACTTGGATTGATGTGACGACGTGCGTCTGAAACAGGCTTTTTGGTATTCTCACTCCCTTCAGGTAGAACTGCTTTTTATGAATACAATCCCTTCAAAAGCATCCGAAGGATATGCCTGAAGAGTGAAAAATATGTCCGCATTAGACATTCTCAAAAAACTGAATGGATTCGAAGTCAATTCTCTGGAACCTCTTCAGCGCGTCCTCTTGGTCACCGATGGAACTCTAACCGAGATTCTTGAGGCAACGTTTCTTGAGCGCATCGAGCTGATAAAAGTGGCACAACAGGTCATCTCTGCCACGGCATCGCATGCGCAACTTTGTCCCGATTCAAAAGATAACTTGCTGGAGAGAAAGATACTTCTACGGGGCGCAAAATCCGGCAGGAATTACGCTTACGCAGAATCTCTCATCGCATTTGAGCGGCTTAACCCTGCGTTTCGTGACGAACTGCTTAACTCAAGCACTCCGTTAGGACGGTTATGGCTCGAACATAAACTGGAATCGTTCAAGGAACTGCTAGAGGTGCGCTGCCAGATGGCAAACGACCTCTGTCACTACTTCAAGTGTGACGATGTCTCTCCATTGCTGGTTCGTACATATCGTGTGTTCTCTGCAACTAGGCCAGTGATGTCCATCACCGAATATTTTCCGGTTGGGTATGGCGCGCAAAGTTAAAGCGCAAACAGAACCTGAAGGAAATTGTCGACGGCCTTCAGATTGAATTTTGGAAATTCCATACCCCCACAGGACTTTCGCCCTGTGGGAGAATTTCATGGCAAATACTTACAGCATCGGCTGCTGACCATTTGGACGCCGGGTTGGAGTCTGCATCTGGTTCTGTGGTTGCACGTTGACGTTGACTGTGGCTTCAGCTTTTAAGTCTTTCGCTTCGTCCTGACGGTTCCAGACAAGGTTGAAGGTGTTGTTTTCCTTGTCGGGGAAAAGCGCTGCACTTATCGGGGCGGGCAGCATCGGAGACTCGATGCTAACGGAATGATAGGCCAAACCGTCCTTGTCTCGCGGGAACGCCGCGCCGATTTCGTAGGCTTCCTTCGCAGGGTCAGCGATGAGCCGGAAATAGCTCTTGCCGCCTTGGCTGGTTTGCGGTTCGAACATGACAGGTGTTACGCCGAGGCCAAGACCGAAAATCTTACCGTGCATGATGCCCTTTTTGTCTGCCGAGAATGTGCCGATTTTGATCGTGTTCTTTCGCGTGCTCTTCATAGCGCTCTCCTAATTTTGCTGTTAAAAAATCCGCGCCGCAGGATGCGAACACGGCACTACCGGCCTTTTTCTTTGGCCCGTAATTCCTGACCTTTAATTTTTTGTAGATAACGCGATGCTTCTTCGGGACAACCGTATAAGACGGTCGCGCTGCCTTCTTGCCGGATGCGATAGATGCGGATGCCATGCAGTTCCAAAATGAAACTGTCGGCCTGAATACGGTTGTCGTTCATAGCGCCTCCTAAAAATGAATTTGAAAAACAAAAAACACCCCTTTCCGGCGGAGGGGCGTTGGCAATGAACGGTAGGAGTGTTGGACGATGCCGGAACTTGCTTGTTTGCGATCAGGGACGATATTTATTTGGCATCAGGTTCTTTCTTGTCTTTCGAATCCGATATTTCCTTTTTTGAATCCGGTTCATCCCACGGCACAAGTTTAACTCTCTTGTTGATTTGGATAAGAAGATCAATGAAGCAGCCGAGGTTATAAAACGCCTCGACAGATTCCTCTTCGGTAATGGGATTATCTGGGTAGCACTTGTTATATGTTTTCTGGAACTGCTTGTAGTCCGGTTTGTACGTTGGATGGATGACAAACATGTAGTTTACCTTTCTTGCTGGGGTTAGTCGTCCAGCGTGGGTGCCACATAAATTCCAAATAACGCCAGAACATCTAACCGTCCATTTTCCCAAGCCCACGTGAGCAATTCCGCCGCATCCATTTCCGGGCGGCGGATGCGCATTTTTTCCGAGTCCGGCATGTTCTGATCGCGTTTGCGTTTTTTACGGCGGCGGATTGGCGCGTAATATTCGGCGGTTTTTCCGGTAGAGGCCGCCGGGCGACTTATGCGAGCCAAAAGCGCGGATAGATTGTTTCTGGAGCGCAGCATCGGCCGTGTCGGTTTGTGGAATGCTGGTGCCGTGGAAATACGATGGGGCTTGCTGCTGCTGAGTCTAATGCTTCTCGGCTTGGCGGTAATCCGAGGGGCGCGCTTGCCTTGGGCTGTCATTTTCCCAACAGGACGTCGTAATGGCCGTTGTGTTTTCCGTTCCTTGAGTACGCTTTCCAACGCCGGGAGCCTCGCCGATACAAGATCGGGAAACTTCTGCCTTAAATCCTTGAGCTTAGCGCCCTCGATGCGGCGCATGAGGCCGTGGATGTCGCCGGTCTTATCAACCAGCACATAGCTGCCGTTTCTCCCTCTTGTGGGCGCATATCCAGCCTTGGCGAGATTGGCGATGAACTCCTTACCGGTCTGACTGTCCAGATAAATGGCGCTTACTTCTTTGCGAACCGTAAGCGGGTCAATACCGCTGCGCTTGCCGCGTTCGCATTCCCAGCGTCGCGCGGGGCGGCCCTTCCCCACTACCGGCTTGAGATGGAAACGCTGCTCAAGCAGCCGGGCCGTATTCCACTGGATTTTGCGCGTCCATTGCAGCCGTGCCAGCTTGCCGGTGGCGGGGTTGACGATATTGAACACGACATGAAAATGCTGCCGTCCGTCCTTTTTGTGTTCAACGACAATGCGCTGGTGGCCGCACATGCCAAGGTTATTCGCCAGCGTATCGACCGCATATTTAAGCTGCTTCTGGTTGAGGGTTTCGCCCTGCTGAGGGGCTAAGATCGAGTGATAGAGCGTCCGGTGCTTGCCCTTGGCCATAGCCTGCGTTTCCATGAGCCGCAGGGCATCGCGCAAATGCTTGTCGTCCAGTTGGACTGCCGGATAATTGCTGATTTCACGGATATGCACGTCTTCGTTGGTATCCCGGCGCAGAAGATGGCTGGCCAGTTGCCCGGCTCCCCCTCTGCGACCTCCTTTGATAATCATTGACCGTTACTGGTCTCGGATTTGGTGAAGGCGCGTTCCAGCCGCTTGCGGCATTGCTCGACCTTGGTCTTGGTGATTTCAAGGTCGTCAAAATCGAGATTGCCTTCGTCAAACTCGAAGGCGATCTGGTCGAGCTTGTCGGCGATTTCCTCTAGCTCGGTATGGAGCCGCATGAGCGTCCAAATGCTTATGTCCAATACGCTTTGAATCTTCATCGTTAATCCTCCTTGGTTGAAATGCCTTGGCGTCCGGTAATCGCGGCTTCGATTAAATTGAGAACCCTGAAAAGCTTCTGGCCGATCTGGTCGAACAGGCGCAGGCATCCATCCAGCCCGAAAGCATCGCGGCTGCCCTTGTTGAGACGTTTGGCGATTTGATTAAGATTGGAGCCGAGCTTGTTCACTTCGCCGGTCAGGGCCGTGAGCTTGCCGATAATATCACCCAACAACATCATGTCTGTGCTGGGTCGGCGGGTAATCCGCATGCCCTTTACCTTGCCGAAAATGCGCAGGCGAAGGAGGGTAGAAAAATCATAGCCGTAATTTTCGGCTTCCAGTTTTAACCCAGTATGTTCTTCCTGGGTGACGCGCAAGTGAACGGTTCGTGATGCCGGTGAGCGGTGGCTCTCTTTTTCCATGGAGCCTCCTTATCGCCGATGGCGTGATGGGGTGCACGGGGCGAAGCCCCTGCCGGCGCCGTGTGCCGTTGTGATACGCGTGTCACAATGTGCTACGGCGCACTACTTGCGGAGCCTGCGAACGAAATAATGTTCTGAAACTGAAGTGGGAATGGAAGATTTATAAGACGCGATATGGAATTTTGGCTGCCTTGCACCATATAATTTATGGAAGATGGTGATGTTGTAAACTTATAGCAAGCCAGTTACCTCCAACCGTAAATCCGAAGCCACAATATGTCTTTGCAAGCGCCAAAAAGTCATCATTTTACGCCAATCTTCTATCTCAAAGAGTGGGCCGTCGATGGCCGCGTTACGCGTTATTATAGGCCTAAAGATGTCGTAGTTGCCTCCCGGATTGCGCCCAAAAATACCGGTTATGAAGATCATCTTTACACTCTTCATGGGGTGCCGCCGGAACAGCAAGAATTTCTCGAAACACAACTTTTTTCGCCTGTAGATTCACGAGCCGCGATTGTACATCAACTCCTTCTTTCTGGCAATTTAGTGCGACTTACGAATGAACAGCGTGCTGATTGGGCGCGATTTATGATGTCGATGCAGTTGCGAAGCCCTTTTTCATTAAGTGAATTACAGCGTCTGGCTGACCAAAACCTACGCATGAATCTTCAACCTGATGACGCCGAATATACGGCCATACGCAAACCCGGTGAACCAAAGAATATTTATGACTGGACCGCAAAGTATCAGCCTCATGTTATCGAGGAAGCGCATAAACATTTCTTGCCGGGCCTTATCGACCATGAGGAGCTAGGTCAGTATCTTGTGAATATGAATTGGAACACAATTGATGTATCGACAGCCTCTCTCACGCTTTTAACTAGTGATCGTCCATTTATACACACGCATGGCTGGAAAGACCCGCGAACAGTTCTACATTTTCCACTGTCGCCGCGTCGCCTGTTTATAGCTACGAATGGCAGGGTGCGGACGATTCAAGTGATGATGACATCGCCAACTGAATTGGTGAAACTCGTCAACAATCAAATTGTAGGATGTGCGGTTGATTTCGTAATCGGCACAGATAACTCCCATCTCTCACTTGTAGAGCAACGACTTCGTAAACTAAGCGAAGAACCCTTGCCGGGCCCGATTGGTAAAGGTCGGCCCGGATGCCCGACTTAAAGCCTTAACAAGGGTTTTTTGGACACCTAGAAACAAAAAACCGCCGGTCATTACGGACGGCGGTCTCTGATTAATCACTTTTCCTCACACGTATCCCTACGATATCAACTTTCTAGCAAATATTAGGGGGTGCGTCAAGCATTATTTTATATTTTATATAAATAATTTTATAATTATTTATAACCTTTGTCTCCCACTGTATCCCATAGTTCCGTCAGAATTTCCAAGCCACGGCGAAAAGTCTGAAAATGATCTTTGTCCCGTGGCCGCTCGTCATGACCGCACACGGCAATAATAGCGGTCTTCTGGCTGGGCGATAAAACCGAATAGGCCTCGCGCAATATCCTCTCGCTATGAATGGGTAATAAGGCCCCCATATCGTAGCTGCCGTGGCAACCGGAACCTATATCTTCGACCTGAATTTTGAGGACGGCCCGCATATAGGCATGCCGAAACTTAATGCCTACACGGTATTCGTCTTCATTGATTTTATCGCGCAATCTGTATTCATCGAGCCGACACTCGAAGGCGGCCTTATAGCGCTCGATCAGGACATTGCCTCTGGCATCGCGATCAACGGTTTCTTTAAGGACACCGCCTTGCTGGCGCTTGCGCTCACATGTGGGGGCGAGGCCATGTCGAATAAACCTGCTAATACGGCGTTTTTTCATAATATCCTCCTCAAAAAATACCTTGAATACGCCCGATTCTCAGCAAGCATTTTATCAATAATCACGGTAATTTACAATTAATATAATCTATGATATACTTTTTTATAAATAATCGTGATGCCGAAAGGGTTTTGAGCATGAGTATTTCGGGAAGACAGATACGCGCCGCTCGCGCCCTGCTGGATCTATCCCGCGAGGAATTAGCGCAAAAATGCGATGTTACGATGATTACTATCCGTAATATTGAATCCGAAACCGTCGAGCCGCAGGGCAAAACCCTCGCTAATATATTGAATATCTTCGATAAAGAAGGAGTGGAGTTTCAGGATGATGAGGGCGTCTGCATCCGTAAACACCAGATGCGCTCCTACGCTGGCAAGATTGGTTACAGGCAATTACTGGATCATATTTATGGAGCCTTGAAGAAAGGTGGCCGTATCCGGCAATTTAATTTCGGCGATGCCCGTTATATGCCCATCGCCGAAGACGTTGCCATTGAACACATAAAGCGCATGGAACTGATAAAGGGGCTGGATGCCCGCGTACTTGTTCCCGAAGGGGAAATGGGTTCACCGGTTAGCTATTGCAGCTACCGGACACTCGATACGGCTTACAAGGATATGGCCCCTTGGTATCTCTATGGCGATTTTCTCGTCCTCCCTCTTAATGAAGGGGGCAACAAGCGCGAATGCATCTCTATCCATTCAAAACAGGTGGCGGAACGCTATGCCCGTGAATTTGATGTCTTCTGGAATCTCTGCCAACCGGGGCAAAAACTCCGGCGAAAGTAAATAAGGCCGTTCGGGATCAAGGTTAATTCTGGTAAAATCCCTGAAGGTATTGTGATCGCATTTATCGAATGGAATATCGCATGACGTATTTATTCTCGAATATGAAACGTCAGCCCGGCGGTCTCTATACCGCCGTCATTCCCTATAATGATGAGGACGCAATTTACCAAGCCGTCTTTGCGTCCATCATGGAAGCGAGCACGAGGGCCGAAGCTAAAGGGCATGGAGCCGTGTTTGATCCCGACGGCTTTCTAAAAGTCCTTCGCGCCTTGGCGCGAAAAAATTCCGTCAAAGCTCTGCGTCCTGTCGAGGGATTAATTTTCGTCGCGGCTTGGGATTTGTTGCGTCCTATTTTCATTGGCACCAATCTCAATTTCCGTGGACTGTCCATGCGCCCCAATGGACAGAATATTGAAACTGCTGACGGAATTGTTAGCGAAGACGTTTGTCTATTAAGACGCCAATTGGTTGAACTTGCTGCCGGTAAACCTCCCGGTGCATGGTTCCCGGAAGGCGGCATCGGCAAGCATTTTGTCAAATTGTGCATGCAGCACTACGCCGAGCATGGCATGAATGGGGAAATTTTCCCTGAGCGGCAGCTTTTTGAATATGCCATCGACAATACAAACATCATCCGTTTGCAACGAGAACTTGGGGCCAAGCTTGGGGAATATCCCCATAGCGGTCTTTACAGGTTCAAGGGACTAACGCCAGCAATTCAAGACAGGCTTTTTATACCAATGGAACCTGTTTGGGCGACGTTGCCAGATGGATCGAAAGATCCTGACAGATTTATAATGCCTTGGAAAAGCGACAGCGGTAGACAACAACAGCACACCAGCTTCACAAGGGGGATATCAAGTTTTACCGGCTACGAAGTTTTTCAGAGCGAGATGGTCAGCGCCGGAGAGCCTCTGCCCGAAGAGATGGCAAAAAATATTGCGGCCTCGGCTTTAAAAGCAGGCAACCGGGTTATTCTAGAAGAACGTGAAGAACGGGCGGCAGCTGCTAAGTGCTCTCCGAGTCCTTCGATACCGCTGGAGGGTACGACGAAGGAAATGTACGAGGCTATGTTCGCCTATGGGGGCACCGAGCTTGTTACTCCGTTATTCAGACCAGCGAATGACGATGAGGTAATATACAATTTGCATGTCGGTGATAATCCGGTTCTTGCTAGCGCCGTGGGAAAAATGGTTCCGATCCGAAGGCTCGGCGACAAGATCATGCAGACCGGGAGCTTAGACCTGACAGAAGGCATGCGTGAGGCCAGCACTTTGCAGACGGCCAAGAAGCTGCAACTTGTACGCCAGAGTTCGGGCAACCCTCACTTCAACCTAGTAGCGGCTTGAGAGGATGCAGTTATGAAAACTCAACCTTTGAATGATGCTATGGAAACGATCAATGAGACCAAAGAGCTTATGGCGAGTATCGGCAAGATGCTCACGGAAGCTACGACTCTCAACAATGCTGGCAAATATTCAGAGGCCATTACCCTTGCCTATCAGGCCTCAGACAAAATTGCCGTGGCTTATCTGCTGATCGTGACAGGGCTGAAATATTCCGAAGGCTGGGACACATACAACCTGTTTGACGCTACGCTTCGAGAACCAGAACGGCATCCGGCCCACTTGCAACTAATCCGGGAAATTGCCGGTGATGTCTATGTCCTGCGGGAAGCTAACGAACCGTCCTTGCTTGATGAAACGACAAGCAAAGACGCAAAGCAAATGATCGATCACGTTGAGGCGCTGCGCGTCCTAATGGTGGATATTTTTCGGTAATACTTTTTTTCTTTTTTTTTGGTTTTGTTTATCCGTTCTAATTTTATTTCTTCGTATCTCGAACGTAATGCTGTCCAGAGACATTTACGTTCGGGTGAGCCTTTTCGCCAACCTTGGGCTCCCGCAACGGTATGAACGGCCAAAACCAAACGATCCATGTCGGAGAGTTTGCGCCGAGTTTGGCTTAGCACTTTGTCGAGCGCTAAAACGGCATCTGCTGCGGCAACAAATTCTGACATAGCTATAATTTATTAACCGAAAAAGCTTTCATATGGCTTAGCAAGTTTCTCATCAAATGGCCGTTAAGCAATTTAATCACGTTAAATCATGCGTTCTCAGTAGATCGGTTTTTTTACGGACGCTGGAACTTTGCTACCGAAATTGCTACCGAACCGGTCGAGATGGCCTGATTTTTTAAGAGACGGTCGGAGGCGTGATTTTGCAAATAATGGCTCAAAACCTAGGTTTCCGAGCCTTCAAGAGACTTTCAGATTCTAGTGGAATCACTTTTGGAGACCGGTGCTCTACCAATTGAGCTACACTCCTAAACCCGTAACAAAACTCCACCGTCCACCCATGAGACCCCGTCCGGCGGATCGCGCCGGACTGAGATTACCAAATGTGGGGATAAGGGCTTTTAGCCTATTTACGGCCAATAGACCAGTGGAAAAAAGGCCCTGAATCCGGCGTTTTAAACACCACCGAGGGGCAAGAAAGGCTATGACGCCGCAGCGAAATCAGGGTTTGCAATCAATCGGCTTTGCTCTTTCGTATCCCGCAAACATGCTCGGGTAAGGCCGATACATTTCGGTGCGGGGGCCATGGCCATTTTCTTTTACTCGCACGGTAAAATTATCGGTATCACGTCTAACAAGTTCCATAGAGATGCGCATGTCTGCAATTTTATCCTGCCGCCCCCATCTTGCTACTTGTTTGAAATAGGGCGTTCTTACTTCCGCGTTATCTTTGCCTTTTAAAATTTCGCATGCAGCCGCCACTCTGGCGAGATTCTTGGACTCATCGTAAGAAGTAAAAGGCTGGTTGGGCACAACACACAAAAGAGCAATTCCGCCAACGAGCATAAAGGGAGAAAGAATTAGAGCGATAGCCGCTACAGCATCTGCCGTTTTACGGCTATCATCCGGGACTTTGCGAAAAAGTATTTCGCAAGTTTTCCCTAAGCCACACAACAAAGCTGCGCCGATGATTCCGTTTTCGCCATTATAATAATCTCCGCCCGTAATGGCCGCGGCGACGGCTGCAAACTCGGCCACTCGTATAGAAATATTGAGAACTCGCGATGCACGAAGAATTTGCCTCATATCTTTTAATGAAAATCTATTATCTTGCCGATCTTGATAGGGAACTATTTCTTTGCTGGAAGAAGGTACAAGATTTTTGTTGCTCATGATAATTATCATCCAAAAAACAGCTTCGGACTATTAAGAGCTTTTAGCGCATTTGCAGGAAATAGGCCAGCGGCAAGGATGTCTGGATCGACTTGGTTAATCTCGCCACAAGCATAAAATGACATCAACCCCTCTTTTGTTACCGAGCTATTTCTTTGTCTCGAATTTTATCCATCGGCCTTGCGCCTGTGTTTTCTCAAATCATCAATTGATTTTTTACCATGAAAAGCCCGACGGTGCCGTTTTTGTATAAGCAAAATTGCCATAATTAGCAGCGATACTACGGGCATTCGATTTTCGGGCGCGTTTCAACTCTTTCATTTCAAGGAGGATATTATGAGGAAGTCACTTTGCGTGTTGAGCTGCTTCGCGATACTGGCCATGCCGCTCGCTTTTCCGGCGACGGTGAATGCCGAAGATAATCCGCAGTTTCAGCAATTCCATCAGCAAATGGAACAGATGCGCGCCAAGCTGGAAGCCGACCATCAGAAAGTGGAAGCGGACCGCAAGCAAATGGAAGCGGATCATGAGCAGATGCGCGCCGACCACGAAGCAATGGAAAATCTGGAACGTCAGGCGCGGCAGGCCTGGGAACAACGTCGTGAGGAACGTCACGAGCAGCACGCGAACAATGCTCCCACGCCTCCACTCGGCGGTGGCACCGGCTTCACGAAAATGCCGGGTAGTAATTAATCGTTGAACTGATGAGAAACGCGCCCGGGGATTTCCTTGGGCGCGTTTTTTTTGCTCTGTCGTTTGACTTAGCTGCGCGCGAAGCTCAATAGAATGTTGCCCCGATCGTCTTTTGCGCGCGCAAAACAGGCGGTGGCAACAACACCCGTTGGGCATTGAATTTGCCACCACTGGTTGCCCACTTCACTAAAAGCGGAAACGAGTGCCCCTTTCGGCATTCTTCCAACCGATTTGCAATTATCACTATCGGTGCCAGCGCAGGCGCGAATATTTAAAAGCTCAGCAGCTACCTTGGCTGTTCGAACACTTGTCGCTGCGGGCCTAGCTTGCGGCGAGACTTCTGTTCCTGGTCTGGAATTGGACCCGCGATATGTTGTGGCTGTGTGGTGGTCGTTCCGTGAGACAACTGGCTAGCGGCGCTTTGCAAATTATCAAAGGCGCCACCCAAATAAAGCCCACCCGATACGAGAACCGCGCCAATGGTTGCCTTTAAGGCCGTGCCCCAGCCAAGCTCGTCGCTGACCACATCTTTCGCAGCCGAATAAGCGGCGATCGCAGCTCCAGCCCCAATCAGAATGGCTTCGCGGTGATCCCAGAATTGTGAAACCACGGTTCCTTCAGGCATCTGTCTATTCATGGCGACGCTTCCCACAAACACTGCTGTTGCCACAACAGGTACGGCAGCCGCAACTATTTTGGAAAAAGTGGAAAGCCCGAGATCGTGCGTAATTTTATAGGCCGCACCGGCAACCATCAACCCGGCGGCAGCAACTGAACACTCATCGCGCATGGCATAAATTCCGACAGTGGTAACGGCTAGTGCCATTATGGATCCGAGCACAGCCACTCCGGTTCCATCTTCCATGCTGAGATTAAGATTCTCGACGCTGTGATAGAACCCAGTATTCTTAAGGAGCTGGCCGAGATGATCATGATGCGTGACGCTGCCAAACAGGTTCAGGGAATAGCCTTGCAGAACGTTCGACGCATCATAAAGATCGATCCGTCCCGGAGTGTTTTCGATTGAATATCCAACGCGAGCTTTTTGGCCCGTTCTAAAATGGTCAAGGCGGTTGCCGCTGCAGAAAGGTTTTTGCGAATAGCCGCTTTGTTGCATCGAAAAATTGGCAGCAAAGTCATGACGCGTTATTTTTTCCGAGCCCTCGTTTCTGAATTCACAAAACAAATCCCCTATCATGTCGGCCAAGCGAGGATGAGCGAGCGATTGAAGGAAAAATTGTGCTCGTTCCCGCTTTGCTTTTTCTATCTCCGCCCTCCTCCTCTGCTCTTGTTCCGCGAGGCGCGCCGAGGCTTCAGCGGCCTGACGTTGCAATTCTCTTGCCTGATAATCATCATATCCCGGCGAATAGCTTCTATCGTAGCCACCGCCCCTGCCGCTTGGGGCAGATGGGGGAGAGGATGGAGAGGATGGAGAGGATGAATAGGATGCCGTCGAAGTCGATGAACCAGGCGCTGATATGGACCAGCCCGAACCAGGCGCAGGCTGAGGACCAACACCGCCAGACCAACCGGCTACAGTTGAGGGTCCTCCGTAGGGGTCACCTAAATCGCCACGGCGGATAGCATCCTGACGACGAGCTTCATGCGTGCTGGGGTCGTATGGGTTGAACACTTCTGACATCTATTCCCACATCAATATTGACGAATATGGCGGTTAATATAACAAATTTGCGTAAGCTGGACAATGGATCAGAACTCTCGATTTTGGACGGATTTACCTAATTAACCATCGAGCTCAGGCAAAGGCACGACCGCCGGATTTCTTGCAAGAAATTTTTGTGTCCAACGCACGGGTTCTATAACGCTGCCGTCACCTCCAACAAATTTTTCCAAATCCACGCAAAATTTTTCCACTACGCTTTTCCAATCTCCAGGTTGCGGCTGCCGGAAAAGGCGCAAGGTTGGATACCAGATGCTGTCTTCGCGGGCGATTAGCCAGCGCCAGTCATTATCGAAAGCGAGGGCGAGCCAGGCGGGTTTGCCCATGGCGCCGGCGAGATGCGCGGGTGCGGTATCGACGGTGATTAACAGATCAAGCTCCTCCAGCAAGCCGGCGCTATCGGCAAAATCGCGAATGAAGGGTGTGGCATCGAGAAGATCGGCGCCACGCGCCTGTTCCCCCACCGCACCGGTTTGCATTGAAACGATATGCTGACGGAATTTCACCGTTAGGGGAGCAAGTTCTGCAAAGGGAATGGAACGGCGATGATCGGTTGGATTCTGCGTGCTTCCCGACCATACGAGGCCGATGCGCGGTCGCTGTACGAGTGCAAGACGCTCGCGCCACGGCTCGGCCCAGGCGGGATCGGTGCGCAGATAAGGAACGGCTTCTGCATCCGTATGTGCGCCTATTTTCAGCAAATGGGGTAATCGATTGAGCGAGCTGCGTTTCGTGGCATCGCTCGGAAAATCGAATGCCGGATCATTCTCATGCATAGGGCGGCGGGTATCGGTTGTAAGGGGACGGTAAACCGACAGCGGCAATTCCGGCATGCTGTGGCTGATGAGACGCTCAAGCTGTTGCGGCACACGCAAGGTAATGCGTCCGACTTTTTCGGCAGCGCGACGCGCGAAGCGGATCATTTGCAGCGTGTCGCCGTAGCCCTGATCGTTATACAAGACAAGATGCGCGGCGGGATCTTTCTTGCCTTGCCAATCGGGTATGGATTGCTCGGGCGCATGCAACGGCATGGCTGCGGCCATGAAGGCATAGCCTTCTTCGAAATTGCCGGTAAGCAAGGCAGCCGTGGCTTGTGTAAAGGCAACGGCCTCACCGGCCTTTTGCGTTTCGCGGCAACGCGCGAGTGCCAGATCGCAATAACCGGCATGCATGAGGGTTGTGATTTCAGCAAGGCGTGCGGGTTTGCATTGTGCATCGTGGGACAGCGCTTGCTGGCTTTCGCGCCAGGCGGCGGGAAGATCCCCCTGCTCCGCCAACACCATCGCGTAGCATCCGCGCAGCGTGGCATTATCGGGCAAGCGCGCTACCGCGCGTTCGAAATGCTCATGCGCTTGCTGCCAATCGCCAAATTGCATAAGTGCCATGCCGATGCATTCCCATGCTTCGGCGATACCATCGTCGATTTCGAGCGCCGCGTGTGCGGCTTCCATGGATTCATTGGCTTGACGTTGCGCGCGCAGGCAAAGAGCTTTCAGGGTCCAGCCGCGCGCATCCTGCGGCGCATGAACGGAGAGCGTAGTGGCGAATTCGAGCGCTTCAGGCATTTGCCCCAACTTGTACGCAATCGCGCCAAGCATATAGACGGCATCCGGCTGATGCTCATTGCTACCAAGAATTTCAATATAAATTTTGATGGCCTGCTCAAGCTCGCCCTTTTGCAGCCGTGCTTGTGCGCTTTCGAGTTTGGATTGGAGGGACATATTACCAGAAGTGTTTTCTTGCAAAGGCATGACCCGATCCTTGTTTCAAGTATTTCTCGAATGCCTCTGCTTTTTCTCTATTCTCGAAACCTATATAGGCCACGAGCTTCCAAGGTTTGAACTTATTCGTATGGATGGACTTACCGTCATTATGCTCGCCAAGCCGTTTTTTCAAATCAGCTGCGATGCCACAATACTTTTTCTCAGGATTGTCAATACTACGAAGGAGGTAGACATAATGCATGGTGGCAACAGCCCTGCTTCGCTAAAGCTACGCAGGGCATCCTGCATTTTTTATCTTCGCAGGACTAGACCCTCTTCGCTACCGCTACGAGGGCCTAGTCCTGCGAAGCTTTAGCGGAGCAGGACGGAGCGGGTGACGGGAATCGAACCCGTGTCACTAGCTTGGAAGGCTAGAGCTCTACCATTGAGCTACACCCGCATCTATTGGAATAGATACTACTTTGGGACGAAGGCATCAACCGTTTGTCTGTGCGGCAAGAGCCCGTTGCCGGCCTTCATCCAGTAGCTTGCGGTATTCGGGGACGCTGGCGGCGGGAATGATCCAGGACCGCGCCTCGGGTTCAGGATCGGTGGGGATATGGTATTCAGCGTTCCCTTCCCTGTCCACATTTCTCACGACAACCTCGAGCGCCAGGCGATCCCACGCGGCTTGCACACGGGCCTGCTTCGCTGGATTTTGGATGGGGCCGAGAGACAACGGATTGTGAGGGGGGATTTTTTTACGATTACACAACAGATCGCTTAATTGCTGGAAGCAAAAAGTCGGACTGACCTTGGTCGCGGCCAAACGCACGATGGCTTCGGCGGCGGCATCCAGCGAGCGATCGCTATAATCAAATAAAATGCCGAGGCTGTGATCGTCATTGGGAAAGAGGTAAAGCGGCTCATCATAGGGAACGGCAACATCCTCGCCTGTGCCACCTCGCGCTTTTTTCGGCACCATAATCCAGGCATCATCCAATATGACTTCATGCAATTGAGCCAACCGCTTTTGCAACGACCCATCCTCGTCGATGGCTTCTATTTCATCAATTCTCTTTCTCAGTTCCTGATAGAGATGCAGCGCAAACTCGATATTTTTTGTTGCTCCTTCGGTTATGCCAGCGTAACGCTCGGCAACATCTATATGGGTTTCGAAATTGCCATGGCCGACGGCCAGATCATACATACGGTTGGCATTCTCGCTATCATCCATGGCGTGATAAAGCGCGCCAGCGGCCAACGCATCGATAGCCGATCCGACTTCGGCCCACATAACATGCTGATCGAGAATTTCTTCCGCGCTTTCTATTGGCTTGAATGCGGCCAAGACCATAGCTTCCATCTGATGGGCTTCGGCAACGGCGAGAACTTCTTCTCTTTTCTGGATTTCCTCAGCGAGACGCGTGGCGCTATCTTTCGCAGCCTCGATCTCTCTTGCTTCAGCTTCCGCGACACGCTTGGCTAAAAAATCCTTTTCCTTCTCGGGATCGCTTGGAACAAAGATGGCTTGTTGCGGGTCATCGCCCACTGCGAAGTTCCGGAGATGGCCGGCATCGACATCCATGATCCATACTTGATCGCTGATTTCGCTCTGCAGGTGAAGATTAATGGCAATTTGAGCCGCTTGTGCAGAACCGCGTTCTGCAAATTCGATATATTTTTTGATCGCCGCAATGGCATCGGCGGGCACAAATTCGGTGGTTGATAAATCCCGATCCTGCCGGGTTACGGGGCGGATGGTTTCGCCTTCCGGGATCCATAGGCGCGGCGGCTTGCCGGTTTCGGCAAGAATTTCTTTTTGGGCGTTTTCGATTTCGGTGCGCGGGCCCCCTCTTATACCGCCTCGTTTTGCCGGAACATTTAATAGGGTGCGGCTCCATGCCAAAGCCTCGACCCAGTTCTGCTCGACATCGCTGCGGCCATTGTAGGTAAGATTGAAAACGACGCGCATATCATGCTGAGAGCCAAGTTCGGCAGCTCGCCCGTGCCAACGAAAGGCTTCTATACCCGTAGTTAGTTTGGCTAGTTCTGAAGCTAGAGTAACGGAAAGGATGGCGCCGGGTTTTTCGGCTTCGGCGCGAAGCAATGGTAGCGCATCTTCATCGCCTTCGGTGAGCGCGATAAAATCGGCAGGATTTTTGATTAGCTCGGCCGGCTCAGACGCGCGGCTCAGGCCTTGCTTCGGATCGCGAACCCAGATTTGCCGCTGCTTGATAAGTTCTGCGGCTAAATCGGGTGAAATCACCGCATTCGGATTGCGGGCTTCGGCCAGAAGCATGGAAAACGCTTCTTCGGGGTTTTCCGGCAGAATAACAAAATCGTCCAGGCGAGCCAAAACGCTATCGCCTGACATTTTTTCCGATCTATCTTTCGTCAATTTGCGGCGCTGTGCAAAAGCTAGAATGCGGTTCGGCATGCGACCGCGGCGCAAACCGTTTTCATCCCGTACCCAGACACGCGGCCATAAGGCGTGGGCAGTCCCATCAGCGCGCGCTTTTAGATGAGCTGATAATCGATAAGTTCCCCGATCATGCAAATCAAGAAGAGCTTCAGCGGCCATCAGGGCGGCTTTATCATCCCGAGGAATGCCGGGTTTTTCATCCCCGGTATGATACTCGAAGATTCTCATCATTGCATTTACGCGAACCGGATCACTTACTTCACCAAAATAGAGTTCGATGAAGATTTTATAGGCATCCGCATATTCGCCGGCGGCATGATGCAAGCCAGCCAAACCATACTGGCCGTTATAATCACCTTTATCGGCAAGTTCTGTGTAATAGGCTTTCGCCTGCTCAGTTCTGCCGCTGGCTTCGTATATTTTTCCGAGCGCATATTTTACGTACTCATAACCCTGGCTTAAGGCTAAATCGTAAAAATATTCGGCTCTTCGTACACGTTCCTTTTGATCCGTGATTTCCGAAAAAAGCATAGCGTTGTCAGTCGCCAGCCGATAATAATCGGCAATAAAATATTGTGCAGTTACGTGATTCAGATTTGCGGCCGCAGTCGCATAGAGAGAAAAGGTGTGCGCAAAATCTTTTCTTTGCCGGTATGAATACCTTGGATCGTCGGCCAGATTATAATAGGCCGTTGCCAAGGCAAAGAGCACAATGGCATCGGTTTCAGGCGGTGCGTTTGCGGTTTCCTCATCCGTGATCGACAAATTGGGCAACAGCTTTTCCAGTAAATTTCTTTGCCGCTCTATATCTTTACGAATTCCCCATGCTCTGGCGAGGACTGATGCTCCCGCCAAATGCGCGTAGTAGCTCCCGCTTTTCGCTTGATCCAAAATGGCATTGGCGATCTTAGGCGTTATCTGTTCTTCATATTTTGGTGCGTCAGCAGGATGTTCAACATTGCTAAAGCTGAATACAGCACGAACACCTTTAAATAGAGGGTCGTCCGCATGTGAGGGAAATTCGGCGAGAAATGACTCGATGACCGAATAGGCAATATCATTTCCTACCGGCAACCCGCGTTTGAAACCGCCAATATGAAGATAGCTCTTCAACAGTGCCGCGTAGGGATTTCCGGCCTTGATTTCTACGCCGAGGCGCTCGAGATCAACTTCGGCCGGTTTGTGATATTGATCTTTGTAAATAAATTCCACGTGAACAATCCTGTAGAAAAAATAATTCGATAACGGGTTTTACCACAAAGGAGATAGAAAAAACCGTTCTTTTAAATTGCCAGAATTTGTTAACTTAGCCCATTATATCTCGAATTTTCGGAGCAAAAATATGCTTTTGGAGCGCGTTTACCATAATCATGTACACGATAACGGGGCTAACGGGATTGTACAAGTTCGCGATAATTTGCCATATCTTGGCCGCACCCCCCCGGCCCTTAACAAGGAAATCTCATGCTTTGCACCATCCTTGGCATTCTCGTTCTTGCCCTGATTGTTTTTGCTTTTGTCGCGAGCCGACAGCCCGCTGAATTTCGTGTGTCGCGCTCGACGATGATCACAGCAACGCCGGAAAAAGTTTTTCCGCATGTTAACGAGCTTCGGTTGTGGGAAGCCTGGTCGCCCTGGGCGCGGCTTGACCCCAGCGCCAAAAGCACATTTGAAGGGCCGGCTTCAGGCACGGGTGCCATCATGCGCTGGAATGGCAATAATAAAGTGGGTGCCGGTAGCATGACCATCACCGATAGCAAGCCGAATGAGATGGTACGCTTCCGCCTCGATTTCCTGAAGCCAATGCGCGCCACCAACACAGCCGAATTTTCTTTTCAACCGCAAGGCAGCCAAACACAAGTTACCTGGAGCATGGTGGGCAATAACAATTTCATCGGCAAAGCCATGAATCTGGTTTTAAACTGCGAAAAAATGTGCGGCGACCAGTTTGAAAAAGGATTGACGAATATCAAAGCGGTTGTTGAGGGGAAGTGAAGGCAACTCAAATTCCTATGGCCGCGGTGATGTTGAATTAAGCCTAGCGTGCCAGGCCCATTGGGCTGCTAGAAGGTTCGGAGATTTTACTGGTTCTGGCGCTGTTTTGAGCATGGCCGCAACGAGACCGCTAGCGGCAAGCCTCATGGCCCGTTCACCAATTTCTTTTTCGCTGGCCATAAAATGGCGTAGACTGGCGCCAGTATTTTCGGCGGCATTTTTTACGCCCTGAGACAAATTCCGGACGCTGGAAAGTCCGAGGCCCTTATTCTTTTGAATTTTCCAAAATGTTATACCGATGGTGGCGAGAACGAAACCAATTTTGATGGCGTGATGCTTGCATTCCACCGCGTGAGCGTCGGCGAGACTGTTTGCATCCATCCATTGGAAATAATCAATGGCTCGGCCTGCTAAATAAGCGCCAAATGGGCTTATCACCGCTTCTTTGGCATGGGCTGCGGCTTTTCCAAGAAGTGTTTTCTCTTGCTCGGCAACATTCGGCGGTTCACGCCCTTCTTCTACGGCTTTGGTGCGCCGCGCCTGCCGATAACTTCCGACGAAGGAGAGAATTTCACCGGGCATGCCGACGAGACACTGCCATGCTTGCTCGGTACGATTAAATGCTACAGCGTTAACCAGCTGCGTGGTGTGTGTGATGATAGCCATGGGAAAAGACCAGGCGCGCATAAAATAGTCGGTCGAAGCATCGGCGCTCACCGCCGCCTTTTTCCATGTTTTCCATGCCGACCCGTTATACGGCGATTGCGCGCCGCGCATGGAGAAAAACAAAAACGCGGAGCTAGCCCCGCCAACGATAGTACTTAATCCCTGAACGACTTTCATGGTGATGAGCGGATCGGCCATCGCCGCATTAAAACCAAGATAACTGCTGTAGATACAGGCGACGGAAAAAACAGTGCCGGGAAGATTTTCCAGTTTCAAACCTTCTTTAACGCCGTGTGCAAGCCGCCGGCCCACTTGGGTGCTGGCTGTCTGGAAGTTTTGCCAAGGCGGCATAGCCGCTATTGGTGTAAAAAATTTGTGCAGGCGTCGAGGGGAGTTCAGCATCGGCGGCTGATCAAAGTTTGCTGTCGATAGGTGGATCGGGCTTGTTACCGTTCCCACATCCGCTCCCTTTTATATTCGCGCTCGTTATTGTAGGCCCTGCAAACGGTGAGAATTCTGCGACCACAAAAATGAGTCGTCCAGAGACTGTTTTGCTTATTTTCGAAAGCAAGGCCACTTTTCCGGCCATTCGTTGCCGAAATGACTCTCCGGAAGGCCTGAAATGCTGCATTGCCGAATATTTGCCACCTCTTCCGCTTATGTTGGTTAACGCAGGCGGAATGAATTTCCAGACGCCAGACGGGCAAAAAAAATTCCTGGCACCCGTTCCGATGCCAGGAATTTAAAGAGGTAACTATACGCTATTAAGCTACGGCGGGACCAGCCGGGTTGCTACTTCTGTTCATTCTCGGGCCTTCGATTACGGGTGCTTTCAATTTTGAATCGGGCTTGTTGCAAACCGCTTCCACTATATCGCGCTGCTCGGAAGTTAACTGCCTGTTGTCGGCACCGCCATCGCCAATTGTATAGTGCCAATCGAGCCGGCCGGAAGGAACCTGCACACGCGCAACATGACGCGGATCGAGAACTGCCACATCTTGCACATCATCGGGATTATGGACGGGACGGGCCTCGACATGAGGACTATGAGCTGTGTATTCAAGCACCTGGCCCGGATTAAATGTTTTCTGTTCCTTGCCAACCGTAACCTCGGCCACCGGGCCAACATATATGGCGAAAAAGCTACCAGTTGGATCCACATAATCCACATAAGCAGGACGTCCAGCTTTATCATGGCCATCCGCCGTGGGCTTGGTCACTTGCTCAAGATTATGCGACTTGCTTGACGGGCTGAACCAGTAATATTCTTGGGTCATGTTGTTCTCCTTGGTTAGGTCTGCTTGCAGTAATGGGTTATTCCAGCCCCAGCTTCAATCTCGGTAAATCGATAGGGGGTATGGGCTGCGGGTTTGAATCCGATGTTATCGCCAGCCGCGTAGGACGAGCCAGCGGCTGCGGCGCAAAGGCCTGTTCGATCTGAAGTTTCATTTGGTGGGCATCCTGGCCCAATTTTTGGAAGGTTTGCTGCAAACCGACAGTTTGCGCATATATATTCCGCATTACTTGCAGGGCCATATCCACATCTAAATCTTGAGCCATGGCCGAACTATCGGCGGCCAGCGAATGCCCTGGCTGAGTAAGAATGTCAAATTCTGCGATTGCCGTACGTACTTCAGCAAGAAGCATGGGAAAATTCTGCTGCGTAAGCATAAAAAAGCTATGGCCCTGTTGCTGCACACGTTGCGCAAAATCGACATGAGCATTAATGGAATTTTGGGCGGATTGTCGCTCCTCGCTCAAATGGCCGAGGCGTGTCTTAAGGGCCGCGACGTGATATTCCTCCGCATCTGCACTATCGGAAGGCGTGGGTTTATCGGGATCGGCCGCGACTTCGGCCTCATAAGCCTCAAGGAAATTTTTGCCCACATTATCGATCAGTTGAAATTGATCGCGCACTCTTTCAAAAATACCGATCGCACCAAAAATGAGCCCATGATGCTTGGTTGTGGCTTCCTGAATTTTTCCGACATTTGTCGATGTGGTTTGCAAAATGGCGACGCTTTGCTGTAGGACATTTTTAGCGTCGGCAAATGTTTTTTCTTTTTCGCTGCCTCCAAATATACTCTTAAGAAAACTCGGCGATGCCTCTGCTTTGGACTTGTCGACGATTTTTTTAGCATTGTCAAAACCGGAACGTATATCGGTATCGGCAATATGTTCGACGATATCGGCAGCTTCGTTCAGCTTGGCAATAAACCCATCCATCGCATGCGTGAGAGCTTCGGCAGTCGGGATGGTTGTCGAAGCATGATAAGAAGCGACCGAAATTCTGCCCATAGTGACTTCAGCATTTTTGCCAATCTCGGCAAGCAAAAGTGGATTGTTGATACCATCCTTGATGCGGTCGGTAACTGCATCTTCATTATCCAGATCCTCGAGATCCGCGAGGATGGTTTTGGGATCGTAGGGATCGACGGCCGGCACAGCCGGTGCTGCCGCTACCGGCACGGAAGTTGGTTGGGCCCCAGCCTCTTGCGGCAAATATTTCGAAATTTCGATTGTGAGTTTTAAGGATTCTGTTGTCTTGGCATCAAAGTCCTTCAACAGCCGCAAGGCCATTTCCCTGCCATGTTTCTCTTCAATTAAAAAGAGAATGGCCGGCAATCTTTGGTGGACGCCCACAACATCGTCGCGGCTGATTGTTTCGGCCTTCATGACCCTTTCAATCAAGCGTGTTGCTTCCGTTTTATTCCTTGTACAAACTGCAGAAAACTTTTCACGTTTATCAGACTTGCTTACATCCTTAGGATCAAGAAAACCAGCCCGCGTATCGTGAAGTTCACCAAAATCCAGGGCTATTATATTTAGCGCATTATCAATATCAGTAAGCATCCGACGCCAGATTTTGGCGGAAACACCCTGGGCCCACGGATCACCGGGAACCTGAATCGATACGATATGATCGGCCTTAAGAACGGCACTTAGAAAGGCTTCGTAAGGTTTGCCCGAAAAGACTTCCTTGTTTCCGGATAAGTCGAGCGCGTTAATTCTTATGTTTCCTTTTTTTGTGCGACGTTCATGTTGATCGAAATATGAATAACCGGCAACAATCTTCGCAGCGAATTCAGGATCGGTAAAATTATTTCCGGAAAAATTAAGTCTGGTGACGGATGGATGCGTCCGCAAAGGCTCAATTAGCGGAACCATCAGCGCATCAACAAGTCCGCAACCCTTGATTGTCAAACTACCGAGCGACGTGGCAATTTTGACTTTCTCGGCAATTCGCTCCATGTCACCGAGGCCAAGCGACGTATCGCCGGAGATGACGATATCCTTCGTATCGGCAGTGACTTTGGAGAGAATGGTATCGGTTGCGGTGTTCATAATAACGTATCTTTTCTATGTTAGCCTGAGGCCAGAATTGGTGGCTATGATGCGAGTGTTTCTGTAATAGGGGATCGACTGCAAGTTCGTGGCGAGGACTGAGGAATTGGGTAGTGCTTTATCGATAAATTTGGCCGTGTCGATTGTAGGCGGCGTGAGCCGTTGATCGTTAAAAGCTCCCTTTAGCGGAGCTCCTGGAAGGGACGACATCGGCTTGAATCCTTCTGGTGGCTTTAGGGTCGAGGGAGGCGCCTTTTTAAATCCTTCTGGCATTTCGGTTAGTTGCTCACATTGTCCACCGACCACATGCACAATTTCCGGTCTCAAATCCAGCCATCTCAGCAGGCTCAATCGGATGAAGCGCGGCATTCTGGAATAAATGCCCGTCACCTCGAGATCGCATTTTACGCCGAATGCCGTTTGAGAATTCAGTTTTGAGGCAGCTAGATCAGGTCTTAACGAATCCTCGTAGAACGAAAAATAGGAATTGAAGTCCATGTCAAAACGTACTTCTTCGATCTTCTTATCGGGGTGAATTATTTTTCCCAAGCCTGTGAAAATTTCGTCACGGGCGGCAATAATTTGGCCGGCGCCGTTGGGATTCACGAAATTCTGACTCATATAAATACTGGCGTTAGGAAAATAGACGTCGTTGACGGTCGTCCATGTGCCGTAATAATAGGCCGGCGCCGCTACAAGATAAGCGACTGGAACGCCGACATACCACATAGCACCCCAGAATGTGGTGTTATTGGCTATGCGCAGCGGTGAGAAATAACGATCTCCGTTGGTGGCCTTGTTCGTGCACAGATAACGATAGGCGGCGCCCGCCGTCTGCTGGCCGAGATTATTCCAAAGCCAATTGGTTGTTTTGATCCCAGCGTAAAGCGAATAATGTTTTTGCTTAAGCGCTTGCATGCGCCCTTCGTAACTATCGTGAACCAGATCGGCCACTTCGCCTACGCCCTTGCCAAAAAACCGTTTCGCAGAATCAAAAGTTTCGCCCATCAGTGCTTGCGCATAAAAATCCATATTGATTGTTGCGCGTGTATAAGTGTTCTGTTTCTCGCCGGGCTTGCCAAGCGGGTTGCGAACATAGTGAAGCGTGGGCGGGATTAGCCGGAAAGGCTTGGCCACGATACGGACGATACGATTATTGGCGACCGCTTCGGTCACCCGGTTATGGGTGGCGGCATGCAGAACGTTTGAAGCCGCCGCCGTACCCGCATTATGCGTGATGACCCGAGCCGCGCGAGCAAATCCCGCGCGCATTTTTTGACGCCAGTTTTTTGGCTTGGAAGGATCTTCTTCAGCGGGTGTTTCAATTTTTGGCGAATAAAAAGCCTGCCGCCGGCGTTGGACATCGGCGACAATGCGTTGGAAGAATTTTGGCTTGCGAACAATATTTCCGACTATTGCGGAAGCATCATCGATGATAAGGGAATTAGCTTTGCGTTCCCTCTCAAGTTTATGCGGCTGCGACGCAGCAGTGCGCGAGGTAATCTCCTCTTTCTCTGAGCGCGCAGCGGGCTGCTCCGGCCGTTCAGGCGGAGCAGCTACTTGTACAGGTTTACCGGTCTTGTCGCGAATTTGAAATCGGTCGCCTAACATAATTTCTTCCTGTATTTTTTACTGTTAACCTAGCCCTTTGGTGACATCAAAAACTTTGCGCCGTAGTTCTGCCGGCCTGAACCTGGCCGAAAAATGGCCGACATCGTCCATCTCAATCTTGATTTCGCCGCCCGGAGGATTTTTGATGCCGGCACCATACTGACCTTTTGATGCCTTCAGCCTCTCGTCTAAAATAATATCTGAAGCAACCGAACTAATAGGCCCTTCAAAAACATTGCGGAGCGAACGCCCACCTTTGGCCGGATCATAAAATTTATCTCTTATTCTTCTGACATCAAAATCAGCGATATCTAGCGAGAAGCCTTTCGGCTTGATGAGGGAGTTTCTTTCCGACAGAAACTTCTTCGCAATCATAAATTGCGGTTCGGGAGCAAGGCGGTTGAAAAAGATAATGTCGTTGAATCGCCCGAGAATTTCCGGGCGAACCTTGTTTTTGCCGAATTTCAATTCATGCATAGCAAGCTCAGAGGCCTGCTCGAAAGTCAGAGACTCATCCAGAAAGAATTCGGAACCAATATTTGAAGTGACAAGGATAATAGTTCCATTAAATTTGGCCTCTAGGCCATTGCGTCCTCTTATCGCGGCTTTATCGAGCACGGGAAGAAGAATATCGAATATATCTTTATGCGCCTTTTCAATTTCATCAAACATCACAACCGTAAAAGGTTTCGCGCGAACATCATTAATGAGCAGGCCCCCCATATCGCCCCCAGAATATCCAGGGGGTGCGCCCAACAATGTCGCAACCGTATGTGATTCTTGAAAATCACCCATATCATATACGATGGGTTTAGAGCCCGGAATGCCTGAAACGGCTTCGTCCAAAACATAGCCCATCTCCGATTTGCCGACTCCAGACGGCCCAATAAGAAAGAAGGCGCCAATCGGACGGCTTTCGCTGGCAAAACCTGCCGCGTTATTTCTGAGCGCTGTAGATGACTTTCTTACAGCATCATCCTGTCCAATTAGGCGCTTTTTCATATTCGGTTCGACATTAGTGATACGTTCGATTTCAGTCTGTCCCAACGTTTGGGCAGGAATGCCGGTGTGGACCGAAAAAATGCTGTACACTTTTTCCTGATCTAGTGGATGGTCTGACGGCTCGCCGATATTCAATTCACGTAGTTGTTTGTTAAAACCATCGATGGCTTTTTGCTTTTCCTCAATTATTACCTTGCAATCATGTATTTCGCCTGCTACGCGCGCGCTTTCCGCTTCGGCAAGGTCATCTTGTGCTTTTTCGAGTTTGAGAATGGCTTGATATTTCTTTTCGTTAATATCAAGAACACCTGCAATTTTCTCATTCCAGGCACTCCTTAGCACTTCATAACGGGGGGTATCCTCAGCGATTTCATCTTCGATTTGCAATTTACGATCTTCGTCGGAGCCGTTAAGCGCTACCTTTTCAAGATTCAACCTCTGCACCTTGCCTTCCAACTCGACCAGCTCGGTTGGTTTGGTCATAAACTCATACCGATAGGAAGCGGCCGTGAATTCCTGCAAGCGGACCGCGCGACCCGGCTGGCCGAGTCGCGGTGCAAATTTCGTCGGATATTTATGGCTTAGCTCGGCAACGGAGCGAATGCCGTCGTCGTTCATCACAATTCCATAACGCTTTTGGTAGTAATCGCGCTTACCCCGCAGCGTGGTTAGGACCTGATCCGGATCCTGTTCGGGCAATTCATGCAGCGTAAATAATTCGCCAAATGAGGGATGAGATTTGATTAAGTCATCACGATGCTCGTCATCGACAATCATAAGGCTTTGAAATTTCCTTCTGCCGATGGCCGACATAAGCGTATTGAAAGCACCGGAGGCGGATTTCTCTTTCAAACCTTCGACAAAATTCCAAGCGTTATCGACAGTTAAAACAACATACTGGCGGCGCTCGAGGACGCGCACGATCTCGGCCATGTTGCTATTGATTTTCGTAACATCGTCTTCAGCGAGAAGCGTTTCCACCTCCAGCCTCAAAAATGTTCTCTTGAGCATGTCGAGCGAAACCTCACCGCGACGGCTGCGTGCGACGAGACCTTTGACAGACTCTGATTTACCGATTCCTGCACGACCCCATACCAATAAATTCTTTGCTTCATCCAATGTGAAAACAACACCCATCCGCTGAATGTCCTTTTCCATGCCGACGAGTTCATGGGACGGATCGACAAGATCATTGTAATCCGTGAGGAAACGCGATGCCCCGTGATTTCCAAGGGTATCAATGCGAGACATAGGTGGAAGTGGTGTGGTTATGACTGCTGGTGCGCTCTCATTTTTGGGAGGCGTTGGTGGTTCAGCACTCTTGCCGACCAAAGTCGCATCACCCGCGTCCGATGAAGTCATAGCTCTTTTCACTGAATTCAAAGCTTGCCCAAGGATCCCACCCGCCGACAATCTTTCAGGCGCAAGCGTCTGTTCCGCCGGCGGCGGGTCCGGCTGCTTGCGCCCAACAACATTATCGAAAGCATCAAATGCGCTTGGTCTTTGGGCCATCACTCACCTGATTTCTGGCGTTCGTGGGAGAATAAAGAGCAAGTATGGGATTTTAAACCATACGAGATCCCCTCGCCACAAATTTTGTGGCGCATCTTATCTCCCGTTATCTCTGACCAAATTCCGGAAATTGCGGCCTTGCCCTTCCGCCGCTGATGGGCTCGACAGGAGTCTCAGCCGCGGCACTAGCCGGAGCAGAAGGTGGTGGCGGATTAATCTGGACATCGCGAAGTTCGGTTGACGTTTCTCTCAATAAATCGACCGCCAGGCCAACGGCTTCACCCAATTCCACCGAGCGCTGTCTTTGTTGAAGGAGTTCGGTTTTGGCGCCATCAAGAAGTTTTGTGACATCACTGATGCCTCTGGCTCGCTTCTCCATGGACATATTGTCTTTACGCAACCATTCGGGCAGCATTTCAATCTGGCCTTTTTGGGCCGCCGCCGCAGCATCACCCAGACGCGTGAGCACGCTTGCGATCATATCGATCTTGTTGGCATTCGATTCGAATACAATCGCCTGCAAGAAGGTCGAAACTGCATTCGAAACCGTTGCGACTGTGTTCGTGCGAACTTCGGCAGCCTGTTCGATCGACTGCCTGATGTTTTCATCGAGTACTTCAATTGAAGTTATTCCGGTTCTAACATCTGTTGTTGTCTTGGTAAGGTTACGCTCGAGACTGCCAAGCCCCGCCAAATAGCGTCTCTTTTTGCTATTTGCCAGAGAGACCTCGGCCCTCTCAGCTACCGAAGCCTCCGGTACAGCATCCGGCCCAACTTTGTTACGGAGTGTTGCTTGAAGCACGGCCTCATGAAGGACTTGTACCTTTGAATCGATATCGTTGGCGTATCCATAAAGCTCGGCCACCCTATCTTGAACCTCAAGTAGACCTGTAATGGCTTCATCGAGGTGTTCTTGCGATGAGTTGATGATGTTAATCGTAGTATCCGCCGCCGTGTGCGCTTGCCGCTGGAATTCCGGCCCGCTGACGTCAAGAATTTTGAGAAGATTAGGATCATAATCCTTATCATCTTCGGCAACCAATGGCTTGCAGCGCAATTCGGCAGCTTCGGCTCTCTTTGTCGTGATGGTTGTTTTAATATTTTCGACCTTAAGTGCGGCCCGTTCAATGGTCGAACTTCTTACAAACGTTCTCCCGGCAAAATCTGTATGTTCGGTCTCAGCGTCGACAAGGTCTTTCCTTTCGAGCTCACTCGCTTGTGAGTCGAGAGTTTCCGCCTGACTTTCTCTGTCTGCCTGAAGAGTTTTCATCTCCTCATTCTTTGTCATGGCTTTAGAAATTCGGATTGCCAATGGCTCAGCTTCACCCGTTTGTTCTTCTTTATTGTACCTCTGGATGAGATCAAAAGCTTCGCTAAGCGGGGCAACTGTGGTCTCAAAATCACCTAAATCTTTGTACAGGCCGTCCATCGTTTGCTGATAGCTGGAATGAATTTTATCGGAGGTAGCCTTGATCTGATCGACCGCTAAGGTGCGGCGAACCATTTGAACAAAATCGAGATATTCCCGCGCAGCTTCCAGTACGGCATCTCCCTGAGCATCATTGTCAAAGAACGGCGCAAGACGTGCATCTACCTGTTCCTTGGTGAGAGACGGATCATGCAAGATTAAGAAAACGGGATTGCTCTTGATCTTTTCTCTAAGCTTTGCGTCACGCTCGGCAATCGTCGTGGTTTCATCCGCAGGAACCGGCGCAGTGGAAGGAGCCGCATGCGGCACAACAGCAGGCGCAGTTCTTTTTGTTTTCGCGAGTATCGCTTCGAGCCTAGCTCTGGTACTGGAGGCATCAGACATTTTCAATCTCCCTTATTATGATTTTTGCGACGGCGGCGGTGTAAAAATTAACCATGCCGGAAGTCGTTCTATATTTTTCAATTACTGCTGCGCGCGAGTGAAGTCAACGAATATCGGGAGTCAAGGGGGTGCTGAGAAAAAATTTTTTAGAACTGCTACCGCTTTATGGCAGCGGAGCTCCCGACACAGAATACGTGTGCGCGGGAATTTTTTGAGATTAGGAATCGCGAACATATTAACCAATTCGACCGTTGCCAATTTACTTAATCGCCGCTCCTGCTATAATCGAATGAGAGTCACAATTCATTTTTGGCCTCCGCAGACAGCGTTATCCTTATCTCGGCTTGGTCATCGGCAACCGGATTGACCGGAACAATTGTTGGCTCTCTCCCACAGCCCAGCGTACCGACAGAAAATACCATCGGAGTCACGGCCTTAAAACATAAGTGCCCATAATAATCCAACAGAGGAGGATCAGATGTCAGACGCAACAGCCGCAGTAAAAAAAATCACCGCAGACGATCTCGATTTTTCTCAATCGCCTTTTTTCCGAAATCTGAGAACCATTGCCATGGGCAATGTGAAGCCCTGCCCAAGAACAGGAACACAGAAGGTTAATGGACAAAGCATATCCGTTAACCGTGGCGACGCAATTGAAACCATTTCTAAAGACCGTTCGCGCTATTACACCCGTGAAAAATTCGATGCACTCTGGGAAGTTAATCGCGAAGACGAAGCTTTTTATCGCTCGAAGGACACCGGCAGAATTGCGTGGATACGCGAGCCAGTAATCTTCGTTGGCGCTGATGGAACAGAAACGCCCATCGATGCCGGCGGCGGCGTTTTTAAATCGACCCTTGATGGTATGGCAACGGGCTACAGCAAAAGCTCAATCGAAAAAAATATCGCCCGACAATTGGGCGATGGAAGCCTCTGCCGGTTATCCGAGCCGGTCTTAGCTCAGTATATGGCGATAATGAACGTTCCCATGGGCGACAAGAGCGTACCGGATGGGCATTGGAAAGATATAAACACCCAACACGGAAAAGACCTACTGGATGTAGGCATTAAGGTTGGTGACACTTTGACTGAAGTAACGACTCAGACCGTTTCCATATTACACGATATTGGCACGGGGATGAGGGACGAACTCCATGACGCTGGTAAACAGCTGGTAAAAACCGCCGAAACGGTTGCCCCTGAATTAATAGATCATGCGCGAAAGGCCCGGGCGAGGGTTACCGGATTCGTGACGAAGTGGTTGGGCGGCGGTGGCGATCCGCCAAAGCCGGGGAAATAAACAGTTTTTCACTGCCAAATACCCATTAAGTAAATAGCTGATACCGCCTGCTTTTTTCACGAAACTATTAATCCGCCGGAATTCTTCCCGGCGGGCATGGGAAATGCTATTCTTCTGGGCATATTTAAGCGCTTATTTGGATAAAATATAAAAAGAGCCTTGCCATGTATTTAGATCGGCGACTGCCGAATGATCTCCTGAATAACCCGCCTTGGCCGGAAACGATTGCCACGATGCCGATCCATGGCGCGTTGATCGAGGCGCTTGATGAGATCAACCATGAATTGCGGGCTTTTGGTTATTCCCTTGTTTATGGGATCGAAGCCAACCTCCAAACGCTGACGGGAAAAGAAGCTGTACAATGGGACGATAGCGCCCTTGGATGGCGCCGCGCCGCACGTGAACAATTTTTGCGCGATCGCGACCGTATAGGCAGGCTTCAACCAACCACCGCGCCTTTCACGGAAATTTATCAACGCCTGCAATCGCTAGCTGCTACCCGCAGCGATCAACATCACCGTAACCCTCATCCGGATACGGCACAATGGCTCAAAAACTGGGAGCTTGCGCAAAGCTATTATCAAAAGGCGCACTCTTCCTTCGAGACGTCAGATGTTATTATGGCCCGCAAAAATCTTATGCTCGCCGCGGTGCATTTGTTACCGCAAACCTTAGGTGGTCTGGATGGCATCATCGAGCAAAAATATTTTAGCGGCGAGAAATTCGGCGGCTGGTGGGATGAAGGTATCATCGAAGTCCGCACGATGCCTGTGCGCGGGCATGAAGATGCCATTTCAAATTTTCACGAAGTTTTGTGGAAACTCAAAAACGCGATTGAGTTTGTTCAACAGATACCGATCGCGCATATCGGTTTTGCACAAGTGCATTTCAGCCTGTGGCGCAACAAGGATAACGTCAATCTTTTCACACTGCAGGATCCGGAATCCCTGAACATGCAAGTACGGCTCGCCGAACATTTGCGCGAACGCCTGTTGACGAACGCCGTGCAGTATCCATCCCTTATGCGCAATCCGAGACTTTTTGACGCCGGTGAGCCTGGAGTAAGTACATCGCGCACCAGCGCCATTCGCATTTGCGAGAACAGTTGGGAATTGCGCATCGATCACGAATCCGGCGTCACGCATGTGCCGCGCGATATTTATATTATTGCTTCGTCAATCCGGGATTTTTTTCGCCTTCACACGCCTGGATATAAACCGGCAATTCCACGAACCACCAACATAGAGCCAGGCATTCGAGAACTAGTAAATCCGGCGAAGTTTGGCGGAAACCCGGTGAGACTCGTGAAGAAACTGGTGATTGAATCGGCCGTACCACGCGTTAATTGCCCCTTCAAATCATGTCTGGAAAATGGATTTGTAAATGATAAAGGCGGAATTGAAGTTCCCTTTTCCACGCTTGCTTGGAACGAGGAAGTATTGGCAGACGTGACACTCCACATCGCGAGATCGCGTGAGTTGGCTGTCGATACAGGTTTGCTTGACCTTGAAGATACTATGTTGTGGCGAGAGCTTTTCAGGTCGCTCAAAGTCTCAGACAATGGTGAAATCGACACCAGCAACGTTATACATCCCGCTTTGGCACAACCCTTTATCGGTTTGCGCGTTGCAGAAATAAAACTGGGCCCTCATGGCGGCGAGATAGGAGCCTATACCACAAAGGACGCGGCATTATACAATCGCGTTACCAATCATTGGATGGCCGAAGGGAAAATGGACGCCGCCGGTCAACCTTTGTCGCCAGCCGAACGAACCGTTTATACCTTCTTGCGGGATCGCGCTGGCGTTTTCGACCCTGAAAACGCGGTCAAATATCTCAAGCAACTCTACTACAAAAATTCGGTTGAAGTATGCACCGACGAGGAACAAATACGTGATGAAGCGGGCGTCGCTGTTCGCCATCTACTAAACGATACGATGGGCGCCTGGATAGAACAGAAGCTGGCTTATCCGGATAAATTCGCCACGCAAGAGGATGTCTTTCCGGAACATGCCGCTCTTGCGCATATTCAGTCGCTGCGCACCGCGCTGGTTTATGCCATGCCGGAAATAGAAGATGGGGTGGGATCTGGAAATTTTTCCTTATTTTACCGCACTATGGTCGAACTCGTGGCGGATCCAAAAAACTTGTATACGCCATTTAATATGTCATTCCTGCTCAGACGCAGTTTATTTGATTTCGAAGAGGAGCATGATGCCCTAATCGACACGACAAAGGAACTAGACACTGCCACGGCTCGCAAATACTGTTTTGACAATCCCCGAGAGGTTGGCGCGATGGTTGTACGCCTGGCCGCAGCCGATCAATACGACGATGCGCAGACGACAAAAATTCTGAATTCATTTATCGCTTCAGCCGAGATGATATCCAGACCCAGTCAAACCCGGGTCCTCAAAGCCGTAGGTGAAACGACCATTTTCGAAAAAAATAGAGAAGGACTGGCCAGTGGAATCGTCGAAGAATCCACCAGCCTGCTCGCCGACCGTTCGCCCCTTCTTCGGTTGCGGGCGCAGGCCAAGGAACGGCTGGAAAGTTAAGAGCTCTCGAGCACTAGCCAATAATCTGCGCAATCGGCTTGAGAGAAGCCCTGAATTCCCCATGCATACTAGAGGGCAGGCCGCCAGCGGATATTTTAACGCGACGTGGTTGCGAGATGGGCCTTCTCTTTTTTCTTCGGATGGCAACGCGCAAATCCATTTTTGTTTGTTGAGAAAAAACATTGCCGCTCACACCGATAAACAAACGCTGATCGCGTGCATGCGCCACTATAAGTATGCCCTTCGCTTCCCGGAATTGCTCGGGCAAGGCGGCTTCTTCTTTGCTCGCCCTGGCCCGGCTGACGGCCTTGCCTCCTTCATCAACGAAGGCCACCTTCATCTCGCCTCGCGAATGAATAAATTTACCGCTGGATAATTTGCCGGGATCTACATCGCATTCCAGAACTTTGGAAATAACCGCTGCCGCAAAAAATTTAATATCTGCATTTCTGCCGGTAACGTGAACTTCCATTGGCCTGGGCCGGTTTCGTCGTTCGCCAAACGGACCGGCGATTTCCGCAATAACGGTGGCCAGATCATCTAGTTTTACCAGGCGAAGTTTCATTCTTGTGACTCCCTATTTGTTACGTGGCTTGTCGAAACAGGAATTGCTGCGAATGTAAACATTCCGCTTTCATCCATTATTTTTTTGAAGAGTGGGGGAATTTCGAAAACCGCCTGGTTTCGTACCCGTCGCGTGTTTCGCTGCAATTGTTTCAGGGTATTGTCGTTAAGCAGTTTTCCGAGCGCCTTCTTTGTGTGCTTTCCAAAACTTTTAATGACAAGACCGACCTTGTGCTGTTCCACAAATTCAGCATTGGGCGCTTCTTGCGGCATCGTGAATTTATTTAACTCGATAATAACCGGAACGCCGCAATGCACGGATTCCGTGATAAAGGCAGGGCCGGGCTTGCCGAAGGCGACATCCGCCAGCCCCATAAAATCAGGAACATTCTCGACGAACCCCACAGGGTGACATGATTTTCGCCCTTCTGGTTTTTTTTGTAATTTTTCGTTTCGCTTTTCTAGTTTTCGCTGCAGCTTTTTGTTGTTGCCGCACATGACGATGCTTTGCATGCCGAACCGGGATTGTTCTATGCGTTTAACGATTTTGAATGATTTTTTGCAGCCGTTCCCGCCAAACATGATGAGCGCCGTCGGCAGATCCGGATCAAGACCAAGCCTTTCGCGTTCGGCACGTCGATCAATTTCGGTAGGTCGGTAAAAACCTGGCTTTAAAATCATTCCCGACACCTGAAAAATCTGATCCGGACGAAAACCGATCGCCTGGGCCTGATGAACGGCCGTCTTGCTGCCACAGATGACATACTGCTCCTGCTTTTCCAGCCAGAAGCGCGGCGGGCAATCCGCCATATCCGTCATGACGGTGACGTAAGGCACATCCTGGTGCACGCGCCGTAAGGCACGAAACATAACGCCGTTAAAATTAGGAATGAGAGAAACAACAAGATCGGGCCGCTTATTTTGCCAATGCCGTTCCAGCACATCTTCCATTTTTGGCGCGTACATCTTAATGCCCTTTTGCAGCCCCCGCAAAAAACTTTCCGATTTATAAGTCAGGCCGTGCTTGACGAGCCCGTTATAAATATTTTCCGATTTTATATTCGTGAAACGAAAAACGGGATCAATCGAGCGAAGCAAATCCTGCAGATTGACCATTTCAACCCGCCAGTTCGGGTAATGTTCGGCGATAATCTGTTTGAGGGCTGTGGCCGCACTGCGGTGGCCGCCACCCGCATCAAAGTAGAAAAATTCGAGAATGCGGGAAGATATCATTTTTGCCTCAGCTTAATGTCAGAAAACGATGCCCTTGCGGCGCATGCCGCGTGCGGCTAAGGACGACTGTTCTTTCGCTTTGTGTTGAGCGGCGGCTGGGGCAAGCACCAGAGGTATCGGGCCACCGAGCTCGGTGTTGTATTTACTGCGCGGCCGAAAAGGGACAACGCCCCTTCCCGGTTGCCATTGCACATGACCCAAAGTGCCATCCTCATATTCGACGACGGCGGTGCAGGTTGGCTTATCCGGATTTTCTCTCCATTCCCCAGCGGCATCGGTGATGAGATCCGAACCAGGAGGCCCGGTCCAATGCCCATCGTTAAGATATTTGACCGAGAGTGGACCAATAGGTTCTCCCGTTTTTTCGTCGATTGGTGATCGAAAATCGATCTCATCGGCCCTATGCGTATGGCCACCAATAATACCATTCAGATATTTTTCCTGAGCATGAACAGGCTGGTGCTTTCGCCGGGAAAATATTTCGGCATTTTTGTGAAACAAATGGTCCATCATGGTCCGCACATACAACTCGCTATAGGTGCTGTCTTCAGTCCGGGTTGCGATGGTGTGGGCGAGCGACCAATGTGAGGAGAGATTTAAAGTTTCCAAAATATGATTGACGCGCAGATTTTTGCGCCACTTATCGATCTGAATGCTGAGTTTTCCGGCCAGGCTATAGGCATGCGTTCCAAAGATGGATAATTGGCGGTAGTTGCGGATCACTCCGTCGAAACTATCTCCATGCATAACCAGAAAAAGCCGGCCGTCCTTCGTTTCATGTATGGCGTCGAAGAAAATGGCGACGTTGCCATAGCCGTTGCCGACAAAATCGCGCAACACTTCGTCGTGATTTCCGGGAATGAGAATAACTTTGGTGCCCTGGCGGCTTTTGCGCGTGATCTTTTGCAGCACAGTCATTTGCGCCTGGCTGTAATGATCTCCTTTAAAAAGTTTGCCGAATTTGCGGATGCGATGAACGCCGATATTCCAGCAATCGATAATATCGCCGTTGAGATAGAGATATTCGGATTCCGTATGGTTCAGAAATTGTACGAGATCGCGGGCGAGGCAAACGGGCGTGCCGAGATGAAAATCCGAGATGAAAATGCTTCGGTATTTTTTTGGTTTATGAATTAAATCGTCAGATACGTCGTCGTAGAGCCCACCCAGGTTTTTGAAATAGTCCTGTACAGTTTCCATGGAGCCTTCCGGCAGGAGGGAGGGGCACGAAAAAAGGCACTGCTATTTTTGTGCAATGCAACATAGATTAAAGTTATACACAAGCTAATTATTTGTTTTTTATAGCAATTTATCAATTGAACCAAATCAGATTTTCTGGCCTATTGGGGGTTTGCTACCCATGGAAATGTCGCGTTTTTGTTGGCCGGATTTTTCTGGGCAAAGGGCTTTTCTGTTTTCCCTCGGCCCGCCTTTGATGTTATTCGTGTCGCCACGTGATCATCACCGCCAAGATTTTTTAGCGCTACATATTTCGGAACCATGCCCGCACACTCTTCACGAAAACCATACCGCGTTGGACGTTCCCGAACGGGGCTAGGCCTTTTTGCAACCAAGCCGATCAAAAAAGGCGCCGTTATCATTCGTTACCTGGGCCCCTTGCTGGATGCCCGCAACAAGAAGCATGACGCCGTGAATAATAAATACCTGTTCGAACTGGATGGCCGCTGGACCATCGATGGCTCCGTTCGCAAAAACATCGCCCGCTATATCAATCACGCCTGCAAACCCAATGCTGAGCCCGAGGCCAAACCCCGCAAACGCAAGGTCTATATCCACGCCATCAAAAACATCAAGGCCGGTGAAGAGATCAACTACAATTACGGCAGAGAATATTTTAAAGAATATTTGAAGCCGAAGGGGTGCAAGTGCCAAGCTTGCGCGGTGAAGAATAAGAAATGAGCTATTTGAAACTGGCTTGCCGAGCCGTAGCTCGCGCAGCGAGCAAAGGCTGGTTGGCGCGACAGGGATTGAACCTGTGATTTCTACAATGTCAAAACATAGAGAAGAACTGCCCCTTTTTACTGAGATCAGTAAAAGTTCTACCTATGAAAACTCAGGGATTTGACGACAAAATACTGACAAGATTTAGACCGTTATCATTCAAGGTTTTTTTGATGTCCTCTACAGTGAGGATTTGACCAGCTTTAGTCTTAACTGTCACCACCATTCCCTTAATATCTACACTAACTTTATCGACGGCTTTCAATTCACTAAACGATTTTTCGAGATTCTGGTCGCACGAAGGACAAATCGTGCCACTCATCCTAATTTTGTCGGTTTCAGCATGAGCTGCGAATGCTATAAGATTGATCGCTAGAATAATGGCTAGTAGCTTTTTCAATTGATTGCTCCAATCAAAAGTGCGGCTTGCCGAGCCGTAGCTCGCGCAGCGAGCGAAGGATGGTGGGTGCGACAGGGATTGAACCTGTGACCCCTACCATGTCAAGGTAGTGCTCTACCGCTGAGCTACGCACCCGAACCGTCCTATATGGCGGCTGGAACAGGCGATTTAGCATTAGTTGGCGGGGGAGTCTATTTGTTCGCTGAAATACCCATTTAATGGAGCCGATCCGATCACGCTTTCGGTGAATTTGGGTTTGGATTCAAGGATGGTGGCACCAATCCGTCTACGCCTTCTTTAACTATAGTTCGGGTTTTGCCACCGTGCGGGGCTACGGCGGATGCCCGCTACCTATTTATTAAGGGCTGTTGAAGCGGTCAAAAAAAGACCGCGGTTTTGCCGCGGTCTTGGAAGTTCAGGGAGGAACGCCCTAGATCATAGTGCGTTACGGGATATATCGGGGATGATATCATCCCGCGCCGCCAACTTAGGCCCATCATATCGGCCTCACAATAAAAATATTCTTTTTTGGGATCAGTCGGATATAAAATCATCTTCAGCAAGATTCTTAGAATCGCAACCGGATCGTTCGCTTATGCAACAAGCTTTCAAATTCAAATCCGATGCGGCGGCAGATACAACGCCGGCGAAATTGCCGAAAGTCGAATATGATTTTCCCGTCGCAGGCCAAAAACCGAATGGCATGGTTTTGGTTGGCGAGGCACCGGGCGCGGAAGAAGCGCGGCTTGGCCATCCCTTCATTGGGCGCAGCGGGCAATTGCTCGATAAAATTCTGGCGCAAGCGGAGATCGAGCGCAAACGTTGCCTGATTGCAAACTCTTTTCGCTTTCAGCCCCCCGGCAACAAGATCGATCATTTTTTTATCTCGCGCCGCGCGGCGAAAGAGCAAGGTATCGGCATCGCCGAAGAATTGGGCCAGTTCGGCAGCGCCTGGTGCCGCGCCGATTATGCTAGTGAGCTCAAGCATCTCGGTACCACACTCGCCGCTTACAAAAAAACCTGCGGCGGAAAAATTATTCTGGTCGCACTCGGCCGCACGGCCTTGTGGGCCCTCACGGGTGAGAACGGCTTGATGGAAAAAATCGGTAAGCCCCTGCCCTGCCATTTGCTGCCGGATGTCACCGTGATCCCAACCTTTCATCCCAGCTTTATTCTGCGTGGCAATTGGGCGCGGCAGGATGAATGGCTCGCGCATTTCGCGACGGCGAAGCAGGCTTTATAGTTATTTACGTTTTATCGCCCGCAATCTTTATAGCGCGCTTAGGCAGACTCCTGATCAGCTTACCTCCTACGAAGCAATTCTGCTTTGTACCGAGCGATGGAGGCCATCATGGCAAACGACACTGGAGTTCAAAGCGACTATCAAGGCGGCATTTCACCCGATGCTGCCGCCAATGCCGGCAGGCAAGCCGCGCAAAATGGCCAAGGCTGCGCCCCGCAGCAGTCGAACGAATCCGCTGAGGCCTATCAGCAGCGCTTGAGCGCCTATAATCAGGAAAAGAACAAGACCGCGCACTAATCAGCGATTTACGCAAAACTTTCAAAAGCTGGGCGTAAAGCCCGGCTTTTTTATTGATGGACTTTCTCTATTGCGGCTGAGAAACGCCTGAATGATCTTTACACCATTGTCTTAGTTGCTTGGCAACAACAGCATAGGACCGTACTGGAAAAGGTACGTTCAGATCAGGATCCTGGTCCACAAATCTTATTTCGCTGCCATTCCCATCGAAGAAATCCGTTGGAAGATTGGAAGGAGTGAAAACTATGTCATCTCCATTGGGAAATATCACAGTGGCGGGCCCGGAGCCGCGGTGGTCTATGGGAAATTTTACGGAGGCGGGATCAGCCCCGAGAGGAGACATGGGCGTCATAACCAGGTTCGTGCGTATCTCCACTTCTGGCCGTCCTAATGTGCTTTTTTTTGTGATTGCCGTAAACGTGCAGTTTTTTGCCGGATCTAAAGAAGATAAGTTATACGGGTTACCCGCTACAATGGCGACTTTGCCGGATACATCTTTCAGCGCCTGTTCGTAAAGTGACGGCGGCTGGGACAAGGCTGGGACCCCTGCTGTCAGCGTCAAACCGATTCCGGTTTTCAGCAAACCACGGGCTGCATTTTTTAAAGTCTCTAACATTTCCAATATCTCCGTAAAAATTTTCGTTCCAACCCCTACCAGATGACTTGCCTTCAGCACCAGAGCGAATCCCGACGAGAATTGGCGTTATTGGCCAGTAAACCGCGATTTTTCCGGTTTAGGGCGCAACTTCCAACTTAATGTGCAGCATAGCGTGATGCCGTAATGGGGTATGCCGTTGCTGATCTTGCTGTGCTTTTTCTTTCCAGAAAGCCAGGAAGCCATCTTCATCAGCAACTTCCGGCTGGGTACGGATTGGTATGAATTCAACAGTGATCATCGTCTCTCTGGCCATACGCTTGTTCATTATTAAGTCATACTGAATTTTCATCGAAGAATTCGAAAAATCCTCCGGGGAAAGCGCTACTTCTTTTCCCACCGGCTCAAACAATATTGGCCCCCGAGCAATCGGTTCGACATATGAATCTTTAGGCGCCTTAAAAAAAGGATGAATAAATACAGCAGCCGCTTTTCCATATTGAGGTAATTCGTGAAACGAAGCCATTACGCCCCTCAAATCAACGGGCTGTCCACCATCTTGCTTTCTCGATTTTATCAGGCGAAGACCAAATTGAAAATTAAATGGTATTCCATCCTGCACGCGATAAACCTTAACAGGCTTTCTCGTGCCATCTGCTTCGACATACGATCCATCATAAGATGAGATTTTGAAATATTCTCTTTTTTCCTTACGGTTCATAACAACGAACCGTACTTTTTCGAAGGGAGTAGAAAAATCGAGATGTCGCTGCGTGCAGGGGATAATCTTTGCATAAGGAACAACCATGTAATTTTTCAACGCACTCATGATTTCGTCCTGTTAAACGGCCTGTGGCAAAATGGATAATTAAATTACTTTACGGTCGGCCTCGGCCGTCATCCAATAAAAACAATATATATCAATATATTAGACTATTTTTCAACTGTAAACTCTGTGGCGTGAAAGTAACGTTCGTCTTGCAATTAACCCCTTAAAAAAGCTAATCATTCGGACTCACGGCCACCAAAGTGTTATGGAGATAGGCCGGGTCCGGACCGTATCGAGTCCGGGACAATCCAGTCAGGGAGAGGCGTTTGACCACATCACCAAAAGCCGCCGAGCATGGCCATGTGCGTGGCGCAGCTCCCATTCAGGAATGCGAAATGCGCGCCGATGAAGTGAAGAGTGCCGGCAAGCAGCCGACCCCTCTGCTCGACCAAATTAAAATTCCTGCCGATGTCCGCAAGCTGGATGCCAAACAGCTTCCTCAACTGGCGAGCGAATTACGCAACGAGACGATCGATGCCGTATCTGTAACCGGCGGTCATCTCGGCGCCGGCCTTGGTGTGGTCGAACTTACCACCGCTCTGCATTATGTATTCGACACGCCGGACGACATTATTATTTGGGATGTCGGCCATCAGGCTTATCCGCATAAAATTCTCACCGGCCGCCGTGATCGTATCCGCACGTTGCGCCAGGGTGGTGGGCTTTCCGGTTTCACCAAACGCAGCGAGAGCGAATATGATCCGTTCGGCGCCGCACACAGCTCCACTTCTATCTCGGCAGCGTTCGGCTATGCCATCGGCCGCGATTTCAAGGGCAAAAAGAATAATGTCGTCGCCGTCATCGGCGATGGTGCGATTTCGGCCGGTATGGCCTATGAAGCGTTGAATAATGCGGGTGCCAGCAATTCCCGTTTTGTTGTGATCCTCAACGACAATGATATGTCGATTGCGCCGCCGACGGGTGCCATGAGCGCCTATCTCTCGCGCATTGCGTCATCCAAAGAATATCGCAGCATCCGCCATATCGCGAAAAACTTCGCCAACCTGTTCCCGCGCCGCCTGAAAGAAGCCGCGCGCAAGGCTGAACATTATGGCCGCGGCATGTTGACCGGCGGTACGTTGTTCGAAGAACTTGGCTTCTATTATGTCGGGCCCATCGATGGTCATAATCTCGATCATCTGGTACCGGTGCTGGAAAATGTACGCGACGATCCGCAAGGCGGACCGGTTCTCGTGCATGTCGTCACGCAAAAGGGCCATGGCTATGCCCCGGCGGAACAATCCGCCGACAAGCTGCATGCCGTTGCGCCGAAATTCAACGTGGTGAAAACCGAAGCCGAAAAAGCTGCCGAAAAAGAAAAGGCGCAAGCGAAGCCCGCCATCCCGACCTACACCAAAGTGTTTGCGGAAGCGCTGATGGCCGAAGCCGAGCATGATGATCGCATCATTGCCATTAATGCCGCGATGCCATCCGGCACCGGGCTTGATATTTTCGGCAAAAAATTCCCCGAGCGCACTTTTGATGTCGGCATCGCTGAACAGCATGCCGTGACATTCGCCGCCGGCCTTGCTTGCGAAGGCTACAAGCCTTTCTGCACGATCTATTCCACCTTCCTGCAGCGCGCCTACGATCAGGTCGTGCATGATGTGGCCATTCAGAAATTGCCGGTGCGCTTCATGATGGATCGCGCTGGTTTGGTCGGCGCTGATGGCTGCACCCATGCCGGTGCTTTCGATCTCGCCTATCTCGGCTGCCTGCCCGGTTTCGTGATCATGGCGGCGGCGGATGAAGTCGAGCTCATGAACATGGTAGCGACAGCTGCCGCGATCGATGATGCGCCTTCGGCCGTACGTTATCCACGCGGTGAAGGTCTTGGCCTGCAGCGTCCGGCACGCGGTCAAGTATTGAAGATCGGCAAGGGCCGTATCATGCGCGAAGGCACCAAGGTTGCCCTGCTCAATCTCGGCACGCGCCTAGTCGAATGCCAGAAGGCAGCGGATGAGCTCGATGCGCGCGGTCTGAGCACGACGATTGCCGATATGCGTTTCGCCAAACCGCTCGATCTCGACATGATCAAGCAGCTGGCTGAAGAGCATGAAGTGCTGATCACCATCGAAGAAGGTTCGATTGGCGGCTTTGGCAGCCATGTGCTGCATCACTTGGCAACGCTCGGCTTGCTCGATAAGGGCCTCAAAATCCGCCCGATGGTTTTGCCGGATATTTTCCAGGATCACGATTCACCGGCGAAACAATATGATCAGGCTGGCCTGAATGCGCGACATATCGTGGCACATGTTCTGGAGGCCTTTGGCCGTGAGCAGGACGCCGCCGACACCATTGTCGCGCGGGCTTAAAACGGCATAATTTCGCCCCAAACAATCGGCAAAAACGGACTTATGATGAAACGACTGAAATATCTCGCTGCTATCTTGCTCGTCGCCAGTTTTGCGGCTGCGCCCGCTTTTGCGAAATCGAATACGGCGCCGGCTGGCGATGCCGCGCCGACTGCCATCATCAAAAATTTTTACGCAACGCTGGCCGATACCATGAAACAGGGTAACGATCTCGGCTTTGGTGGCCGCTACAAGAAGCTGGAACCCGCGATCAAAACCTCCTTCAATCTACCGTTGATGACACGCTTTGCCGTCGGCCCCGTTTGGATGAAGGCAAGCGCCGATGAACAAAAACAACTGGTCTCGGCCTTTTCCGATTTCAGCGTCGCTACTTATGCCAGCCGCTTCGCCAAATTTGGTGGCGAGAAATTCGAGGTTATCGACCAGAAACCCGCCACCGGCGGCGGCGTAATTGTTGAAACGAAACTCACACCTGGCGACAGCACCGATCCCGTAGCGCTCAACTATCTCATGCGGCAGGACGACAAGGGCACATGGCGCATCGTGGATGTGTTTCTCGATGGCTCGATCAGCGAACTCGCCACGCGACGCTCAGAATTCACCTCGATCGTCAATCGCGACGGCATCGGGGCGCTGGTCAATCAACTCGGCGAAAAATCGCGCGAATTGGGCCCTTCCTGAACGAACGCATACAATCGTAGCCCACCGCTCAGCATTTCCTTAATCATAAAAAGCTAAATTCCCTCCTTGGAGGGAGAGCATTTTATGGTCAAGGAAATGCGCAAAATTATTTTCTCGCGCGATGAGCTTGTTTCCGCGCTCGACACCTACAAGCGCAGCGATTTCGATTTTTTGCCGGCGGGAAAAATCGTGAAATGCGAATTAAAAGCGGGTGCGCCGGTTATTGTCGGCATTGAAACCGCTTTCGCCGACACCATCAAAGCCACCGAATTTTCTCTCGAAGCCCCGCGCCTGCTCGAGCCGATGATCCGTTTTTGCATCGAGAACAACATCGTGCTACCGCGCAACAGCCGTAAAAGCTCGCTGGTCGGCGACGGTCAGGCCGCACTTTTCATCCAGATAGGCACCAATGAGAACATGTGATTGGGCGACGTAGCAGCCTTTATTCACTGCATTTGTGAAGTCCGATGGACCAAGAAGAGTAATAAGGGCCTTTTATAAGGCTCAACTCTTTGGGGAGTAGGATGTTAATAATTACTCCATCGTGCCTTTACAGACTTGGATTCGTTCGCCATCAGAAGCCGTGGCGTCTCTTACCAATACTACTTTTCCCTTGCACTTGCTGCAATTGGCAAAGCCTCGATCAGGGTTGGCCCCAGGAATAGGGCCGCCCGACATTTCTTCGCATACCGGATAACAAGTCATTAAGCAGTTGTCACGGCTTTTGCCTTGGGTGCAGGAGTCGGCGCAGCTCTGCCATTTCGCATGATCAGCCAGTAAGGAAACGCAAGGCTGGAAACATGCGTCTAAACTCTGTTCCGCGTCGCATTTTTCGCAGTCGTATTTTGCGCTGTCCGCGCCGATGGCCAACTTTGGAAGCAATGATACACAAAGAAAAGCGAAGAAGAAAAAGGAGTAGAGCAGGCGCATGTAATCCTCTTATTATAAAAAGGCCGTGTGAGAATTCCGGCCAACGGTCTTTGGCAAGCTTACGATGTTTGTAGGCGTCGAAAAGAAAGTTGGTGGACCTGATCAGGATCGAACTGACGACCTCCTCATTGCGAACGAGGCGCTCTCCCAGCTGAGCTACAGGCCCTTCCGACCCTGTTATGGGATTAGCCGCAGGCTTATGTCAATATTGATGACGGCTACTTCTGAATAAAACAACTATCCCGGCGTCCGAACCACTTGTAGCGGTTTCTGGCGACCCAACCGTAAACCGCATCGGCGAATGATGCCGGTAATATCTTCAATAACCATGCTGCAATCTTCCAGCCGCCGCCAACCATTTCAAGCAAACTGATTACCGCGCGACTGCGCATCAGATACTTTCCATTATCAATGACAAGAAAAGTTTGTGGATCGAGTGCATTTATGCCTGCTGACGCGAGTAATTTCGCCCCCTCCTCCGACTGCACAGTCACATAGCGGATCTGCCCCGGCGTTGCCCGACGCGCAATCCACTCCACCGAGCCGCTGCAGAGATGGCACATGCCGTCATAGACGAGGGTGAGCATCCCTATCCCCTCCCACGCTTTTTCTCGGGCGCAGGTCTGCCTCCTGCGCGCACGGGGCGCTCGGCAAAATTACCTAAGCTGATCATGCGGTCGTAGATTGTAAGAGCGCCGGCGATGCCGACATTCACGCAGAATTTGGCTGGAATTTTCACGATAAAATCGCAGCGCTTCACCAGTGCGGGCGACAGGTTACCCTTCTCCGGCCCCAACACATAAGCGGCGCGCATCGGATGGCGGAAGCTTGGCAGATCGATGGCTTCATCAAGCAGTTCGATACCAACTAACGCGCATTCTTTCGGCAAAGTGAATTCAGCCAGATTTTTGTAAGCGTAAAAGGGCAGATGAATATCCGCATGTGATGTGTCGGAGGATTTCACTTCTGCATAATTTACCGAGGCCTCGATGGTAAAAAACGAACTCGCACCAAACGCATGCGCCGTGCGCACAAGATTGCCGAGATTAAAACCCTTGCTGATGCCTTCGGCGCCGATACTGAAATAGCCACGCATGATTGCTTTCCTGTCGCATTGCTTCGTTAAGTCAATTCCTATACTAAGGAATCATGGATATCGCAAAACCCGACTCTATCACCGATGAGCGCCGGTTTGATACCAGGCGCTACAAGCATTGGGCAAAGGATTATGTGCGCTTTAGCGATCTGGATGCATTGGGCCACGTTAATAACAACGCTATTGGCGAATATTTCGAAAACGCGCGCGCCGTTTTGTTTACCGAAGTGACGCCGGATTGGCCCCATCGCGAGCATATTTTCGTGCTGGCTCGCATCGCCATAGATTACCGGCATGAATTACACATGCCAGCTGATTTGCGCGTCGGCGCGAGCGTCACGGGCTTCGGTCGCACCTCCATGCGCATGGCGAGCGCCCTGTTTCACGGCGATATCGGCATCGCCTATGCCGAGACGGTTTCCGTGCTGATCGAGGAAAAATCGCGCAAGCCGGTGGAAATTCCGGCGGATTTACGCACAACACTTTTGAAATATGGCGAAGGATAATTGACATGCAGAAAATTACCACCTTTCTCTGGTTTGAAAATAAGGCTGAAGAAGCTGCCAATTTCTATGTTTCGGT
>Ga0206886_1007_pt1 | contig 50550 bp, 55 predicted proteins | sample Alteio_BWOrgHeat_92_FD_152952 | JGI IMG/M metagenome (GOLD analysis project Ga0206886, IMG submission 152952) | Enriched cells from forest soil in Barre Woods Harvard Forest LTER site, Petersham, Massachusetts, United States - Alteio_BWOrgHeat_Nextera2 ... | reverse complement strand
ATAATATCAAATTTTTTATCAAAATTTAGTGTCGTATCCATTATAACAGTAGTATCTCCTTTAATAATTACCCTATGGGGAGACAATGAATTTGCGGTATCTAATTGAATGGTAATAGCTGCCCAATCACTAATATTTAATTGGTGATGATTCTCTTCAACTATAGCAATTTGGCCTATTTCCCGATCAAACCAAAAAGTTTTCTTCTCATAAATCCTTAATTTCAGAAAAGTAGAAGTGAAAGCAAATCCTGTTTCCTGTTTAATGTAATAGTATTTTTTGTCAATATCGGTTCTGATTCTCGGAAAATTATAATCTGAAAAAATAAAGGAAAAGAATATACAGAAACAGGCAAACATTAATATAGCACTTGATACCAAAGCGAGGCATAAATCCAATATTAATCTTGTTAAAAGATTCTTTATTTTTCTACCAAATATTCTATCAAATAATAAAGAGAAGATAAGAAATAAAAATATTGGTAAAAAATATTGCATAATAGATAGTTCTACTCCAACACTTCCCGCTTACCAGATAAAAGGTATATAACCGCCATACGGATGGCTACACCATTTTCTACCTGGTCGAGGATGATGGATTGTTTACTGTCGGCCACATCTGAGTTTATTTCCACCCCCCTGTTGATAGGGCCCGGGTGCATAATGACAATATCTTTTTTCAGGCTATCGAGCATTTGTTTGTTGATGCCGTAGTACATGGCGTATTCACGCAGGGTTGAGAACAGAGGTTTGTGCTGGCGCTCCAATTGTATACGCAGCACGTTTGCCACCTCGCACCATTCCAGTGCTTTTTTTACATCATATTCTACTTTTACACCTAAGTCCTGAATATACCTAGGCATGAGCGTTGGCGGGCCGGCCACCATTACCTCAGCTCCAAGCTTGTTCAGGCAAAAAATATTACTCAGCGCCACCCTTGAGTGCATAATATCTCCTATAATAGCGATTCGCTTGCCTTTAAGAGTTGCTTTTTTAGAACCTTTCGAAAATGCTTCGCGTATGGAAAAAGCATCGAGCAATGCCTGTGTAGGATGCTCGTTAATGCCATCTCCTGCGTTTATAATACTTGCATCAATATGATTTGCCAGGAACCATGGAGCACCACTGGCTGAGTGGCGCATAACCACCATGTCCACTTTCATGGCCAGGATATTGTTCACCGTATCTACCAGGGTCTCACCTTTAGATACAGAAGAGCCAGAGGATGAGAAGTTCACTACGTCGGCGCTCAGGCGTCTTTCAGCCAGTTCAAAAGAAATACGTGTGCGCGTGGAGTTCTCAAAGAAGATATTAGCAACCGTAGTATCGCGGAGGCTGGGCACCTTTTTAATAGGCCTTTGCAATACTTCTTTAAAATTATCTGCTGTCTGGAAAATCTGCTCTATATCCTGCTTTTGCAGTTCTTTGATACCTAACAAATGTTTTACAGAAAGCGACATTCTTTTATTTTGTTCATTAATTAATTAATACTACTTCGTCTTTTTTATCTTTTTCCATCCAGTACACTTTTACTTTTTGTGAGCGCACTGTATCCACTGTATGACCAATATAATCAGGTTGTATAGGTAATTCGCGGCTAAAGCGGCGGTCTATCAACACCATTAATTCTACATTCTTCGGCCTGCCATTGTCCAGCAAAGCATCCATAGCAGCGCGTATAGTGCGGCCGGTATGGAGCACATCGTCAACCAGTACTACATTTTTATCCTCTATGCTAAATGGTATGTCTGTTTGCTTAGGCAGGTGCATATCTCCCTGGTGTACATCGTCTCGGTAGAAGGTAATGTCCAGTTTACCGTATAGTATATTCTTCTGGCCGGTGATCTTTTTTACCAGGTATGCAATACGATCTGACATCCAAACCCCGCGAGGCTGTATACCAACGATAGCAGTGTCCTTTAAATTATCGTGATTTTCAACTAATTGATGCGCTAAACGCTGTAGCGTGATATCCAGTTGCTTATTGTCAAGAAGGGTCTTCAATCGCTAAGAATTGGGCAAAGATATAAAAAGATTGCTTAATGTGCAAATGATACAAAAGACTACGAATGTAAGATGGTACAAAACAGTTTGTGTATTTTTGAGGCAATGAAGCAATTAATAAGATCTCATAAAGAGAATTATGGGAAAACATATGGAGTACTGGTGGTTATAGCACTTGTCTATTTTGCATTAATAGGATTGATATGGTTTAGTGCTTTATTGTATTTGGGCACTTTTTATACTGAAGCTTTTACACTCATGATAATATTTACTGTACAATTATTTTTAAGGAACAAGATAGTAACCCTTGTATTGGGTATTCTGGCAATGTTCTTTTCTATACTGCAACTTATGGAAGCTACTAACTTTTATCATCAAATAAATTCTCCATTTTATAACAAGCTTTTTATTATTGACATCATCGTTTTTTCTATTGGTATAATACTTGCTGGTATTTTAATATTCAGCTTTTTGTATGCCTTTATACAAAAAGAAAAAATGAGCTTATGATATTTGTTTCAGCTACACGTTTGAGGGTCAGGTCAATATTTTTTCTACCAGGTTTTTTGAGGGCAAATGAAGCTGCGGTAAAAGAATTGGTTAAAACAAAAGGCTTTATACAAGGCACAGAACTCACTGATAAAGGGTTGGTATTCTGGACCATTACTATGTGGGGTGCAGATACGGATATGAAAACATTCAGGAATGGGAAAGCGCATAGAAAGGCTATGCAAAAGCTACCAGATTGGTGTAATGAGGCTGCCTATATACATTGGCTACAGGAAGATAATACACTACCCGACTGGAAAACCATACACCAAAAAATGATAGTTGAGGGTAAACTGACCAAACTTTCACATCCGTCCAAAAGGCAGATATCAAAAGACTACCCGGTAGTAAAATGGTCGAAACTAATGCGGCCATTAAAACCAATGGTATAACTGCTACTAGCTTAATTGTATCAACAAAAAATCATTGTCAGTCTTAGCCTGAAGGTGTTTTAAGTCCCGTGAGGCAGGCCCTTTGGTAACATGTCCCTCATGATCGAACTGGCTGCCATGCAGAGTGCAATAATAATTCTGACCTGTTTTGGTAAGTGGATGCCCTGCATGTGTGCACATGAGTACCATGACTGAAAAAGAATCGTCAACATTTTTTTGAACTGCCAGATCGTAATCATAATCGCTGATACGGATGACCTTGTAATTGCTTTCCTTGAATTCCGTTAATGGTACTCTTACAATATTACTTGCAGCAGTGGTTTTGTAAACACTTAACGGGGTTTTACAAGCCTCTATCAGGCTCCATAAAAATCCGGTGCTCATTGCCACACATATACCGCAGGTACTTTTTATAAACTCTTTCCTGTCCATTGATCAGAATGAATAACCAATACCAAAGTTAAGAAAGCTGTTATTCTGTTGATACGGAATTGTAGTAAGCAATGGATTTGCTGCACCTGTATTTACTAATCTCACATCAGTTTTAATAACCACATTCGGAATAGGAAGATAGCTGAAACCCGCTACTATATGTGTTTGTTTTAATGTGCCGTCGGTGATGCCATTAGACGGTATATAGGCATTCATATCCAACGATTCGTAGCGCCCAAATGCTACCAATTGTTTATGTTTCCATTTACCTCCAGCATTTTGCAATATGTTATAACCCAGTTCTGCATAAAAACCCGTCATGCCCGATGGTTTATTGGATGCATAGGCGTTATTGATCTGGTAAGCATCCGGAATCGATACAACACAATACAAAGCTTTAAACGAGATACCTTTATTAGAGTATTGCACATCTGCTTCGCCCAGGTATAAAGGGTTGCTGAATGTACCTGATGTCAATCCCAATGTATCTGCTATTGCTTTCTTTAATGGTGTAGTGCCACCCATATATCCTGACGCCTGGAATTTCCAGTTACCTGCATAATACTGTGCTGATGCTAATATGGCAACGTTATTTGCATTTGCATTTTGCCCCTCTGCCCTGCCACCTTCAAAGCCACTTCCATGTTCAAAGCCTGCATTATTCAAACCATTTACAATACCAATAGTGTAAGTTACGGGTAGCGCAGAAGATTGTCCGTAAAAGCATACACCTATTTCTCTCCATGTAGTGGGGATGATCAATTGTTCTACCATTGGTCTTTCCACACCATTATAATTAATTGGTAAATGATTTTCATTAGTGATACCTATCCTCGGAACAAACAAACCTGCAACCAGATATTGACGTGGATTGAAACTAAATTTCAAATACGCTTGTTCCATGCCCACCTCACCTGTTGTACCACCTGCCTGCACTTTTGCATTTTCTACTTCCAATTCAGAAAAGAAAGCAATTTTATGGTTGAATTGATGGCCTACAAACAGAACAGCTCTTGCCAAACCTGTAGTAGCTGTTTGTTCATTAAAATTACGTTGATAAAAGGCTTCTCCATAACCGGATATCACTGTTCTTGAACCATGAGAATAACTATTTAAAGAATCCTCACCTGTATTGGCTATTAATTGTTGTGCCGGGGTAAGGTTTTGTATACCCTGTTGTTGCTGTGCTGAAGCTGCATGAGTAGCTAAAAATGAAGCCGAAAAAAGTATAAATATTTTGCGCATGAGTCTTTGTTTTTTCTAAATCAGGCGCAAAGAAATGAATAACTATATCAGCAGGTTGTAATAATCGGGAAAACAGTTTCAACAATAAGGAAACAAAAGCTGCGATTTATTGTAAATTAGCAATAACTACAATGGGTATGTCTTTCTTATTGCAGAAAAGTGTGCTTCGCTTTTTATCTTATTTATATTATATCATTATTGCAACTGCATGTTCATACAATGGTCATGGACATTTTTATTTCCCTTGGTTAATAGTCACAGGATGCTTTGTTTTATTACTGTTTATCAAAAGCAAAATATTAGATGCTATAATTGGCAGTTGCGTTTTACTTATATCGCTCTTCTACACTATAAGTTTGAGTATTAAAGTTGCAGGAAATTGGCCAGTATATAATTCTTACCTGGCTGGTGTTGGTCTTTTTCTGTTATTGTTGGTAAGCGGCTTAATAATACTGTTGTCCTCATTCTCGAGAACTGAAAACAAACCAATGCAATAAAAAAACTATTTAAATGCATTTAGCCCGGTTACGTCCATACCGGTGATCAGCAAGTGAATATCATGCGTACCCTCATAAGTAATAACAGATTCCAGGTTCATCATATGACGCATAATGCTGTATTCGCCTGTTATGCCCATGCCACCCAGTATTTGTCTTGCTTCGCGTGAAACCTTAAGAGCTATATCCACGCTATTACGTTTAGCCATAGATATCTGCGCAGGTGTCGCACGGTCTTCATTCTTCAATACTCCCAAACGCCAATTCATTAACTGACTTTTTGTGATCTCAGTGATCATTTCTGCCAGCTTTTTTTGTGTAAGCTGAAAGCCTCCTATCGGTCTATCGAATTGAATACGCTGTATAGAATAACGAAGAGCTGTATCATAGCAATCCATTGCACAACCTAATGCACCCCATGCTATACCATACCGCGCACTTGACAGGCAACCTAAAGGTCCCTTCAAGCCTTTTACATTTGGTAATATATTTTCTTTAGGCACTTTTACATTGTCAAATACCAATTCCCCTGTAGCAGATGCTCTCAATGACCACTTACCATGTGTTTCAGGAGTGGTGAATCCGGGCATCCCCCTTTCCACAATTAGTCCCTTTATTTCCCCATTGTCATCTTTTGCCCATACTACAGCTATATCAGCAAATGGAGCATTACTGATCCACATTTTAGAACCATTCAGAACTACGTGATTACCAGCATCTTTGTAGTTGGTAAGCATACCTGCAGGATTTGACCCAAAGTTGGGTTCGGTAAGGCCAAAACATCCCATCATTTCGCCCGACGCCAGTTTAGGTAGATATTTTTTCTTTTGTTCTTCACTGCCATATTTATAAATAGGGAACATAACTAGTGAGCCCTGTACTGAAGCGGTAGAACGTATGCCTGAGTCCCCTCTTTCCAGCTCCTGCATCATAATACCATAGCTGATATAGTCTAAACCAGGTCCTCCATATTGCTGCGGAATAAAGGGTCCAAAGCAACCTGCATCTGCCAAACCCTTGATGACTTGCTTTGGAAATTCTGCCCTTTGAGCATATTCTTCAATTATAGGAGAGATGTCTTTTTTTACAAATGCTCTTACAGAATCACGTATTAGCTTATGCTCTTCAGTCAAAAGTTCATCTACCAGGTAATAATCAGGATGTTGATATAGGTCTTTTTGCATGGAAATTGTTAAAGTTGACAATAAACTGACATATTTCAGCCTGTAAAGGTAGCATTTTTGACACTGGCGACATACCTTTGCAAACTTTCTGACAAATCAACTTAAGTAATTACAATTCTTATACCCTTATAAGTACAATCCATAACCTCCCTGATCTTTGCCCAGAGCGGTTTTCAAAATATGTTAACAGATTTTTAGATAACGGCAGGAAAATAAAAAGATTGTGGAACGCGTTTTGTGGGAGGTAATACGTAAATATTTCGACATAAACTAACCCTTAACTGTTTTTTTACGTCTTATATATTGAATTTCAATAACAGATATTAAATTTTACATTTTATGAGGCAACTTAAGATTGCTACCCAGATCACCAACCGCGATTCGCAAGCCGTTGAAAAATACCTGCAGGAGATCAGCAAAATTTCTATGATCACACCTGAAGAGGAAACAACACTTGCGCAAAAAATACATATGGGGGACCAGCGCGCGTTGGAAAAACTGGTTAAGGCAAATCTTCGTTTCGTGGTATCAGTTGCAAAACAATACCAACATCAAGGTCTATCACTAAGTGATCTTATTAATGAGGGTAACCTGGGTTTGATAAAAGCAGCACAACGCTTTGATGAAACTAAAGGATTTAAATTCATATCATATGCAGTATGGTGGATCCGCCAGTCTATTTTACAAGCTTTGGCAGAACAGGGCCGTTTGGTGCGCCTGCCACAAAATAAAATAGGCACTTACAATAAAGCCAATAAAGCATTTATCGCTTTTGAACAGGAACATGAGCGCGAACCGTCAACCGAAGAACTGGCAGGAATACTGGACATGAGCGAAACTGAAGTAACTAATATATTCACCAGCAACTCACGTCATACATCATTAGATGCTCCCGTACATGAAGCAGAGGATGTGGCTATGGGCGACTTGCTGGAAGGTAGCAGCGATACGGATGATGATGTAATGAGAGATTCTTTACGCACAGAGATACGTCGCATACTTAAATCACTCAGCCCCCGCGAAGCAGAAATATTAGCTGCTTACTTCGGACTGGAAGGTGATGACGGACCAAGCATAGAAGAAATAGGCGAAAAATATGATCTTACCAAAGAGCGTATACGCCAGATAAAAGAGCGTGCTATCAAACGTTTGCAAAAAGCACGCTACAGCACATCTTTAAAAGGATACTTAGGAAAATAAGTACGATCTCGCATATTTTAAAAGTCCCTGCCTATGGTTGGGACTTTTTCTTTTGCCTGCGTTCAGTCAATGTTTGAGTGAATGATTTACCAATGCCCGAAAATATGAGTGTGAATAACAAGGCTTGTCCAATAGCATATATAATACTCTTCTTAACACTATAGTCATCAAACAGAAATGTCATAGCCGCCCATAAAGCCAGGTAAATAAGAAAATCGTAGAAAATGTATTTGCCGTTTTTCATACTATAATGATACATTTTTCTATTTACTTTTACTACCCATGCGTTTACTCATCACCAATATCAAACAACTCTGCGGAATAGATACCGACAAGAAACGTATTGCCGGGAAAGACATGGCTACTTTGTCTTGTATGGAAAATGCGTGGCTCCTTGCAGAAGATGGTTTGATACATAGCTATGGTAGCATGACTGATCTACCTTTTAGAAAAGTGGATCAAACCTATAATGCTGATGACAGGTTAGTATTGCCTGCCTGGTGTGATTCTCATACACATTTGGTTTTTGCTGCCAGCCGCGAACATGAATTTGTAGACCGTATAAAAGGGCTCAGCTATGAAGAAATAGCCCGTCGTGGTGGTGGTATTTTAAATTCAGCAAAAAAGCTAAATGAAACAAGTGCAGGGCAATTATACGATCAAAGCCTGGAACGTTTGCATAAAGTAATGGCCACCGGCACAGGGGCTATAGAGATAAAAAGCGGTTATGGACTGAATGAAGAAGGCGAATTGAAGATGCTGAAAGTGATAAGAAAATTGAAGGAAAAAAGCCCTATTCCAATAAAGGCAAATTTTTTAGCTGCACATGCATATCCAATTGATTATAAAGAAAATAAAGAAGGTTATATAAACTTAATAATTAAACAATTATTACCAAAAGTAGCAGGCGAGGGCTTGGCAGATTATATAGATGTTTTTTGCGAGGAAGGCTTTTTTAGCGTAGCTGATACTGAAAGGATATTAGAGGCTGCAGCTAAATACGGATTAAAGCCTAAGATACATGCTAACCAGCTTCATTATTCAGGTGGTGTGCAGGTAGGAGTAAAGCATAAAGCTGTCAGTGTAGATCACTTAGAATGTGTGGGTGACGCTGAAATAGAAGCCTTGAGAGGCTCTGATACCATGCCTACCCTGCTTCCGGGTGCTGCATTCTTTCTGGGTATGCACTATCAGCCTGCACGCAAAATAATAGATGCTGGTCTGCCCGTTTGCCTGGCTACTGATTATAATCCCGGCTCCTGCCCATCAGGTAATGTGCCATTACTGCTTACCATAGCATGCACCCAGCTAAAAATGACCCCAGAAGAAGCCATTAATGCCGTAACCCTGAACGGGGCCGCAGCCATGGAACTGGAAAATGAATTGGGAACAATAAAAATTGGCAAAAAAGCTAATTTAATAATCACCCAAAAAATACCCAATTTTGCCCATATTCCATATGATTTTGGCAATAATCCGGTCGAAAAAATGGTTTTTTCGGGCAAAATCGCCTAAAATCACATTTCGCTTTTCGGCTTTAATGATTACTTTTGCTACCCCACAAAATACTTATGGCAACAACAGCAGATTTCAGAACAGGACTTATCATAAAATTAGATGGTAGCCTTTATTCAGTAGTAGAATTCGGACAAAATAAAACAGCAAGAGCTGCCGCAAAGGTTTGGGCAAAACTAAAGGGTGTAGATAATACCCGCTCTATCGAACACACATGGAACTCAGGAGATAACATTTTCCCTGTACGTGTAGAACGACGCCCATACCAGTTCTTATACAAAGATGATTCGGGCTTCAACCTGATGGATACGGCCACTTTTGAACAAATAATAATAAGTACAAGTAGTATAGAACACCCCGAATTATATAAAGAAGGACAGGAATGTTTTGTATTGGTAAATACCGAAACAGAACTACCTATGAGTGTAGAATTACCTCCAAACGTTGTACTACGCGTTACTTATTCAGAACCCGGAGTCAAAGGCGATACTGCCACACGTACTTTAAAACCGGCTACTGTTGAAACAGGGGCCACTGTTAACGTACCTCTTTTCGTAAACACAGACGAACTGATAAGGATTGATAGTAAAACAGGCGCTTATATAGAGCGCGTGAAGGAATAATTATTTTATTCATTACAAAAAACATTACTCATGGAGTACAAACAGATACAGGAATTGATCAAAATGATCAATAAGTCTAATATTAGTGAGTTGAGTGTTGAGGACGGAGATTTTAAGATAACAATAAAACAAGAACATAGCCAGTCTGCACCATTTGTAGCTGTTCAGGCACCTATACAAATGCCAATGCAGGCACAGCAACCTCTAGCAGCTATCCAACAGAGCACAAGCCCCGCTCCTGCAACACAAGCGGCGCCACAACCTGCGGCAACGAGCGATAAAGCTATTACCATAAAATCTCCAATGATCGGCACATTTTATCGCAGCCCGTCTCCCGACAAGCCGGTATTTGTAAATGTCGGTGATGAAATAAAAGAAGGCCAGGTGTTATGCATCATAGAAGCCATGAAACTCTTTAATGAAATAGAAAGCGAAGTAAGTGGCAGAATTATTAAAATGTTGGCAGATGATGCTTCACCGGTAGAATATGATCAGCCTTTATTCCTTGTTGAACCGATTTAAATCTTAATTGTGTTTAAAAAAATACTCATAGCCAATCGTGGAGAAATAGCATTGCGTGTTATTCGTACATGCCGCGAAATGGGCATCAGGACCGTTGCTGTTTATTCTACTGCTGATAAAGATAGTCTGCACGTTCGTTTTGCAGATGAAGCAGTTTGTATTGGTAAGCCACAAAGTGCGGATTCTTATTTGAACATTCCGCATATCATGGCTGCTGCTGAAATTACCAATGCAGATGCTATTCACCCTGGTTATGGTTTTTTAGCTGAGAATGCGAATTTCTCAGAGATATGCTCGCAATACAATATTAAATTCATAGGCCCTACTCCTGATATGATAAGGTCTATGGGTGATAAGATCACCGCAAAAGAAACCATGATAAAAGCAGGAGTGCCTGTTATACCGGGTTCTGATGGTTTATTGCAAAATCATGATGAAGCCAAAAAACTGGCAAAGAAGATGGGCTATCCCGTTATTCTTAAAGCAACAGCTGGTGGTGGTGGTAAGGGTATGCGGGTGGTATGGGAAGAAAGTGAAATCGAAAAAGCTTATAATACTGCAAAAGCAGAAGCAGGTGCTGCATTTAAAAATGATGGTATCTATATGGAAAAATTTGTGGAAGAACCACGACATATAGAAATACAAATAGCAGGAGATCAGTTTGGTACAGTTTGCCATTTAAGTGAGCGTGATTGTTCTATTCAACGTCGTCACCAAAAGCTGGTGGAGGAATCTCCATCTCCTTTCATGACCAAAGAGCTCCGCCAGAAAATGGGTGAAGCTGCCATTAAAGCTGCATCAGCTATCAATTACGAAAGCGTGGGTACTATAGAATTCCTGGTAGATAAGCATCGCAATTTCTACTTTATGGAAATGAATACCCGCATACAGGTAGAACATGGTGTTACTGAAGAAGTGATCAATTATGACCTGGTAAAAGAACAAATAAAAATAGCTGCAGGCATACCTATTAGTGGTAAAAACTACGAACCCCAAATGCATGCCATTGAATGCCGTATCAATGCAGAAGACCCTTATAATGATTTTCGCCCCAGCCCCGGAAGAATAACTGTATTACACACACCTGGTGGTCATGGTGTGCGTGTAGATTCTCATATATACGCCGGTTATGTTATCCCCCCATATTACGATTCTATGATCGCAAAAGTTATAGCAGTGGCACAAACACGCGAAGAGGCAATAAATACAATGGAGCGTGCGCTAAGTGAATATGTAATAGAAGGTATAAAAACCACTATTCCATTCCATCAGCAATTGATGCGTAATGAACAATTCAGAAAAGGCAATTTCACAACTAAGTTCATAGAAAGTTTTCACCTTGTGTGATAGTAGAAACACCATATGGCCCTTTTGATAGTAAATATCTTAGGTTGTTAAAGGTTTTGGGATTCGCTATTTTGTTTTTATTATTTATAGGTTTCGAAATACTTAGCAGTAACTTGCATCATTTGAATAATTTGAAGAAAGAAGAATATCAAATAGTGGTTTCGAAGAAATATGAAGATGATAATAACAAAGGAGAAAAAACAATTTGCGATGCTAAAGGTATTTGTATTGGAGTAAGTGTATTTCATGATTGTTTTAATTATACAGAAATTGGCGACACTCTCGTTAAGGAAAAAGGTAGTTTAAAAGTTTTATTAAAGAAAAAAGATACTTCTTACGCATTTTATCCCAATGATACTGTATCAATTTGGTAGTCATAATATCGTTAACTAATGACCTTTTAACCTGTAAACCAATTAACTTATCTTCGTGCCATGCAAAAAAAATTGCTTATAACTGGCGGGGCGGGATTTATAGGCTCTCATGTAGTGCGTTTATTCGTACAGAAATATCCTGATTACCATATTATTAATTTGGATGCACTTACATATGCAGGTAATCTCGAGAACCTGAAAGATATAGAGCATGCCCCTAACTATACTTTTGTAAAAGCAGATATTACTGATGCTGAAGCTATGAGTGAGCTTTTTGCAACTTATACTTTTGATGGTATTATTCACCTCGCTGCCGAAAGCCATGTAGACAGGTCTATTACTGATCCTAATGCATTTATACAAACCAATGTAATGGGAACAGCAAATTTGCTAAGTGCAGCAAAAACAACCTGGAAGAATAATTACGAAGGCAAACGCTTTTACCATGTGTCCACCGATGAGGTTTATGGTTCACTCGGTGCAACCGGTTTTTTCTTAGAAACAACACCATACGATCCACAATCACCCTACTCTGCATCTAAAGCCGCATCAGACCATTTGGTACGGGCTTATGGCAATACGTATCATATTCCATTTGTAATTACTAATTGCTCAAATAATTATGGCCCTAATCAATTTCCGGAAAAATTATTACCACTCTTTATAAATAATATTCGCAACAATAAACCATTGCCTGTATATGGCGATGGCAAATACACACGCGACTGGTTATACGTAATAGACCATGCAAGAGCTATTGATATGGTATACCACAATGGTAAGAATGGTGAGACCTATAATATTGGTGGCTTCAACGAGTGGCAAAATATTGAACTGATAAAACTGCTTTGTGTTAAAATGGATGAGAAGTTAGGAAGAGATGCAGGTACTTCGGCAAAATTGATTACTTATGTAAAAGACCGCCCCGGTCATGACAGGCGTTATGCCATAGATGCTAATAAAATAAAAAACGAACTGAGCTGGACACCTTCTGTAACATTCGAAGAAGGATTAAGCCGGACAATAGATTGGTATTTGGCTAACCAACAATGGCTTGATCATGTTACTTCCGGCGACTATCAAAAATATTATAACACTCAATACGCTCATTCATGAAAGGCATCATATTAGCCGGTGGTTCCGGAACAAGATTGTATCCACTGACTATCGCAGTCAGCAAACAGCTGATGCCTGTTTATGACAAGCCTATGATCTATTATCCACTTTCTACATTAATGCTGGCAGGTATAAATGATATTCTCATTATTACAACTCCAGATGACCAAGCAGCATTCAAAAAGCTATTAGGTGACGGTAGCCAGATTGGTTGTAAGTTTCAGTACGTAGTGCAGCATACACCCAATGGGCTTGCACAGGCATTTGTACTAGGAGCAGACTTTATTGGCAAAGATCCAGTTGCATTAGTTTTGGGAGACAATATTTTTCACGGCTCTGGCATGGGTACTATATTACAGCAAAAAGCAAACCCAAAGGGAGCTGTTGTTTTTGCTTACCAGGTACACGACCCAGAGAGGTATGGAGTTGTTGAGTTTGATAAGAATTTTAAAGTGCTGAGCATAGAAGAAAAACCAAAACAACCTAAATCAAACTATGCTGTACCTGGATTATATTTCTATGATAATAATGTAGTCAGTATTGCTAAGTCTATTAAACAATCTCCTCGTGGTGAATATGAAATTACCGATGTAAATAAAACTTACCTTGAACAAGGAAAACTAGAAGTCGGTGTGTTAGACCGTGGTACAGCATGGTTAGATACAGGCACTTTTGATTCGCTTATAGAGGCCAGTCAATTTATTGAAGTAATAGAAAAACGTCAGGGTTTAAAAATTGGTTGCATAGAAGAAATTGCATACCGAAATGGTTGGATAAATGATACACAAATGGAAAAGCTGGCTACTACTTATATAAAGAGTGGCTATGGGGTATATTTAAAAAGCCTTATAGGTCAAATTTAATATTTGAACACCTATTAGACAATAGTTATTTACAATATTTACTTGTTGCTAATTTTGTAGTTTTGTAGCTCAATAAAGCAGTTCTATGCCGCACTATTATTCGCTCGGACAAATACCCCCTAAACGACACACTCAATTCAGAAGGCCGGATGGTAAATTATACTCAGAACAGCTATTCAGTACAGAAGGCTTTTCATCTAATTACTCCTTATTATACCATATTTACCCCCCTACTACAATTGTAAGAACTGAAGAGCCTACAGATGTATCTCCTAAGGCTGGGACGGGTAATATTTTAAAGCATCGCAGTTTCCAGGGATTTAAAGTAAAACCGGAAGCGGATTATTTGAAAAGCAGAAAATGCGTATTATTTAATAACGATGTACACTTATCTTTAGCAGCACCCACTGCGGGATTAAAAGATACATTCTACAAAAATGCGGATGCCGACGAGGTATTATTTATACATGAAGGGACAGGTAGAGTAAAAACTCAATATGGGCAATTACCATTTAGCTATGGTGATTATATTGTATTGCCAAGAGGTACTATCTATCAAATAGAATTTGACAAACCTGAGAACAGGTTATTTATAATAGAGTCATTCAGTCCTATTACCTTTCCTAAAAGATACCTGAGTAAATACGGGCAATTGCTTGAAAATTCTCCTTATTGCGAACGTGATCTACGCAAACCGCAAGACCTTGAAACCATTGATAAAAAAGGTGAATTCCTGATCAACATAAAAAAGAAAGGGCTGCTCTACCCAATATGGTATGCAAATCATCCTTTTGATGTGATTGGATGGGATGGCTGCGAATATCCTTTTATTTTCAGTATTCACAATTTTGAGCCAATTACTGGGCGTGTGCATCAGCCACCACCGGTTCATCAAACCTTTGATGCAAATAATTTTGTGGTATGTTCTTTCGTACCACGCTTATTCGATTATCATCCACAATCAATTCCTGCACCATATAATCATAGCAATATAGATAGTGATGAAGTATTGTATTATGTAGACGGAGATTTTATGAGTCGTAAACATGTTGAGCGTGGTATGATAACTTTGCATCCCGGCGGTATACCACACGGCCCACACCCTGGAGCTGTAGAAAAAAGCATTGGAGCAAAAGAAACAAAAGAACTGGCTGTAATGGTTGATACCTTCCATCCCTTAATGTTAACAAAAGAAGCACAGGGAATTGAAGATGATCATTACGTAATGAGCTGGGCAGAATAAATTAAAATTGAAAATTATAAATAGATCATGGATACACTAACAGTAAGTGCAAAAATGGCAACAGCGAAGGATTTCCTTCCTATTAATGGTACCGACCATATTGAACTATATGTTGGCAATGCCAAACAAGCAGCACATTTTTACAAAACAGCTTTTGGATTTCAGTCCTTGGCATATGCCGGGCCTGAAACAGGTGTAAAAGAAATAGCCTCTTATGTATTGCAGCAAGGCAAGATACGCCTGGTGCTTACCACTCCACTTGAATCAGAGCATCCAATCTCTCAACACATTTTCAAACATGGTGATGGGGTGAAGGTGTTGGCGTTGTGGGTAGATGACGCTTATAAAGCTTTCCAGGAAACTACAAGCCGTGGGGCAAAAGCGTACATGCAGCCAAAAACCATGAAGGATGAATTTGGCGAGGTGAAGATAAGCGGCATTTACACATACGGAGAAACAGCACATCTTTTTGTAGAACGTAAAAATTATAAAGGCCCTTTCTTACCGGGTTATAAAGAATGGAAAAGCAATTACAATCCTTCAGAAACCGGTTTATTGCATGTTGACCATTGCGTTGGTAATGTTGGCTGGAACAGAATGAATGAAACCGTGAAATGGTATGAAGATGTAATGGGATTTGTAAATATTCTTTCTTTTGATGACAAGCAGATCAATACTGAGTATTCTGCATTAATGAGTAAGGTAATGAGCAACGGCAACGGGTATGTAAAGTTCCCGATCAATGAACCGGCTGAAGGCAAGAAGAAATCACAGATAGAAGAATACTTACAATTCTATGAAGGTGAGGGCGTACAACATATCGCAGTTGCTACAAAAGACATTATCAAAACCGTACGTGAATTAAAATCTCGTGGTGTTGAATTTTTGAATACACCCAACACATACTACGAAGACCTGCAAAACAGGGTTGGTAAAATTGATGAAGACGTTGCTTCTCTACATGAATTAGGCATTCTCGTTGACCGGGATGATGAAGGTTATCTGCTCCAGATATTTACTAAACCGATCGAAGACCGCCCCACCCTTTTCTTTGAGATCATTCAGCGCAAAGGTGCTCAAAGCTTTGGTGCTGGTAATTTTAAAGCCTTATTTGAGTCTATAGAACGGGAACAAGCGCTCAGAGGCAATCTTTAAGTAAATCCCTGCATGCCTTCCGGTATGTTAATATCATATGGAAAAGTCTCTGCGGGGCAGGGACTTTTTACATTTTTAAGATAATCTTATAAAGGCTTATCCTTATTTTTGTGTACATTGAATTAGTTAATAACCGCCTTATTTATAACGATTTATGATGAAGTTGAGAAGTGTAATGATACCGTTGATTTGCCTGGTTACTACAAATGTCTTTGCTCAAACCGATGCAAAAACATTTCACGATTTTCAATTCTCATTTAATCGTGTTACTACTGCCTGGACTAAGTTTAGTGACTCTGTCAACAAACTATTTAAAAATAAGGGCGGAGAATACCCTCCAAAAGATATTTACCTGCGCATTTTCAAAGCTCAGAACGAATTAGAATTATGGGCTAAAAGTCCTAAAACATCTGAATACAAGCTTATTAAAACCTATCGCATTTGCGCTTTATCAGGAATACTCGGGCCTAAACGCACAGAGGGCGACAGGCAGGTGCCTGAAGGTTGTTACTTCATTGATGATTTCAATCCTAAAAGCGATTTTTATCTTTCCCTGTTATTAAACTATCCTAATTATTCAGATATGGTATTGGGTGACAAACAAAACCCTGGCGGCGACATCTACATTCACGGCGGATGTGTAACAGTGGGTTGCATGCCAATGACAGACGATATCATTCAGGAGTTGTATGTAGTGTGCCTGAGCGCTAAAATAAACGGTCAAACGTATATACCTGTTCATATATTCCCTACCCGCTTCAATAAAGCAGGTCTTAATTTCCTGGGCCGCGAATATGGCAAGGATACCAAAAAACAGGAGTTTTGGGTAAATATGAAAAATGATTATGATTACTTCGAAAAGTATCATAAACTCTTACCTGTTATGTACACACCAGATGGTAAATATGTGTTCAGCAATATGTAATACCTTTGCCTCGTTATTGGTATATGATCCTTATAAAAAACAGTATTATCGCTATTTCCTGCCTGGCTATTATTTTAGGTATTTCAGCATGTGAAAGAGAAGTACATTTAAATTTAAGTACTGGCACACCAAAGGTTGTTGTAGAAGGCAGAATAGATAATGGCTATCCTCCGTTTGTAACACTCACCTCATCCATCGGATTCTTTGATACTGTAGATTTTTCTTCATTGCAGAATTACTTTATCCATAATGCAGATATAAAAGTAAGTGATGGCACCACTACAGTGAGCCTCAAAGAATACGCTTTAGATACCGGTAACCACAGTAAGTTTTATATCTATTCGCTCGATACTTCTTCACCCGGCGCCCTCAGTTTTACCGGGCAGGTAGGTAAATTTTACACGCTTACTATTAACTATAACGGACAAACTTATACATCTGTAACCAAAATACCTGAGCCAATTAAAATTGATTCCATAAGGTCTCAGCCCCCAGCATTTGTACCTAAAGACTACCCTAATGCTATTGACCTGGTTGTTTATTTTAAAGACCCTGATACACTAGGCAACTATGCACGCTACTCTACTAAAAGAAACAGTGAACCTTTTTACACCGGCGATCTGTATTCCGACCAGATAACCAATGGTATTGCAGTTAACTGGCATATACACCCCGGCAAGAATACAGCACAGCCCGATAGTGTGAAGAATTCTTACTTCTTTAAAGGTGATACTGTTACAGTAGCATGGAGTTCTATTGATAAAGGAGTTTATACTTTCTGGAATACATTCCAATATGCAGCTGACCAGGTTGGTAATCCGTTTTCTTCGCCTATCAATTCTGAAAGCAATATAAGCAATGGGGCTGTGGGCGTATGGGCAGGCTATGGCACTACCCAGTCTACCTTTATTATCCCCAAATAATTAACGTTTTAATAAATCTATTGCCCCATAACTGCACAGGTTTGCTGCATCGCTAAATCTTTCGCATTTTTGCTAACTTATCCACCTTAGGTGGATTGAATATTTAATACTGAAAATGGCTGATATAGAAAAAGTACATTGTTTGATAATTGGTTCCGGCCCTGCGGGTTATACAGCGGCTATCTATGCTTCACGTGCAAATCTGCATCCTGTTTTATACCAGGGGTTACAACCGGGCGGACAGCTTACCATAACTACTGAAGTTGAGAATTACCCGGGTTATCCTAATGGTATCATGGGTCCACAAATGATGGTGGATTTTGAACAGCAAGCGCAGCGCATGGGCGCTGATATACGCTGGGGCATAGCTACTAAAGTAGATCTTTCATCACGTCCATATAAAGTGCAGATAGATGAAGAAAAATGGATAGCTGCCGATGCTTTAATAATAGCTACAGGTGCTTCTGCAAAATGGTTGGGATTGGAATCTGAACAACGCCTGAATGGCCATGGTGTTTCTGCCTGTGCTGTTTGTGATGGTTTCTTTTTCAAAGGACAGGAAGTAGCAATAGTTGGTGCAGGGGACACTGCTTGCGAAGAAGCTTTATATCTCTCTAAACTCTGCAGCACAGTACATATGCTGATAAGAAAAGGTGAAATGCGTGCCAGTAAAGTAATGCAGGCGCGTGTATTAGCTACAGCGAATATTAAAGTGTATTGGAACACAGATACAGTTGAAGTATTGGGTGAAAATAAAGTAGACAGTTTAAAAGTTCGTAATAATGTTACGGGTGTAGAAACCATTATTCCATTAAAAGCATTCTTCGTGGCTATTGGGCACGAGCCTAATTCTTCTATGTTTAAAGGCGTGATTGATATGGATGAGCAGGGATACATCAAAACAATTCCGGGCTCTTCTAAAACAAATATCGAAGGTGTGTTTGCCTGCGGAGACGTACAGGATAAAACATACCGACAAGCTGTAACTGCCGCCGGTAGCGGCTGCATGGCTGCTCTTGATGCTGAAAGGTATTTAGGTGCATTAGAGCATGCTGCACTGGCAGCACAAACTGCATAATTCATTAAAAGAATATTTTCATGAAAACCATCATTGCACTCGAAGAAGCTGCTATGACAGCGATCGCTTTTTATTTCATTTCGCAATTGCATATTTCTTTTAGCTGGTGGTTGTACCCGTTTTTATTTTTGAGTCCCGACATTAGTGCGCTTGGTTACCTGGCAGGAAATAAAGTTGGAACTATTAGTTATAACTTCTTTCATCATAAAGCTGTAACAATTATTGTGGGTGTATTAGGCATTGTACTTAAGAACGAGTACTGGATGTTTGCGGGGCTTATGTTATTTGCTCATTCTTCTTTTGACAGGATGCTGGGCTATGGACTGAAAACCTACCAGGGCTTTGGTTTTACACATCTCGGTTTAATAGGCCGTCAGAAGAGAGGCAACTGACCATTTCTTATTCGCCTGAAATCTTTGGTGTTCATTTCCATATGTGTTTCATTCAGGTGAAATTTTTTGCAGTAGATATGAAACTGTGTTCTTATCAGCTCAGCAAATTTTCCATCGCCTGTTATTCTGTTACCCCAGCGGCTGTCGTTCACCGTACCTTCGTGGCAGGCGCATACCTGGTTCCATACTTTTTCTGCACGGTCGGGAAATGCTTTATGCAACCAGTCATGAAATATACCGCCAATAGCCCCGTTGAGCCTCACCACTGTATAGCCCGCCCATTTGGCACCCGCTTCACTGGCGGCCTTCAGCACATCGTGCATATGCATGTCATTCAGGCCGGGTATTAATGGTGCGTTCATAATGCCGGTAGGTATGCCGTTCTTAGACAATGTTTCCACCACTTTCAACCTCGATCTGTAAGATGCTGTTCTCGGTTCCATTACTCTTCTCATATCTTCATCTAAAGAAGTGATAGAACTAAACACTCTTACCAGATTCAGCTTGTTCAACTCCTGCAGCACATCCAGGTCGCGAAGCACTAAAGCATTTTTAGTAAGTATGCCTACAGGGTTGCGAAAATCAAGGCATATTTCCAGCAGCTTGCGTGTAATGCGCATTTTTCTTTCTATCGGCTGGTAGCAATCTGTATTACCGCTGAGCGATATACAGGCAGGCTCCCAATTCTTATTCTCGAAAAACTTTTTCAGCAAAGCCGGTGCGTTTTTCTTCACTACTATCCTGCTCTCAAAATCTACGCCCGCACTGTATCCCCAATACTCATGGCTGTTGCGTGCATAACAATAAATACAACCATGCTCACAACCCTGGTAAGGATTGGCAGAGAACATCATACCTACATCAGGGCTGGTGACTGTATTTACCAGCGTTTTGCTTTCATCGTAAATATATTCGGTCTGTCGTTCTTCCTGTTCCCAGTCGTCTATGGCCTCTACGTGCTCTTGCACATACTCTCCCTTCAGAAATTTATTCTTCGGATTGTACTGCGCCCCCCTGCCCTTTTCAAACCGGTCGTATGCTTTTTGGTTTATCATATTGTTCTCTAATTATTTATTTTCTCCTGCTGTCCCGAATGTTCGGGACTCGCTGATAAGCGCAGAAAAAAACGCAGATACTTATGTTGTGGGTCTGCGACAAATCTGCGGGAACCATTTTTATTCCATCACATTCAATTTGCACATTGTCAAAAGTCTTCCTCCAGCATATATTTATTAACGATCTCCCCATCTATTCCATTACCCATATCTTTTACAGAACCGAAGCCTATAGCGTCTTTCATTACATAAGGGTCAAGCATTTCCACGCCCTTGCGCACTATATTTCTGCCGTACTTATCTTTTATATTATACATCGCTTTGCGCACCACATCTTGTTTCATACGGTTGTCAAACAAACTATACTGCAGGTTTCCGCCGCTCATAAAACTGCCAATAGCCACGCCCAGGCTTTGTGTGTTCTTATTGAACATGGTCGTGTTCCTGCTGCGTTCAAACATTTCTATCTGCTGCACCAGGTAGCGGCGCAGTTCCAATCCATCCTGCACGGGTTGCTGAAAGCGCACTTTGGTATCCCAGCCTGTGCTGTCGCGGTAGCGGATAAAAAAACTGGCGTCCCTGCAAAAAATATCCTGCTTCACCATACGCTGTTCCAGTTTGGTGCAGAGTGCTACCAGCATGGCTTCCAGTGTGGCTTTGTTTTCTCTCTGTTCGCGGCTCACCGTGCGCATAGCACTCATATTTCTGTTCTCATGTGCATACAGGTCTATCTCACCAAAATTCAAACGGCGATACCAGAAATTGCCTACCACACCGCCAAATGCCTTTCTCAGCAGTGCCTCGCTGGTATGCCGCATTTGCAAGGGAGAAGTAATACCGCATAGTTGCAATCTTCTTTCATTGCGGCTGGCTATGCCCGGCAGGTCCTGCAATTGCAGCTTGCTTAGTTTCTCATCTATATTCTCAGGTGTTATTTCTACCAGCCCGTCAGGCTTTTGTATTTCGGTGGCCAGCTTGGCGAGAAAAGAATTGGGTGCAATGCCTATGCTGCATTTTAGCCAGTCGTATTCGCGGCTGATGTCTGCTTTTATTTTTCTGCCCACTTCCTGCATATCCTTATACACCAGTTTATAGCTACTCATGTTCATCACCGCCTCATCTATACTGCGTGCTATTACATCATCGCAATAGTTATGCAGTATTTCCATGATCTTTACATGTATGCGGCGGTACTGGTAAGGATTGGTAGTAACAGGTATAATATGCGGGCACAACTGCCTGCCCTCTCCCAGGCGCATGCCTGTTTTTACACCATATTTCTTGGCCTCCATGCTTGGGGCAATAATGCAGGCATTGGGGCTATCGTAGGTTATTACCCCCACAGGTTTATTCCTCAGCTCTGGATTTAGTTGCTGCTCGCAACTGGCAAAATAGCTGTTCATGTCAAGGTACATGACAACCGAACCGTGCTTTGCATCGGCGCTATTGGCCCTGTATTCCTGTTTTTTAGGCCTTTCCGTGGTGCTTACCTGCTCCATTCCTCCACAAAGGTAGGAATATCCAATTAATTTGACAAATTATATAAAAGGATTACTTTTATATAATTATAACTTAGCTATAAATATTTAATAAATGACTAAAGTAAGTTACTTATTAGGGACAGGGGCTAGTGCAAATGCCTTACCCATAACTAAAAACATTCCCATTAGAATTGATGGGATTCTTTATGAGATTATTAATACAAAGTTTCCGGGCAATCTCGTAGATAAAGCTTTTAGAGAAGTGTTTTATATGCTAGGTGACGACAGTGATTAACAAAACCCCACTCATCCGCATTTGTTCCGATCCGAACGTTCGGATCGGAATAACATATAAAAATTAATAATAATAAATAGGCGAGGATGATATGGAACAGCGTCTGCGAGGCAAATAAAAGGTAACCCATTATTTCTATAATATTTTTCTATACCTCCTTTCAAAGAAAAATTTGGAAACCCCTTGTTAATAATATTAACTTGCTTCCGCTCATAAGCATATTATTATGTGTTATGGGTTTCAATTAGCTAATTGAATAAGTTCTTTGACATATTGGCCCTATCAAACATCTTATCTTTTTCATGCGACATTGATGATACATCGTGGGACATTGGATATATGTTTATAAAATATTTTTGAGGAACGGAACATTACAAATTCCCTTATTTGAACAGTGATGTTATTTTACTTCCGCTTCCGCTTTTAATTTTTAAAGGAAAAAGCGGAAGTAATTCACTACCCCATACGCTCAAAACCACGCTGGTAAACCATATTACGAATTATTTATGCGGAAGCAAAGCGGAAGATTGTGGAACTAAAGCGGAAATTCTACTTCCGCAAGGTTGCAATATTCTCCCTACACAAACATCAACCGTCATTGCAACAACTAGCCCATAAACAGGGACTGACCCGGTGATATTATTTTACAATTTGTGTTTCCCCGGTCTGGGGGTCAAGTTTCTTTTGATAACCAAGCCTGTAACGGATACCGACCGTAGCCGGATAAGCTACTATCCTGTAATGTATATTAGTATATGGCCTTACTACCGGGGCTTCTGCGGTATAATCAAGATCGTAATAACGTGCCGCTATTTCCATATTTAATGCAAACCTGTTTGAAAAATTCAACGTGTATCCTACCTGTAACCCTACGGTTAAACCAAAGCCACCATCCGGTGCTTCATAAGAAGCATCAACAGGTAAAGTTTTAGAATTATTCCTGGCTATAGCCAATCCCATGCCTGCACCAAAATAAAAATAGTTTTCGTCCATATACAGTTTCTTATTCACTACGGCGCAAAAAGAGGATGCATAGGTAGCATACACTATCTTTTTATGATCCGCCCCAATATTATACCCATCATTTGTATAGCCGATGCTTGACCTGCGGGACAATTCTAATACGTGCAGATCAATTCCAACCTGGAAATCATCTTTTAAATTTCGCAGTACTGTAAGTTGCGTTGCATAGTTTGCCGCCACCAGGTCTCCCCTGAAATACATATTATTGGTGGGCTTGCTGTTGATGCTCGCTCCAAATCCTATCCCTACTTCGTATTGCTGTGCAAACACAAACACCGGGGATAATAAGAAAAAAAGAACGTTGAGGACTCTCATAGTATATTTTTAAAAGATTAGAAAATTGGTAAATCGAAATTTTTTATTGTTTGGTTAAACTTATTTTGTCTGTACTCCAGCCAATGCAATCAAAACTATCATAATACTGAAGCCAGTAAATTGCACCTGTTAAAATGTTACTTGTAAAGGAAAAGCTGCCTACATTATAATTTCCTGCCACAATAGCACCGGAAGTATTTTTTGAATAAATATAATCAGTCAGCATCAATTGAGAACTTGACACCCTACCGGAAAAAGTAATAGGAAACCCGCCTGCAATTGGTGGAGATTCACCACAATTATCATTTGTAACATTATAAACATCTCCGCTTATATCAACTGAAACATTATTATCGTCTATTGCAGTTATTGTAAAAGTAAATTTGCACTGAAAAGTTTTATAAGTATATACCGAACTGTTATTGCAATTTGTTATATAATATACTGTAACAGGTACAAAAGATTTCCATGTGCCGGCAAGGCTTCGTGCAGGAGAAAGACTACTATCCAGTTTGCTGCAACCGCTAAATGTGGTTAAACTAAGAAGTATAAAACATGCTATAATGTAGCGAAACACCTTTCTGAAATAAATGAAAACAGCTACCATGGTCTATAAATCTACCGTTTTAAAAACAAAAAATTATATTTTTCTTTAAAATGTTAAGAATATCCTGCGCTAAAGAAGTACTTTACAGCATACAAAAAAATATATAATGAGAACATTATTCATTTCTATACTAATTGGCCTATCGTTTTTAAGGCTGCCTGCTTTTGCCCAGGGCTTTACAAATAAAGCAGATGCCACCAACAAGTTAGTTGAAGGCAAAAAAGATGGTAAATGGCTTGAATACCTGGATAATTATACGCTTGAAACAAATGACATGAAAGAGGCAAAATATTACAGCCTTACAGTGTATAAAGCCGGTGCTTATAATGGCACAAGGAGCGTATATTATTTGAGCGGTAAACTATTTTATAAAACTATATGGGTGAATAACAAACTAACAGATAAGGTAGAGAAGATGTATTATGAGAGTGGCCAGTTAATGAGTGAAGAAGCGCTTGCTAATGGTCAGCCTAATGGCCTTCATAAACAATATTATGAAACTGGTATACTGCAAGCAGAAACGCCTTACACAAATGGCAAAATGAATGGATTATGGAAACAATATTATGCCAGCGGAAAATTAAAACGCGAGATCCCAATGGTAAATGGCCTTGAAGATGGAGAGGATAAAGAATATTATGAAAGCGGGCAATTGAAAAGTAAGACTGTATACACCAACGACAAACCGGGGGTAAAAGAGAATTATAATGATAACCGGTAAGGTATGCAGTAAGTAAATAACGGATCGGGGCTCTAATGATGTTGAAAAATTGTCCTAACTACCCCTCCATCTTGCCGTATTCTCACTCTATACAATTCAGCAATTAGTATGAATTTTGTATCGTCAACAAAAACAGTACGATGAAACTAGATATTTATGTCAATTACAAAGGAAACTGCAAACAGGCTTTCAGTTTTTATGAAGAGCATCTTGGCGGCAAGATCATTATGATGTCCACTTTTGCAGAAATGCCCGACGCAGCCAATATTCCTGCTGAAAGAAAAAATGATATTCTTCATGGCCGTATTGCAATTGGCGAAACAGTGCTTATGGGAGCAGATATTCCAAATGCTGAGCCTATGCGCAGCGCTTATCTTACACTTAGCTTAGATAGTGCGGAGGAAGCAGAAAGATTGTATGCATCGCTGAGTGAAGGTGGTGAGATATTTATGAAGATGGAACAAACGTTTTTCGCATCACGCTTTGCTATGCTGCGGGATAAATTTGGCACATCTTGGATGCTTCTTCATGAGAATTAGGTAGTAACAGCCTGGTATAGCTTATCATGATAGCATAAAATAAAAAGTCCCTGCCAAATGGCAGGGACTTAAATAACAAGCTTATCGATTTTATAGTTTCTGGAACTTCTGAACGTTTATGCCTTCACTACCCTTTAGCGTAATGATATAAAGGCCTGCAGGTAAGGTGCCGATGCTGATGTTAGTTTGTGCGTTCGTAATATTTTGCTGCAATAAAACTTGTCCCATTAAATTGGTAACAGTAAGTGCATTATACAAACCATCCTTCATTTTAACTATGATCGCATCGTGGGCAGGATTTGGATATAGCAACACATCACTTATGTTTGACATAATGGCAACGCCAGCAGGTATACCAATAATGTTTTCAACCATATTGGTTTTAACTGGTGGATTGTCATCAAAATAGATGCTTGCAGTATTATCTATTTTATTGCCATTGGCAAGCCCTGCTTTTGTATTTACTGTAAATACTACCATGCCGCTGCTTGCATTTGAATTGGCAGCAGAGTCGAGCAGGTTGATATTTTGAAGATCAAATTTTACCACATTATGCCCGCTAGCATCCTGCATGGTTGTAGTAACCTCCGGAGCTGTAGCAGAAAGAACCTGTAAACTGTTTACATCCAGGTTGTCAGACAAAGTATCCAACACATAAATATTGTGGGCCGTATCATTACCTGTATTCTGGAACTCGATGCTATATTGCAAAGGCGTACCTGCGTGCACATAACCCTGCGGTTCTACACTCTTCTCGTTTGGATCGTAAGAAGAACGGATCGTATCTGTACGTGTGCGAACATTGTTGGTTGTATCCACATCACCTGCAAAAGGAGTAACTGTCCATTTAGTATGTACTGTATCACCCAGTGTGAGTGTACCTGAATGGTAAAAATGCACAGTAAAATACTTTGCAGTGCCGGCAGATACTGTACCTACACTATAAGTAAGCGTACCTGTTCCTGTAGTAGGCGAATAAGTAGAAGGCACAGTATATGAATAAGAATATTTGGAGCTGTAATTGATTGTAACAGTCGCTGCCTTAGGTGTGCAACTATTGTTAACAACATATACATGAGCGCAAGCACCATAAAGGCCGGCAGACATGTATGCGTATATATACAAATCGAAATGAGAAGTATCGCAGCCAAAGCCCATTTTCACATAACCTGCGTGGCTTGTACTGATAGTATCATCTTTGATCCCTGAAGTAGGACAGGTAAATACATACCCTGCTGGATTCGTGATCTTTTTAAATGTATAAATGGTACCTGTAGGTGTGCTGTGCGGAACATTATAGTAAAATGACGGACCTGCATCTGTATCTACCGGTACACCGGCAGAGTCTATCTCTACATAATATGAATGCGGCATGTAAGTATCGCCGGAATCTAAAATACAATTGCTGTTATTATCTACATAAGAAGTATAGTAAATAATATGGCAGATATTAACCGTATCGGAATAAGAAACAGAATCTATCCGGCTTCCTGAAACCGTTATTACATGCTTAACAGTATAAACACCTGAAGTAGCATAAGCATGTGAAGTATATGTTCTTGTGTTCGTACCACCATTAATAAAAGTATCAGTGCGGCTTGAACCATCTCCAAAATAAGTGATAACTCTTAAAGATGATGTGTAAGCGTCGGTTTGTATACGGAAAGTTTGAGAATCGCAATTAGAGAACATTGTATGTCCCGTTAAGCTGATGGTCTGTGCATTGGCTTGAAAGGCACCGGATAAAATGCATAGAATAACCAACAATGACAAGTAGGTAACTTTTTTCATTTGTATAATTTTTTTAAAGTTAACGATATGAATTAATAATACATATAAGATTAAAGCAATTTAATCTTTGTAAGGAGGGTATCAACACTCATATGACGTGTGTAAATAGCATTTTGTTAGTAACGTGGAAATGAATTCAAAGGGCAGTGAGAAAAAGAGCATGCAATAAATGTGGTTATATTGTTTTAATAAATTTTTAATAGATAGAACCTCAGTATCTTTAATGTCAAAATAAAAAACAATGAAAGCCAACATAGGAATATCTGATAAGAACAGCAAAGCAGTTGCAGCAGTATTGTCTCAATTGCTCGCAGACGAATTTATGCTTTACACTAAAACGCGTAATGCACACTGGAATGTAGAAGGCCCGGATTTTCATGCCATGCACTTGTTCTTTGAATCGCAATACGAGCAACTGGATGATATAATGGATGGTGTCGCAGAGCGCATTCGCTCTATTGGTCATTATGCCCCTGCTACATTAAAAGCTTACCTGCAGCTGACTCACCTGTCAGAAAATAACCAAAATAAAAATGACAGTAAAGGCTTTATAAAAGAGTTAGCAGCAGACCATAGCAGCATTATAGAATTTATACGCGGCAATATCAATGCTATTGGCAACAAATATGACGATATGGGCACCAGCGATTATATTACCGGCCTGATGGAAGCGCATGAAAAAAATGGCGTGGATGTTGCGTTCGCACCTAAAATAAAGATGCATTTTTAGTTTTTGCTTTGAAGGCATTCATATCCCAGCCTGCTTTTTTTGCACCTGCGAGATAAGAACTTTCAAGAAAGGCCAGTACAACTGCTTTGGGATCTTCATCCCTTCTTACATCTTCATAAGTAAGCAATGCCATGGGGCTGCCCCTGAGCTCAATCCATTTTGCTTTACCTACAGGTAGCAATGGCTCCAACTCTAATCCTTGTGGCGGGGGGGCGGTATAGGAATAGAATGCAGGCTCTTGTATAATAGTGTCACCTGCCCAAAAACCTGCGCTGATCACTTCGTGAGAGTAGGCTTCTGTATTTACTGCATTTGCACCCGGCATATCGGGTGCGCGCTTACCAGAAAAACGGGTAACTGCAATATCGAAGCTATGCCAGAACATATGAACAGGAGAACATTTGCCTATAAACCTTCCACTGAATTCTTTCAGTACGGCATCTGCAAAAGAATAAGCTTTCCAAAATCTCGAAACATATTCCTTATTGTAAGTGCAGTGTTCATTGTCTTCTGCAAAAGGAGTATTCGTTTCAAACTCGTATGGTCTAGCCAATATCTTTACCTCAACCTGCAGCCTGGCAAGGGAATCAAATACTTGTTTGTAAAATTGGGATACACATAAGCCATTGTGTAGTTCTATTACCTCTATTTCACTTTGAGTAGTAGTAATAATTAATTGATGTTTGCAGAGATCAAAATTCAGTTCTATTAACTTGTCTTTATAGGGTAAGGGTGAAGTGCCAAACCCTCTCGCATTTATATATAATGCAGCATGCCACCAATGATTTTTGTAGGGGTATAGTTTCAGCTTTATTTTACCTATTATCTGGCTATATAAATGCAAAGTTTTCTTTGTTTCTATCCACTCATTCAGCGGCAAGGGCGGTAATGGACTGTTAGTAAGCATTTGGCAGGTGTTTATTCATAGTCTGTAAATTCATCATCAATATAACAGTACAACCACTGTTCACCCTGCTCTGCAGATATAACAACAGGATGTTTTGTATGGTGATAATGAGCAGTCATATGCTTTTTAGGGGATTGATCGCAACACAAAGTAACGCCACACTGTTGGCAGGTACGCAGATGCATCCAATCACTACCAATTTTTATACATTCTTCGCAGACATATTCTTTGGGCTGTTTAAGTTCTTTAATTGCTGATATATGAGAACAACTAGCTTCACTCATTTGTATAGTTTTTTGAGACATGACATATAAAAATAGCAACAGAAAGTTACGTAAACAAACTTGCTGAGTAAAATTGGCAAGGCTATTTTATATAATGCGGACAGAACCTGCTTACATTATTGGTTATAAGACCTGAAGATTCCCGAATGCCCATACCAGCTGCTTTACCACCTATTAACCAACTACCAATTACAGGTCTGTTACTATCAAAATCTGGTAAAGAGAAATATTGCTGGTATAAAAAACCTTCTTCGCCATAATCGCCTGTAGTTTGTTCTATTACCTCTCCGTTTACAACAATAGAGATGTTAGCACCCTCACGTGAATAGACCGGCTTTTTTACATAATGCAACGGGCGATCACCCGATGCGCCGGGCTTAATAAATGTGCAAGGCAATATATAAGGGGAATCCGGAAACAAATCCCATAAATATTTTAATAACATTTTGTTAGAGAGTATAGCCTTGTATTGTGGTTCTATCCAGTAACACTGATCACGCGATGAGATTAGGTTAGGTCCAAATTTCTCGTTGAACAACCACTCGTAAGGATAGAGTTTAAAAATATTGGGTATCTGCATACCGGAAGGGGTAATGAATTGAGAAGCACTATTGATACTTATATCATCTATGTAAATGAAATCAGTGTTAAACCCTGCCTGGTCAGCTGCATCCTGTAAGTATTTTACATTCATGAAATCCTCCAGATTATCCTGCACACAAGAAAAAAATAAACTACCCGGCAACAAGTGCTGTCTGCATTCAGATAAATGCACCAATAATTTTTCATGAATACTGTTGAACTGGTCATAACTTTTATTATAGTCCTGTAACCAGTACCATTGTATTACACTCGATTCCAATAAAGAGGTAGGTGTGTCTGCATTAAACTCCAGCAATTTTACTTGCCCATTATTAAAAGCAAGATCAAAACGGCCATAAAAAGAGGGTTGATCATTTTGCCACGACCATTCAATCAATTCTGCATACTGCTTAGGAATAAAGAACTCATCCCATAGTTTATTCTTAATAACATACTCTACAACTTCGAGGCACATCTCAAACAAATCCGAGGTAGCGGTTTCTATCAAATCTATTTCTTCATTGTTAAATTCGTAGGCGATGGTCTCATTATAATAAGATTCGTGTTTGTAAAACAGGAAACCCTGGTCAATAACTTTCTGCTCCCAGTTTTGTCTGGGCGTAATAGATGTTCTCTTCATAATAGTAGCGATTACGAATGAGCGACCAATAATAAAGGACGAACTGTAGTTCCAAAGCCACCCCTTGTGCCACCACGTTCAAATCTTGGGCTTCGTGTCCCGTAATTTGGATGAAAAGTTCTGCACCACCAATTATTCAGCCAGCTACGATGATGCACATGTAACACATACGCGTTTCCATACGTAGTGTAGCTTCGCCTGCTACCTACAGTATCTGATTGCAAAGAATCTGTTGGAGCGCCAGACATCGCCTGGGCGCCTGCTTTTGCCGCTGCTACTGCAGTAAGCATAATAAAGGATAAGATGACTTTACCGGACTTTCTCATTATAGACAGACCCGATGGTTTTAAAGACCGAGTGATAACGTTACAACAAAGATTAAACCAAACTGATTAACTTGTTTTAATAGAACTGTTAAAACATTGATAAAACAGGATTTACATAAATCCGTATTTATACTAAGAAAAGATTCTTCTATTGCAGGAACTGCTTAATCATACTTGCTAACAATACAGTATCTATTTGCTCAATGGGATGTGGTGTAGCAGGTAATATACATAGCGAGCCATTGGGCAACGCTTTATAGGTAGTTACAGTTTCACCAAGACTTACCATTTTATCCCTGTCGCCAAGCATAATAAGGCAGGGATGCAGAATAGAAGAGTAATCTGTTTGTTGTATGGTATTATCATTCCCTAATGCAAGCATCATTTCAGCAGTAGCAGCAACAACTTTTTTCCAGTCCTCAGGTGTATGGCGTTCTTGCAATATTGCAGCAAAAGCAGGTATTTTAGCCTGCATTTTTTCAGGATCCAACATTTTGGCTTCTTTTTCAGCGGTTGTTTTGTCCCAATGGTATTTAGTAGCAAGGGTAATCACCTTATCTAACTTATCGGGATAATGTTTAGCCATGTACATACCTACATAGCCACCCATGCTATATCCAAATATTGAAACCTTATCAATATTATGGTCTTTCAAAAATGCTATCACATCATCTGCAAATAGCTTTATAGAAAATGTTTCGTCGGCAAATTCTCTTCCACCATGTCCTGAAAAATTGAGTGTATGTATTTTATAGCGCTCACCAAGCTCTTTTACCAACGGTTGCATTTGTTGTACTGATCCAATAGCTCCGTGCAATAATAATAAGGTTTGCATTCCTCTAAATTAATTCTTGTTTTCTAATGCCCGATGCGGCAATATATCCACTACTCCATGCATGCTGAAAATTAAACCCACCGGTAATGCCATCTGCATCTAATATTTCGCCTGCAAAATAAAGCCCGGGAATTATCCTGCTTTCCATGCTTTGCGGATCTATTTCTGATATATTAATACCTCCCGCTGTCACAAATTCTTCTTTAAAGGTTGTTTTCCCTTTTACATGGTAGCTATCGCACAGTAAAACTGTGATCAATTTATTTTGCTCCGCAGATCGCAGATCTCCCCAACGAACAAGGTTATTGATACCACTACGCTCAAAAAAATAAGACCAAAGACGGGACGGGAGATCAAAAGGATTTTTACCGGACACCAAACGTTTTCCTTCATTTTGTCTTAGATGCTGAAAAGTTTCCTGTAGATCAGGCTCTGTAAGCGAGCCCAGCCAATTAATGAGTATATGAAAATCATATTTTTTTTCAGCAAGCTCTCTCGCTGCCCAGGCAGATGTTCTTAAAACAGCAGGGCCACTTAGTCCCCAATGTGTAATTAACAAAGGGCCGGAAACAGACGATTTTGTTCCTTGTATTTTGATAGTTGCGTTTTGCACACTTACTCCCATCAATTGCGTAATCGTTTCACCTGGGATATTAAATGTAAAAAGTGAAGGTATGGGTGACTGAATAGTATGGCCCAATTGCAATAACCATTTATATTGTTCAGCTTTAGGGAAACCGCCCACGGCAATAATTATCTTATCAGTTTCATAAGCAGGTGCATCTACAAAATGAATAATAAATTTATTCTCTTTCCTTTCTATTCTTTCTACTGAGCGATGATATAATACCTGTACTTTATTTTGCATCATTTGCTGCCAGATGCAATCAATGATAGTTTGAGAGCTATCAGTGACCGGAAAGATTCTGCCATCTGCTTCTGTCTTTAATTTTACTCCACGATCAGTAAACCATTTTATTGTGTCAGCAGGTGTGAAGCAGTACAATGATCTGCGCAACAACTGCTTACCACGAGGGTAACGTGTTATAAGCTCGGGAATATCAAAACAAGCATGTGTAACATTACAACGCCCGCCACCGGATACTTTTACTTTCTGCAGTACCTTCCCTGTTTTCTCAAAAACAGCTACTTCATCACCCTCATGATAAGGAAGATTTGCCGCAGCAAAACAACCTGCTGCACCAGCTCCAATGATGGCAATACGCATTGGTTATTTATTATTACATTTTACCTGCGCTTCTACAACCGCTATCGCCACCATATTGGTGATCTGGCGTACAGTGCTACCTAATTGTAATACATGTACCGGTTTACGAAGCCCTACCAATACAGGTCCTACCGCTTCTGCCCCACCCAACTCCTGTAACAAATGGTATGCAATATTACCAGCAGCCAGGTTTGGAAAAATAAGCACATTAGGCGGTTCACTTATAAGATCTGAAAAAGGATAATTTTCGCGCAACAGGTCTTTATTAAACGCGACACCTGCCTGCATTTCTCCATCAATCACAATTTCAGGATGTTTCTCTTTTATTCTTGCAACAACATTGCGGACAAGAATTGCTTCAGGGGAATCGCTGCTACCGAAATTAGAATACGAAAGCATGGCTATGCGTGGTTTAATATTATAGGTTTCAACAGTTCTCGCCGTAAGCAAGGTTATATCCTCCAATTCCTCTTCAGTAGGATTAAAATTTACTGTTGTATCTGCAAAGAACAAAGGCCCCTTTTTTGTAAGCATAATATACATACCCGCTACACGTTTAGCACTTGGCTCCATTCCTATTATTTCTAATGCAGGTTTTACTGTATCAGGATATTTTCGTGTCAAACCTGATATTAAAGCATCTGCTTCTCCTGTTTCTACCATCATGCAACCGAAATACTGGCGTTCGCGCATTATTTTTCTTGCTTCGTACAGGTTAAATCCACGGCGCTTTCTTTTTTCAAAAAACATGTCGCCAAATTCTACCCTTTTCTTCTCGTATGCCTCATCGGTAGGATTTATGATTGTTATATCTTTTAATTGAAGGTCATTCACTTTGATCAATTGTTTTATTTTCTTTTCATCACCTAATAATATAGGTATTGCTATTCCCTCATCTTTAGCTGTTTGGGCAGCTTTCAAAACCTTTAAATTTTCAGCATCTACGAATACCACACGCTTAGGATCCTTTCTTGCTTTATTTGTAATAAAACGCAGGATATTATCGTTAGAACCTAACCTGCGATATAAAGCAGACTCATAGGCATCCCAATCAGTTATGGGATGTTTGGCCACTCCACTATCCATAGCAGCCTTTGCCACAGCAGGCGACACGGCAACCAATAATCTTGGATCAATAGGTTTTGGAATGATATACACAGGTCCATAATGCAGGCTTTTTTCATTGTAGGCCATGTTCACAATATCCGGAACCGGCTCTTTTGCAAGCTGCGCCAGTGCTTTTACTGCAGCCAATTTCATTTCTTCGTTTATAGATGAAGCACGTACATCAAGAGCCCCACGAAAAATATAAGGGAAGCCCAACACATTATTTACCTGGTTTGGATAATCGCTGCGGCCGGTGGCAACAATAGCGTCCGGCCTTGCTGCCACAGCATCTTCATACGGTATTTCCGGGTCAGGGTTTGCCAATGCGAATATAATTGGATCTTTCGCCATAGACTTCACCATGTCTGTTGATACAATATTCCCTTTCGACAAACCAATAAATACATCAGCATCCTTCATTTCGTCAGCAAGGCTGCTCATAGGTACGTCTTGAGCAAACTGTTTTTTATATTCATCCAGATCTTTCCTGGAATTGGTAATCAGGCCTTTGGTATCGAACATAAATACATTCCCAGGCTTAGCGCCTAACGCTATATATATTTTGCAGCAAGATATTGCTGAGGCCCCTGCACCACTAACCACAATTTTTACTTTGTCAATTTTCTTGTTTACAATGTCTAAAGCATTCAATAATGCTGCACCTGAAATAATAGCCGTACCATGCTGATCGTCATGCATTACGGGTATATTCATTTCTTCTTTAAGCCTAGTTTCAATAGCAAAACATTCAGGTGCTTTAATATCTTCCAGGTTCACACCACCAAATGTTGGTTCTAAAGCTTTCACCACATTTACAAATTCATCAATGCTCTTTGTATTTAATTCAATATCAAAAACGTCAATATCAGCGAATATCTTGAACAAAATACCCTTACCTTCCATTACAGGTTTGGCCGCTTCAGGCCCAATATTACCTAATCCAAGTACTGCTGTTCCGTTACTAATAACTGCAACCAGGTTTCCCTTAGCAGTATACTTATAAACGTTCTCAACATTTGCACTTATTTCTTTACATGGTTCTGCTACACCGGGTGAATATGCAAGAGCAAGATCTCGCTGTGTTTTTGTCTCTTTTGATGGTATTACTTCAATTTTGCCCGGTCGTCCCTTCTCATGATATTCTAATGCTTCTTCTTTTCGAATATGCTGTGCCATAAGGCTTTTGAAATTTTGGACTGCCAAAATACGAAATAATACACGGGTTAAGAATGTATAAGAATTACCGGCTTTTTAAAAACTGGCATGAATTTTCGTATATTAAACACAAATTCCCCCAATGGCCGAACATTCGGAACCTATTGCATCAAGTGAAATGTCGAATGAATGGCATTATTCTTACGATGCGGAATTTATTGAAGAAGCAGAAGATCTATTTATAGAATCTAAGGATAAGTTATTTGATGTAAGTAATTGGGCTACTATTTGCGGCATTACAAACATCCGGTTTACTTTATCAGACCATCATGCCAGGGAATTACATAGAAAAGCACATACAGGTGATTATATAAAAGTATTTAAAGAAGATGCGGGATATGTTTTTTTTATAGAGAACATTGAATATGATGACTATCCTGATGAGAACAAAGAATCTTTTTTAATGCGGCTGAAACATGCCGAAGTAATAGGAAAACCCGCTGAAAACATTGCCGGTATATTAATAGAAAGAAATAATACTATCCTTACTGCTTATTGTATGCTGCAAGAGAATACCACCTGTATATTAAACAAAAACGACTGGGATCTGCTTATACAGAACTACATTAAGTTTGATTAATATACGTCTAAAAGAAGAAAAATATTTATTAAACTTGCATGTTTTCATATAAGTATCGGGAGTACTTCAAAATAAATGCAATATTATTTTTTTAAAACCCCAAAACGGGCCGAAGCAGAAAAATTTAAGCAATATGCGGTCCGGCAAAATATAGCTATATCAAATATCATGTCGATTACTATAATCGGCACATGTATATCATTACTTATCGTCAGGATATTTGTAGAAACACGTTTTACTATTTCGCATATCGAGGGGTATAGGTATGTTACACTGTTTTTATTATCCGGTTCATTTTTATACCGTGCTCTTTTTTACTTAACCAAAAAAGGATTAACCAAACAAAGATTCAATGTCTATTGGGTATTATCTTCTTTTTATGCATTGATAATAGCTTGTGGTTTTATGTGGTTAACATTTATTGCACAACATAACCCCAGAAATACCCTTACTATGTTCGTTTCAGGTATGTTCGTCGTTTCTGTATTATGGATTTTGGATATCTGGGGTACGTTGAGCATATCTTTAGTAGTTTTTACATCATTTATGTTGTTCCTGCATTTATTTCAAACAGATATTTCTATACTGTTTCAAAATTATGTTGCATTAATTATAGTGCTTGTAGTTTTCTTTGTTATTTCCCGTGTTATCTATTCCTACCATTTCAGGTATTATATACAGCTAATAACGATCGTAGATAAAAATAAAGAGATAAAGAGTATTTATCAAAAGCATACAAACATATTGGATGCAGTAGCACATGACCTGCGAAGCCCATTGAACAGCATATCGGGTTTAGTAGAAATTATAAGGTTTCCTTCTGTTACTGAGCAGGAAAAGGAGGAGTATTATGATATGATATTGTCAGCTTGTGGTGACGCAGACCATATTCTGCACGATGTTATCGACGCAGCAAGGAAGAATGAAGATGAGATGATAGATAAAACGCCCATGTCATTGAATAGTTTTATTGATTCTATACAAAAAAAATGGGAGCATCGGGTCACAGGTGAAAAACATTTTGAATTTACCATTCCCGATGAAGTGATTGTTGCAGCTATTAACGAACAAAAAATGCGCAGGGTTATCGACAACCTTATCAATAATGCCATAAAATTCACTAAATCAGATGGGCTTATTAGCATTGGCCTCACTACCGAAAATAATATGGCAAGAATATCGGTGAGCGATAACGGTATCGGCATACCAAAAAATTTGCAACCTTACATCTTTGATAGATTTACTCATGCAGCAAGAAGAGGGCTTCATGGAGAAAAATCCTATGGTTTAGGACTCAACATCTGCCAACAAATTGTAGAGGCGCATGAAGGTAGAATATCTGTAAACAGTGAAGAAAAACTGGGTACTACATTCAATATTGACTTGCCCATACACGAGACTTCGGGCAATATTTATTAAAAATACTACTATATTTGCGGTATGGTAAACCGATCAGGAATTATCATTTTTTTGTTTTTATTGGCTTTTTCGAAAAGTATAGCCCAAACTACTGCGGACTATGCATTACAGGTAACAACAACCACACAATTATCCCCCGCAAGGATTACATTGTCATGGAAACCTGTTGTTGGCGTAACCTCTTATAATATTTTCAAAAAGTCAAAAACGGCAACTGGTTGGGGTGCATCCATAGCCACACTAACTGCTACAGATAGCCAATATATTGACAACACTATTATAGTTGATAGCGCATATGAATATGCAGTAGAAGCATCTGGAGGCACATCTCCTACTGGATATATTTATGCTGGAATAAAATGCCCTGCTATACATAACAGGGGTATATTGATATTGATGGTAGATTCTATGTTTACAGATTCCTGTGCTGCCGAGATCAAAAGGCTGATGGGCGATATAAATGGTGATGGGTGGCAGTTAATAAGGCATGATGTAAGTAGAAATACAAGTGACACAATTGTAAGAAGGCTAATTATCAATGACTATAATGGTCATGGTAATGTACAGGCACTATTGCTTTTAGGACACATACCGGTACCTTATAGCGGAGCACTTAATCCTGACGGGCACGGAAACCATTATGGTGCATGGCCTGCCGACGTGTATTATGGTGATGTAAATGGTACATGGACCGATATATCAGTAATTGATACCGGTTCTGCAATTATTGCTGCAAACTGGAATGCACCTGGAGATGGTAAATGGGATCAAACAAACATTCCAAGCCTGGTAGAGTTACAAGTAGGCCGCGTTGATTTTTATAATATGCCTTCATTTGCCAAAACTGAAATACAGATGATGCGCTCATATCTGTTGCGTGATCATTTGTATAAAATGGATTCTCTAAATATTAAGCACCGCGCATTAGTAGATGATAATTTCGGACCTTTTAGCGGTGAGGCATTTGCAGCGAATGCATGGAGAAATTTTCCAGCATTGATAGGTGCAAATAATACCCAATCAATAGACTTTATTTCATCATTGAATGATTCTGATTATTTATGGGCATATGGCTGTGGCGGTGGCTCATTTACAAGTGCAGGAGGAATTGGCAGCACTACAAATTTTGCAACCAACCATATAAATGGCATTTTTACAATGCTGTTTGGCAGTTATTTTGGTGACTGGAATGTACAGGATAATTTTCTTAGGGCCCCGCTCTGCTCTGATGTGCCGGCACTTACCGACTGTTGGGCAGGTAGGCCTAACTGGTTTTTTCACCATATGGCTTTAGGAGAATCTATTGGTTATTCAGCCAGGCTTACACAAAATAATAGCATATACAATCCGGGCGGATATGGACAACAATGGGTACATGTAGCGCTTATGGGCGATCCAACCCTAAGAATGGACTACATAAATCCGGTGGTAAGTGTTAGTGCTCATAATACTTCTAAAGGTGCCAATATTACTTGGGCAGCCTCTCCCGACACAGCAGTTGTAGGTTATTATGTATATCGTGCTGATAGTACTTATGGCTATTATCAAAAAATATCACCTATGGTCTCTAAAACAGTTTTTAGCTTTGACGATACTGTAGGTAAAAGTGGTAATAAGTTGTATATGGTTCGTCCTGTAAAGTTACAGCAAACCCCATCCGGCAATTACTATAATCTTGGCATCGGCACCGTTATTACTGCCAATAATGTTATTTACGAAGCTATTAACCATATTCCTGTTCATACGTTTGAAGTCGTATTATACCCAAATCCTGTAACAACAAAATTGAATCTGCAAATAAACTGCACAAATAATGAAACTGCCTTATTATATATTATTGATGCATCAGGCAGAAAAATAATAACCGAATCTGAACAATTAACTTCCGGACAGAACACTGTGAGTATAAACGTAAGCGCACTTACTTCAGGCGCTTATACTGTATCAATAAAAATTCGGAATGAGATGCAGGTCAGAAAATGGGTCAAGTCTTAGCCATTCTTTTTTTATCTCTGTTGTAAACCCATATTTTAATATACTTGATAAAGGTATAGAATGCAGAATTTTTACAAACAATATATCCGTAATAGCCATCTAAAAATCCCGCGCGAAGAAAAAAGTCTACTATAAATCGCCATGCTGGACCTACAATTATTTTCAATAAAGTTATATGCTTCCCTTCCGATACTGCGGCTCTTGCCTTCAATTCAGAATACTGTTCCAGTTTGCGCATATAATCAGAAATGGTAGGATAACTATAGTGTAGTATATCGCCTCTTAGCCGGCCTATTTTTACGGTTTTATCTACAGGTAGCCATTCTTCATGCACTGTGTTGTTGTTAGTAGCGCCTTTACATTTATTCCATAAACGAACTTTAGGTTGTGGGTACCAGCCACAATGCCTGATCCATTTGCCACAAAAGTTGGGAAGAATATTTATTTTATATGCATCCCATATTGGTTGCTTGTCTTTTAATAACAATATACTTTTACCTAATTCAACAGATATTTCTTCGTCTGCATCTAATGATAATATCCATGGGTTGGATGTCAGTTTTTCAGCAAAATATTTCTGTTCTCCGTAACCATTAAATTCGTGAGAAATAACATTGGCCCCTAAGCTTTTTGCAATAGGTACGGTACTATCAGTAGAAAAGCTGTCTACAACTATTACTTCATCAGCTATTTTCTTTACTGAGCTTATACAACGCGCTATATTTTTTTCTTCATTGTGAGTGATTATTACAGCGCTTATTTTTATTATATTGTCATTAGAAGACATGTCTGTGATCAAAGATATTATTAAATAGCCCTAAAAGAGTATCTTCAACAATAAAATGTATTTTTCATTATTGAAAAAATATATCAATGAGGTTACATTGGCTTTTGCCTACAATTAAAGGAATACCTGTTTTAATGTATCATAAGGTTTGGGAAGGGGTTAACGATAGGTTGACAATAGATCCGAACAGACTTTCCAGGCAATGGGATTGGCTTAAAAAAAATGGTTATCATGCCATAACACTTCCTGAATTTATTATTGCTGCAAAAAAAGGCATTTATAATAAAAAAACTATTCTAATAACATTTGACGATGGTTACACAAACAACCTGCAGCACGTATACCCACTGCTACAGAGCTTAAATTGGGCCGCCACTTTTTTTATTATAGCTGACAATGTAGATGGTACAGCAGAACAGTCAAAACATCTTACAAATAAAAAAATGAGCCTTTCCGAATTGAAACAATTAGATCCCACAATCATACAATTAGGCATGCATGGTTATAATCATGAAAATTTTTCTAAAACAAGCGTTAGTGGAATTAAAAAAGTAATTGAAAAATCCTTACATGCTTTTGAGAATAGTGGACTTAAGTATCATAAAGTGCTGGCATACCCATATGGTGCAAGACCCGAAAAAAAATCCGATTTTGCTGAGCTAAAGAAATGGATGCATGAAATAGGTATGGAAGCCGCTTTTAGGATCGGCAACCAGGTATGTAAAATACCAGCAACTGACTTGTATGAAATAAAACGCATTGATATCCGTGGCACAGATTCAATAAAGGATTTTAAAATAAAACTCAAAAAAGGTAAACTAAAGCCATTTTAAGGCAGTTGTAATGTTTGCATGATCTTTTCTATATAGACCACACTGGTTTTATCATTTTCCTTATCATACATAAAAGAAAACTGGACTTCTTTATCACTACGATGAACAAAGTACATCATGCACCTGTTGAACCCTTCAGGTAATGCTTTAGTTTCAAAATGTAATATAACTACCTCTTTTGAATAGTGCTTAGACTGATCACATGATATAAGCCGAAGTGTAGAATCCCCCTGGTAATCTTTCAGCTCTGTTTCAAGATTTTTTTTCGAACAATTCATATATCCGCTTGCATTTTCAAAAATGCCGGCTCTGCCTGTTACCATCATTACAACACCCGAAACATTATCATAAAAAGTTTTTTCAGAATCATTGCCCGGTTCCGTTGTTTCCATAAGGCTATCGGGAACGGTAAGTGTATATTGGTAAAGGCTGCTGTTCAACTTTTTTTGACCAAAAGCAAAAACAGTAAATGTTATACAGCATAACAACAAGCAACTATATCGTAATAATCTTAACATGCTAATACAAAATTATATACATATTTGACAAAATGTAGTAATAATGTTCTATATAACCATAAACAAATAGTTAGTAGGTGCAAATAACAAGCCAAATACTAATTTTGCGAAAAACCACATTATGAAGCTATACTTTACAGGTATTCTTTTTCTTTTATTACCCCAACATCTTTTTGCCCAGTTAGTTGTTACGGAAAAAATGGATGATTCCACAGTAACTGAGATCATTGTTATACCAAAAGAAAGCGATTTTACAAATGAATTAAAATATGTAGGGAGTATTAAAACAGGCGATCCCTCTTTGAAAAGGTCTGCTCCTTTCGATGAACAATTCAAAAAACTTTTGAAAGAAACAATAAGTGAAGGTGGGAATGTACTGCAAATGACCCATTTTGAAAATGTAAAACAAAGAGGTTTATACAATCTTAAAGGAGATGTTTATTACACTGATAAATTTGATAGTTTAAAAACGTTGATACAACTTAAAAGAAAAAAGAAATACGATAAACAAATCGCTTACGTTACTCTTTTCAGACCCGTATATAATCACTCATTAAATGATTTAAAAAAGATGTACGTTCGGATCGATAAAGACACCTTTGAAATGAAAGCAAATACTAAATTTACAATAAAACTAGATAGAGAGAGTGAATACCAAATATATATTAATGATCAACAAGAGCCGGTTGCATTAAATGTTAGTTTTGGAGAACACTATTACATTAGGTGTTTTGTTGATTTTCCGAATTCAACTTATGCACCTGCTGTAAGGCCTGGCGCAATAGGCCTTTCTGTTCCTGTAAGTGGTTATAGGCCCGGTATAAAAATATTACAGAACAAGGTATTAGGAGAAATAGAAAGTTCATTTGTAAAACAATATTACTAATGGTTCAAGTAGGACAGTACAACACACTTAAAGTTATAAAGCAAGTTGATTTTGGATTTTATCTCGATGGGGGGCAAGATGAAATACTACTTCCTACCCGCTTCGTACCACCGGGTTTGAAGGACGGTGATGATCTGGAGGTATTCATTTACCATGATTCAGAAAGCAGGCTTATAGCCACTACACAACGCCCTTTAGGCGTAGTTGGAGATATCGTAATGCTGAAAGTAGTAAGTACTACAAATCAGGGCGCATTTCTTGACTGGGGTTTGATGAAAGATATTTTTGTCCCTTTATCTCAGCAGGACGAAAGAATGCTCGAGGGAGAGTCTTACCTGGTAATGATCTATATAGATGAGCAAACAGGACGTGTTGCTGCTACTCAAAAATTTAGCCGGTTCATTAAGAATGATGAACTGACTATAAAAGAATTGGATTCTGTAGATATGGTTGTATTTCAGAAAACAGACCTTGGCTATAAAGTAATTATTAATAATAAGCATATGGGCGTATTACACCATAGTGAAGTTTTTAGGGAATTGCAATATGGTGAACACGTAAAAGGCTTTGTAAAAAAAATACTCCCTGAAAATAAAATAGATGTTGTTCTGGGCGAACGGGGTTACAAAAAGGCGGAAAATGAAAGAGACCGCATATTGCAACTGTTGGAAGAAAATAATGGCTATCTACCCTATAATGATAAATCTGCACCTGAAAACATCTACAGCTTCTTTGGCATCAGCAAAAAAACCTTTAAAATGACGATTGGTAGTTTGTATAAAGAGCGCAAAATAGAATTAACGCAAACAGGCATTAAACTATTACAAACATAACGATAAACGTTTGATAGCCTTTTCTTTCAGAAAAGCTATATAAAGTATCTTCATCGGCACTAAAGCTCGTTAAAATAAAAAATCCCCTGCTATTAGGAAGGGGATTTTTATAATCATTTGTCTACCAACGCCAATGTCCTCTTATCCATATCCAGCCTCCGGGTCTTTGACGCCAGTGTCCCGGTACCCATACTGCTCCGGGGTGCTCAGGTTCTACCCAACGGCCACCCGCCCACTCATATCGTCCATCACGCCACTCCCACTCTTCATCAACCCACACATGCCTGGGGCTGGGTGCTGCTACTCTTACATAATGAGGACGCTCAGGTCGCACTTTAATTATTAGCTGTGCATGAGCAGGAACATATATGCAGCTCATAATAAATGCTACAACAAAAAATTTCAATAATTTTTTCATAATTATACTTTTACCAAATAGACATAACTATTATGCCATGGTTTAAATAAAAAATGTGAAAATAAAAAAGCGGGTACCGACAAAACGGTACCCGCATCATTTAACCAAAACAACCACAAGCCTATAAGCCGGATTCTGTTCCCCGTTTTGCGCGGGTAGTTATCATTTATCTGGGATGCTGCTCTCACAACACCTCTGTCTGTCAACCCACAAACTCGGACGAGCTACCCTCAGACGTTTGCTTATTTGACATTTCAGCTCGCAAGGTTTACCCCCGTATCATGTTTCCATTATACGCTGTAGGCTCTTACCCTACTTTTTCACCCTTATTTCCGCTTACGCAGAAACGGTTATTTTCTGTGGCACTGTCTGTATCCCGCTCCGAATGTTCGGAGTAAACGGAACCCCACCCGTTAGGTGGTGCGATGCTCTTTGCTGCCCGGACTTTCCTCCATGTAGAAACAAGGCGATAACCCGACCTGTAGTCGCTACAAAGTTAAGAAATATAATAAAGATGATGCTTATATAGTGTCATGCTTTTGTACAATTTGGAGATATGATATGTTAAAGTAGCACTATTCAAAAATGCTCAATTGGCTGGTCTTGCCAGAATGTTTTATCTCATGTTCCAATAGCCATTTTTTGCGCCACAGACCACCCCCATAACCCGTAAGACTGCCATTCTCACCAATTACTCTATGACATGGAACAATAATAGCAATACCATTCTCTCCATTGGCGCCTGCCACAGCTCTTATCGCTTTTTCATTCCCTAATGCAATGGATTGTTGTTTATAAGAGCGCGTCTCTGCATAAGGTATTTGAAGCAATGCCTCCCAAACCCGCTTTTGAAAGTCTGTACCTACAAGATGCAGTGGAAGATCAAAAGTTTTTCTTGTACCATTAAAATATTCTATTGCCTGGGCACGTAATGTCGCAAAGTGCCAATGTTCACCTTCTGTCGTAGTAGTTTCCAACCCATCACATAAACGTTTTTGAATACTGCTCATCATATGCCTGTGTTCAAAATCAAAAAGACATATGCCTTCACTGGTTGCACCGGCCAGCATTAATCCTATTGGAGTTTCAATATATGTTGTATAGATCATTACAAATTCTGAAAATAATTCGTTCATTAATATCTGGTTAGCTATGCATAGATATCTCTCCCAAATATCATCTTTTTTCCAAAATAACATTATTATCTTGTGAAAAGCCAACAGCAATATATATGGTCCGCCCGCGTGTATGGCATCTTATTTTATTATTTCCTGTGCTATTGCTGCATGCATGCAATAGATACGGCTGGAGTAGTACGGACACAGACAAAAAGAAGTTAGCCTCCGACAGCATTTTTATACGATTCAAAGAGCAACCAATATTATACGCTGATTGGCAAAGAATATATAAGCACAAAGACAATGCCTTTTCGCTCGATAGTTTTAGTTATATAAGTCAATATAGCAATGATTTTATTTATACACTTGCAAAACTACAAAAGGACTATTTTAAAAAATACGAACGCTTTTTTGTTTACCGGATAGACTCTGAAAAATTCATAGACCCATTTAGTAATGCACTGGTTATTCACGCCGACAAACGTGGCAAATTGCGCTATATAAGAAAAGAAGAAGAACAGGAAGTAGCGATGATAGATGTAAAAACGAAAAAACGCTATCGTATATTTTTTTGCGGATCACCATGTTTTATTTCACACGCTTCATGGATCACTGATGACAAGATCGCGTTAATGGGCATTACAACGGAAGACGAGAATGACTCGTATATACCTACCATATGGCTGATTGATATGAAAAAAAATACCACTGCAGAATATAGTTACAGCGATCCTATACCGGGCATTACGCCGTCTATGCTTCTTGACAGCATTCTTACAGCAAAAGGAGTAACAAGATAAATTAGGCTACTGCAGGTGAGAAATGCTTTTTAAAAGCATCTATTACATTTGAACTTACCATTTTCCCGGTTGCCCTGATGATATTCTTAAAAGCGTTAGCGCTCGATATACCATGTCCGATCATCACAGGTTTATTCAAGCCTAAAACCGGAAGCCCGCCATATACTTCATAGTTGAACTGATCAAGGAATGTATCAGATACTTTACGTTCTTCTTTAAATAAGTGATACATAGACTCTGCAAGTTTTAGTATCACATTGCCTACAAAACCTTCACATACGATCACATTGGCCTTATCAAGAAAAATGTCCCTTCCTTCTACATTGCCTGCAAAATGAATACCTGTATCCTCTTTTAGTAAAGGGTACGTAGCCTGTGCTAGCAAATTACCCTTGCCTTCTTCTTCACCTATATTCAAAAGGCCCACGGCTGGCTTATCTATTCCGTATACGTGTTTTGCGTACAACGAACCCAATTGTGCAAACTGTACCAGGTGTTCTGGTTTACAATCTGCGTTAATACCCACATCCAGCAGCAGGTTAAAGCTGCCATCAATGCGAGGTACTGGGGATACAACAGTAGGTCTTAAAATGCCCTCTATGGTTTTTACACTATACATAGCGCCTACCATAACAGCACCTGAATTACCTACGCTTATAAAAGCATCAGCCTTATTCAAATGCAATAAACCAAAACCTACTGATATACTAGAATTGGGCTTGTCTTTAAATGCTTTGGTAGGGTGCTCATGCATGTCTATTATATCTGGTGCTTCTATCCAGGTATAACGGCTCTTATAGGGTTCCAATAATGGCATATAAGGGGCCGCCATAGCCCCATTGCCTATTAGCAATAAATGAATAGATGCGTCGTTAGTTTCTTCAAAAAACAAACTAACGCCTTTTATAGCTTCTGCGGGAGCATAGTCACCGCCCATAATGTCAAGCCCTAATTTCATGAATGAAAAATAGCTTTATTATTTTTTTTCAGCTTCTATTGCAGGTGTATTGTCCACCACTACTTTACCGCGATAATACAGCTTGTCCTCTACCCAGTGTGCACGATGGCGCAAATGGGTCTCTCCTGTAGTTGTATCTGTGCTCCAGGTAGCAGCCTCTGCTTTATAGTGCGTGCGGCGTTTAGCACCGCGCTGTTGTGAGTGACGTCGTTTTGGATTAGGCATTTTATTTTAATTTACGTTTATTACTTGTTTTATCTTTTAATGCTTCCAACCCTTTCCATATAGCTTTTTTAGAGCTTTCCGGGGGTTCTGACAGCTTGTTTAGCAATTTCAGCGCCTGGGCATTACACCCGGGTGTTCCGTTGGGTTTATTAGGGTGTACCCGTTGTAGCGGTACACTCAGCATAATGAATTCATATATCCATCTGCTAATATCTATAACTGTTTCACTTCGGGGTATAAATACCACATCATCCTCATCTTTCTCTTTTTCACCATCCCCCGTCAGCTTTATTACGAGGTCAAATTCATCCCAAAGCTGCATTCTAAAGTCATCCCCACATCTGTCACAGGGTACAGTTACACTCCCGTCTACATCAAAATGCAAAAGAAAAAAACTGTTTTTTTTATCAAAATCCAGCGTTACGCACACATCCCAGTTTGTATGGTCAGCAGGCGCATCTTTTTCCTTCATAAATCTGCCTTCTATATCATACTGGTAAGTATGCACCCCGGGTTTTAGTCCCTGCCAGGCAATTTCATATTCCCTGTTGTGCTTCATCAGTTTATATAGCGGTTATTCAGATTGTAACTAAATTATATATCTCAGTATAATAAAGAGCTTCAAAACTATATATGTTACCCCAAAACGGGTTGCAAAGGTAGAAAAAAAATCTGATTTAATGCATATTATTTCTCTTTGCCAGGAAAGTGTATAGAACCTTATCCACAGGCTCTTCCAGGTTCACTTCCACACAGTCAATCCGGTATTGATGGCAGCGGTTTTCCACCATTTTTCTAAATGCGCTCATTTTATTAATATATTGATTTTTAATATTTTGTGGCTGTAGCTTAATGTGTTCATTCGTTTCCATATCAATAAATTCATAAGGACGGTTCTCAAATTCAAATTCCATTTCCTGCTTTCCGTCAACAATATGAAAAAGCACTACCTCATGTTTATTATACCTTAAATGCTGAAGCGCAGAAAAAAGTTCTTCCACATTCTCAGCATCATCGAGCATATCGCTGAATATCACTACCAAGGAGCGTTTATGCATTTGTTCAGCTATTTGGTGCAAAGCCGCAACAGCATTCGTTCTCTTATTCAAAGCTGTATGATTCAATGCTTTTTGCAGCTCATGGGTAAGCATACGATAATGAGACAAAACGGAGCGGCATTGGGAAGAATAGTACACGGTTTCATCAAACAGGGCAAGGGAAGCCGCATCCAGTTGTCGTTTCAGTAGCTGCAACAGGCTGGCTGCAGCTACACAGGAAAACTGTTGTTTACTTATCCTGTTATCGTCTTTCGGAAACTGCATAGAGCTCGACGTATCCAGTACCAGGCAGCACCTAAGATTCGTCTCCTCTTCAAATCGTTTTACAAAAAGTTTGTCTGTGCGCCCATATACCCTCCAGTCTATATGCCTTAGTGGATCCCCGGCATTATATAGCCTATGCTCGGCAAATTCAACCGAAAAACCATGAAATGGGCTCTTATGCAGACCTATTATAAAGCCTTCTACCACCTGTTTGGCTATAAGTTCCAGGTTGTCTGTAAGCGGTTTCTCAAGCTGCATTAGGTAAAGTTAAACCAAAGCTATCTATCATTATTATAAGGCAATGTAAAATTTATCACAACAACTTTCCTCCAATGGTGTTTGTTGTTTTAAAAATTTACTACTATCTTCAACCGTTAAATAGATAGTAATACATGAAATTGCGCCCCGCTCTATGGCTTATAGTTATGTTTATATGTATGATCGGTATCAGTTCCTGCGTGCGTAATTATACCTGCCAGTGTTATATATCTTATACAGGGCAACCGGGTTTGCCGGATACTGTGATTAAAACCTATGATATAAAAGACACAAAAAGTAGTGCTAAAAGCAGTTGCCAGTCCAATTCCAAAACCTTTGATAATAACGGTATACATACCGTTGAAAATTGCGACCTGTATTAACCTTTTGTATTCAATTCCTTATAATTAAATAGCCTATTTTTGAACGCTATTTATATCTATGTCGCAGACCGAAACTAAGGCACTCTATTTCTTAAAACAATTCATTGCTTTTTTATTATGGCTGGGAATAACAGCCATCTTCCTTTATTCTCCATACAGTAAACTATTCCAGGGCTTCGATTTTCATAAAAGTGTTTTTAGTACAAAGGATAACTTTTTCATAAATGCTTTTACGCTCGATTTTAATGCATTCGACAGCTTTAGATGGAAATTTTTAGACCTTGGTTTCAATAGCATGGTATTGGCAGGAATAGCCGCACGCCTCGTTATTGGAATGGAATTAGTATTGGGATTAATGCTCCTGTTCCGTTTATACCTGCGCAAATTCACCTACCCTTTAGTTATTATCATGCTATCGGTTTTTATTGTTTATTTGCTATACATATTGATAGTTCACGGCAATTCTGGGGATTGTGGTTGCTTTGGGAACAAAATTGAAATGACACCCCTAATGGCAATATGGAAAAATGTGCTCATCATTATTGCAGCTTGTCTGTTAATGTACTTATTACCCGGCAAGCCGCATAAAATAGATATGTGGTCGTCTTTAGTTGTCCTGTTGCTATCAATATGCGGTCCATTCATTGTAGCTCCGCTCAATGATGATATTTTACCGGCTACAGTTCTAAACGAAACAATAGATCTCAACCCCTTATACAATACCTCCCCTGCCCCATTTAAAGAATTACGGAAAGGCAAACACATTATTGCATTTATGAGCCTTACCTGCCCCCATTGTCAAAAGGCTGCATACCTGCTGCAAACAATTCAGGGTAAAAACCCTGGTATACCCATATACCTTGTCTTAGCTGGGCACCCCAGCCAACAGGCTGAATTCTTTAAAAGATCGCATGCAGAGGCTATACCGCATATGTTATTTACAAATACTCAGGTATTTATTAACTACACACATCACCCGCAGGCAGATACGCACTTTGGTGTCCCTGCAATATACTGGGTCAATAATAGTGTTATAGAGCGAAAATCAAGTTATTATCAACTCGACCCTAAAGAAATAGAAACCTGGTTGAAATAATAAAAATGGCAGAAGAAAAAGATATAGAAGAAATTTGGGACGACGACGAACCGGAACAGGAAACCAATACTGCCGAGCCGGTAGAAAGAACACGTATTACCATTCCTCGCAAACAAGATCCGCTGCGAATAGATAAGTACCTGATGATATCACTCGAAGGTGCTACAAGAAATAAAATACAGCAAGCGCTTGAAGAAGGTTTTATTATAGTCAACAATGCTATCGTAAAATCAAACTATAAAATAAAACCCGGTGACGAAATAATAGTATATGAAACGCGAAAAGCAGAATTAGGAGAAGTAATTCCCGAAAACCTGCCGCTGGATATTGTATATGAAGATGACACAATTTTGATTGTTAATAAACGGGCTGGTATGGTGGTGCATCCGGGTTGTGGCAATTATACCGGCACATTGGTAAACGGGCTGGCATATTACTTGCAACAGGAAAAGATAGATACTGATTCTTTGCAGCGTGTTGGGCTGGTACACCGCATAGATAAAGACACAACAGGCCTGGTAGTGATTGCGAAGACATCACCTGCTATGACAGATCTTGCTGCCCAGTTTAAGAAACATACAGTGCATCGCCGCTATATTGCATTAGTTTGGGGAGATATGGAAGCCAATGAAGGAACAATAAAAGCTCATGTTGGCCGAAACCTTCGCTATAGAAAAATAATGGACGCATATCCTGATGGTAATTACGGCAAGGAAGCTATTACTCACTACAAAGTACTGGAACGTTTTAATTATGTTACACTACTTGAACTCAAACTCGAAACCGGACGCACACACCAGATACGTGTACATATGAAGTATACAGGGCATCCTTTATTTAATGATGCTACCTATGGCGGTGA
>Ga0206886_1006_pt2 | contig 52041 bp, 45 predicted proteins | sample Alteio_BWOrgHeat_92_FD_152952 | JGI IMG/M metagenome (GOLD analysis project Ga0206886, IMG submission 152952) | Enriched cells from forest soil in Barre Woods Harvard Forest LTER site, Petersham, Massachusetts, United States - Alteio_BWOrgHeat_Nextera2 ... | reverse complement strand
GTTATAAAGTAATAATAAAACAAGGCACTTGTTTTACAGATAGCGGTTATGTGAACGTCGTAGTGTTTCCAATACCAACCGTAAGTCTCGGCAGTAACAAAACTATTGTTGCCGGAAGCAGTGTGCAATTAAATGCTACTGTTCAGAACGCTGTTTCCTATTTATGGTCACCACCAGACGGATTGAGTTGTATATATTGCCCTGATCCAATAGCTACGCCGCTGAAAACAACTACATATTCAATACACGTATATGGCATGGCAGGTTGTGATGCTACTGCAAGCATAAAAATTGATGTCACCTGCGAGAACAGCCAGGTATTTGTTCCTAACACTTTCACACCTAATGGTGATGGCAAGAATGACAGGTTTTACCCAAGCGGGCAAGGCATTGATGTTGTAAAGAGGTTTAGTGTATATGACAGATGGGGTGAGCTCCTATATGATGTGCATGACTTTCCGCTTAATGATCCTTCATATGGCTGGGATGGTACTTATAAAGGCAAGGCGGCAAAACCGGATGTATATGTTTATATATTAAATGCTATATGCGCTACTGGTCAACCTATATTTATGAAGGGAGATGTATCTATTGTAAAATAGCGATACCACTTATGGGTTGTAAACAAATTTAAACCCGATGCCATGTACTGTTTGTAATTCCACTCCTGGTTGATCTCTGAGATATTTGCGCACTTTTGTAATGAATACATCCATGCTTCTTCCCAGGAAATAATCTTCCTTACCCCATACTTGCATAAGAATTTCATCTCTTTTAAGCACCCTGTTATTATTCTGGCATAAGAATTTTATCAGGTCGGCTTCTCTCTGGGTAAGCTGATGTTCTGTTTTCCCGTCTTTTAGAATAAGGTTTTTATAATCAAAATCAAGGTTGCCTATTTTAAAAGAAGTCTGGCCTTCCTCTTTCTTCTTGGTACGTTTTAAAAATACCTGTACACGCAATAATAACTCTTGCAGATTGAATGGCTTTGTTATATAATCATCAGCGCCACTTTGAAATCCTGCTATTTTATCGTCATCCATATTCTTGGATGTAAGCATTAGGATCGGAATCGTATCATTGATGGCGCGTATCTGGCTTGCGAGGTACATACCATTCTTTTTAGGTAATACCACATCCAGTAAGCACAGGTCGAAATTGTGCTTCATAAATTGTTGCCAGCCCGTTTCGCTATCGGAACAGTGAACTACCTCATAGCCGGTTTTTTGCAAGGCTTCTTTTATAACAAAAGACAGCGTTGCGTGATCTTCTACTAATAATATTTTGGCTTTTATATCTGACATTGCAGAACATTGTTTCTCCCAATAAACACTTCAATTATACTACACATATAAATATACTACAAATAACCTCCCTTCTATGGGATTTCTAAAGTATTAAAAATATTGTTACAGCACATTATTTTTTTATTCTATTTGGGTTCAATGAGATAAAATTTGCCCAGTCATTCCCTTTTTTATTTGCTTTTTTAAGTGTGGGTTTCTGCATTCCATTCCCTCCCTTTATCTTATTTGATCGGTTTTGATAATGATGACATAACGCCACCGCTACTGCATCAGTAGCGTCCATGAAGCGTATATCATCTTCAAATTTCAATATATGTTGCAACATTTGCCATACTTGCTCTTTAGTAGCGCCTCCTCTGCCTGTAATGGATTGCTTTATCTTGCGGGGAGCATATTCTACAGCCTCCAGCCCTGCCATCATAGCGGCAGCAATGGCTACACCCTGCGCCCTGCCCAGCTTTAGCATACTTTGAACATTCTTACCAAAAAAGGGGGCCTCTATTGCTACTTGTACCGGGCTATGCAGTTTTATAAGGCTATCCATTTTTTTATAAATAAGTTGCAGCCTTTCAGCATGGTTTTTATTCCTGGCAAGTTGTAATACCCCCATTTCCACCAATGAAATATTATTTTTGTTTATGGCAATGAGTCCATATCCCATTACTAAAGTGCCGGGGTCTATGCCAAGTATAATATGAGGTTGATCTCGCAAAAAAGAATGTATTGAACAAAAATACCAAAATATGGCTCAATTACCTGATAGGCGGAACTATATCTGCATTGCTTTTATTGGGCATTTATTTGCAGGTGCATAAGCAATTGCTACATGTAGATGCACAAGCTTGGCAGCAAACAGGTCCTGCAATATTTTTATGGTTAGCCGTTTTATTAATGCCTGTGAACATAGCCCTGGAAAGTAAGAAATGGCAATTGTTGGCAAGCTCTGCACAACGTACTTCATTCAAACAGGCATTATTCAGTTTTCTCGCCGGGCTTGCTTTTTCTATTGTTACTCCGAATCGCTTAGGCGAATATCCCGGACGCTTACTATATATGAAGCGAACAAATACCATCAGGCTTATCAGTGTGTCGGTATTAGGTGCGGTAGCGCAATTGGTAACTGTTTTTATTTTCGGAACGCTCGGACTCATTTATTATAATATAGCATTCCCCGGTATAACGTCGCAAATAACATTGGTATGTTCTGTTCTCGTTTCTATATTTCTGTTACTTGTCTATTTCAGATTTGAAACATGGCTGCCAATACTTAAAAAATATGCCTGGACCAGAAGGTATAATATATATGGGCAATTGCTACAACGCTTCAGTTTTAAAGAACAGTTAACAATTTTATCAATTTCATTATTAAGGTATGGCGTGTTTACGGCACAGTTATTGTTTTGTTTGCGGTGGATGAATGTACATATACCCTTATGGGACGGATATTGGATGTCAGCGCTGTTTTTTGGGGTCATGGCAGTCATTCCCTCTATCGCATTAACAGAACTGGGTGAACGCGGACAAGTGAGTTTGTTTTTATTTCATCACTTTTCTGCAAATACAATAGGTATCTTAGCTGCTACGATAGGGCTGTGGGCGTTAAATTTAATAATACCCTCTGTTATAGGGAGCATCCTTTTAATAAGAATGAGATTATTAAAATAAATGAATCGTATTTGTAAAGAATATTAGTATGCGAATGTTAAGCAAATTGCTTACAACACTGTTATTGTTTTTATCTGTTTGCGCTTTCGCGCAAACAGATTTTTGCGGAACTAAAAATACCAGTTTCCAGGACGGAGAGAAACTGAATTTTAAGGTGTACTACAATATGGGACGCATATGGATAGGAGCCGGAGAAGCCAATTTTACTGCAACTAAGGAAGTGTTTGAAGGAAAGAATGTATATCATGTTGTTGGTGACGGCCAAACATCACACTCTTATGAATGGTTTTATAAAGTGCGCGATAAATATGAATCTTATATTGACATAGAAACCATGTTACCTGTAAAATTCATTCGCAATGTAAATGAAGGTGGCTTCAGGATCTATAATAATGTTACATTCAACCAAAGTATAGGACAGGCTGTTTCTACGAAAGGAGTATATAACGTGCCTAAGTGTATACAGGATGTATTGTCGGCTATATACTATGCACGTAATATAGATTATAACAAATACAAGCCCGGAGATAAGATACCTTTCAATATGTTTCTCGACGATCAGACGTATAATTTATATATCAAGTATATTGGTAAAGAAACCATAACCACGAAATACGGAACATTCAACACAATTAAAATTATACCCTTACTTATAGAAGGAACCATTTTTAGCGGTGGGGAAAAGATGATGATATGGGTAACAGACGACAATAATCATATACCTGTAAGAATTGACAGCCCGATAATTGTGGGGAGCATAAAAGTAGATTTGATGGGATATGATAAGCTCAGAAACCCCCTTACCAGCCTGTTAAGCAGGAAATGATCTGTTAAATTCCGCAACTAAAAATATTTACAGCGGTAAATCTTAATGGTTTTTTTATTTTTGAGGATTCATGGCTACCGGTAAAAAAGCGAAACCTTCTTATGTATACGCCATTATTGGCGTATCTCTTGTACTTTTTCTAATGGGCACATTAGGTTGGCTGGTAATAAATGGCCGCACACTTACCCGTGCATTTAAAGAAGACCTGGAAGTAGATGTGGATTTTCATGATAATGTGAAAGATGAGCATGTAGCACAACTAAAAGCTATACTTGATAAGCAACCTTTTGTAAGAGAATCGCGAATTATTACAAAAGAAGAAGCCATAAAAATGCAAAGCCAGGTGGAAGGGGAAAATATTGTTGACTTCCTTGGCTATAACCCGCTCTTTACTACTATAGCACTAAAGCTGAATGCAGAATATGTGAACAAAGACAGCCTGGAAAAAATAAGACAGTTTGTATTGCAAAGTAATGTGGTACGGGATGTAACATATTCTAAGCAGGTTGTACAGCAAATGAACAACAACTTTAGAAAAATAGGTATCATACTCGCGGCTATATCGTTAGTGCTGGTTATAGTAGTGGTTTTCCTGATAGATAATACCGTGCGCCTGGCTATGTTCAGTAACAGGTTCCTTATTAAAACCATGCAAATGGTAGGAGCCACGCGATGGTTCATATCAAGGCCCTTTGATAAAAGGGCCATATTCAATGGCTTTATTAGTGGTGTTATAGCTATTATTGGGTTGTGGGTAGTAATATCTTTCACGTATACACAATTACCTGAACTGAAAGCGCTTACTGACACCCGGTTATTGATCATATTAATGGTCAGTATTATATTCTTAGGAATCTTTATATCGTTGATCAGCACACATCGTTCAGTAGTAAAATATCTTAAAATGCATGTTGATGACCTTTATTAATTTTATTCTATAATATTGCATTATGGCAACGACAAAACCAACTGCACAGGCTCCTCAGCAAAAAGCAAAACCAGCTGCAAGCAAGCCTGTTCCTAAAAAACAGAAAAAAGTAAGCAATCAAACTTTTTTGTTTGATAAGAGCAATTATATGTGGATGGGTATTGGCATATTACTGATACTGATAGGGTTTTGCCTGATGGCGGGCGGTAAGAGTGCAGACCCTCACCAGTTTTTGTATGATGAGATATATAGCTTCAGGCGAATAACATTAGCGCCTATTGTGATGCTAATCGGGTTTGGTGTAGAAATATATGCTATCATGAAGAAGCCAATAGAACAAAGTACTACTCCTACCATTTAAATCAGTTGTAATACATAACGGCGAGGGGTTCTGCCATAGGCAGAACCCCTCGCCGTTATACAACAAATATTATTCAGGGGCTACTAACCTGAAACCATTACCATGGATATTTACGATCTCCACGTTTGTATCTTCTTTCAGGTACTTGCGCAGCTTAGCAATATACACATCCATGCTACGACCGTTAAAATAAGTATCGCTACCCCAAATGCGCTTCAGGGCTGTTTCGCGCGGCAGCAGATCATTCTTGTATTCACATAACATCAGCAGCAGTTCATTTTCTTTTGGAGATAACGTTTGTGCTGAACCGTTATGAGTAAGTGTGCGCAGTTTGCTATTGAAATGATAAGAACCCACAATAAATTCGAATTGTGAATGTTGTTTGTCCTGCAATTCCTGGTTGCGTTTTAATATAGCTTTTATTTTATGCAGCAATACTTCACTATCAAAAGGCTTAGTGATATAATCGTCTGCGCCCAGTTTATACCCGCTGAGTATGTCTTCTTTCATGCTTTTTGCAGAGAGGAAGAAAAGGGGCACATCGGGGTCAACATTTCTTATTTCCTCGGCCAATGTAAAGCCATCCATATTGGGCATCATTACATCAAGAAGGCAGATATCGAATTTTTCCCGGCGAAAGGCTGCAAGGCCTAAGATACCATCACGGGCAAGCTCGACGATAAAATCATTGAGCTCTAAATAGTTTTTCAATACTTGTCCAAAGTTGGTATCGTCTTCTACCAGTAATACTTTATATTTTTCCATACATAGAAAAGTTAATTCAAAATTATGCCACCAAAAGTAATACCCTAAATTGAAGAATCAGATGTAAAATTATGTTAATTAAAACCGCGGACAATTAGTGGTCATTTTAGGGCGCGCTTTAAACTTCAAAGAATTATACAGCCCTTTATATACCAGGGATACCTCTGCAGCTCCATATCCGCCTGTATAAGGGCCGAGTGCAGATACTGTAACATCGTAGCTGGCCATTACCTGCAGGCCGCTCCATTCCATACCTACTGCACCCACAACTGCTTCGTTCAACCTGTAAAAGGCTCCGAAAATAACATAGGTATTAGCATCGGATTTTGCACTTGAATTAAGACCGGCTTTTGCAAGTGAGCCAAATACCAATTCTGTAGCGCCTGTTTGGGTAGTAAAATAAGCCGAGGGATCAATAGTCCAAACATCGCTCATTCTCAGTATCGCTTCTACATTCAATGTAGGGCGAATACCTACCGTATTGTTCATGTTGTAGAAACTTTCCTTAGGCTGATTGATATTAGCAACGCCTACTCCAACTTTTATATAAGCTGCATCATTAAAATAAGCGTAGTTAATACCGGCTCCAAAGGTGGTGTAATTCGTATTTGCAGTATAACCTGTTTCTCCATTCGGTAAAGCACCATTGAATGAGAAACCATCCCATTGCTGATCAAAAGTGAGTGCGCTGAAATTTACGCTACGTTGCACAGCGCCCCCTGACAGGCCAACAGAAAGCATATTGTAATCATTGAGTATTTTATGATAGGCCAGGAAACCCTGGAATTGTGTAAGTGATAAATTTCCATCTCCTGCCTTGTCACTAAAAAAAGCACCTCCTATACCTAACCAACCTGTTCCTTCTTCTTTACGGAAAGCCTGCATATCGAACCATGCAGATGCGGTATTATAAGGAACCGGGATCGTAGCCCATTGGTTACGAAAATTAGCCCCAACGCGATAATCGTAATCTGACATAAGGGCTGTGTTTGCAGGATTCAACAACATAGGTGCATTATAATATTGAGAAAAATGCATGCTTTGTGCTGATACCCTACATGTGCAGGTAAACAAACAAAGGAGTGAAAATAAAATAACTTTTTTCATAGCTTATCTTAATAAAGTTACGTTTCCTTTTTTCAATAATTTAGTGTCATCAATAAAGGTAACACTGAGCACATAAGCATATGCCTCCATAGGTTGCGGCTGACCTTTATAGGTTCCATCCCAACCAATGCTCTGATCGTTTGATTCAAATAATAAGGTACCCCAACGATTAAATATCTTCAGGTTCATGGTTTGTATGCCCGCGCCCCTTACATATAAAACGTCATTACTGCCATCTCCATTTGGGCTAAATGCCGTAGGTAGATCAGCCAAAGGTTTTACATCAGCACCCACCAACCTGCATAAATAAGCAGGACAATTTGAGGCATTGCGAGCGTATAAACAAACATTGAAAGTGCCCGTATGCCTGAACAAGTGCACGGGATTTACTTCTGCACTTAAATCACCATCACCGAATACCCATGCATAGCGTGTGGCATTTACAGATAAATTAGTAAAAGTAGTGGGCACATTTGTTTGTGCAATTGCAGGACTGAAACTGAAATCGGCAGTAGGAACACTTAATACTTTTATGGTCTTCGTAAAAGTATCACTTCCGTTACAAGATGCAGGATTTGAAACAATAAAAGTAACTGTATAAACTCCAACACTGTCAAAAGTATGCGAGGCAGCAGCAGTACCTGCGTTGCCGCCATCACCAAAATCCCATGCATAAGAAGTCCCGTTTGCTGAAGAATCTGTAAAATTAACGTCGGTGTTTTTACATACTGAGTCGGGTGCGAAGAATTTAGCAAATACATTCAGCCCTGTCATGCTGATCGTCTGTTTTATTGTATCAGGTGAATTGCAGGCAGTACTATCTAGCATGATCATCAATACCTGGTAAGTGCCTGCACCGGGAAATGTATGTGTTGGTGGATTGAAGCCCGAATAAGTAGTGCCATCACCAAAATTCCATTTAAACTTCGTAAAGCCGGATGCACCGGGTGTGTGGCTATATGAAGAAGTATTTGTGAACGATGCAATATAAGGACCGCAACTATCCTGTACAGATGAAGTAAAGCCCGGCCTTTCAAAATTAGTATCCACTTCAATACTCAGGTAGCAAGTGTCGTACACTTTACAGGCCTTTGGATTATTAATAACGAGGCGAACCGTAAAAGTACCAACATTATTAAATGTATGTACCGGGTACCTGACCGTATCCACGCCCCCATCACCAAAATCCCAGAAATACCTTTTTGCATTGATAGAGCTATCGCCAAAATTTACCATAAATGGTAAACAGCCTTTGGTACTGGGATACGCTGCTGCTTTCGCAATTACATCGCCCAATTCAAAGGCAATTTTCAGCGCTATCTCATTACAGTTCCCGCTTTTGTTCACCGTGCTCCATGCCCCGGTAGTAACCGGGAAGCTGGATGTACCACCACAACCACCACAGATAGCCTGGTACACTATGCCATATTTATCAAAACGGCTGGTACCTCCATCTACATGTTCGCCAGTTGCACTGGTGCCTCCCATAAATGTTGCGTAAAGTAGTGAGCCCGCATTTCTACTTAAGCATATAAAATAGAAATCTTTGCCGTCTGTAGTTTTTTGCGCAGCATCTGAAGTTATAGGCAAGCCAGTAGTAGCACCCGTAGATGGAGGAAAATTATAAAAAGGACTGGTGACCACTAAACCACCCCAACCGGATATATATATATTCTCGCAGGTATCCACCAAAAATGCAACGGGTGAAATATCTGTGTGGGTTGCATCGCCTGTGCCAAATACAGTTGAGAAAAGACTGGTAGATAAATTACTATCCAGTTTTTGAATGAATTGAGTAGAATTTGCATTAGAATATACACCTGAAGAAACCGGGAAGTGCCCGCCTAATGCCTGACCCATTACATACACATTGTTTTCAAGGTCTACGTCAATGCCATATACCTGGTCACTGTCTGATGAAGTCCCGATAAAGGTTTCTTTTTGCAAAGCATAGGTGCCGCTATTTAAAAACTTAAGTATATACCCGTCTATATTGCCCATATAAGTTGGGTGCAATGTGCCGCCTGTCGTAGGAAAATCGCTGCTGGCAGTAGCACCTGCGACATACAAATGTTTTTGAGAAGTATCTAATACTAATACATAGCCGGCATCATCGCTGCTGCCTCCGAAATAAGTACTCCACAATAGTGAAGTAAGATTTGGATTTAATTTAAAAACGACGCCATCCTGAAAACCGCTCAGCGTGGTTTTGATAGCAGTAGAAGTAGTAGGAAAGTTAGTGGATTGTGTACTTGCGGTAACATATACATTGCCCGATTTGTCCAGCAGCACTTCGCTACGTGCGTCATCACCATAATTGTGTTTCAGATCTCCAAAAACAAATTCATGCGGATCGTAATTAGTACCATCCTCGCCTGAGCCACCAACATAAGTAGAACCTATTAAAGCAGCACCGTCTGCCCGCAATTTTACGACAATAATATCTCCTGCCCCATTAAATGATGTATCATATCCGTTTGGAGTTGTGGGAAAATTATTGGAATAACTGCGGCCTGCAATAATGAGATTGTCTGCCGCGTCAACTATCATACTATGTGGTTGTTCATTGCTGGAACCACCCAAATAAGTAGCCCAAATTATTGAAGTGCCACTTGAATTATATTTAACCAGGCTTATATCATCTTCATACCCATTACCGGCACTCGTAGAACCACCACCATATTTTGTTTGAAACGCGCCTGATGTTGCAATGTCAAATGAGTCTAATGGCACAGTTCCCGAGTATGTAAGGTGCACTATGCCGCCATTGTAAAAATTACCGTGTTCATCGTATGTAGCTGTGAATCCCCAGTTATCTGCCTTTGAACCGCTGAATGTAGCGAATACAACTGTTGGGTCTATTATCAGTGGCTGCGTATGATCGTAGTCGTCAGGAAAATTGTAAGTAACTACATTATTCTCCAAACTGTAACTGCACGCAACCATGACACGAACATTGTTCACATACTGATATACATAAGGCGTTAGCTCCATAACGTCGCCAACTGAAGTATTTATTATTAAGTTTCCTTTGCTGACCTTTATACCATCCTGACCAGAATATCTCATCCTTATTGTAGCAGGGTCGGCGCCGGGTGACAGTACAAATTCATATTTCATGTTGCCATTTACCGATGAGATATGCATATCTATACCATTATACAATCCTTTATAGTCAATAGCCTTGTAAGGATGAAGATTTGTTTTCCATTTGGATGAGTCTGAGCCGTGGAAATAATTAAAATAATATTCTGCTTCTTTGCTTGCAGTTATTTCGGGTTTATTCGCGTTTTCAAATATTACTTTATACTTATGAAAATTAAGAACCGGTGGTGTTCTGATAATACCATGATGAAAATCATTCAGCATATCATTATTGGAAGAAGCACCTATGATGTAAGTAAATCCATTTTCCTGCAGGTACACATCTCCTTTTCCTGTTTCGGCTTTGTAAGCAAACCAACCGTCCCATTGTCCCTTGTTTTGAATAAAGTCTATAGGACGATTATCCTGAGGTGTATAATTATCTACTTTTTGATCTCCCCTGGGTTTGGCCTGAAGCAATAACGGAATGAATAAAAGGCAATATAAGGTGTAAAGAAATTTCATACAATTATCATAAGGGTTTTCGTAGTATAAATTTAACGATTTTTTGAATAGGTATTTTGACTATGATGTAATTTTTTACAATAAGATAAGGAATAAATATAGTTATAATAATTATGTAAAGAGCGTGATTGAAAGAAAAATTTTCAAGAAAGAGGTAAAATATTTTATTAAGGTGTTAAACCGATTAATCTTTGTGTAAATACCTGATAATCAATGAGCATTAATGGTATTCAGATTTCCATTTAGTTCCTTTTACTTTCCTTTGACTTCACTTTCAGTTCCCCCAGCTTTCCTTTTATGTTCCCCAAAGTCCCGTTTATGTGTGAATATGCTGTTTTCATTTTTTAAGTCATCGTTTTGTACCGTGCCGTTAAAATGGCTTTTCAATCTCAAAGTTCGGAAGGAATATTATTGCCGGCAAATTGAATAATTAACTTACCGCAGATAGAGGGGTAAATTACCGCAGTTGCAGGGGTAAGTTATCAAAATCTTTTTGAGATAAATAGTTGATGCTAGTGCATTCATAAACAGATATACAAACAAAAAAAATGTTCTATTTTTTTCGTTTATTATTTCTATTCAAGCATACAACAATTTGATAATTAGTATGTAATTATTATTTTTAACAACATCCAAAAAAGCCAAGTCTATATATGTAATAATATACACTGAAGCTAAATATCATTTTCATTTCTAAAAACAATTACCATTATGAAACCTATACAGCATATACGATTATTCTATTTACTTAGCTGTTCATTATTTATTATATCGTTCTTATTTTCTAAAAGTAATTGCTACGCGGAATTTGTAAGCCTGCAATGGGTGAAACAAATGGGTGGCACTATGAATGACCAGGCCAAGTCGATGGCTATGGATGCTCAAGGCAATATTTACCTGACAGGTACTTTTTGGGGAACAGCGGATTTTGATCCAGGAACAGGTGTATATAATCTTACATCTGCTGGTGAATCAGATATATTCATTGTAAAACTTGATTCTTCAGGCAACCTGACATGGGCAAAGCAAATAGGGGGCGCCACTAACGACGCAGGAAATGCCATTACAATAGATATACATGGCAATGTATACATAACAGGTAGTTTTGAAGGTACAGTAGATTTTGATCCGGGTACAGGGGTATATAACCTTGCCGCACTGACAAGTGATAATGCTTTTGTTGAAAAATTAGATGCTAATGGAAATTTTGTGTGGGCCGGAAAATTTGCAAGTACATCGAATGGATTTGGCAACGGAATAAGTGTAGATAATAATGGTAATGTGTATACCACAGGAAATTTTCAAGGCAGTACAGATTTTGACCCGGGTGCGGGAATAGTTTCTTTTAATTCATTCGGAGGTTATGACATATTTGTTTCTAAACTGGATAGCAACGGGAACTATGTGTGGGCTAAACAAATGGGCGGTGCATCTGATGAGGCGGGTAATTCTATAAAAACAGATGGAGCAGGGAATGTATACAGCACAGGGTATTTTCAAGCTACTGCAGACTTTGATCCCAGCTCTGCAGTCAACAACCTTACGTCAGAAGGGAGCACTGATATTTATATAAGTAAGCTTGATGCTAACGGCAATTTTGTATGGGTGGATGGAATAGGAGGCTTGCTGGGCGATATGAGTTATGCATTGGTACTGGACAGCAATAACAATATATATATAACGGGTAATTTTCAGGGTACGGTGGATTTTGATCCTGGGGCGGGTACTCAAAACTTCACCTCAATGGGTAATTATGATATTTTCGTTTTAAAACTGAATAATTCGGGAAATTATAAATGGGTCAAACAAATGGGCGGCACACAGGATGATGGTGCCTATGCAATAGCGCTGGGTTTAGGAAATACCATATATACTACTGGCTATTTTCAAGGTACGGCAGATTTTGACCCTGGTAGCGGAACCAAATACATTCTGAGCAATGGCGGCAGTGATATTTTCGTATCAAAACTAGATTCAAACGGAAATTATGTATGGGCCGGGGACATGGGAGGCACATCTAACGAAGCAGGTTTTTCAATTTTATTAGACTACAATAATAATATAGTGACATCAGGATTTTTTGCAGGCACATGCGATTTCGATCCCAGCAGCACTGTGACCAACCTTACTCCTTTTGGTGGGTATGATGTATATGTAAGTAAGTTTTGGCATAACCCCACAGCTGTTCAGGAATTATATAGCACTTCAAAATCTATATACCCCAACCCCGTAAACGGAATATTGAATATGGAAGAGGAAAAAAATAGCTCCTACATTTTGACAGATATTTATGGTAGGATAATAACAAACGGAATAGTGATGTATGATAAACAGCAAATTGACATGAGCACATTATTGAATGGTGTGTACATACTACAATTGACAGATACCTACGGCAATAAAGAAAATGTGAAACTGGTAAAGGAATAAACAGGAATTAATTCACTGCTTTATTAGCACAACTGCTGCTGGCAAAAGCTTCTGGTTTTGCTTTGAATGCAAAGCCCATACCTAATATATATCCCATGGCTTCGCGAAGCGCTTCGTTGCTTTTGAACATAGGGTTGGTATTGATGTCGGCATGCACTTCCATATCTACATCGTACTTATTAAAAAGGTCGCAGAGTTCGAAAGCGATCTCTATACTCTTTCCTACTTCTACCAACATGCGTTCTTTGATAGTATAAGGCTGACGCGTTTTTTCATTATACAAAAACATAAACCCACCATGTTTTTCGCGAAGAAAAACAATGACTGTTGCAAATTCTGTTTCGCTGCCCTTTACCTGTGAATCTGTGCCTATGCAAACTTTAAGATGATAGCCGGCATTTGTTTCTCTAATGATGGCTTGCTCAACAGCTGTTTTGATTGGAAGTTTCAACGTTTCTCCGCTAAATGTGCGCCAGACCATAACTATAAGATTTGGTTATACTAATTTACTAACATTATTGTTAAGTTGATATTAACGCCAAATTATCAGAAAGTTATAATACACAGCTTATACACAGGAATTAGTCGTTAGTCCCCGGATATTAGTGATAGGTTGTTAGCTATTGGCTAATAAGACCTGCCAGGCTTTTTGTACCTCTTTGTTCTGTAAAAGATCTTTTGCGTATTGATGCAAAGCCAGCGTTTGAGCTTGCTTGTCATTATCAAAATCTCTTAATATTTGTGCAAGACGGTCGTCAACCATTATATTCCCTACAACGGGTATGTTGGTTGCATTGGCCAGCATGCCCAGATCGTTACCTGTCAGCACAGGGCTGTTGCGAATCACCGGGGGCAGGGCATCAAATCCCACACCCAATTCCACATTGGGTTTTGGCACTTCGAAAACTGCAGCACCGGAAGCGCGGCAATAATAATCAAAACCCATGCGTGCAACGAGGTCTATTTTATGCGGATCGATCTGTGCTTTATCATTCAATACGCGATCATCTATATGCATGCATAACACTTCGCAAATAATAAGATTAGCGGCACCACCTTCATGGCCGGTTTCTATAACCTGGTTTACTTTACATTCTATATTTACCGGGGATTCCTTTACACGAAAGGGTTTTACCATATCAGACGGTATTGCTGTAAACCCCGCTTTTTCAAATTCATTTATGTGTTTAGGATATTCGCAACTCGATAAGCTTGTCTGCTGCACCATATCATAGCTAACCATGTTGATCACTACTTCTTTCGTAGCATACACATTTTCAAGTGAGTGCTTTATTGTATTATCCCGCACCCTGCGCGAAGGTGAAAATATAAGTATGGGTGGCCTGCTGCCAAAAACATTAAAGAAGCTAAAAGGGGAAAGGTTAGGATGGCCTTTGTCATCGATAGTACTTGCAAAGCATATGGGCCTTGGAGCAACGGCACCTAAAAGGTAAGCGTGTAATTGCGCAGTTTTTATTTCGCCGGGAACAATTTTCATAACTGCAATAGTACTGAAAAAAATAAGCGGTATGTTGGAAAACATACCGCTATGATTTTGTTACCTATGTCCGCCCTTAGACAGGAACTGTAAGCCCCTGTTAGAAGCAATACAAGATTAATATTGAATTAAAGAAAAAAGAAAGTGATGTGACTGAAACGGTAATATAAGTGGATGAAACACGCATAAATGAATAATTAAATATATAAATAACCATATACTGTTGATTAATAGTCAATTACAAGGAGCACCATAACAGCAGATATTCAAAACAGTATATCGCTGCCACTTGGTGTCTGCATACCGCCTTGATGAAAACAATGCTGCTGGCATAATTTTTAACATACTCTATTCAACAATAATTGTTTAACAGAATAAAAAATTGAGTGTATGGGAAAGAAAATACTTTTTACATTCTTAGCATTTCTACTGATAGTTGTTAAGAATACAACAGCACAGACCATATTTGGTCTTACCAGCAGCAACCAGGTTTTTGTGATGTCTAATGCAAATGCACCATCATCTATATCGGGACCTTATAGTGTGAGCGGGGTTGCAAGCGGACAAACATTAACATCATTAGATTTTAATCCTTACAACGGAACATTGTATGCATTAGGATATGATTCTATAATGATGCACGCACAGTTATACACGATCAATACAAGTTCGTGGACCGCATCTGCAGTAGGTTCATCTGTTATGTCTATGAATCTTGGTTCGGCAGCCAATGTAGGGTTTAATTTTATGTCTACCACAAACAATATGATAAGAGTGGTAGCTACTAACGGGAATAATTATATTGTAAACGCCGTTGACGGGTCTCTTAGTGCAACCGGCAGTTCCGGTATTTCCTATGCAACGGGAGATATACATTATGGAAGTGCAGCTACTATTGGCGCTACAGCATTTACCAATAGTTTTTATGGGGCCGATGCCACTAACGAAATAGGATATGATATTAGCAACAACAGCGTAGTAACTTTTGACAACACTAATACCTATAATATACATACTACCGGGCTGAGCGGTATTTTAATAAGCACGGGCAGTAGTGTTGGTGTAGATGTGTATTATGATTCTGCTTCTCATAATAACACCATTTATTTATCTGCTACGCCTGCTTTAGGTGTAGGCGCCTCTTTATATACTGTGAGTAGTACTACTGGCGCTGCTGTAAATGTAGGTGTGATCGGTTCAGGTACATTGAGTGTAAGGGGTATTAGCGTGCAAATAAAACGTAATGTTCCTGCAAGTATCAGCGGGCAAATGGTGATAGGGCTTACGCTGAATATGCGCAACCTGGTCTTCTTTGATTCTTATAACCCCGGTATTATACGCAATTCAATCAGCTTGCATGGTGTTGCATCAGGCCAGGTAATGATGGCAATAGCTGTTAGCCCTCAAAATCATCAATTATACGGGCTGGCATATAATTCTGCCACACTTCAATACCAACTATATATTATAGATACAGCAACAGGAAATGTAACACCTGTAAACAATGCACCTGCTACACTGAACCTCGGCGCTAATAGCAATGCGGCTATCGGCATTGCCTTCAATCCCCAAACAGGCTATTTACACCTGGCAGGTAATGGCGGGATGAACGTAATGATCAATGCCGCAACCGGCCTTGTTGCCGTAACAGACAGCAATATGTATTATGCAGCAGGAGACATGCATTTTGGTACAGGTACCAATGTTGGTTCAATTAGTTATACCAATGATTATGTTGGGGCATCTTCTACACAAATGACGGGTGTTGATTTTAATACCGGTGCATTAGTAAGTTTTTCTTCAGGTTCTAATAGTTCTTTAACTACTGTTCTTGATCTAAGCACCTTGCTGGGACTTGGCGCTAACAGCAACGGCCATGTGGATTATTTTTATGACAGTTTAACAGCAACCAATATTTTATACATCGCCACTAATTCAAATGGTTATACAGGCGGCACTAATAACTATACTAAATTTTATCATTCCAATTCTCCGGCTGCTCCACCTGTTTCTAATGGTGATATGAATACGCCTGTAAAGAGTGTTGCAGTAGCAAAAACATATTCAGGAAGTGCATTTGTAGCAAATACCAACAGCAATGCGTCTCAATTGCAGGTATATCCAAACCCTGTATTAGACGAGGCGCATGTTATGCTTCCTTCACCGGCAACTTCAAAAGTATATGTTGCCCTTACAGATGTGAGCGGGCATGTAGTATGCAAGTATGAATATGCAACGGGAATAACAAGATTGGATATAGATATGAGCAGCTTACCAACAGGATATTATACTGCTACTATACAATTGAAAGGACAAATTGAAACTGTAAAACTGCTAAGGCAAAACTAAGATAGATATACTGTAAATGAAGGGCCCGGTAATGCCGGGCTCTTTTTTATATGTATGATGTATTATGGTTTTTTAGACTTACTCTTTGGTGTTTCTTTAGCATCTTCACCAATGAGAATGGCCCAGGGTTTCATACCCTCAACACGCTCACTGATGATCTTGAAAATGCCGGTAAGTGGTATAAAAAGAAACATTCCGGGAATACCCCAAAGCAGGTTGCCGATAATGACAGCAATAATGGTTATGAAGGGATTCATCTTTACCCTGCTGCCTACAATACGCGGCATTAATACATTTGCATCTAGTATATGAACAGCGATCAGCACAATAATTGTTTCTAAAACCATTGTGCCGTTGCCATCGGCATAGGTGATAACCATAGCTAGTATAGCTGCAGAATATAAACCGATGTAGGGAATAATATTAAGAACTGCTACCAATATGCCTATAAAAAGCGCATAAGGAATGCCTAAAATGGTAAGTGTGACACCAACAGCGACACCTACTATCGCCATTTCTATTAATAGCCCGGTAATATAACTGTTGATGACAAAGCGGATGTCTGTGATCACAGCATATACATCAGGATGATGCTCTTCTTTGAACAAGGCTATAATAAATTTTATCAGCAGCTGGCGATGAAACAGGATAAAAAAAGTATAGATAATAATGAAAACGATGAACAAGGTTATTTCAGAAATAGATAAAAATATATTTCCTACTGAGTTAGCAGCATTACTCAGCATACCGGATGCTGACTTTGATATATAATCGGTCTGTTCTTTTTTATTGATATGATAGTTGCGCGCTATCCAGTGCTGAATGTTATGAAAAGTATCTGTAAGCTTGACTTCGAGCAAGGGTATGTCTTTTGAAAAGTTTACAATTTGCTGGCTCAGAAAAAATATGACAGTTGCAATGACGAAAATAAATATGAGTATAGACAAGAACGCCGAAACGGTGCGGCCTAAGTGCAATTTTTCAAAAAGAGATGCAAGTGGAAGAAGGAGTACTGAAAAAAACATGGCGAACAACAACGGAATGATAAGCGTTCTGCCAACATTTAACAGGAACAATGTTAATACAATGATCAGTAAAATATAGGTAACACGTACGTAAAATGGTGACTTGACCGGATTCATATAAACATCATAAGCATTAAATATAACAATATCAAACCACAATTGGGGAGCAATATTGAAACAGTGATAATTATGTGCGTAAAATTATTGCTTTTGCCTTTCAGCAGGTTTATTTTTTAGTTTACTTTGTTTTTATATTCAGATAGCAGTGAAGTGGTTCTTTCAAAAAAGTATAATAGAAGCGGGTTGTGATGAGGCAGGAAGAGGATGCCTTGCAGGCCCCGTATTTGCTGCTGCCGTGATATTACCTCCGGCATTTCGTCATGTGTTGCTGAATGACAGCAAACAACTAACTGAAGAACAAAGAGATACACTACGTCCTATAATAGAAAAAAAGGCATTGGCATGGGCAGTAGCAATGGTAGATCATGAAGAGATAGACCGCATTAATATTTTAAAAGCATCGTTCAAAGCAATGCACCTGGCAATAGACCAATTGCAATTAAGACCTGATCTGCTACTTATAGACGGACATATTTTCTCTCCTTATTTTGGTATTGTGCATCAATGTGTGGTGCGTGGAGATGCTACCTATGCGAGTATAGCGGCTGCGAGTATTTTAGCAAAAACACATAGAGACGCTTATATGCAGCAACTGCACGCGCAATATCCTGTATATGGGTGGAATGAAAATAAAGGATACGGAACTTCTTTTCATAGAGAAAGTATAAGCGCTCATGGTTTGTCGCCTTACCACAGAAAGACATTTGGAATATGTAAAGTGGGGGTGGAATAATATTATACAGGCAGGCACACTTCGAATATGGCTCCGCCTCCGGGGTTATCCTTTACCGAAATCTTTCCTCTGTGTTGCCTGATGATCTTAGATGTAAGGTACAAACCAAGGCCTGTGCCTTTTGTTTTGCGGTTTTCTTCGTTGCCTATGCGGTAAAACTTATTGAAGATCTTTTTCTTTTCGTCATTTGCAATACCTGCCCCATGATCTATTACCTGCAATATGATCTGTTGTTGCGTAGCGTCAAGTAGTACTTCAATGGGTTTGTTTGCCGGCGTATATTTTATAGCATTTTCCAGCAGGTTGTTAATCGCCATTTGTACCATGATCCTGTCGCCGGTGAATTTGCAATTCACCTGTATGTCTTCTTCAAACGCCCTGTGGTAGCGCTCTGCATGGTCTTTTACGCAATCTTCTACCAGCTCTGAAAGATCAAAATCTTCTATTGCCGGTACATATTTATGGCCTTCCAGTTGCGAAGCAAACAATAAATTCCCGGCAAGGTCATTTAGTCGATTAGCTTCCTGTATGCACCTGTCAAAAAGTTCTTTTTTCTTTTCATCGCTGAGTTCATGTTTTTGCAATGTCTGCAAATTCAGTTTCATAGCAGCGATAGGAGATTTAAGTTCATGTGTTACAGACATCATGAAATTATTTTGCTGCCTGGACAATCGCAAACTATTTTTAAAAGAAGAATACACAACAGAGGCCCCTAACAATATTACCAAAAAAAATGTGGTGCCCTCACCAATAAATTGTTTTACATGCATTTGGTAGCGAACCTTCAGATCGGTCATGCGCAGGTTATATTCCTCTTTGTTGGTGTTGCTGTCAATAGCACCATTGAGTATGACTACCTGCTGGGCAAATATTTGTTTGTTTTGTTTAGAGAGACTGATACCCCAAAACACTAATGCCGCTATGATGTAAACAAGCAATAACAAATAAATAAATGACAGTATCCGCATAGTATTTATTTATGCGTGGAAGAATTACGTGGCCCGCTCTTTTCTATGCGCAAACCCACATGCAAAACTTCCGGCAAAGGATTAACACGCATATTTTGTTCAAATTTTATTTCGTACTGACCTTTCTTTTTAAAAATATAACCATTGCCTGATATGGGCATACGCTGTTCGTAAATTTCGCCCATACCCCTGCCCAGCCATTTACCTGAACGCTCTGCCAGCGGCACTTCTACCCTTGTCTTTTCATATGTAGTATCGCCGGGTTGTTTAGTATATATCCACAGCCAGATATTCTCAAACGGGTATGCTTCTGTATGCCGGATAAGGAAATATAAATTGTAGTATGTGTTCGTATCTGCTATCTCAAACTTAAACGATGGTTGATAAGAGTATTGCCACACATTACCGGGAATGGACTCGTCATTTTGATAATAAGGTGAGGGCATGCAACCGCTAAGGAAATACCAAATACAAAATACCATCCCGAACATTCGGGACCAAATTCCAAGGTTTCTTTTCATTTAACGCTTTTAACTTTTGAATTATAATATATTCAGCACCTGCTCTTTAGCCTTCTCTAATTCATCTTTCATGTTGATAACGATCTGTTGTATATCGGCATGATTGGCTTTGGCTCCCAATGTATTTATTTCCCTGCCTATTTCCTGTAAAATAAAACCCAGTTTGCGGCCTGTGGCAATTTCTTTTTTGTTGATCGTATCTTCAAAATAGATACAATGCTGTTTCAGCCTCGTTTTTTCTTCTGAAAAATCCATTCTTTCCAAATAATAGATCATTTCCTGCTCAAACCTGTTGGGGTCTATATTTTCCTTACCGCTCATATCCTGCAGCCATTGGGTTAGTTTAGCGCGTATTCTTTCAGTACGCTCTTTTTCAAGAGGTAATATTTTTGTCAGCAAGTCTTCTATATTCTTAATGCGCTTGATCAGATCTTTATACAAAGCCGAACCTTCATTTTTACGATGCTCCATTAATAGTTTGGTTGCATCTTCTATTACTTTCTTCACCTGCATCCACTCTGCCTCCGGTAATACATCCTGTTCAGGGGCTACTACTTCGGGCATGCGCATTAAAGTAGCCAACACATTCTCATTGGGCAGGTTCAGTTGTTTGGCTATTTGTTGTATGCTTTGATAATAGAATATGGCCAGGTCTGTATTTACCATCATGGGCTTAGACGCGCCTTCCTGTTTTACAGTTACGGTCAGGTCAATAGTACCACGCATGAGTGTATTATTCAACAGGTTGCGAATGTCCAGTTCGTAATAGCGCAGTATAGGGGGTAGTTTTGTGATCATTTCGAACTGTTTACCATTCAGCGATTTTACTTCTACTACTACCTGCCTGCCACTAACATGTGCCTCAGCCCTTCCAAAACCCGTCATTGAATACAGCATATTCTGATTTTATTTACAACAAAAGTCATTAATCGTTTGCCAATAAAAAAGAAAGTGTTCATTTTTTATCGAAAAAACTTTAAAATCATCTTAAAACAGGCCTCATGCAATGAAGGTGGCTTGATATTTTGATTATTTTTGTCGCACCCGGTACATGCGTTCACAACTTCTTCTTATATTATTATTTATTTGTCTGCACGCTTCTGCACAGCAACAGGTGCAGTACAGCATGAACAAGACCGAACTGGAGGCGCGCAGAAAACAGTTGATGGAGACGATCAAAGAAACAGAAGAGCAACTGGAAGCCACCAAGAAAAATAAAAAAGCTACTATGGGCCAGTTGCGTGCTTTGCAGGCAAAACTGGCACAACGCCAACGGCTGATCGGTAATATCAACGACGAGATAGACCAGATCAATAATAATATCAAGCAATCATCGAACGAGGTAGTGGTGCTGAAACAAAACCTGAATGTGCTGAAAATAAGGTACGCACAATCCCTCAGATATTCTTACCAGAACAGGGGCAGCTTTGATATGCTGGCTTTTCTTTTTTCTGCTAAAGATTTTAATGACGCTATGAGGCGTATAAAATATTTAAAAAAATATCGTGACTACCGTGAGGACCAGGTAAAAAGAATACGGGTAACACAAGGTGAAATAGAACATAAGATAGGTGTACTCAATACACAGAAAACACAAAAAGACGAATTGCTGAATACACAGGAGCAACAAAAACAGGTATTACAAAAAGAAACCGGTGAGACCGATAAAATTGTAGAAGAGCTACAAGGACAGGAAAAGCAATTGCTGGAAGAAATAGATAAAAACAAGAAGATAGCGGCAAGAGTTAATAAAGCGATCAATGATGTGATACGCCGTGAAATTGAAGAAGAGAAAAAAAGAGCTGCTGCTGAAGAACTGAAGCGCAAGCAGGAAGAAGAGCGCCGCAAAGCACTGGCAAATAATCCTCCGCCCTATAACAACACTACTACCACAACTACAACCACTGCAAATAAGCCTAACGGCAACATTAAAACAACTGTTACAGAAGCACCCGCAGTTACAAAGCCAACTGTAAAAACACCTGTGTATGATCTGAACCTTACGCCCGAAGCAAATGCACTCTCCAATAATTTTGAAGCCAATAAAGGCAAGCTGCCATGGCCGGTAGAGAAGGGATATATCACAGAATATTTTGGGAAACACCCGCATCCGGTTGAAAAGAAAGTAATGATAGAAAATGATGGCGTAGATATACGCACCGGTGAAAATGCCGCGGTGCGCGCAGTATTTGACGGAACAGTAACAGGTATTGTATTTGTACCGGGTAAAGGTTGGGTAGTGATCATCAATCACGGTAAATATTTTTCTGTTTATGGTGGCTTAGCAAACGTATCGGTGAAGAAAGGAGAGCCTGTTCATACCAAACAAACTATAGGAGCAGCTGATAAAAATGACGATGGCGACACTATCATCAATTTTGAGATATGGAGAGATGTAAATAAGATAGATCCAGCACCCTGGATAGCGCACTAATTTAAATCAAAATATTCCCTGTCATTTCTTTTGGTATTTCCAGTCCCATATACTTTAAAATAGTCGGAGCAATATCACCTAATTTGCCGGGCTTAATTGTTCCTTTAAAATCGTTAGAAATAATAAATAAAGGAACAGGATTTAAAGTATGTGCTGTATTAGGACTACCATCTTCGTTTATCATATAGTCTGCATTGCCGTGGTCTGCAGTTAAGAAAATGGCATAACCATTTTGCAAAGCCAATGGCACAATGCGCGATACGCAAGTGTCTACAGTTTCCACCGCTTTTATTACTGCATTCCATACACCGGTATGCCCCACCATATCTGCATTGGCAAAATTCAGGCAAATAAAATCTGCAGACTGTTTTTGTATCTCGGGTAGTATAGCGTCTGTTACCTCCACTGCACTCATCTCAGGTTTTTGGTCGTAGGTGGCTACCGTACGTGGAGATGGTATCATTATGCGTGTTTCTCCTTCAAAAGGTTGTTCGCGGCCGCCTGAAAAGAAGAAAGTGACATGCGGATATTTTTCTGTTTCTGCAATGCGTATTTGTTTCAATCCGTCTTTTTCAAGCACTTCGCCCAGGGTATTTTTCAGGTTGGCATTATCAAATATGATGTCCACATTTTTATAGGTCCTGTCATATTCGGTCATCGTTACATAATGCAATTGTAATGGGTGCATGTTCTGCTCAGGAAATGATTGTTGTGTAAGCGCTATTGTTATTTCCCTGCAACGGTCTGTGCGAAAATTAAAGCATACTACTACATCACCATCTTTTATGGTGGCAATGGATTGGTTATTGGCATCACAAACAATAATGGGTTTTATAAATTCGTCTGTCACACCTGCATCATAAGATTGTTGTATAGCAGCCAATACGTTTTGTGTTTTGGTACCATTAGCATGCGTCAGCGCATCGTAGGCTATTTTTATACGTTCCCAGCGTTTGTCCCTGTCCATTGCATAAAACCTGCCTGTAACTGATGCTAATTTGCCTCCTGTTGTATCCAAACATTGCTGCAATTGTCCTATAAATCCATGCCCGCTTTTCGGGTCTGTATCGCGTCCGTCAGTAAATGCATGTACAACAAAATTTGGAATATGTGCTTTTTGTGCAAGGCTGCAAAGCGCTTCTAAATGTTTGATATGCGAATGCACGCCGCCATCGCTTACCAGCCCGATAAAATGCAATGTTTTATTTCCTGCTTTTGCAACAGCAAAAGCATCATTCAGTATTTTGTTATGCTCCAATTCATCATCTATTATGGCATGGTTCACCCTTTGCAGTTCCTGGTACACTATTCTGCCCGCGCCTATATTCAAATGCCCCACCTCAGAATTACCCATTTGTCCATCGGGTAAGCCGACTGCTTCGCCACATGCGACCAGCTCAGTATTAGGGTATTTTGCATATAAAGATTTTACAAATGGGGCATTGGCATGAACTATGGCGTCAGATTTAGGCACTTTTCCGTGGCCCCAGCCATCCATAATGATGAGCATTACTTTTTTAGACATGTGCGCAAAATTACTGTTTATATCGGGTGTATTAGCAATTTTCCTTTGATAATACGGGCTTTTTCAATAGATTGCAATATATATCAATGAGCGTCAACACCGAATATTTGGCTCGTTTTTTGATGTAATAATACTTGGGTTAGTAAAAGGTATTATTCCTATGGGTAATATTTACAAGAGGTTTTTATTATTTACGGTTTGCTGTGTCATGTCCCTGAGTGTATTATATGCACAATCAGGGTCGATGAACGATGTAGTGAACGCAGTGCGTTATGGCAGGGTCTCTGACATATCCAGGTATATGGATAATGTAGTACCCATTACCATTAATAATACACAATCTATATATAGTCATACACAGGCAGAAATGGTGCTGAAAGACTTTTTCAGCAAAAACACACCTTCTGACTTTATTGTTTCCAATACAGGCACAGGCAATAGTAATTCTACTTTTGCTATTGGTGAGCTCATTACCCCTTCGGGCAAGTATAATGTGTATATCTTATTAAAGTCTAAGGACACTTACTTCTTATTGCAGGAGATTCGTTTTAATAAAGAATAACATAGTCCTTTCAAATCATTCTGTGGCATTGAGCAATTGGGGCATTATTATTACTTTTGGTGCCTGATGAAGCATTTACCTAATCTTTTAACGCTTGCCAACCTGTTTTTCGGTTGCATTGCTATTGCATTCATATTAAATTCCCAGCCCTTCCTTACCAGTTATGCTGCCGACGAGCAATATTGGGTTTCCTGCACAGAACAGATGTATTGGGGTTGCATATTCATTGGCATAGCTGCTATTTGCGATGTGCTGGATGGCCTGGCTGCAAGAGCATTGAATGTATTTTCACCTATCGGTAAAGAATTAGATTCACTGGCAGATATAGTAACATTTGGCGTAGCCCCTTCTATGATACTGTTTAAAATGCTTTGGGGCGCATGGATGAGAGAACCCAATGCGCTGGATGTGAGTATGATTGCTATGAGCCCGGCATTTTTAATCGCCTGCTTTGCTGCGCTTCGACTCGCGAAATTCAATATTAGTGACGAACAAAAAACTTCATTTATAGGTATGCCTGTACCTGCCGTAGGAATTTTTGTAGCCTCACTGGCATTGGTAAACTGGTATAATCCGTTTCATATTGGTGAAAAATTACAAGGTAAATGGACCTTATATTTGATCATAGCCATACTTTGCTGGCTGATGGTTTCGCGCATACGCTTTATAAAATTAATGCCGCATAAATGGAACATGACTTATGCCTGGCCACAATTAGTATTGGTGGTAGCAACTGCTATTGCGATACCGTTTTTAAAGATCGCTGCCATACCGGTTGCATTTATACTCTATATTATTCTTTCAATTATTTATAAATATCCGCAAGCAGAAAGCAAATAGAAAATGAAATACACCGCACACATCAATATAATGCCGCTCAAAGAATTGCTCGATCCGCAAGGTAAAGCTGTGAATAATAGCTTACACAACCTGGGTATAGCGCAGGTGCAGGACGTGCGCATAGGAAAGCATGTAACGCTGAATATGGAAGCGGCCAATAAAGAAGAAGCAACCAAATTAGCGCAGGAAGCCTGTAAGAAATTGCTCGCTAACCCGGTAATGGAAACTTTTGACTGCGCTGTGGTAGAAGGATAATACCTAAATATCAACAATGTCTTCACGCCTTTATTTAATACCATCTCCTATTGGCAACCTGGGGGACATTACGTACCGTGCAGTAGAAATTTTAAAACAGGCTGATGGCATCTTATGCGAAGACACTCGTGGCAGCGGCATATTGTTAAAACACTACAACATCAGCAAACCGCTTACACCCTATCACCAACATAATGAACACAAAGTACTGCAGCATATCATCGACCAGTTATTATCGGGTAAAACATACGCGCTCATAACAGATGCAGGCACCCCCGGTATTTCAGATCCGGGATTTTTACTGGTACGTGAGTGTTTGCGAAATAATATTGCTGTGGAATGTTTGCCCGGAGCAACTGCCTTCGTTCCCGCTTTAGTACAATCGGGCATTCCATCCAATCGGTTTGTATTTGAAGGTTTTTTGCCCATAAAGAAAGGCAGGCAAAACATGCTAAAACAATTAGCAGAAGAAGAGCGTACTATTATTTTATATGAATCTCCGCACAGGCTGGTAAAAACATTACAAGAATTGGCACTGGCATTTGGGGCTGAACGCCCTGCTGCTGTTTGTCGCGAACTGACCAAAATGTTTGAAGAAACAAGAAAAGATACATTGGTCAATCTTGCTGCGCACTACGAGAAGACGCCGCCAAAAGGAGAGATCGTTATAGTGATTGAAGGAAAAGAATAAAATCCCGGGGCATAGCATCCATTTTTTATTGCTTATAGATAATGAATTTTTTGAAAAATAAAGTTTATCTGTGGATGGCCATGTCGTTTCTGGCTATCATATTCCTATTAAATTGGCCATGGTATATTATGGACGTTGATGACCCATATACCATTGCATATCATTTTTTTGGACGAAATAGTATTGTACAAATACCATATGAGGCTTACGATAGTTTATCTGATTGGTTCTTATCCTTCCTTCCCCGTAATTATTACTCACTATATTATACAATGGTGGTGTGGACCTTTTTTAGCGCCTTAATTGTATATGTACTTGTCATACAGATAGCTAAGAATTTTAAGAACAATGTTGATCTGTATTTTTTTGGCTTTATTATACTATTGGCCATGCCTGAGTTTAATTACCTGATACTTAGTTTCAAAACAGCATTGATAGGATGTGTATTTATTTTCTCATCGCACTATATCTTATTAAACAGCTTTAGAAAGAATGCAGGTCTTACGCTACCATCGCTATTCCTATCTTCTATGCTATTCGGAATAGGAGCAGCTTGCAGGTGGAACCTTACAGTTTACGGACTTGCCATATTTGCTGATATTGGTTATCTGCATTACATGAAAAATAAATGGCAGGGTATTGAGAGATTAATAATATGGGCTATAGCAAGCAATTTATTTTTTTTATTATTTCTTTATATAAGCGGATACAATATTAACGGGCTGTTGCAAACTATCGCCTGGGCCAACAAATATTTAGCTGAGAATAAATATAGCTTGTTTTACAATCTAGGTGTGAGTTTGGGTATGCTTACCCCGATTAGCATAGCGTGTTTAAGTGTTGGCATTGTAATAATTGTTCGCTATTACCGTGGCTACCTAAGATTATGGTTATTGCTCATTACTTCAATACTGCCATATATATTCCTGGGTTTTGCATTTAATCTTAAATATTTACTAACACTTTTCCCGGCTCTTTTTATTCTTTTTGTTATAGGGGCTAACTACCTATATCATATTGTATGCGGCCGTTTTAAAATATTGCGTGCTGCGTTTTGGGCATTATTATTACTTCCATGGTTTGTTGGTGTTTGGATATACAGTGATTCCACATTGTGGGGTCCGGGTTTTGATATGAAAAGACAGGCTACTCATTCGGCATATTTAAACAAACTGCTTAATAAGCATTTCAGTATAGACTCAATAAAACTACGACCAGAACCCGGTTTTGCAATATCAGCTCCTGAAGGTACAAGGCCTTTAGGCGGGCATTTTTATGCCTTGTTTTGTAATAAAATGACTCAATTTGATAAAGAGATGGTATTAGAAGGTGATTCTGTTATAGAACTTGCAGCTAATGAGCATATGGAAATATATGCTAACTATGACAGGAAGTTTCCCTGGATGTTATTAAATAGCTTGTGCAAATACAATTATTGTACAACAGACAGTGGGGAACAGAAGGGAATATCCACAACAAGGAGCTTTCATTATTTCAATAAGGAGGTAATAATAAAAGTATTTAACAATGACAAAAATGTAGAAAATTTCGATGATGTTAAAAACCTGATCCATACCAAAGATTTCATCGCCTATTTTACTTTTTCAAGTTTATTAGAAGACTTTATACACCATGCACCTGAACACGGTATACATGTTGTACGTCAAACAGGTCCTTTTTCCTGCATTTTTGAAATCAAATGAAAAAGCGGGTAGACACCCGCTCTCATGAATGGAAGTATTAATACCTTACTCAGTCGAATTTAAAATGATCAAAACAACAATCACAGTTATGAACGCGGTGCTTAGTATAATACCAAGCCGTTTCTTAAAACTTATTTTATACACATTAGGTTCTTTTCGTACCACAGGTAGCTTATCCATATACTTAATAAACAGGTCATGAAGATTGCTCAGGTATTTTTCCTGGTACTCTTTCTGTAGTTGATGTGTAAGAAAAACTTCTGCATTGGGTTTGCATTCTATACTCATTTCAAGCTGGTCTTCTGCTGCGCTATCCCATATAAATTCTGCTATGGTGCCCCAGCTATAACCTGTGCGGCAAGACAACCTCATAGAATTATTGCCTGTATCTTCCAGCTTATAATCATTTTTATGAACGGCAACTATGGCATTTACAGCATCTTTGATACGCTGCAAAGTGGAATGGGAAATTGTAAATTCTTTTTTCAGCATACTCCCGGGGGTTTCATGCACGAAACTAAACAGTCAGTATTAACTGGATACAGCTTAAAATTTAATTAATTATTACCTTGATGTTAACTCTTCATTGAATAGCTGGAACTGATATCTTTATTTCAGGCGTCACGATTACTTTCGATATAATGGAGTTTGAAATAAGACAAGCTGCCTCTGATTTACTAAGAATGCGCTCAGCTTTTTCTCTATCAGCTTCATTATCTATTGTAAGTACAGGTTGCAATACGATTTCGCTCATCACATACTTGCCATCTATATTTGACAATTTCCCGGTAGCCGTGGAAGTAAAATGACTAAAGTTAAACCTTGATCTTTTTGCAATTGCAATAAATGTCGTCATAAGACAGCTATTCACAGCAGCTGTAAAAAGATGTTCCGGAGACCATGTATTTGCAATACCATCCGGGAACGGAGGTGGCGTGGCAACTTCTAACCCCCCTTCAAAATCGGGACTGGTTAAAATGCCGAGGCTTCGGTTTTTCCAAGCCACTGATATTTCGTATTCGTGTATGATCGTGTCCATATTTAATTTGTATACTACGTGATAATTTGTTTTAATTGTGCCGGTGTATTACCACTAATTAATTGAGCAAATGTTTTAGATGCATTAATATTTTTTCAAACTAACCTGGCTACCCCGGTTTAGTTATTAATTCGATAATGATGTACTCTTCGCGATTTTGGGTAACTTCCTGAATCTCTGGTAAAATGCTTTTTCTAATTGTTCTTTGTGGTTGGGGTGTGCTATGCTTATTAATAAACTGGCTCTTTGATCGAGATTTTTACCAAACAGGTTTACTATACCATATTCTGTAGCAACATAATGTACATGGCCGCGTGTAGTAACAACACCGGCACCTTCTTTTAGTGATGGTACAATACGTGATACACCGGAGCCCGTAACGGATGGTACGGCAATAATGGGTTTGCCACCTTCTGACAAAGAAGCCCCTCGCATAAAATCCATTTGTCCGCCTATACCCGAATATTGGTAAGTACCAATAGAATCTGCACATACCTGGCCTGTAAGATCTATTTCAATAGCGCTGTTTATGGCCACTACTTTGGGGTTCAGGCGTATTACCGATGTATCATTTACATAACTAACATCCATGCAATTTACAACCGGGTTGTTGTCTGCAAAATCATATACTTTTCTGGTGCCAAGTATAAAGCTGCTCACAATCTTGTCTTTATTTATGCCTTTATACTTATTCGTGATAATGCCTTTTTCGATCAATGGTATAATTCCGTCTGAAAACATTTCAGTATGCACCCCCAGGTCTTTATGATTGGTCAATGCTGCCAATACAGCATCGGGTATAGAACCTATACCCATTTGTAATGTAGACCTGTCTTCTATAAGGTTTGCGATTCGCCTACCTATCTCTTTTGAAATCTCATTTTGCTTCAGAGAATAATCCACTTCTATCAGCTCTTCTTCATGCCATACAACGGCCATACACTGTGATAAATGAATAAATCCGTCACCCAATACCCGCGGCATTTTAGGATTTATCTGGGCTATTACTTTTTTTGCATTCCTTACAGCACTCAGTGCAACATCTACAGATGTACCCAGTGTACAATATCCATGCGCATCAGGGGGTGATATCTGTATCAATGCCACATCTATCGGCATAATACCTCGGTCAAATAATTGAGGTATCTCGCTTAGGAAAATCGGCACATAATCACCATGTTCACTATTTACCCATTCACGTACATTAGAAGAAACAAATAAAGAATTGAAATAAAAACTATTTAATACATCCGGGTGGTTCCAATCAATATCGCCATAAGTGCTAATAGATACCAGCTCTACATTTTTAACCTGGCCTGTGCGTTTAAATAATGCATTAATAAGACTAACCGGGGTTGCAGCGCTCCCATGAAGAAATACCCTGTCTCCCGTCTTCACATATTTTACTGCTTCCTCTAAAGTGGTATAAATAGGTTTCATGCATGTAAAATTATATTGCTTACATGCTGCTAATAATGACTGACATCAGGTAAAAGGATGATATATATCATCCTTGCTGGTATATAGCCTAATCGCCCGTAGGCTGTATCGCTGCTGTCTCTACCATCAGCATCACTGTTTTCCTGGGCGCGCGTGGACGGTGCATCACACCTTTGGTAATGGTAGTCCCCTGCATGGGATTCAGCTCTATGGTTTTATCTTCCAGGTCTATCAATAATTGCCCTTCCAGCACAAAGAAGAATTCATCGTCATTATCATGTTTGTGCCAGTGAAACTCACCTTCCACTATTCCAATCCTTACCACGCTGTCATTTACCTGGCTCAGCGTCTGGTTAAACCACTTTTCTGTATTAGCAGCTACCACTGCCGGAATATCAATTAATTGCAGGTGCGGGAATTTTACATCCAGGTTAATATTATATTGTGTAGGTGTTTCCATGATATTTACGAATTTTGTTAATGCAATTTAACTGCTTTTTCAAAACCATTTTGTAACACCCTTCGTTATTTAATTGTAATAAATCATTTATGCGCAGCTTATATATCATATTACTCATTTGCAGTGCTTTGTTACTGGCACAATGCACCAACGCTCAAAAACATACAACTATGGCAGGACACGAAAACAATCCTTATTATTCACGTACAGATACTACTCACTTACATGTGACTGATGCAGAATGGAAAAAAATTCTTTCTGATACTGTCTATAATATTGCCCGCGACAAAGGCACTGAATGGGCATTTACCGGCAAATACTGGAAGACAGATGTAAAAGGCACTTATTATTGTGCGGTTTGCGGCAACCCGCTTTTTAAATCAGATTCAAAATTTGCAAGCACTTGCGGCTGGCCCAGCTTCTACGAACCTTTACGCCCCAATAGCGTTCGTTACCAGGAAGACCATACGCATGGCATGGACAGAACAGAAGTGCTTTGTGGCCGTTGCGATTCGCATCTTGGGCATATATTCGACGATGGTCCGCCGCCAACCTACAAAAGGTTTTGCATGAATTCGGCCGTGCTGGAGTTTGAGCCGGATACTAAATAATTTTGTTAACCCCGACCTTCAGGTCCGGGTTTCTTGTCAACAATATTTTTTGGCTTTAGCCGAAATTTAATACTTTGCTTATTGCAATGACAAGAGAAGAGCGATACAAATTTATTATAGACTGGTTTCAAAAAAACAATCCCAATGCAGAAACAGAACTGCATTATGCAAACCCTTATGAATTGCTGGTAGCAGTTATTTTGTCTGCCCAATGCACCGACAAACGGGTGAATATAGTAACCCCCCCATTCTTTAAACAATTCCCCGGCCCTGAAACACTTGCTAAAGCTGAGTTTGAAGATGTAGAACCACTCATAAGAAGCGTAACATTTGCAAATAATAAAACAAAGCATTTGATCGGCATGGCTAAAATGCTGATGGAAAAATACAAAGGCATAGTGCCCGATTCTGTTGACGAATTGGTGGAATTACCCGGTGTGGGCAGAAAGACAGCTAATGTTATCACTTCTGTTATTTTCGATCAACCAAATATGGCGGTAGATACGCACGTCTTTCGCGTATCTGCAAGAATAGGATTAACTGTAAATGCTAAAAACCCTTTGCAAACAGAGCAGCAATTGCTTAAATACATTCCCACTGCCTTGGTACACAAAGCGCATCACTGGTTGATACTGCATGGCAGGTATATATGCCTGGCTCGCAGACCCAAATGTGAGATATGCGGGCTGAAACCGGCTTGCAAATTTTATCAATCAGATATGAAATATATCGTTGAGCAGGATGCAAGAAAAAAAATAAAAAAATAACTCCCTCTCCTTTGGAGAGGGTTGAGGAGAGGTTACTAATGCCCTTGCATCGGCGGAGCAGGCGGTGTTGCACTTTCTTTCCAGTTAGACTTAAAAGTTTTCTGGTAATCTTCAAACTTGGTTGTCTTATATGTATTCTCACCCAAATACTTCAATATCATTTCCATTTCCTGTGTGGGGTGGTATCCCGGCACAGGTTGCGGATTCTGAAATCCTTCTTCCATAAATATTCCGGTAGGGTAAGAGAGTTGCCCATGCATCAGGTCTATGGCCAGTTGGCTGGTTTTGGTTTGTGGCACTATATCATATTGTTTGCCCAAAAATAAAATATGGTCATCTTTTTCAGCGTTGAACCGTACAGCGTAGAATTTTTGGTTCATGTATTTTATCAGGTCTGGGTTCTTGAAAGTAGTAGCATCCATTCTTTTGCACCAACCACACCAGTCTGTATATACGTCCACCCATACTTTCTTGGGTATATGCTTCATTTTCACCTGCACTTCATCCCAGCTCAGCCAATGAATTTCTTTATTGTCTGCCTGTTCTTCTTCTGTTTTCTGAGAAGTGAGTTTTTTATTTTTATCTCCCGCATAAAGCATCGGGTTCAATAATAAACAAGCAACAACTATAAGTAACAACTGTTTCATTCCATTGGTTTTGAAGAACGAATTTACAATTATTCCATGTAGCTTTGTTTATTATCCCTAAGTATTAACATTTTACATACATGAAGATAGCCGTAGCCATTTCAGGGGCAAGCGGGGCGGTATACGCTAAGGTATTGCTCGAAAAATTACAGCAATTACATGACCAGGTAAATGAAGTAAGCCTGGTATGGAGCGATAATGCTTTTACGGTATGGGAACACGAACTGGGTAATAAAGATTATAAGAAATATCCTTTTAAAGTTTGGGATAAGAATGATTTTATGGCACCATTTGCATCGGGTAGTTCTACTTATGGTGCGCTTATTATTTGTCCTTGTAGTATGGGCACATTAGGCAGAATAGCTAATGGCATTAGTAACGACCTGATAACACGGGCTGCAGATGTAATGCTCAAAGAAAGAAGGAAACTTATATGCGTGGTTCGCGAAACTCCTTATAATTTGATTCACTTAAAAAACATGACTGCCGTTACAGAAGCGGGAGGTATTATTTGCCCGGCCACACCATCTTTTTACAGCCAGCCCAAAACAATAGAAGAGGTTGCATATACAGTCATACACCGTGTGTTGCAGTTATGCGATCTGAAAGTGGATGGCTACAAATGGCAGGAATAATTAATGATGTCATTTCGACGAGTGAAACGAGGAGAAATCTCCTGGGTAACAACCCAAATCAATTAACATTATCAAATCGCTGAATTAGTGCATGGACGAATTAGCCAACTGGCTTATCAGGTTACTATGTGCACTGCGGCGCTCCCCCAGCTCTTTGGCTGCTTTTACAAAAGCCACAAATAACGGGTGTGGATTTTCTACCGTGCTCTTATATTCCGGGTGAAATTGTACGCCAATATAAAATGGGTGGGTATCAATTTCTACTATCTCCGCTAATCCTGTTTTAGGATTTTTACCCACAGGCCTCATACCTGCTTTTTCAAAGGCATCCAGGTATTCATTATTAAATTCATAGCGGTGACGATGGCGTTCGGAGATATGTGTTTTGCCATATATGCCCGCTGTTTTAGAATCGCTTTTCAGTTCACAATCATAGGCACCTAAACGCATAGTGCCGCCTTTTTGTGTGATGCCTTTCTGTTCTTCCATCATAGCTATCACACCCTGTTCAGGGTCCGGATCCATTTCTGTAGAATGCGCTTTGGTAAGCCCTAAAACATTTCTGGCAAATTCTACACAAGCCATTTGCATACCTAGGCATATACCAAAAAACGGAAGTTTGTTTTCTCTTGCAAAACGTATGGCTTCTATCTTTCCTTCCAGTCCGCGGCTGCCAAATCCGGGCGCCACTAATATGGCATCCAGGTTATGCAACTTTTCTACTGCATTCTCACGTGTCAGAAATTCTGAGTGTATGTTGCGTACTTCTACTTTACATTCATTGATAGCACCGGCGTGTATCAACGCTTCCAGTATAGATTTATAAGCATCCTGCAATTCTACATATTTACCTATCAGCCCTACTACAACCTTCGATTTCGGGTAGCGAAGTTTATTTAAAAACTCTTTCCATTTACCCATTTGCAGGTCAGGATTAGTACCTAATGGCAAGTGTAATTTTTGCAGGCATATCTGGTCCAGCTTTTCACGCATCATCTCCAGTGGCACACTGTAAATAGTATCAGCATCCATTGCCTCTATTACTGCATCTTCCGTTACGTTGCAAAACAGCGCTATCTTTCTTTTCAGGTCTTTATATAAAGGTTCCTCAGTACGGCATACCAGCACATCCGGGTTCAGCCCGTTCTCACTCATCATTTTTACAGAGTGTTGTGTGGGTTTTGTTTTTAATTCCTTTGCAGCTTTCAGATACGGGATCAGTGTAAGATGTACCACCAGGCAATTCTCATCACCCATTTCCCATTTCAGCTGACGCACCGCTTCTATATAGGGCAACGATTCTATATCACCTACTGTTCCGCCCAGCTCGGTAATAATAATATCATATTTCTCATCCTGCCCCAGCAGCATGATGCGGCGCTTTATTTCATCGGTAATATGTGGTATCACCTGCACTGTCTTTCCTAAAAAAGCGCCTTCACGTTCTTTCTTTATTACATAATCATAAATGCGTCCGGTGGTTACATTGTTTGCCTGCGATGTAAATGTATTCAGGTAGCGCTCATAATGCCCCAGGTCAAGATCCGTTTCTGCACCGTCTTCTGTTACATAGCATTCGCCATGTTCATAGGGATTCAGTGTTCCCGGGTCAACATTAATGTATGGGTCAAATTTTTGTATCGTAGTTGTATAGCCCCTTGCCTGTAGCAATTTGGCAAGAGATGCTGCGATAATTCCTTTTCCCAAGGATGAAGTAACGCCACCGGTTACAAAAATATACTTACTCATAACGCCCTGTTTTTAAGACCGGTGCGCAGCACTTATTAACAATAAAGAATTGGGGATGCTGTTGCGGTCATACAAAGTTAAGAAAGAAAAACCGACTAACAACTAGGCTCTTTTTTTTAGAGAAAAATGTGGATTACAACTGCATAAATGATATGCTCGGGATTAATTACACAAAATCAGTACCATTGTATATTATAATTGTTTTTTATACTTTTATACTTACACAAAACAATCTTGTATATGAAAAAAGATATGAAATCTCTACTATGCTTGTGCATATTGGGTGCGCTGTTTTTTTCTGCCTGTAGTAAAAGCAGTTCTTCTTCTACTACCAACTCTCAGCTTTTGGGAACCTGGACATTGACCAAAATAGCAACAGACAGTAATAATGACGGTATCCCGGAAGCGAGTGAATGGATGACAGCTACAGGTGCTATCACCTTCAACTCGAATATGACAGGGTACCATGCTGTTGTTACCTCTACATTTTCAGATACTGGCAGTTTCACTTATACTGCTTCCAGCACCTACGTGGTAATTACAGATATCAAATCGGGATCTAGCCCTAGTGGGTTACATATAGATTCATTGACAGCACATGTGATACAATTAATGGATACCTCTAATGGTAAGAAACAATGGTATTACGGAACTAAATAAATAATTTTTTTGTTGTAGGTCCTCCCGGTTCAGCCGGGAGGATTTTTCTTTCTCGCGTATTTCATTAAACTTCGCTTTGGCAATTTTGTCCAACCATTTCTTTTTCAATCGGTTTTCTATATGCTCAGCATCAAAAAACACATTACCCTTGCGGTCATCATTTCTGCTTGTTGTATTACTTCCTGCTCTTCATCTAAGCATTCACGCTCTAAAGGCGAACCCGGCGTATGGCAGGTGCAGCCTATTGTTATAGATGCGGAAAATAACGACTGGCCTTCGCCATATCCGAATTATGACGATAAGGCAATGCTGGGCTATGCAGTGTCTAACGATAAAGATAATTTGTACGTGACTGTAGAAACAGGCGATCCCGCTACACAACTTAAAATACTCAGGCAGGGATTTACTGTATGGATAGATAATACCGGTGGCAAAGACAAAAATATAGCTATTCATTACCCGCTTAAAAATGAGAATAGGAACTCTTTTCGTACCGGCGATGATCAGCAACAGCAACGCAGCCAATGGCAACCGGGGCAAAACGCTTCCAATACACAAGACAAAAGACGCATGATGCTCGAAGAAAGGGTGAAGACCGCTGTAGCAGATGCCAACGCATATACATTGCAGGGTTTTAAAAGTTGTAACCGGCAATTTTCAGTTATGGAAAAAGATTCCTGTGGCATTGTGCTACGCGTAGGTATCGATTCTATGAATGAATTGATATGGGAAGCAAAAATTCCTTTTCGGTCTTTTTATTCTCATGCGCAGATAAATAAAGCAGACAGGGGTAAAGCATTGAGCGTATGTTTCGAAACAGTAGGAATAAAAAGGCCTGCCGGGGGAAATACTGGTGGTGGTAACCGCGGTGGCGGAGGTGGTGGTAATATGAGGGGTAGTGGAATGGGCTTTGGCGGAGGTGGCGGCGGTATGCGCATGGGCGGTGGTGGTGGCGGAATGAGAGGCGGGGGCATGCATGGTGGCGGAGGTGGTGGTAATTCCCAGGCCAACAGTATCATGGAACCTTTGTACAAAAGCACCCAAACCTGGAAAAAGTTCGGTATCGCATATCAGGAATGATATACACATCTGATAACAAATATTTGTTTGAGGGTATCCCGTCATAGTACCTTTGTGATACAAACTATCACTTATGCTTAATTATTTAATTTATCATCTTTTTTATCCTTTCTTACTCGTTTCCACATCCTTTTCCTACTTCCGCTTTTTCTCCGAGAAGCGGAAGATAACACCTCAAAGTAGCCACAGTCAACCATATTAATTATTTTTGTAGCGGAAGCAAAGCGGAAGTTGTGAAAACATGCACCCGTCAGTACCGCTGGGTGCGGTCAGACGGATTAAGGCAAAATCCCATCTTAAACACATTAACTTACTCAACATATCAACCATTCAACTTAATTAACCCAATCAACTATTTTTGTCCCTATGCAATTCAATATGAGTGGTTATAATGATGAACTGCTCTTAAACATATATAAAGAACTGCTTCGTCCCCGTATGATCGAGGAGAAGATGCTGGTACTGCTCAGGCAGGGGCGCATTAGTAAATGGTTCAGTGGTATCGGTCAGGAAGCTATAGCAGTTGGCGTTACTATGGCGCTTGACAAGGATGAATATATTATGCCCTTGCACCGCAACCTCGGTGTATTCACCGCAAGGCATATGCCTTTTGACAAATTGTTCCTGCAATGGCAAGGGCGAAAGGAAGGTTTTAGCAAGGGACGCGAACGCTCTTTTCACTTTGGAGCTAATGAATATCATATCTGCGGTATGATATCTCACCTTGGTCCTCAGTTGGCAATAGCAGATGGTATAGCACTGGCGCATAAACTAAAAAAAGAAAAAAAAGTATCACTTGCATTTAGTGGTGACGGTGGCACAAGCGAAGGAGATTTTCATGAAGCGCTGAATGTTGCTGCGGTATGGGAGCTGCCTGTAATATTTTTAATAGAGAATAATGGCTATGGCCTGAGCACGCCTGTAAATGAACAATTTGTTGTAAAGCATTTAGCAGATCGCGCGGCGGGTTATGGTATGAAGGGTATAACCATAGATGGCAATAATGTACTGGAAGTATATAAGACAATTAGTGAAGCGAGAAAATATTGCATAGAAGAGCAAAAGCCTATACTGGTAGAGTGTATGACCTTTCGCATGCGCGGACATGAAGAAGCCAGCGGCGTAAAATATGTGCCTAAAGAATTGTTTGAAGAATGGGCGCAAAAAGACCCGGTGACGAATTATGAACAATTCCTGGTAAAGAAACTTGTACTCTCTGAGCAAAAAAGAGACCAGGTGCGCGGAGCCATACAAAAAGAAATAGAAGAAGGTTTAGCCATTGGTTTTGCAGCAGCACCTGTAAAACCCGATACTGCAGAAGAATTGCAGGATGTATATGCGCCCAATATGCATACACCCAAGTCACCCTCAAATACCACAACAACAGAAAAGAAATTTATACAGGCTATCAGCGATGGATTGCACATGTGCATGAAAAAATATAGCAACCTCGTGCTGATGGGACAAGACATTGCAGAATACGGTGGTGCGTTTAAAGTAACAGAAGGTTTCGTAAAGGAGTTCGGTAAAGAGCGTGTACGCAATACACCGCTCTGCGAAAGCGCCATAGTAGGGGCCGCATTGGGGCTGAGCATAAAAGGTTACAAGAGCATGATGGAAATGCAGTTTGCCGATTTTGTAACTGTGGGCTTTAACCAGATCATAAATAACCTTGCAAAAATTTATTACCGCTGGGGACAAAATGCAGATGTGGTTATACGCATGCCCACAGGCGGTGGTGTAGGTGCGGGTCCCTTCCATTCACAAAGTAATGAAGCATGGTTTGTGCATACACCCGGGCTAAAAGTAGTATACCCTTCTACACCTGAAGATGCAAAAGGATTGATGATAGCTGCGATCGAAGACCCGAACCCTGTTATGTTCTTCGAGCATAAAGCATTGTACCGCGCCATCAGCGGGCAGGTTCCGGATGATTATTATACTATAGAAATTGGTAAAGCAAGAACTGTTCAACAGGGAACCGATATCAGCATCATCACTTATGGTGCTGGCGTGCATTGGGCTGCAGACTATGCACGTGAACATACAAATATCTCTTTCGATATTCTCGATTTGCGCACATTGTTACCGCTCGATTATGATGCTATTCGTGCATCCGTAGAGCGCACGGGTAAAGTAGTAGTGCTGCACGAAGATATACTGACAGGCGGCATAGGCGGAGAAATAAGCGCTTGGATAACAGAATATTGTTTTCAAAACCTCGATGCACCGGTGCTACGCTGCGCCAGCCTTGACACGCCGGTACCATTTGCTATTGAGCTGGAGCAGAATTTTTTAGCAAAAAGCAGGTTGGATGAGTGTATAAAAAAATTATTGCAATATTAGTTTTGGCTAAAGCCGGCTTAGTTAATAATCAAATCCCCGACCTAAAGGTCAGGGCTATTGTAAATAAGTAACGATTTTAGTTGCCCCGGCCTTTAGGTCGGGGAACAATAAATAATAACGGTTGGCTTTAGCCAAAACAATTTCAAATAAATAATTGCCCTGACCTTTAGGTCGGGGAATAATAAATAATAACGGTTGGCTTTAGCCAAAACAATTTCAAATAAATAATTGCCCTGACCTTTAGGTCGGGGAATAATAAATAATAACAGCTGGCTTTAGCCAAAACAATTTCAACATATGCCATTCATTAAAGTAATGATACATTTCATTTGGTCTACTAAAAACAGAGCTCCTATCATTTCTAAAGAATTAAAACCACTATTATTAACCCACATTAAAGACAATAGCATTCAAAAAGAAATATTTATTGACTGTTTAAATTGTGTTGAAGACCATATACACATATTAGTATCACTTGGTATTGAGCAAACCATTGCAAAGACAGCAATGTTGATCAAAGGAGAATCTTCTTTTTGGGTCAACAAACAAAATATTATCAAACAAAAATTTGAGTGGCAGGATGATTATATAGCACTATCCGTGAGTCAATCGGCAATAGAAACAGTGCGAAAATATATTAATGGGCAGGAAGAGCACCATAAGAAAAAAGCATTTACCCAGGAATATGATGAGTTTCTGGAGGCTCATGGGTTCAATAAAAATAGTTTCAGCTAAAGCCGCTATATTAATAATTACCCACCCCCTGACCTCGTAGGTCAGGGCAACAAAGGTAGAGTAACTCTAAAAAACCAAATCCTTTTTCTATTTTCGTACCTCATGCGCTTCAAAGAGTTATATATAGTAGGTGTTAGTGCAGCGGTATTAGTGGTCAGTTGCGACTACAACCCGTCAAGAACTCACGGCGCCATAAAGTTGGGGGATAGCACAACTATAGTCACCGAAAAAGATTCACAATACCTTAAAGACCTGGTAACAGATTTTAAACCCAATATACCAGAAGAAACACCCACCACAGATACCACACATACAACATCACCCGATACTACAAAAAAACCAGACCCGCCAACAACAGATAAGTCTGTAGACGCCACCAACGAAAAAGGATTGACAGTTGCATTTAATGAAGCAACAATTTTTATCCCGAATATTGTCACTAAATCTTATCGAAACCAGGACCCGAAAAAAGGAAACGGAGTAAGCTATCAGCTGATCAGCGGCAATGTGAATAATAACCAGGTGAAAATAATCAGCGGCAATGTGACAAGAGTCTGGCAGCATTATCAAACAGTTGTGATACTGAAAAACTCCATGGGCACCTTGCAACTGGATGCATTAAGCAATACCACTGAATGGGAAGAATTGAGTGGAATAAAAAATACATATACTATTACCGGCCTCGATGCAAAAAAACTGGAGCACAGCGATGCCAATAACGCTGAAATAAGAAAAGCAGTAGAGCGCGCAGTACGTGCACACCGCATCAGCAGAAGAAAACAAGCAGCATGGCTGAATAGTGTTCATCATGTACGTTCAGTTACACAGGCTCCTTTAAGAGTAGTGTTGCGCAGTGTTATCTGGAAGATAGAGGGGAAAGATGCAACTGGTAAGGCCTATCAAAAGCAATTGCGGGTAGATATTCCATGATCACTTCAGCATTTCCTTGCATTGTTGCATAGATGTATCTGTAATAACACTATCAATATGGTCCAGCGCATCTGATTCATTAGGGTATTTTTCCATCATCTTATTCATCAGGCAATCACAATACGGTTTGGCTTTGTTCTCAGGGTGGCCATCGCCTTTAGCTGCATCCATACAAGACTGATAAAAAGTATGTTTGTCATCATCGTCCCATGTGTTCTTGCAGGAGATAAAGCAACAAAGACATACAGCAATAAGCAGGTATTTCTTCATTATAAAAATTTCAACCTAAAACTACGCAATAATATATTTAATAACACCAATCCATCCCTACACGAACCGTTTTATTGCTGAGGATATCATTATTATCATTGCGCAGAAACACAGAGTACAATCCTTCTCTGTCTTTTGTATCATCAAATTGTAGCGTAATAGTGTGATTACCATCTTTAATATGCTCTGCTATATTTCCTTTATTATACAATCTGCCCTTATCGTCCAGCACTATTACATATACATGACGCGCAATACCCTCTTTATATTCAAGATCAACAAACTGTTTCCCCTTAGCTGCTACACAAGAAGCGCCATAGCCGGTAGTATCAAGCTGGTAATAACTATAATAACTCGGTACAGGCAGCTTTCTCATATCTGCTTCAAAGGCTATAAACTCTTTAGAATTTTCAGGGTATTCCGGATCATATATTGTGCTGATACAAGTACCATTGATAACAGTCCACACGGCGCTTTGGCCTAAGTGATTGTAAAAATTATTTTGTTTGATGTACCGAACCGTTTTGATCAATATGCTATCTCCCTGTTTCCAGAAATTGAACCGCAGATTTGCCCTTGGAATTCTTGCGGCGTTCTTACCGCAAAATGTTTGCACCACAACATTTGTTTCCTTATCTGGCTGCAGGTCTATATTTTCATCACCTACAACTACCAGGTTTTGATAATTAGTATCTATGGGTTTGAATATTAAGGCAGGATCTACTGTAACTGTTATGGGATCGCAGGTCAGGTTGACCATTTTCAGTTTAAGGGACTTACCCATGTAACCGCCTGTACCTACTGCGGTTACCACTACTTTATGCGCTGCCATAGCCTGCTTTAGCGAGATCGTACTGTTTGCATATGCAATTACAGAGCAAACAAAAAAAAGCGGTGTTAAGATGAGCTTGTTCATATATACATGTTTTGGTTGTAATTACCTTAACACAAACAATTGTCCAGTTTTGAACAGGCCGCTCATTTTAACACCACTTTCGCACAACTTTTGGTTTTGGCTAACAATTAAAACTGTCAGCTTAGTATCCAAATATCTCTTCCAGAGTCAGCTTTTTTACTTTGCCATATTTCTGCATATCAGCATCAGTTACTTTCTTATCAGATGCAACAATACAGTAGGTAAATGGTTTACCGGACATATTAGCATCGTGGAAAGTTTTCAGGTCATCGTAAGTAAGCTTGTCAGCGTTTTCATAGATAGACTTACGGATATCTTCCTTAAGCCCCTTACGCTCTGCACTGATATAGTTGAAAATGATAGCGTCTTTTGTGATGCGGTCAGTCTCAATATCCTTTTTCAAGGCATCTCTTGCAGCCGTTAAATTATTTTCTGCAAATGGTAAATTGTTGAGCAGGTCGTTCATCGCAATAATAGATTCATTGAATTTATCTGCCTGGCAACCTACATAAGCTGATATATAGTACGGATCTTCTTTCTTCTGTGGTGTTACATAAAAAGAGCTGGTAGAATATGCAAGCGCTTTACTTTCACGAATGGTTTGGAAAACTATAGCTCCCATATTACCCCCAAAATAATTATTGAACATGTCTATGATAGGCTGCCTGGTGGGGTCATAGCCCGGTACATTACGCACCCAGCGTATTTCGCTCTGTACCATATCATAATTTGCAAACAATACATTATTATCTCCCTGCGATGTGAAGGCAAAAGTTTTGGATGCCGGTGTTGCAGCGAAAGATGCGGGAAGTGTATGCATTTTGCTGAGCGAAGCAGTAAGATCAATGAGTGATTCAGGACCATAGTATAAAATACGATGGCTATATTGAGACAGACTGTGCAATATATCTGTTAACTCCTGACCTGTAATCGCATTTAATTGCTCTTCATTGAGCACATTATTAAAAGGATTCTTCTCGCCATATCGTGCATAGTTCACCAACCCCTGCATGATCTGTCCTTTATTGTTCTTAGCATCTTTCCTGCTTTTGGCAATCCTGCCTTTTAAAGCAGCCAACGCTTTATCATCCGGTTTACAATTTGAAAGAAGGTCTTCGAAGATTTTCACTGCCTTATCAAAATTTTCTTGTAAGCCTTCTATATAAACGGTCGTAAATTCATTATCTGTATTTACGTTAAAACTACAGGCAAGCTTGTAAAACTCTTTAGAGATATCCTCTGCGGACATTTTATCAGTACCCAGGAATTGGAGGTAGCCTGCAGCAAGGCTTAATTTATTATTATTCCACGTACCCATGTTGAAGCGATAGTACAAACGGAACAAACCATTATCTTTATTCTGAACATACAATACTTCTGCCGGCCCTACCATGCCTTTTTGTATATCTTTATTATAATCCACCCATACAGGCTGAATCTTGCTAACAGGCATAGCAGCAATTTTCTTTACAAAATCTGATTCTTTACCTGCATTTGTTTCTACCGGTGTGATCGGTGGCTTCTCTACTTTCACCACACTTTTATCTTCTCCTTTGCGCTTGTAAATAACTACGTAATTATCGTTCAAATATTTATTGGCATAATCAACAATGTCTTTTTTAGTAACCTTCGACATCCTGTCTATATAGGCTACATCATCTTCCAGCCAGTCTTCTTCACCTGTAAATGCACCCATCAGCGCGCGTGCACGGGAACCATAACCTTCTGTTTGCTGCATTAAAGATTTTTTCTGATTATTGACAATAGATATCAAAAGGTTCTCATCAAAATCTCCTTTTTTCAGTTTTTCTATTTCACCCAGCATCAGGTTTCTTACTTCGTCCAGGCTTTGGCCTGTAGTAGCAGAGCCCTGTAATACAGTATAGCCGTAATCAACCAATACATCTGTATACGCAGATGCACGTAATAATTTTTGTTTTTTCACCAGGTCCAGGTCTATTAAACCTGCACGTCCGTTTGCCAATACCTCTCCTACTAATTGTGCCATCATAGCATCTTTAGAATGTACACCCGGAGCGCGGTAAGCCAATGTAACAAATTCTGCATCGGGGCCTAATACTTCTTTCACTATAGGAGCTGCAATTGGCTCCTCAGGTTTGAAAGTATATTTAGGAACTGGTTTTGATTTTAAACCTGAAAAGTCTTTGTCAATTATTTTTATCAACTGATCAGGATCAAAATCGCCTGATACGATCACACCCATATTATTAGGTACATAGTAGGTATTGAAATATTTTTTTATTTCTAGTAGAGAAGGGTTTTTAAGATGTTCGATAGTACCAATGGTAGTTTGCTTACCATAATTGTGATTTTTAAATAAATTAGCCATCATCAATTCATTCACCTTGCGGCCATCATTGTCCAGTCCGCGGTTTTTTTCTTCATACACTGCTTCCAATTCTGTATGGAATATGCGGAATACCGGATCAGTAAAACGTTCCGATTGCACAGCGAAGAATTTTTCTGCGGAATTTGCAGGAATGTCTTCCGTGTATACTGTTTCTTCAAAAGAGGTAAAAGCATTCGTTCCCTGCGCACCCATAGCAGACATCATTTTGTCGTACTCATTGGCAATAGCATATTTAGATGCAACCCCTGATACAGAATCTATACGATGGTAAATAGCTTTGCGCTTATCAGCGTCTTTAGTATGATTATACTCTTCATAGAGTTTATCTATCATATCGAGATATGGCTTTTCTTTTGCCCAATCCAGAGAACCATAGTGTTGTGTTCCCTTGAACATCATATGCTCTAAATAATGCGCCAGCCCTGTATGGTCAGCAGGATCAGTTTTACTGCCTGCTCTAGTGGCAATGTACACCTGCATACGAGGCTCTTTCGTATTCTGGCTAAGAATTACTGTAAGGCCGTTTTGTAAAGTATAGAACCTTGTCTGCATAGGATCATTAGTTACATATTTGTATGTATATCCCCCCGAAGAGGTTTCCTTCCATTGGTATTTTTCCTGTGCAAATAGTAGGTTTGTACTTAAGAGTAGTACAAAAAGAAAAGCGTTTTTAATTTGTTGCATATATGTTTTATTAAGGGTGTACAAGATATTAAAAAGCCGGCAGGATTATATCCTAGTAAAGGGGAATTTAGGGGTAATTTTAGATTTTTCGTTTTCTTAACAATCAGATAAAACTCACAGGGTTGTAGTTGCAGTATATAGACCTATAGTTGTATTATAGAATAAACCTAAGTGTACTGTAAAGTTTAATAGCCTTAATTTCCTAATTTTGCGCCCGAATGAATCTGAAGGTGTTGCTGGGATTGTACCAGGAGGATACCCGCCTAAAGCAATTGGCGGCAGGTGTCTCATTGCCTGACCCGAAAGTTCGCATCTATCTTGATAATTTACGAGGCTCTTCTGTAAATTTTATTGCAACTACTGTTTGGCAACTTAGTGATGCCAATCATGTGTTTGTGCTGAACGATAAAGAAGAAGCCGCTTATTTTCATAATGACCTGGAGCAACTTACAGGTGCATTAGACATTAGTTTCTTTCCTGATTCCTTCAAACGCAGCGGGCATTATAATGAACTGAACAGCAGTCATGTAATGTTGCGGACAGAAGCACTGACAAGATTTGGAAGCGACAATCCTCATAAAAAGGTATTAGTTACTTATCCAGAAGCTTTGTTTGAAAGAGTAGTGAATCCCAAAACACTATCAGGCAATACTATAAAAATAAAGGTGGGAGAAAATCTGAAGGTAGATGCACTGCTTGAGAAATTTGTTGGGCTCGGATTTCGCCGCGAAGATTTTGTATATGAGCCGGGCCAGTTTGCCATGCGCGGCGGCATATTAGATATTTATTCTTTCGGAAATGAACACCCCTACCGAATAGAATTATTTGGCAACGAAGTAGACAGCATTCGCATATTCGATCCTGAAACACAATTATCAGAACGCAAATTGTTATCGATTTCTATACTACCTAATATTGAAACAAAATTTGAAACGCAGGAAAAAATATCATTGCTCGATTACTTGCCTGTTAATACAACCTTCTGGTTCAAAGACCTTGACTTTACCATTAGCAGGCTAAAAAAAATGGAAGCTGAGTTGCCGGAGAAAACAGAGCTCAGCCAGGTAGCAGTAGATCATGAAGAGGAGTGGCTGAAAGAGCTTACCAGGACTGATTTTGAGAACATGTACGACTGGCAATACAAATTGAGAAACAGGCATTTGATAGAATGGTACAATCATTCTTTACAAAAAATAACAAGCCAGGAAATAACAGCCACCATACAATTTGCAACTGAAGGGCAACCTGTATTTAACAGGCAGTTCAATATGCTTATTGCAGATTTGCAAAAACGCAGTACTGCAGGTTATGTGCCTTATATATTTGCCGAGAACCCAAGGCAACTGGAACGTTTGCGCAGCATATTTGAAGACCTTGATGCGGAATTACAATTTACCGCAATACCTAATGCCATTAGTAAAGGATATATAGACCACGACAAAAAAATACTTTGTTATACCGATCATCAAATATTTCAACGCTATCATAAATACAAAGTAAAACAGGCCTATTCCAAAGGCAAGGCACTTACATTGCGCATGCTGCGCGAATTGCAGCCCGGAGATTTTGTAACACATATTGATCATGGTGTGGGATTATATAGCGGTTTGCAGAAAATTGAAGTGAATGGCAATATGCAGGAAGCCATACGCATATTATATAAAGACAATGATGTGCTGTATGTCAACATCAACTCACTGCATAAAATAAGTAAGTATACCGGGAAAGAGGGCACAGCGCCACGTATGAATAAACTGGGCAGCGATGCATGGCAAAAGCTAAAAAATAAAACCAAAAAACAAGTAAAGGATATAGCCAGCAGCCTGATAAAGCTCTATGCAAAACGCAAAGCATCGCAAGGTTTTGCACACTCACCTGACAGTTATCTGCAAACTGAACTGGAAGCCTCTTTCTTTTATGAAGACACTCCCGACCAAAGCAAAGCTACAGCCGATATTAAACGAGATATGGAAGCACCATCGCCCATGGACAGGTTGGTTTGCGGAGATGTAGGCTTTGGGAAAACAGAAATAGGCATACGTGCAGCATTTAAAACCGTTGCAGACAGTAAGCAGGCAGCAGTGTTAGTACCTACCACTATTCTTGCTTTTCAGCATTACCAAACATTTAAAGACCGTCTGAAAGATCTACCCTGTACGGTCGACTATATTAACCGCTTTAAATCAACCAAAGAAAAAAATGAAACCCTGAAGAGGCTCTCTGAAGGGAAAATAGATATTATTATAGGCACTCACGCTATTTTAGGAAAAGAAGTAAAATTCAAAGACCTGGGATTGTTGATCATAGATGAAGAACAAAAGTTTGGTGTATCATCAAAAGAAAAATTACGCGAATTGAAAGCGAATGTGGATACACTCACACTTACTGCAACTCCTATACCGCGCACATTGCAATTCTCACTGATGAATGCAAGAGACCTGAGTATTATCAACACCCCGCCACCAAATAGGCAACCTGTTCATACAGAAGTAATGTTTTTTGATGAGTATGCAATACGTGATGCCATTTATTTTGAAACGGAACGCGGCGGGCAGGTATATTTTATACACAACCGTGTACAGAGCCTTCCGGATATGGTGACCTTATTACGTAACCTTTGTCCTGACCTCCACATTGGTATGGCACATGGACAAATGGAAGGGCACAAGCTTGAAGAAGCATTGTTTAATTTCATAGAGCGTGAATATGATGTACTGTGCTGTACCAATATTGTAGAGAGTGGTGTGGATATAGCCAATGCCAATACAATTATCATTAATAACGCTCACCAGTTTGGCCTCAGCGACCTGCACCAGTTAAGAGGGCGCGTAGGGCGTAGCAACAAAAAAGCATTCTGTTATTTACTGGCACCTCCGATGAGCACATTGCCAGACGATAGCCGTAAACGCCTACAAACACTGGAGCAATTTAATGAGCTCGGTAGTGGTTTCCAGATAGCTATGCGTGACCTTGATATACGGGGCGCGGGCAATTTATTAGGCGGGGAACAAAGTGGTTTTATTGCGGAAATAGGATTTGAAATGTATCAGAAAATACTGGACGAAGCCATTCGCGAATTAAAAACAACGGATTTTAAAGACGTATTCTCTGAAGAGCTGACAAGGAAAAAAGAATTTGTAAGTGATTGTACCATTGATACAGATCTTGAAATTCTGATACCTGATAATTATGTGGAAAGTATTACTGAACGCCTGAGCCTGTATACACAGCTGGACGATATGGATAGTGAGCAGGAATTACAAACCTTTGCTGCTTCTCTTGTAGACAGGTTTGGCCCTATGCCTAAACAAGTGGAAGAATTATTTACCACTATACGCTGTAGAAAAATTGCACGTGAATTGGGTTTTGAAAAACTGATCCTGAAGAATGGCCAAATGCGTTTGTATTTTGTGAACGATCCTGATTCCGCCTATTTTGAATCAGCTACCTTCAACCATATACTCGACCATATTAAAAAGCAAACCAACAAGGCAAGATTAAAACAAACAGGCAAGAATTTCATGCTTATAGCTGACGACATGGAAAATATGAACGATGTTCATTACTTTTTAGATAGTATGCGTGATAAGAGTTAAGTAGAGGCATACACCCATGCAAAAAAAACATTATCTTTTCTATCAATTTTTTGTATTACCCCTGTTTTTAATGCAGTTTTTTATGTAGGTTTGGCTTTACATTAATTTTGCAAGAATTATGAGGCCATTACTACTTACCGCGTTATCATTGCTGGTAGCCATCAACCTTCAGGCTCAATTGTATGAAGCCGGTATAGGCTATGGAACAGGCAGTTGCGGAAAACCCGTGGGCATACCTTCTCAATACCAAGGCAGCACCAGCACATCAAATCCTGTATTTATGGGAATGTTTCATTACCAGATCAGTGATGTATGGCAAATAGGTGGCTCTATTGATGGTTGTAAATGGATAAGAAATGGTAGTTGGAGCAGTATTGGTTCCAGCAATACCCCTGCAACTTTTACAATAGCCAACCCTGTTACTAATTTCTGCGTACGTTTCAATAGGATGCTGCCGTTTTATTCTGTTGTTAACCCAGAGTTGGTAAAATCATATTTATATCTCGGTGTTTCTGCAGGTATGACCTTTACATCAAATGATGGCACACAAAGCCTGAGCACAGATGGACATGAGAATTTTGACTTGCAAAACGCAAAAGGTTATACAATAGGATTCCAGGTGGGTTATGCATATTTTTTCAGAAAGCATTTAGGTTTGTATGCTGAGTTGGCTCCGCGCTATACTAATCTTACTGCCAGTGATGCAAGAGATTCTCATTCCCTTGAAAAATTCAATCTTACCTATTACAACTTTACAGTTGGCGTACGTTACCGCTTTAAATACTACTACTAATAGCTTTTAATATTCTTTCAATGCGAATGCCCCAACAATTGTTGGGGCATTCGCATTATATATGATATCAAAAATACTACGCGTCTATGCGCGCATATTTAGCATGCGTTTCTATAAATTCTCTGCGTGGGGCTACTTCTTCCCCCATCAACATCGAGAATATACGGTCTGCTTCTGCAGCACTGTCGATTGTAACACGCTTTAGTGTACGTGTAGCTGGATTCATAGTAGTATCCCACAATTGTTCGGCATTCATTTCTCCCAAACCCTTATAGCGCTGCACATTCACACTATCTTCTTTACCATTAGCAAGAGACTCAATTGCTTTTTTACGCGTTTCTTCATTCCATGCATACACCTGTTCCTTACCTTTTTTCACAAGGTATAAAGGCGGTTGAGCAAGATATACATACCCTTGTTCTACCAGTTCTTTCATATAGCGGAAGAAGAATGTCAATATCAATGTAGCAATATGCGATCCGTCCACATCCGCATCGGTCATAATAATTACTTTATGATAACGCAGCTTTACAATATTCAACGCTTTATGATCGTCAGCAGTACCAATGCTGACACCCAAAGCTGTGAACATGTTTTTTATTTCCTCGTTCTCGTATATCTTATGTTCCTGCGCTTTCTCTACGTTCAGTATTTTACCTCTTAACGGTAATATTGCCTGGAATGAACGGTCGCGGCCTTGCTTTGCAGTACCACCGGCAGAATCACCTTCTACTAAATATAATTCACAGTTTTCCGGATCCTTATCAGAACAGTCCGCCAGTTTACCCGGCATACCGCCGCCAGTCAATACACTTTTACGTTGCACCAACTCACGTGCTTTACGGGCTGCTGCACGTGCCTGTGCAGCCAGTATTACTTTATCTATTATAACCTTCGATTCTTTGGGATGTTCTTCCAGGTATGCTTCCAACACCCGGCTCACACAAACATCAACCACTCCCATCACTTCATTATTACCCAACTTTGTTTTTGTCTGGCCTTCAAACTGCGGCTCAGGAACTTTTACAGAAATAATAGAGCTCAGCCCTTCGCGAAAATCATCGCCGGTAATTTCAACCTTTGCTCTTTCAAATAATTTATTCTTGTCGCCATATGTTTTGAACACGCGTGTTATCGCACGGCGAAAACCTGCCACATGCGTACCGCCTTCAATGGTATTGATATTATTTACGTAAGAAAATATATGCTCGTTGAATGATGTGTTGTAAGACAATGCCACTTCTACTACAACATTCGATTCCTCATCATGGCCTTCTACAAAAATTGGCTGGGGCAATAATGGGTCGCGCTTGCCATTACGGTCGAGCATTTGAACGAATTCTACTATACCACCTTCACTATAAAAATCTTCAAAAATATTATTGCCTGCATCGTCTTGTTCGCGTTCGTCTATCAGCTTTATACGTATGCCCCTGTTCAGATAGCTCAGTTCACGCAGGCGCGCAGCCAGTATCTCGCGGGTATACACCAGTTCTCTGAAAATGCTGCCATCCGGCACAAAATGCACCAATGTGCCGGTAGTGTCAGATACACCTATTTCGCGAACAGGATACATAGGTATACCCTTTGCATATTCCTGTTCGAATTTTTTTCCTTCTCGGCATACAATAACATGCAGATGCGAACTCAATGCGTTTACACAACTTACACCCACGCCATGCAAACCGCCTGATACTTTATATGTGTTCTTATCAAATTTACCACCGGCGTGTAATACGGTCATTACTACTTCTAATGCAGAACGGCCTTCTTTAACCATAATGCCTGTTGGAATACCACGGCCATCATCCCGAACACTGACAGAATTGTCATTGTAAATTGTAACTACGATGTTCTTGCAATATCCGGCAAGCGCTTCGTCAATAGAGTTATCTACTACTTCATATACCAGGTGATGCAATCCCTTAGAACTGATATCACCTATATACATGGCGGGGCGTTTACGAACCGCTTCTAAACCCTCTAAAACCTGAATACTTCCTGCATCACCTGGTATATGAAGTAGTAGATAACTCTATTGACGAAGCGCTTGCCGGATATTGCAAGAACATCGTAGTTACAATTTACAA
>Ga0206886_1005_pt1 | contig 59527 bp, 45 predicted proteins | sample Alteio_BWOrgHeat_92_FD_152952 | JGI IMG/M metagenome (GOLD analysis project Ga0206886, IMG submission 152952) | Enriched cells from forest soil in Barre Woods Harvard Forest LTER site, Petersham, Massachusetts, United States - Alteio_BWOrgHeat_Nextera2 ... | reverse complement strand
ATGTGGCCAGCGTCAATCCGGGCTTGCGTATCGAAGCTGGCGATTGGGCGCTAAGCCCGAATCTCGTGATGGTCAAGCAATGGGGCCTACCATCGATCTTCGGTTGGAACGTGCGACTAGATGGGCCGGTAATCGACGGCCTGCGTTTTTATGTCGGCTATGCCGATGCACCAGAAACCGAAGATGCAGTAACTGTTTATACCGCTTCTATGTATGGCGGCTTTTCTTACGATATCGACGATGCACGCACCGTGAGCATCGGATACACCCACGACGACCGTCAAAATTCCTGGATCCGCCATGTCGCCAATATCGCTTTTACCAACCGTTTCTGAGACGATCTTTCTTCAATGCCTGTGGCAGATTTCATGGGTACTGGCGGTGACCTCGATGGCGATTGCCGGGGGGCTAGTCCTATGGCGCTTTCTCGAAGATCACCGCAATCAGCGGCTAAAGGTGCGTCGCGTTGAGCTGGAGCGAATGATATGGGGCGTACTTTCCACGCCGGTGCAAATTTCGCAGACCAGTATGCCCTCCCTGAAACAAGACGATATCATGCTGATTTGCGATGTAGCGCTCGATATTTTGCGCCCTTTGCGCGGCGAGGAGTCCGCGCGCATCGTGAAATTGCTCGAAAGCTGGCCCATCGGCAGTTATGTGAAGCGCACTTTGGAGCGCGGCCGGCGTGGCCAACGTATTCGGATGTTAAGCCTGCTGGCTCATTTTGATGATGAAGGAAGTCTCGCTTTACTAAAACAATCGATAGGTGCCAAAGATTTTTATGTTCAGCTGGCTGCGTTACGGTCTCTTGCCGCGCGCAACGCGAATGAATGCCTGCCGGATATCCTGGTACATCTTGCTCGCTCCAAGAGGCAGAACCCAACAATGCTCGCCGATGTGCTTAGGCGCTTTGGCGAGCCAGCGCTGCCGATGCTGAGCTCGCTCGCCTCCAAGGCCGTACAGCCGGAAATTCGGCTTGCGGCGATCCGTGCACTTGATGCCATTGGTTCGCTTGAAGCCGTATCGCCACTTGTTACACTAGCAGCGGATGCTTCGCCAGAAATTCGTGCGGCAGCCGTGAATGCACTTGGGCATCTTGGCGATTTGCGGGCGGAGCCTATCGTTATTGCAGCATTGGGGGATATGGATGATGGGGTGCGTGTGCAGGCCGCGCGTGCAGCAGGACGGTTACATTTACAGTCAGCCACCCCGATCCTGGCACACCTGCTATCCGATGCTTTCTGGTGGGTGCGTTATCGTGCAGCTGAGGCGCTTTATTCCATGGGTACGATTGGGCAAACCTTTTTGCAAATGCGCAGCAAGGAAGTGGATCGCGCCGGGCATGCCGCTGCTCAACTACTTGCTGAGAAGGAGGCTGCGTGATGCCGGAACAATTTTCGCCCGTTCAGGATTTCGTTATGAACAACGAAATATGGGTGCTTGGACTGTCCTGGTGGATTCTTTCGATGAGTATAATTCAGAATCTGGTTTATCTCATTCAATTGCCACTGGCCTGGATCGAATTACGTACTTATTCGCAGGCGGAAGATAGTGAATCCTCATGGCAGATGTTGGTTTCCGATATCACGATGCCGGTTTCGCTGCTGGTTCCCGCTTATAACGAAGAGGCCAGCATCGTGCAGAATGTGCAAGCGATGTTGGCGCTGGAATATCCTGAGGTCGAAGTGGTTGTAATCAACGATGGTTCGAAAGACAAAACACTCAAACATCTTATTGATACATTTTCTCTTATTCCTGTCACGCGGGCCTATGAGGAAGAGGTGCCGCATGCTGTGATCCGCCGGATATACAGCTCGCCACGTCATCCGCATCTTTTTGTGATCGACAAAGAGCGTGGTGGTAAGGCTGACGCGATCAATGCCGGCATCAATATTTGTCGCAATCCACTTTTCTGCGTGGTGGATGGAGATAGCCTACTGGAGTCTGCAGCCCTTTTGCGCGCGGTGCGGCCGTTCATGGAAGATCCATGGCATATGGTGGCTGTGGGCGGCACAATCCGTGTTGCCAATGGCTGCGAAATACGGGCAGGGCAGGTGCATAAAGTATCTCTGGCGCGTGCCTTTCTGCCTTTGGTGCAAACAATTGAATATATCCGCGCCTTTCTGATTGCACGTCTGGCGTTAAGCCGCCTCGGTGTTTTGACGATCATCTCGGGTGCCTTTGGCATTTTCCGGCGAAACATTGCGGTTGAGGTTGGTGGCCTGTCGACTGATACGGTGGGTGAAGATTTTGAACTGGTGATTAAAATCCACCGCTATTTGCGCGATCAGAAACGCGCCTACCGCATGCGTTATGTGCCCGAGCCCGTCTGCTGGACAGAGGTGCCTGAAACCATGAAGTCGCTTGGGCGTCAGCGCGCGCGTTGGGAGCGTGGTGCGCTTGAGGTTTTTTTCAAATATGGCGACATGCTGTTCAACCCGCGTTATGGCCGGATTGGTATGATCGGTTTCGCGCATGCCTTGATTGTCGATATTCTGGGGCCGTTGACCGAAGTGCTCGGCTATATTCTCGTGCCGTTGCTATTTATGATCGGCATGCTCGATGTCAATTTCCTGATGGCCTATCTTGGACTCGTTTTTGTCTTTGGTCTCTTTATCAGCACGACCGCGCTAATTCTTGAAGAAATGGAACTGCATCGCGTACCGCATGCGCGGGATTTGCTGATCCTGCTTGCTGTATGTGTGGTCGAGAATTTCGGATACCGGCAGATTAGTAATTACTGGCGGCTGGTCGGTTGGGTCCAGTATCTCGCTGGTAAGAAAGGCTGGGGCGATATGATACGCAAAGGCTTGGCGCGTGCGTAATTAGCCGGCGAGCGCTTGTTTCTTTTCCTGCTGTGTGTTCCACAGCGATTCAACAGCCTCGGGCAAAGCCATGGGATCGAAGGGTTTTGGAATGACGCCTTCGATCCCCATGTCCAGGTAGTTCAATACTTCCGATGGCTGTACTTTTGCGGTCATGAAGACGACGGGAACGTTCGCCAGTTTTGGCAATCGGCGTAGCTCCTTGTAAACCGCGATGCCATCCATGCCGGGCATCATGATATCCAGCAAGATGAGATCCGGGTCCAGTTCCGGCATGCGCAACAAGGCTTCTTTGCCGCCTTGGCACATGTCGATTTTAAATCGTCCACAATTTTCCAGAGCAAATTTCGCGATTTCGAGAATATCGCTTTCGTCGTCGATGCAGAGAATATTTTTAAGCGGCGTCGTCATTGAATTCCGCCTTTGTTTTAAGTTCGTGCACTTAATCATGGGCGGACATGATGTTTTTTTTGTAAACAGCCACATACGTATGAATGGCGTTTGATCGAATGTGCCGCGAATGTAATGCATACGTATTGACGGCATTAACAAATCGGGAAGGCGACGTACGGCATATTGTCGCGAATGAAAGAAGAATTCATCTCGGCTGTCAGCCATGAATTGCGCACGCCACTCACCTCTATACGTGGTGCGCTTGCTCTCGTCATGAGCGGTGCGGCCGGAGAACTTCCTGCCAAAGCAAGGGAGTTGTTGGCGATTGCGCATCGCAACAGTGAGCGTTTGGTTCATATCGTCAACGACATTCTCGATGCTGAAAAAATAGAATCCGGTAAAATGCGCATTAATATGCAGAATGTGGCTTTGGTGCCGTTCCTTGGGCAGGCGCTGGCCTATAACCAGCCTTACGCCGAAAAATTCAAAGTCTGTTTCCGGCTTGATGAACCGGTGCCTGAGGTTGAGGTCGTGGCGGATCCTGATCGCCTCATGCAAATAGTAACCAACCTGCTATCTAATGCCGCCAAATTTTCTCCATCCGGTTCGGAAATAATTCTTAGGGCACGCGAAGAGAAGAATAAAATCGTTGTCGAAGTTCAGGATTTTGGCCCTGGCATTCCAGAAGCTTTTCGATCGCATATATTTGAAAAATTCGCTCAGGCCCAACATGCCGGCAGGGAAAATATGGAAGGCGCAGGCCTTGGCCTCAATCTTTCCCGGTTGCTGGTCGAGCTTATGGGGGGCGAGATTGGTTTCAAAACAAAAACCAATGAAGGCACAACTTTCTTCGTCTGTCTGCAACCCGCCTGTGCAGCAAATCGATGGGAAGTTGCGTGATGGACGCTCCTGTTAAAAATCATCAATCCGATCATCGTCAATCCGGATGGCAAAGTGCTTTTACTTCTCGAATAGAAAATATTTTTGTAAACCGTGCCACTTCCATCGCCGTAGTGTCGGTGACTTTACTGATGGTTTTACTCATTTGCATTCTTTATCAAATCGAAGAATCAAATCTTGCCGCCAGAATTTGGGTTCTGCATTCCCGCGAGGTTAAGGAACATGCACTCACATTACTGACAGAGATGGGCGATGCCGAGCTAAGTCATAACGCTTATATGATGACGGGCGATAAGGCGATTCTGATCCGTTATAATCAACTTGTTCAGGGTTTGGACGACAGTGATGAGAAAGATGGCACAAAAATTCTGCCTCATACTTTGGCAGAAGAACTATATGCTTTGAAACATCTTACGGTAGATAACTCCACTCAGCAAAAAAATCTGGAAAATGTAACCGTTAGCCTCAAGAAGCTAATGGGCTATATGGCTTCAACTCTCGAGGCGACCAGAAATGGTAGCGCTAAAATTGGCGTGTCATCCATGGACTTTCAGGTCAGGGAAACCCTAATGCGGCCGGTCCATGCGGGCTTCAATGCAGTTCTGGAAGAAGAAAATCATCTGCTGACCGAGCGCGAACAGGCTGAAAGGGCCTGGACGAGGAGAAGTAACTCTCTGATTTTTACCGGCATGGCTATCTTTTATGCGGTTGTCGTATTGGCCATCTGGCTGTGTCAGAAAGCCGAACGCCGCACGAAAACGCAATCTCAGCAGCAAGCTGTTTATCTCAAGACAGTGCTCGACACGATCATAGATGGGCTTCTGGTCATCGATCACAAGGGGACGGTAGAGAGTTTCAATCCCGCGGCCGAACGTATGTTCGGTTACAAATCGGAAGAGGTAATCGGCAAGAACATAAAGATGCTGATGCCGGAACCTTATCACGGCGAACATGACGGTTATTTAAAAAATTACCTCACGACCGGTCAGGCCAAAATTATTGGCATTGGTCGCGAGGTGACCGCCAAACGAAAGGATGGAAGCACGTTTCCGATCGAGCTTGGTGTTAGTGAAATGCGTGTAGGGAATAAGCGGCTATTCGCCGGAATCATTCGCGACGTCACAAAACGAAAAGAAGCTGAGCTTGCAACGCGCTTGCTTGCCGCCATCGTGGAGTCGGCAGAAGAAGCCATTATCGGCAAAACTCTCGATGGTAAGATTACATCATGGAATGAAGGTGCGGAAAAGTTGCTCGGCTATCGAGCTGCTGATGTTATAGGAAAACCGGTAAGTATTCTTGTGCCGCCCGAGAGAATGGAAGAAGAAAAAAGTATTATGGCCGAGCTTCGAAAAGGCCAGAAAGTTTTTCATCTTGAAACCTTGCGCATGGCTTACGATGGAACGCGCATCGATGTATCGATCACTTTATCTGCCATTCGAGACGGCTCCGGAAAGGTAATTGGCGCGTCGACAATTATGCGCGATATCCGCGCACAAAAAAAAGCCGATCGAGAAATTCAGCAACATATTTCTGCGCTCAAGCAAAGCAATCAGGAGCTTGACGATTTTGCCTATATCGCCAGTCACGATTTGAAAGAGCCATTACGCGGTCTCGTGAGCAACGCGATGTTTCTCAAGGAAGATTTTAGCGACAAGCTTGATGGTGCCACGACGAGGCGCCTCGATCGCATGACATATCTATGCCAGCGCATGGAAAAACTGATGGATGATTTACTTTATTTCTCACGGCTTGGACGGCAGAAACTGGCTGTGCAACGGACCGATCTCAACGAGATCATCAAAGATATCAAGCTGTCTATGGAAACGACGCTGTGCGAAGCTAATGCTGTCATTGAAATGCCAGAAACACTGCCAACTATCATCTGCGATCTTCCTCGCATTACTGAAATATTTCGCAACCTCATCAGTAATGCAATCAAATATAATAAAAGTGCCGAGAAACATATCGAGATCGGTTGCGCGGACACAGCAGAGCAGGCAGCCGATAATGATAATATCGGGTGCGCCTTTTACGTGCGCGATAACGGCATCGGCATTCCCGAACAATTTCACAATGATATTTTTCGTATCTTTAAACGACTCAACGAGGAAGACGAAAGCGTTAAGGGCACCGGTGCCGGTCTTACCTTCGTGCGAAAAATCGTCGAACGGCACGGTGGCCGTATCTGGCTCCATTCCGAAGTCGGCAAGGGAACGACTTTTTATTTCACGCTTAACACTAACATGGAGGCAGCATCATGAGTGATCTACCCAAAGTCTTGCTCGTCGAGGATAATGAAGATGATTACGAAGCTGCAGTGCGCAGCCTTAAGAAAAATCATTTCGCCAATCCCATTCAGTGGTGCAAGAACGGTCAGGACGGAATCGATTACCTGCGTCACCAAAGCGCTTATGCCAATAACAACGATGGAGTTCCTGGTTTAATTTTGCTTGATCTTAACATGCCCGGCATCGATGGACGTGGGATGCTTAAGTTGATTAAAGAGGATCCGAAATTTTGTACTATCCCCGTTGTCGTGCTTACAACCTCCTCGGACACAAAGGATGTCGAGCAATGTTATCAGCTCGGCGCTAACACCTATATCCAGAAGCCGGTTAGCTTTGAGGGGTTGGTCGAAGCTATTCGTACGATGAAAGAATATTGGTTCGAGATCGCTTTGTTGCCGAATGCGAAGCATTAGGTGACGGTAATGGAACGTCTCGTCCTCATCGTCGATGATAATCCGGACGACCGTGAATCCCTCGTGCGTATGCTGAGGAAAGTGGAGGGTGCGACCTATCGTTACATAGAGGCTGCAGACGGCTTAAAGGGCGTTGAGATGGTTAGTCAGCATCGTCCCGATTGTATGTTGCTCGATTACTCCTTACCTGGCCATAATGGCCTCGAAATCCTGAAACGTTTGCGACCTGCCGATCAATTTTTACCCGTCATCATGCTTACCGGCCAAGGTAATGAAGCCATTGCCGTGCAGGCGATGAAAGAAGGTGCGCAAGATTATCTGGTCAAATCAGCGATTACACCAGAGCTTTTACACCGTACGGTCTCGAGCGCAGTCGATCATATGGTCTTGAAGCATTCACTGCAGGAGCAGGCGGATGAACTGAAATATATTAATGGAGAGCTGGAGACATTCACCTATATTGCCTCTCACGATATGCGCTCGCCACTGGTGAGCCTAAAAGGTTTCTCAGGTGAATTAAACCGCGCGCTTAAGATCGTGGCATCACATATAGAAGGATTGCTCGCGGGTTTGCCTGAGGCCGACAGCAAAATTGTACAGGAAGAATTATGCCAGCGCATACCAAAAGCGCTCGGCTACATCTCAGCCGCCGCCGATAAAATCGATCGGCTCAGCGGCTCAATTCTGAAACTATCCAGACTTGGTCGACAGGAGATTGCGTTTGAGCCGATAGAAACTCGCACGATGGTCGATCAATGTCTGGCTTCGCTTGCCCATCAAATTGAGAAAACAAAAACTACTGTTGAGATGAGTGAATTGCCGAATATTACAGCCGACCGTGCCTCGCTTGAGCAGGTGTTCGGTAATTTGCTCGACAATGCTCTCAAATATATTGATCCATCCCGTCCCGGCAATATTCGTATTGAGGGAAAGAAAAACGGAACTTATACGTCATTTTCCGTGATCGATAACGGCCGCGGTATTGCCGAAGATGATTTACATAAAGTGTTCGAGATTTTCCGCCGCGCTGGCGATGTGGAAAATATTCCCGGCGAAGGGATGGGTATTCCTTATGTACGAGCCATTGTACGGAGGCATCAGGGCCGCATTTGGGTCGAATCGACACCAGATAAAGGAACAAGTGTGCATTTCACCATTTCCAACCAGGCAGCATAAGAGGAGGTATACGTGACCGAACACGAAGAAGTAAAAATTTTATTGTGTGAAGATGAAGAAGCGCACGCTGATCTCGTCAAGCTGAACCTTTTTCGTAGCGGCCTGACCAACGAAATCCTGCATTTCTCAAATGGGCTAAAACTCATCGAGTTTCTGTTCGGGGAAGAAGCTGCTAAACACAACGGCAAATATCTGATCATTCTCGATATCAACATGCCGGGACTTGATGGGCGTCAGGTGCTCGAACGCGTGAAGCGTGACGAGCGCACGAAGAATATTCCCGTGGTAATGCTCACCACGGCGGAAGATGAAAGGGAAGTGGAGCGCTGCTACAGGCTCGGCTGTAATTTCTATCTGCCCAAGCCGATGGATTATGAAGATTTTTGCAAGGCGGTGCATGAGCTTGGCTTGTTCATACAGAAAGCCAAAATCCCGGGCCCGGCGGTTCTGGTAGCGTAAGACAGGATCGCGTTGATCGTGCGCGGGGTTCTGTATTAGCATGCCGCCGCATGCCTGCTTCTGCCCGTCCCAAGCCCGCCCTCATAGCCGAAAACGACAAGCCACATTATTTTGGCCATCGTGATCGTTTGCGCGCGCGCCTGTTCGAAAGCGGACCGGAAGCTTTGCAGGATTACGAATTGCTGGAGCTTTTGCTTTTCGCCGCCATCCCGCGCCGTGACGTTAAGCCGATCGCCAAGGCGATGCTCGCTGAATTCAAGGATCTTTGGACACTCCTAAATAGCAAACCCGAAAGACTGCGTGCGTTTGGTTTGAGCGACAGTGTGGTTGCCTCATTGCTTGCCACAGGTGCCGTTGCTTTGCGTGCGCAAAAAGGTGTGGTGACGAAAGGTCCCTTGCTCAATAGCTGGCAACGCATCGTCGATTACTGCCGCGCGGCTATGGCGCATGAGAATAAGGAACAATTTCGTTTGCTGTTTTTCGACCGGAAAAATCACCTTATCTCTGAAGAAGTACATCAGCGTGGCACTATTGATCACACCCCGGTTTATCCGCGCGAAGTCGTACAGCGTGCGCTGGAGGTGGGAGCAGGGGCTTTGGTGCTGGTACATAATCACCCCAGCGGCGACCCAAGTCCGAGCAAGGATGATATCGAAATGACGCGTGCCATTGCTGATGCTTGCCGCCCCCTTGGGATAGCCATTCATGATCACATTATTGTCGGCAGTAGCGACGTGACGAGTTTTAAGGCGTTGGGGTTATTGTAAAAACGAGGAAGATGAGCTCATTTTTTTGCCTTATTGGTAGAGCGCCCCTAAAGAATATTGTCTAGCAGTTAAAGCACTTAGCTAATGAAAGTATTGTAATTGTTGATTTTAACCAATAATGACGACTACTTATTGTTATGCTAATTTTTTTTTCAATATGAGGAATTTATATATGAAGAGAAGGAAATTGAATTGGATAGTCGGCGCCACCGCCGGAGCTTTGACTGCAGCATTTATTGCTTCTGCGGCATGGTGCGTTGACAGGCAGGATAAAGCTGACTTTGAGATCGATCTTCGCAATTCAGCTAGAGTGGCGTTGAGTCCCTTTTTGGCGCGCATCGTGGACGAAGGTACCTGTGATGTTAAACGTGATGATATTCTGGGCCAGACTAGCAATTATGTCGGTACAGGTAAATTTCAAGTCGGCAGTCATTTCCTCCATAATTACAAGGGCGAGCTAAGCGTTTATGAATTAAAACCAATCTACATTGCTTCTAAACCCAAATACGAAAGTTTGAGTCTGTCTCAGCCGGAGCAACCACCAGAGGTAACAGTTGTACTCACTCTTTGGGGCTTAGATAAGAAAACAAATCAACGCTATTTCGTGTTTGCTGATCCTCAAGAGGCATGCCGGGATAGACTATTGCGGAAGGCTCCAGCTGCACCTCTTGGAAGATAATAAATTTTGTTTTTTAATTTTGAAACTAATGACTACTAGACGCGCTGGGTGAACAGTGGGACACTTGAAGAGCGGAGCTGCAAACACCGACAAGAAAACAACACTTTATCGGAAAGAAAGCCGAAAGCGCTTACGCAAGTGCTGCCTTGCTTAAACTGTCAAAATCGCCAACAATAGGTTGATTCTCGACAGGGAGTGCTCCATGCGCCGTTGGCTCTTGCCGTCCGTAGTTGTTTTTATCGTCGCCGCCTTGGCCCTGGCCGCATGCGGAGGCGATACGAATATTGCCGAATTCTGGCGCCCGATTAGTGAGCCGAACATTCAAATGTCGCTGGATAAAGCTCAACACAAACTCGATTTTGATCTTAGCCAATGCCGCTGTGGCATTTATCCCACCAATATAACGCGCAACGAGATGATCACCGATCAACCGGATAAAGAGCGCCTCGCGGAAACCAGCGTGACAATCACACCCGATGAAGACGGCAATTGCATGCAGCGCCCGAGCCTGATTGTGTCGGAATGTATGCGTGAACGCGGTTGGGAAGTTACCAACTGCTCCGGTCGTATGCCATTACCGGGTGGTGGATCGCTCTGCGCAGCTTACGCGTTGGACAAATAAGCAATTGGGCGCGCGGGCGCCGGCATTTTTATGAAAACAAAACTTCTCCTCGTAGGCGGCGGCAAGATGGGCGCCGCGTTGTTAACACGTGTTGCAGCCGAGGCCGATACATGCGTGATCGATCCGGCAAAGCCAGCGCATCTTCCCTCTGCAGTCAAATGGCATTCGACTCCCGCTGAAATCAATTCGCAATTCACGCCCGACATTATCGTTATTGCTGTCAAACCGCAGCATATGGCGAATGCCTTGCCCGTTTATGGCAAATATCAGAACAGCGTTTTTCTTTCGATCGCGGCGGGGCAAACACTCGCGCGCCTGTCATCACTTTTGGGCGGCGGTCATTATGCCATTGTGCGGGCAATGCCTAATTTGCCGGCCAGCATTGGGCAGGGGATCAGCGTCGCCGTTGCTAATCACAGTGCTAAAGCGCCTCAGCGCGCACTTTGCGAAACAATACTCAAGTCAGTTGGCTTAATGGCCTGGACTGATAGTGAAAATTTACTCGATGCCGTTACCGCGCTTTCCGGCAGTGGCCCGGCCTATGTTTTTGCACTGACTGAGGCGATGGCCAAGGCGGGTGAGGCGCTGGGCTTGCCGCCGGAGCTCGCTGTGCAACTAGCACGTCAAACTGTGGTTGGCAGTGGCGCTTTGCTTGCTCAATCTAAAGAAAGTGTGGCGGATTTACGCGTAGCCGTAACCAGCCCCGGCGGTACGACAGAAGCTGCCTTGAAACAACTGCTCACGCAAAATGGCTTACCTGATCTAATGCTAAAGACCATGCAAGCCGCAGCAAAGCGAGCGAAAGAATTATCGTGAAGCGCGATGCCAAAGAGAAACTCTGCGAGGCTGCGTTAAGGCTGGCGGCAAAAAAAAGCTGGAACACTCTCACGCTCGAGCAAATTGCCTCCGCCGCGAAAATCTCACGCGCGCAATTGCAAAAAATCATTTCCGAAAAAAATAAATTATTGCCGCTTATCGTTGATTTCATCGGCGAACGAACCGCCGCAGGTGTGGGCAAAATCAATCCGCGTGAAGCTGCGCATGACCGGCTGTTTCAAGTGATGATGGCGCGCTTCGACGTGCTGCAAGATTATCGTGCGGGCATTCTTTCCCTTTTTGAAGAATTCCGGCGCGATCCGTCACTTGCCCGACTCATTCTCCCCGCACAAATTCAGTCGATGCAAACAGCCCTCAAGATTGCTCATCTTGAGCTCAGCGGCATTACGTCGCAGCTTTCCGCCTTTGGGTTGCTTGCCGTTTACTACCGGGCGCTTTGGTGTTGGAAGAAGGACCAAACACAGGACATGTCGCGCACTATGGCTGCGCTTGCCCAGGGTTTGCGTTGCGCCGATAGACTCGCCGCAATTTTATTACGCGTCTCGTAAGGCCTTTGCAGGCAAGGATTTTACAACCTCAGCGTGCATATCCATTTGTGCACTGCAAAAATATCGTGACAAACGAACGGGAAAGGGGCATAAGTTAACCTTAACTCATGCGCTTCGGCCGCTATCCAACGGCAGCGCCACGGTTTTAACGATCACGCAAGAGGAACGAAAAATGTCGAAGCCCGCCAACAATCCTTTCTTCGAAACAGATTTCTCGAAATTCACGGATATGTCCAAAATGATGGGGGAGTTCAAAATGCCGAACATGCCAAACGTCAATATGGAAGCTCTTATGGCGTCACATCGCCGGAATATGGAAGCGGCTGTAGCCGTAACGCAGGCGACTTTTGAAACCTTTCAGGCCATTGCGCGCCGTCAGGCCGAATGGGCCCGCCAAGGCTTCGAAGAAGCCACCAGCATGATGAATGCCGTTATGTCGGCTGAAACACCGGAAGAAAAAGTCATTCGTCACGCCGAAATCTCGAAAGCGGCCGTCGACAAGTGCATGGCGCAGGCGCGTGAGATCGCCGAAACCGTTGCCCGCACCAACAGTCAGGCACTGGAAACCGTCAGCACGCGTATGAGCGAAAGCCTCGACGAATTCCGCGATATCGTGCGCAGCACCAAAGCCGCTGCCTAATAAGGCTATAATCCCAGATTGATTAATTTAGAGGTCCGCCCGGATATGGGCCTGGCATAGGCGTAATTGACTGCTGAGCGCGGTACTCTCTATTCGCGCAGAGGGCCATATGGCCAACATATTAGGGTTTTAAGGCATTAGGCTTGCGCGCGGCTCTCTGCGAAATCCGATATCCTGGATCGCCGACAACTCTGTTGGCGACTTCCAAAGCGGCGCTAGTAAAAAGCAACGCAAACATGGCATCTCCCTTTCGACAACAGCGCTTATTCTACACGAATTTTTGCGTTTTGGGAATAGCGGGTACCCCCATTAGTTTCGCTAATTAGACGGGTAGCCATACCCGCGCGCGCAGCCCGCCGAGCGGGCTATCTTCCAGTACGACATCGCCACCGTGAAAACGTGCGATGTCGCGGGCAATCGTAAGACCAAGGCCAACACCACCTGTTGCTGAGTTGCGCGATTCATCGAGCCGCATGAAGGGCCGGAACACATCTTCGCGCTGCGCAGGCTCGATGCCGGGTCCATCATCATCAACCGTGATGCTCACCATGTTATCGCTCATGCCCACATTTACGTGCGCTTTCTTCCCGTAGCGGACGGCGTTCCCGACCAGATTGGCCAGGCATCGCTTCATCGCATTGCGTCGCAACACCGCATGCACATCCGGAGATGGCGTTAATTCGATTTGCGGATTTTGACGTCGTGCCGCTGTCACAATTTCTTCCAGCAGCTCGTTTAGATCGGTATCAACCGCGGGCTCCGCTTCCTCGCCGCGGGCGAAGGCGAGATAGGCTTCGAGCATATTTTCCATATCCGCAATATCTTCAGCGAATCCTTTGGTTTCCGGCGTCTCGGGCATTAGAGCCAGTTGCAGCTTCATGCGGGTGAGGGGGGTGCGCAAATCGTGTGACACTCCAGCCAACATCGCCGTACGTTGGGTGATTTGCCGGCGCAAACGATCGCGCATCACCATAAGCGCGGCAGCTGCTTGCCGCACTTCTGTCGCACCTTCGGCCTTGAACCAGGGAACATAACGGCCTTTGCCGATGGCTTCGGCGGCAGCTGCAAGGCGGCGAATGGGCCGGATCTGGTTGCGCATAAACAAAAGCGCGATGGCCGACAGCAATATCGAGCTACCCGTCATCCAGGCTATGAATACTTGCGTGGTAGGCGTGTAAATGCGGCGCTCGGGAGATCGTACTTCGTAAACACCTTCCGGCGCCGCTACGCGCATGCCAATCGTTTCAGGTGCTACATGCATGTTGATATCGAACGGATAGCGTAACTTATCGTTTAGTGCCTCATCGAGGATATCACGCAAGGGATTGAGGCGATGATGATGTCGGGGCGTAAAAGTCGCGCCGGGAGTGAAGGTAATGGTGAGATCCATCTTGGCCAGCGCCAGATCGACTACGGCAGTTTTTGTTTCCGGCGTCGTGCTGTCATGCAGAAGCTCAACTACCGTTGCCACATCGCCGGCCAGCGCATAACACATGCGATTGCTGACTGTGTACCAATGCCGGTCGAAAAACACGAAGGTTGCAGCTGCCAAAGTGATTAGCGTCGGAAGCACGATGATCAAAAGAGTGCGTCCAAACAGTCCGCGCGGCAAAATGCGCTTCAGGCGCAACTTAAAGGATGGAGGGCGGGGTACAACGGGAACGTTCATGCTCTAATCCACATCCGGCATCAGCATATAACCTTCGCCGCGCACCGTAACGAGATAGCGCGGATTTTTGACATCGCCCTCAATTTTTCGGCGCAAGCGAGTGACCTGCACATCGATGGTGCGCACATTGATCGTGCCCTTGCTGCGCTCGGCCAGTGTTTCGCGGCTAAGCGGCGCGCCGGGCTCGGCAGCCAGAATACGCATAAGCCCGGCTTCCATATCGGTGAGCCGCACTATTTCTTTATCCGAACATAACTCGTCGCGTTGCGGATTATAGCGCCAGGCGCCTAGCTTGATTTCAGGCATGACAACCGGCGGCTTTGGCATCCGGCGTAAAATCGCGTTGATGCGTAGTAAAAGCTCGCGAGGCTCGAACGGTTTTTGCAAATAATCATCAGCGCCCGTTTCAAAACCCTCGATGCGATCACGCGGCTCTCCGCGCGCGGTGAGGAGGAGGATCGGCAAACGCCGCGCCACCGAACCTGTGGTTTGCATCGAGCGGGTGAATTCAAGTCCGGTTTCGCCCGGCATCATGACATCCAGCACCATAAGATCGTAGCTGAGACTTTTTAGCTTCGCGCGCGCATCGGCGGCGTTGGTCGCGGTGGTGACAACAAAATCCTGCTCCGTCAGATAGCGCCGCAACAGCGTGCGCAGACGATCATCATCGTCCACCACGAGTATATGTGGTTTCAGGGCAGGGGGCTGGGCAGCGGTATTCAGCATCGAGTTTCCGGCATTTGGCCAATAATAGGTGCGTTATATCACCCCCGAACGCCAAAGGCGAAACGCCGAATACCTTGCAATAAAACCCGCTATTTACTATTAACAAAGCAGCCTCGGGTGCGTAGCTCAGCGGTAGAGCATTACCTTCACACGGTAGGGGTCACAGGTTCAATCCCTGTCGCACCCACCATTTTTTTCAAGGACTTAAGCTCTGCCTCAATTTTTTAAAACCGTGTTTGTGCGTGTATCCGTGCGTGTTAAAAAGTTAATTTGACCGAATCCAGATGTACAACTCTTCGTTCATTCAAGGAGTAAATACGCTCGGGGCTTCTACCAGTTTATACAATTATCGATTGGGATCGTTGAATAAGGCGGAGTATTTATCCGCTAAGAGCGACTGATCTTCTTCACATATTCGGTATGCTATAATCAAAATCATCAATCATACCATCGCTCAACGCCCCTACGAAAACGACTTGTCGAGGCGCATGCCGCGCCCATTTTCAAAGCATTGGAAATTCTGAAAGTGGGAGTGGCTGAGCTCCTCTTTTTTGATACTCAAAAAACCTGTTCATGACAGTCCATGCTCTTGTAGCGACATCAGATGTTATTGAGCCCGGGATGTGGGCATGATCCCCATGTCGCGGCCCTTTCGAAGTATCAGTAATAACCTCTAAATAAGCTTTACTGATTTGTAGATTCTCTCTCAATTTGTTCCAGCCATCACTTGGTTGTCCACCAGATGGAACAAAATAAGCTCTTAACGCCTCAACTGCGCGAGCACAATTGGCTGGTGAACTATGGGGAATTGTAATTGCATCGATCAAGTCACGGAGTGCTATAAACAAGGGTGGTTCAGTGAGCAGAATTCTTAAAACTTTGTCATAACTGCCAGCCTCCCCATTTATTGCCGTAGCAAGTGCCGCCAGAGTTGGCTGTTGAGCGGCCAATGACGTGGTTATGCCGTTTGGGTCTGTAAAAGTGTCTAGGATCACCACCAGACCATTACCGGTTGAAAACGATATCAAATCTACTGTCGCCCTTGCGATATCATGTGCGCGCATAAAAAGTGGTGTTACATGGCTAGCACCGTCAAACCTGTTCATCTCACATTCAATAGTGATATTGTTATTTTTAATCTGGACACGAAAAGTCATATCCAAGCCGAGATCAGGCGATTTCCAATTGGTTGCCGGGTGATTATCTATTGAAATATTGATGGCAGCTGGAAATATCCGGCCTGTAAAGCGAACTTTGACCATGGTTGAGCTATCCAAGTTGTGGTCCTCTGACTTTAGATTTTAATAAAGCAGTATGGCGGTTGCTGGCCAGCTTCACCTCAATCACAGCCTACTGTAAAACACCTCTTGTGCCGCAGAATTTTCTGCGACGGTTTTTGAGGGATCGTCAAAATTTTTATCCAAAACTTTCTTGGCAACATTTAATGCTGCCATCCTAGCAGACTTGCTGCTGTTCACATACGCTGTACTTGGCGTCATTACGCAAACCGCAAACTGGCAGAAATTATTAGCCCATTTTACGATTTTTTCGATTTCGTCTATGGAGGGTAAATTACGTAATTCTTCTGTCAGAACTTCATTTAATCTTTCGGAATGAGCCGTTACCTTGTTTCTGAAAAGAAATAGTTTCTCCAGATGTGGATTGTTCGAGCGAGTAGGCATCAGATTTCGGACTTGAGATAGAATGTCCACTTTCGTGTTTTCTAAGTCTTGCTCCGCACTAATTTCCCTTAGCATCCTCTCAGCTTCGATGTTCGGGATTCCTAAGCGGGTCAATTTCTCAACATCGAGTCGCGGAATATAGTCGTTGGTCAAATGGGTCGTAAGATAGTCACATAGCGCGGGGACCGTATTTTTTTCGTATCTCTCGTTTGAAGTGTCGAATAGTTTGCAAGTTTCTATAACAACACTATCGAGTGAAAACTTTTGCGTTAACCCAAAAAAGAATCCGAATCCTACATTCAATTCTGCGGCGTGTTTTGACACGCCTTCATATAGCTCAAGAGCATTTTTGGCCCAGTTGGCATTGAACCAAACAGGATTAACTCTACTCATGAAGTTCTCGGTGGGATTATCTGGCATTGAATTATCCGAATCCTCCTTCGTCTGTCTCATCATAGTCTGCATCTGGCGGGCCAAATTCAATCTCATCCTCGGACTTATTGGCTAGGTAGGGCGCCAATTCCTCAACTATTTCACGACTACTGCAATCTTCATAACGAAGCATCGTTTGGGATTTGGGGAATATTTTGTTGTGGTTGATGATGGCTTGCTCAATCCAGTGGCGAGCTTTTTTGATGGGATTATAAACGATATTTAAATCGTTTTCTCCAAGCGCCTTCATATGTTTGATCGTGTTTTTGGGCCAGAGCAATAATTTTAAAACATCGCTATCGGAAGGGACTTCGTTTTTCTCTAAGACATGCAGAGCCTTTTGGGCTTTGACGGCTTTGGTTAGAATTCGGTCTTCTGGCCGAAGATACATTCCGAATAGTTCTTCCGCTGTGGCTGCTAAATGTACGGCGCAAAACAGGTCGCGTTTTTCCATATATAATTGCATGGCATGATCGAGAAATTCACAGGCTACGTGCAACTTATTATATACCTCTTCGCCTTTTTTAATAATATGGAATTGAGACATTTAGTTACTCCCTGCCTGGCATGCTGAAATCCGGCTCATACACCGGATCGGAACGCACCTCTATCCGTGACGCCTATCTCTGCTGCTACTTGATCCATGAATTCTTCAGATTTCTCTTTTAACCATTCAGGCCTTCTGATTTTGTCTGCGTATTTTGAGCTTGCGATAAAGTTGTGAAGAGAGCGAACCCCGTCAGGACACTGGGAGGTGTAATCGTCCAACAGCGCTTCCAAAGTAAAGTCACCGATTGAAGAGGTTAGGACTTCTAAATCTTCGACTGTCATGATTGTAAGAGGCATTATGCGCATTTTGCGTCCGTCTTTTCCTAAAAGAGTTTCAAATTCAGTTGCAAAGAATTCTCCAAAACCTATTGCTCCAAGTCTATCGTCGTGAACGATTAAAACTGGATAAATAGTTTTTGCTTGGGCGAATTCATTTTCGTTTCCAAGCCATTCCCTTCTGGCTATTGCTCCTACGCTTTTAGTTAATTGCGATAAGCCCTTTGCGGGCCTGTTCATTTCCCCTTCAACGGCCATAGTTGGGCACCCGTATTGATCCTTCAAATGGTCCAGAAACGCTTCAGGGGATTCTTGCAAAACTGTTTCTTCACGTAACCAAGTTGATTTGGTTTCAAAAATAATAACCTTGTCACCATCATTTAAAACGGCGTCGATTTCGAATTCGACATCCTTTCCTTTTGTTTTTGTAACGTTACAAGACAAGCGGCGTGCGAGAAGACCGCTACCTGCCGGATATGTTTGTCTTAATATGTCATTTACATAATCCTCGAACGCTAAGCCGAAGGCGCCGAAGATTTCATGAGCTTTTTCCTTCTTAACGCTACTTAGAATCGCAAACATAGGGCCCACGGTGAATTTATCGTGCATGATGGAAGGATCCATAATCATGGCCCTTTCATTGTCAACTTTTAGTATCGGTCGTTGTCGAATTGCTTTGTAGCCTTGTGATTTGAAAGCGTTCTTAAGCGCCGCTGATAGTTCATCAGGAGTTTGGGACTCTAACTTCAGATAGACAGGAATGATGGTTTTGTATGGAGTTTCGCTTCCTACAACTTGGGTAAGGATAAGGGGATTTATAGCAGGGTCAGAGAAGGTGTATCTCAGGAAAATGACTAAACATGTAAAGTACTGTTTTAGCGTCAATCCGGTGGATTTCAAAAAGTCTTCGTCAAACTTGGGGTATCGTCTGGGAAAATAATGGCTGAATATTACCCACCCTCTTCCGAGGGTAATTCCTAAATGTAAAGCCGACCCGGATTCTTCAATCGCCTTGCGAAATGATCCCAACGCAAGTCTTCTAGCTTTCACTGGATCGGATATACCGGAAAGTCGGTCTTGATAGATTCTGGCAGCCCACAAATCACTCGCAATCAACGCAGCTTGTAAAAACTTAGCCCGAGTATCCTTGCTTAAGAAGGTTTCACCATCACCGGGAAGATTTTCACAATGAATTGCAGCATAGCGAAGCAGCTCAAGCATCTGCCCCGGAAGAAAGGGGGTTACCTTGTTTGTTCCCCCATTATTTTTTACAAATTCATTTATTTTGGTAATTTCGTCATCACTGCAAAGCAGGCTTAAAACACGTGTTTGTCTGTCCCGTGGAGTTCCGGGGCCGCTTCCGGAAATGATCGAATTTATTCGTGCACAGTTCAGCATTGTATCGTTACGACTTAACTGAGACAAAATTTCAATCAAACTTTCCTCAGTCGCAGGTATAGATGGATAAACTGCTTTTAGTGGAAGCAGAATTCCTAGCTCTGTCTTTTCAGTGATTTCATTAAACAACATCGGCACAATCAAGTCCTTTGTCACAGAAGAAATATTATTTTGGTTTCGGCAACATCGGAGTGGGTCCCTTACCACACGAAAAGCCTGAGGAAGCTTATCCCGCTTTTCATCGGAGGCATTAACGACGTAACGAGCAGACCTCCCGATGAGATTTCACAAAGCATCCGAGTGTGGCTTTTTTGTCTTGATGGGGTAGTTGATGGGTAAAGCGCCCAAACGAACTAATAATATATTTATCAATAAGCAATGACGAAGAGGAGGGCATCTAAACCTCAAAGAGCCTACCCCTGTAAAGTAGTGGTCGCAGACACGATCCTTACTGTTTTCATAAGCTTTTTCAATAAGCTAACTCCCTCCAAGTTTGTTGTGATTTGCATTTGTGCGTGTCTCCGCGCGCGTTAAAGGGTTGGCTTGCCAAGATTGCTTGAACTTACAAGCTTTCTCATCTCTGGCCGCCTTTCTAAAGCTTCTTTAGCTTCCATCAGAAAGCTGGGGTTATGATGCGCATATACTCTTTCTGTGGTTCTCGAGCTGCTGTGACCAAGATATTTGGCAATTACCCATAACGGCACGCCCGCCTGAGCCATCCATGTTGCTGCCGTATGGCGCAATGTGTGCGGTGTAACATCTTTTAAACCAGCATCGGCTACTACACGTCGAAAACTTTGGTCTATCCGTAAGACAGGTCTGCCGTAGTAATTGATAACGTACTTGTCTGCACAATTTTCAGACGCGCGGCTTTTGGCGATTCTCAAAAACGTCATAAGCCTCCTCGGAATAGGGACAATCGCACGACGCTTGTTTGTGATTTTCTCACCAGCTTTGTTCAAATCAATAATGCCGCGTTCAAGATCGACCTGTGACCATTGAAGTGTGAGCAACGCTTCTTTCCTCGCTGCCGTATAAAGCGCCATCAAAATGAAAAATGAGAGGTGCCAACGCGAAAATGAATGCATCCGCTTTCCGCCCTTTTTAGCGTTAGGCCTTTGCCTGGCACGCGCCGTTTTTAGAAGACGCACTACTTCTTCGCGTGTGAGCCAGCGGTCTTTCGGGGTAGACGGTGCCGGTTTCCATACGGGAATCGGCAGAGCAAGACGTCCTTGCTTGTAATCGTGCCTGATCGCAGCAGAAAGGACGCCTAATTCACGCGATATCGTTCCGTCGGATGCAGTCTTTCCTTCTTTTCTCGCTAATTCCTTGCGGTATTTAAGGTATTCGCGGCATAAAACTGGCCTGACATCTGACACGGGGCGATGTCCCCAAAATGGTATCAGAGACTTTATATTGAAGCCGATAGTTACGCGGCTAACGACATGTACGGCCTGTTCATCGGCATAGGCCGCTAGAACATCGGCTATATTGCGCTTTGTCGAGCTTACAATGTCGACAGGTTGGTCTTTTTCGACGTTATGTTTGGTGAGTGCCTGATCAGCTTCGATGCGATTTCGAGTGCCCGTTGATTTCTTGCGTTCACGTCCATGCTCGTACCAGAGGATGTACCAGCAATTACGTGCTTTGATCCATTTGAGATAGGCTCCTTTGTTGCGTTTTGGCATGGCTGAGTTCTCCCTTGAATATAATTTTTGATGCTTTGTGGAGTGATTAAAAAACGACCGGCAATATTCACGAACGCCATACGCCCCGCATGGCATTCATTCAAAATGTGACGCTTGGAACATTTGAGAAATTTTGCGACTTCTGATGCAGTGATGAGGCTTGGTAGATTTTTTAATTCTGGAAGATCAACTTGGTTTTCTTGACTGCTTATTATGTCTTGGCAGGAGTAAATTTCTGTCATCGCGACACCTCCTTTTTTTTGGGCCAAAAATATAGATGCTGGAATCAAAAACGCCTCTCTCCGCAGAAAGAGGCGCGCAAAATCAAGCGTGGCACTCGCCGCCTACACTTACGCTCGCTGGCAATTTTTGTGGCCGCCCTTTTTTGGCGGCCACGGAGGGACACGCCGCCACTAGGCAGCGCAGAACGTCGCGTGGTGTTATTTCATCGAGGCACTACTAGTTAATGGCGGCAGGGTGCCCAAAAACACCGAAATAGAAGTGTCAGCCATATAATTATTTCCCATAACTTATTGATTAGCATAAATTATTTCATCAAATGGGCGAGAAATTACCACTTGTTGGATCATTGCTATCGGGTTGCTCAAGTGGCCTAGATGGTTCATTGGCGGCCTTACTTTGTCCCCCGTTTGCTATTTCGGATGATTGTCGTGGAAAAATCTGCTCACGGCGAGAAGAAGGAACTGAAGAAAAAATTTCTCTTATCGCTGCCGCAATAGGTTTAATCCTACCTTCGGTGTCTGATTTTGCGACGGTATGCGCTCGACCACTTAATATCATTTCATCAAGTAATGAATCTCTTTGCTGCCAAACATCGGCATTGCTACCTCTATTTAAGCAAAACCAGAGTTGGTCGATATTATCTATATGTATGCGCGCCATTCCTTCTGCCAGTAGGGGAAAGGTTTCTGTAAGCTTGGCAAAACGAGCCTCGGGAGCAACAAGTTCGGTCCCGGCCAGTTTTATTTCATCCGTTATTGGCTGAACAATCGTCGGCATGGGATTGTAGTGACGTGTAAAGCGGCTTAATTCATCCTTGTGAAGGCAAACGACGATTTGGTCTATTCCCACTCTAAGTTGCTCGGTACGCCAAAGTCTTCCGGCGTGATCAAATCGATACCCATCTTTCGCGGCCATATGCTCGCTTACACGTTTGAATTTTTTTAAAATGCGATTCACTGAAGCTTCCCCAACACTATAATGTTTGGCCATTTCTTCAGGCGTAAGCCATTCATTCGAATCCGTTCTGCAATCGACATTAAAGTATTTTCTAAAATCCGAGGCCTGATCAATGTGCAAGCATAGCTCAGGTTTGTCTCCCACTCTTCTCGTTTCCGCGTGCCATATCGTGTGCGTCAGCGGATCGACGACATAATCTTTGCTGTCGCCAAATCTTTGCAGGCGCGCAAAAACTTCTTTTATTTTAGTCGTACTTGTCAAACGATGAGATGCGACTTCGTCAGCGGATCGCCATAAATAAGTCTGTGGCTGAAAATCAAGATGGTAGATGTGCCGAAAACGCTCTTGCTCTTCCCGCTGCAGACAAAGAACAGTTTGCTGATCACTGACACGCATTATTTGCGCATGCCAATTTTCATTCGTTATTGGGTCGCTGACGACCGCTTCTTCCTCGCTGATGGTTTCTAATCTCCCTATGATGTCTTGGACGTAAGAATAATTGGCACTATATTCTGCGTGATCTCCAAGCCCGACGCCTTTCCTAGCCAACTCCGCAGGCGCCAGCCAATCATCCGTTTTGGTAGGAGCGTCAAAATGGTAATGATGTTTAAAGCGCGATAAGTCATCCACATGAAGGCGCGGGCCCCTCTCAATGCGTCTTCTCCATAAAGCCCCTGTATTTGGATCACGTACAAATCCCTCTACATCGTCTGCAGGACTCAATTTCGAAAGCAATTTAATAATGCTTTTATACTCGCTCATTCCAAAACAATCGGCAATTTGCTTCGCGGTCACATACCCATCCGTTCTTAAGATGGCTATGCGTACCTCGACAGGAATCGAAGCTTCGAGGCTTCGGGCGTTTTCAAACCAGTCTCGAATGGCAGGCACACAAGATTCATGAATGGCAAAAACTTGAGCACCGCGTTTAACATCATTTTTATAAAAACCGACGTCGGCTTTCTCAAACGAAACGCCGTCGAGCGAAAAATGCGTAGCATCTTCAGTTTTGCCGGCTTCAGTGGCTTTGGCGAAATGATGCGCTATGCTGCGGAAATACTGCTGTGCCAATGATGCATCGATACCTAACCTTTCGGCAAGTGTCTCATGCGTTATACAATCTTCAGGAATTAACAAGAGCCGTTTAGCTTCAGCTTGGCGCTCTCTTTTCTTCACAAAGAATGCCTCAATGTCTCTCGGTTCACAGTAGACGACAACCTCAATATCCTGACTCGGTTCTAATCGATCTAGGAGTGGTGTGCGTGGCGCGTTCATGGTTGCGTATTTTACGCCAGGCTTCATGCCAAGTCTGGCATCACCTGATACGTCTGTAAAAGCTAAAGCGCCTGACATATCTTTATCGAAGAATGTGGCAACATAGGCAAGTTTTACAGGATTTAATGGGTTCAAACGGGAGACACGACCCCCCGTTTGCTCTACAAGCGATGGTGAGCGTGACGGGCGTAACATGACGCAAAGTTCGGTTGCTGGTGAGTCATAGGCTCGAATTAGAAGGTCGGCATTTGTTAAAACTGGTATAACTCCTTCATTATGCAGTCGAAGTATTGAATTAGAGCCGAGTTGAAGCTTCCCGTTACCATCCGTCCAATCTTCTTTAGGTGATCGGCCGCTTACTGCGACAGCATACCCATAAGGGTAAAGTAACGAACCATCCGGATTTTTATTCTGATATACATCGTTTAATTGAGCTGCAACACGCGCGGCATGATCAACGCCGAAACAGAACCAGATTTGATTTAGGTCTTTGAATGCAATGTCGGTTTCAGAGTCAACAAAGGTAGCGATAGTACGAATTGCCGCGTCGTCACGTCCTTTTTGGGCCACCGCCGATTTAATTTCTTTTCCCGTATATTCACGGTCTTCTTCTCCGACATTACGCTCAATACCTGATTCAAGATTTGTAACCATCAGAATATTTCGGACAGGGCATATTTCTTCGTGATCTGCTGCTTGCATCAAAGTTGTTTCATGGGTTGGTTCATCGCGTCCGAACAATTCTGGACCAATTCGGATTAATCCATCCGGTCCTGCATATTTATCAGTCGCACTAAATCCCATTACAAAATTTTCTTTAGCCAATCGCCGAATAATCGGGGTCATAGTATGACCTTTGGTTGCATCGACTTCATCGATAATTACTATTGGCCTGTTCTGCCGTATTGGCTCGCCCGCTTTTTCCAACTCGCGATAGGCGTCGATGGTCATGATTACGCAAGGAGCACGTAAAGCAGCGGCTTTCTTTCTTGTCGTCGCGTTTTTACCGCTGCCAAAATAAATTTTGACTTGATCTGGACTCCAACCGAACAAAGGACGATTGCTGCCGTCGCGCCGCTTCTTGTAGACTAATGTATTATAAGCTTGTTGTGCAGCGTTGACGGTATCGACAAGCACAAGCGTGCCTTCGCTGCCATCTTCGATAAATTCTTCTGTTAAACCTTGAAGTGCATCCAGTAAGGCGCAGAAAACGACGGTTTTTCCTGTACCAGTTGGGCGCTTAACATAACCAGACCTTATATCTCCAATAATGTCTTCAATGACGCGAACTTGACTGCGCGATAGCGGATGATCGTCGTTGACCAAATAATATTTTAAATGTGCCGCAATGCGTTTCAGAATCTCATCATCAATTGTGATCGCCCCCGCAGTTAACTCATCAGCCAAAGAGGGCGTCGTGGAAGCCTGCCTTTCCGCCAACTGTTGTGCGCGTTCTGCATCGCGCGCCGCTTTTTCAGTAGCTTTTTGTGCTTTCACCTTTTCTTTTTGCTCTGCAAATTCTCTTAATTGTTTCGCGTAGATTTCTTCAGAAACGCAACCGCCAATTCTTGCAATGCGTTCTGCTCCTACCGAAACAGTGGCTCGTATCTTGTCAACAACTTTTCCACTCAAAAATATACCAACGCTGCTGGAGGCTCCAGCTAGCTCAATCTGTCCTTCCATGGAAAATGTTTCAGTTAGGCTCGCGCGAGTGGATACATTCTTATCTTTTAATGCCTGTAAGAGTTCCGGTAACTCATCACGTAAAAATGGGAAGTCATCCAACGGAATCGGAAGAACTTCACGTGTCTTGGAAACCTGTCTTGTCTTAACGATTTGAATGTTTTCTCTGGAAAGGCGCTGTAGCGGGCGAGCAAAAGCCACGTCTTCCGGTATACCGACAAGATCGGCGATGTTTCTTGCAAGCTGTGTTAGCTCGATAGTTTCTTCGGTTTGTCTGAGTACAATGCCGTTTACAAATCTCGCGGAGTTAAATTGTACTACGCTCGGATAGTAGCCTCTATCCACCAATGCATTATCGAGTTTAAATCTCGTCGGTAAATCTGCCTGGATAAGCGTATCTAAAAGTTCCGGTGCATCCTGGGCGAGGAAGGGAAATTCACTCAAAGCAATGTGATACCCTTGCTTTTTCCCCAATTTACGTTTCTGAATTAGATCGGCAACATCTGGCTGTTTGGATAAATCTGATTGATCCCTTTCTCTTTGGGTAGCTCTGTCCAAATAATCAAAAAGCTTTTTGCCTCTTTTTTGCAATCTTTCTAATGCCTTATTTTCAATTTGGCGAATGCGCTCGCGCGTAACGTTAAATGTCTGACCCACTTCTTCCAAAGTGTGATCATTGTCCGTGCCAATACCGAAACGCATGCGCAATATTTCTGCTTCGCGCTCCGGCAATGTGGAAAGCAGAGCGGCTACTTTTTCCTGCATTTCAATATCGACAAGACCTTCAATTGGATGTCTTGCATTTTTATCTTCGATAAAATTTCCGTAAGAAGAATCTTCTTCGTCTCCAATTGGTGCATCCAGACTTCGTGGCTCTTTCGGTATCGCCAATATTTTTTCTACGGCACCGGTTGTTATGCCCATTCTCTCGGCTAATTCTTGTGCAGTCGGCGCACGATTATGGTTACGCTCAAACTCAGTTTGAGCACGTTGAACTTGATTTACTTTTTCCCGCATATGCACAGGGATACGAATGGTGTATCCACGATCAGCCAGTGAACGCTCTATGGCCTGACGAATCCACCACATGGCGTATGTCGAAAATCTATGACCACGCGTCGCATCAAATTTATCAACCGCATTTATTAATCCAATATTGCCCTCTTGAATAAGGTCAGCCAGCTCCAAGCCACGACCCATGTATTTTCGCGCTACACTTGCGGCAAGCCGTAAATTTGCCTCAATCATTTCTCTTTTGGCATTTTCGATTTCCCGCTTACCGGTACGCAAATCGATAAATATTTGTCGATAAAGACCAAATGGTAAGCCCGCTTGATCACTAATACCGATCAGCTCCGCCTTTAATGTTTCAAGTTCTGGCGCAGAGACGTTGCCTTCGCTGCTGATCCGTTCAACCCAGTCTCCATCGAATTCATGACCCGCATACATAGCAAAAAAAGCTTCACGCGCGATACCTGAAGCAAGCGCATGACGCATTATTTTCCCATCGACACTAACGGCACGCGGAAGCTGGCCGACTAATTCTTCAATAAGTTTGTCTTTTGGACGTAACGAGGATATTGCTTCTATAATCTCGACTCTTTGCTTCTGATAATCGTCAATCTGTTCCTGCGAAAGAATGGTGCCATTTTGAATGGCGCGATAATGCACCATCTGTTGTTCTGAAAATGTTACACATGCCACCGCAATTTTGCTGGCGTATTCAATCAATTGTTGCTCTTCTTTTTTTATAGACTTCTTTTTTTTCGTATCTTCTTCCAAAAGATCGTCTTCGACTTCGATATCATCAGCCTCGCTAGCGGCATCATTTTCGTCATCATCAGCGACGGCAGCTAGCTCTATAATTTTCTTCCCCGGAATGGCTCCCGAGCCGATTTCAGCATACCAGTTTTGAATAACGGCAAAAGTAGAGGCCGCATCACATAAACTGCCAAGTATTATTTTGCGTCCATTTTCGATGCGTAACCCAATATCGATTTCTTTCTGGCGGTCTAAAAGATCAATGGCCCCCATCTCACTGGCATAGAGCGACATAGCATCTAGGCCTGTGAAATTCGGTGCGATATTTCCTTGCTTTACGTTCTTTAATTCTGAAGCTTGTTCGTCATCATCTTTCTTCACTCCATAATCCGCATAGGCTTGTCCAGCTGGAAGATTCGCAATCTCGCACGCCAATTGCGCAGCTTTTGTTAATGTATATTTTTTAGTCAGCTGTTTTGTCACTTGCCCCGCGAGATAATTTCTGAGAGCAGAATCCGCCGCGCCTTTACTAAATCCTTTGGCAACAAAGGCTTTGATAAGGTCCAATTTTGTGCGAATCTCGACCAAATGAAATGCGGTCAATAATGCTGGCGCAACCTCTGCAAAAACAGGATAATTATCTAGAGGTGTTGAGTCCTGTTCTTTGAATGGATTTTTGTTCTCTGCTCTTTGTCGTATAGTTTCATTTCTCGCATTAATTTTTTCTTGTGCCGCATTTGCTGCTACTTCCGCCTGTTTAGCATAAGCAACCTCTTCTGATAGGCCGGTAATCTCACACACAAGTTTTGCAGCTTTTGTTGCTGAGAATTTTCCCGTATTTTGACTGCGGTTTACTTCCCCTCTCAGAAATTTTGCGACTGTTATATGCGCATTTTGGTATTGCAACCCCTTGTCAATAAAAACTTTAATCAACTCCGCTTTTGTATGAATATTCACAACAGCAAGAGCATTTAGAATATGAGGATTTTCTTCAGCAAGGAATAGATATTCATTTAAAGATGGCGTAGCACGTGAAGTGACATTCTTATCTGCCGGTCTTTGTACATTTGATCTTTTAAGAGATTTCTTGTTTCCGCGGTTCTGTTCAACAGCAGCAATCGCTTTCGCATAAGCCATTTCTATCGATATGTCTGCTATTTCAGCTACTAATCTTGCCGCAGCAGTAGGCGTAAATGCTTGAGTGATATTTTTGTATGAAAAATTACCATTCAAAAAATATGCAAGCCATATTCTCACGTTGATAGGATGCATGCCTTTTGCAATCAACGCAGCGCCAAGTTGAGATTTATCAGTGATTCCAGCTTCCGCGAGAGCGGCCAATAGTTCCGGTGCATTTTCAACTAAATTTGGAAACGAATTTAAAGCCACTGCTTCCCTAATGGGAGCCGAAGGCTTTAAAGGCTGTAGACGTTTTGTTTCAGCCTTATCTCCAAGCGCGCTTTCTTTCGCTCCGCTTTCTGCAATATATTTTTCTCTTTGTCGTAAATAGGCTATTTCTTCAGGTACGTTGGCAATTTCGGCAATTAGTGCAGCCGCTGTACTAAGGATGAATTCCTTCGCGTGACCATTGGTAATTTTCCCCTCGATAAGCTCTGCTATGCATTTATAGGTGTAAGTGGCATTGAGTCCAGTTCTGGCCATTGCTGCAGCAAGTTCAGCTTTTGTATGGATGTTAGCTGCCTCAAGACCAGCAAGGATTTCTGGAATCTCTCCAGTAAAAAACGGAAAACTATCGAGACGCGGAGATTGCTTCCCTCTGCGCACAGCACTTAATTTTGTTATTCTTGGCGTTTTATCCGAAGCCGGAATACCACCATCCGTAGGCTGAGGAGCGGGGATTTCCGTTTGCTCCGTTATCTGTGAAGTAGAAGACTTCCCTTCATTTGATGTCCTAGAAGTTTGCAGATTCTCTTGATCGGCAATTGGTATACTTACAGTTGGCTGTCGCGTTTCTGTATGCTCTGCAAGGGAGAGCCTACTTGAAGGCTCGCTTCTAATTTCATCGCCGCGCGTACGCTGGCCCTGATGGCTTCCATTCGTACCTGTTTCAGATGGCCGACGAGATGTTGCCGACCGCACTATATTTGGCATACGCTCCTTTAAGCGTGGCGCCAAAGCACCTACTATTTGGTCGACAAGATCGTTAGAGCCTTTCTCCGGAGTTTGGCCGTTCTCAAGGGCAACCAACGCCGCCGCAACTTTTGCAGCAATTTCAGCACCATTTGTCCTGAACGCTGTTAGCAGTTGGCGACGAATGGCTTCTTTTACAGTTTCAGAATAATTTGCCATTTTTAAGTCGTATATCTAAGTTGAAGGCCGTCAGTTTCTTGGGGTTTGCCGTCATCGGGTCTAGTGGGCCCTGTATAGCCAGTTATTCTTACCCACGAGTCCATATAGTCTCGGGCAAGGCTTGATATTGAGGATTGTTCGACGGCGACAAATTCTTTCAATCTTGTCACTGGATAGTTCCACCCCTTAAAAGCGGGTGGATTAGCGCGCAGCATCGCATTTAGCGTATGGAGCGTTTTAAGGCCCAAGTTTGAAGTTGGAAGACCACTGATACTCATTAATGCCTGAAGCGACTGCCTACTGACTAATCCAGGGATATTGTCGATACTTCCATTTAGTAATTGTAAATTATTTCCTATTTGACTGAGGCATCGGGCAACGCCACTTTCGTCGTGGATTGCATTGGTGGCGGCCGCTTCCGCGTATAAAGCAGCTGTTTGTGCGCTAAGCGTTATAAGACCCTGTGTTGTAGTAGGGGCCGTGGGCTTTTCATCAGATTTCTCGGCTCTTAACTGCCGCGGGCGAACGCGCGATGAACTGACCTCTTCTTTTAAAAGGATAAGTAAATCCTGTATTTCGCCGAGAGGAATATCCAGTTTTTCAGCAAGAACTGTAGCAGATGGGTAATGACCGGTTTCATTAAATACTTTCCTGCTTGCGCGACGTATTTCGTTTAATTTTTGAGGATCATCTAATGAATCCGGCGAACTCTGTAAGTCCGTCGTAGCGCGTTCTGTAGAATATTTAATCTGACTTATTGCATAAGAGGTAAAATCCACTCCTGAATGCGTACTATGACTTTGAACGGCGTCCATTAAAGCATTGGTAACTACAGCCCGTATGTCATCAGCAATTAGGCCGATTTCTATGCACTCAGCACAAACCTGATCAATTAATGTGGATTGGTCGGCAATAAATTGCTCTGTTAAGTTGATGACCTTTTGTTGCGTTCGGGATAGATGGCGGCTAATCGTGCTAAATTCATGAAATGCCGGAATTCCCGATCTGGCATGCATCACACGCAATTGTCTTTTTAACCCAACAATATCCTCATAATGCGTTCTAGATTGATCTAAAAGAAATTCGTCCCAATCACCTGCAATTTCCTTGCCTCTATAATGAGCTAAGATTTCCTCATCAGAAATATGATCTCTGCGGGCATAATCCAATACTTGATTGTCAACAACGGTTATATCGCCAAGAACGCGGTCTAATTCTTTAAATGTTTTGGCATCAGGTCTTAGACGTAGGATGCATTTTGCTATGTCATGCTTTACATTTTCATAGGCTGCATTCTCGGCGGCACTCAATCTGGTTCCATGTTGCTTGGCTGATCGATATTTATTGAGGTCATCTGCAAACAGCGCCAACTCGACGACAAGTTTTCCAGCCCTCTTTTTTGTATCTGAAGCAAAATCATCCGAAGAATCTCCCATTCTTGAGAGTTGTTCATAATAATTTCGTAAAACATTTATGGCTGAGTGGGATGTTAGATACCATTTGATAACTTGTCGTTGGGTATACTTGAGTTGTCTATATAGCTTGTCTTCCTTCGATTTGGTGGCAGTCTTTGCTGCATCGGAAAAACCATCTTCAAGTTTATCGATATTATCTTCACCTGCGAGATTAATATCATCGACAGCAGCCGTAGCACTAGAATTCGTAGAAACAGTAGAAATCTGTCCTAAGGGTTGCGCCGGCCTTTCGGTAGGTACAATAATATCGATGGGAGTTGGCCTTAAAGTAACAAAGCGGGTTTCCGGTGCTGAAATAGTTGTATCATTAAATTTCATAGCTGCCACTTCTTCTGTAGCGACTTCTGCGCTAGGCATAGCCGCAACATTCGTTGCAACAGGTGATGACTTCAAAATTTTATGAGGCGCAATAGCGCCGTAAGCAACTACCTCATTTATGCCTGCAATCTCGCAAATGAGTTTGGCTGTCGAAGTTAAAACGGGCTCAGATTGTTGATTCTTTAATATTTTTCCTTCTAAGAATCTGCCCAGCAATTGATCGCAAACTTTTTCATGATTCAAGCCACGATTGACCAACTCCATAAGAAGCTGACCTCTTGTGCTTATGCCTCTGCTTTCAAGGGCCATGCGAAGTTGTGGCGCTCTTTCCATCAAAAAGACATGCCCTCGCAAGGATTGCGGCGTGTCTTTTTGGGGGCGCGGCGATCCAGCACTAGACTGTCGAGTATTTGGTTGTCTTTGATTTCTTTCGCTTGCCTGAGATGTTGGCTGAGCTTTATTAGTGATTTTCTGAAGCAAAAGTTCCGCGGCCTTTTTTTCAGCCGCACGCTTTGAATAACCTTCGGCATTAACGGGTGGATGGCCTTTAACACTAACTGCGACAATAAATATTGGCGCGTGAGCTACTTCTAATTGTTCAAGTACCTCATAGCTTGGTAATGGTAACCGTTGCTCTTGCGCCCATTCTTGTAACACAGTCTTGGGATCATAGTGAACTTCAGCTGCGGCGATGCCCTCTTGCCAATGGCGTAGAATAAATTGCGAAGCTGGTTCTATACCGCCATCGAGATAAAGAGCGCCTATTATGGCTTCCATCGCATCGGGTAGAGCGGCTGCGTTTCGGCGATTGACGCTAGCTTCTTCTCCCTGTGCAAGGCGCAAATGACGACTTAAATCTATTTTGTCCGCAACCGAGCGCAATGCTTCACGGTTCACCAACGCCGTGTGACGCTTGGCCAACTCGCCTTCATTGATTTCTGGATATTGGCTATAAAGGCAATCGGCAACCACAAGCCCCAACACCCGGTCGCCTAAGAATTCTAACCGTTCGTAGGGTACTGGATGTTTTTCACCAACAGAAGGATGTGTCAGTGCATCAAGCAGAAGTTCTTTCGATGTGAAGCGATACCCAAGATGCTCTGTTAATTCATTAATATCAGGATTGAATCCGGAGCGTTGGAACCTAGAAACGGATTTTCTTTTCTTCGCACCCTCAGTATTCTTGGTACTGGCGACTTCCAAAGAGAAATCGGGAATCTGTTGAAGCAAAAGACCTGCCGCCGCTTTTTCAGCCTCCTGTTTGGAATGGCCTTCGGCAGTTACAGGAGGACGTCCCTTGACACTTACTTCGACGGTAAATATAGGCGCATGAGCTGGGCCAGTTTGTTCGACAACTTTATAATTCGGCAGTGCCAGCCGTTGTTTCTGTGCCCAATCTTGCAACAAAGTTTTGGGGTCAATAGTCACCTCAGTGGCAGAAATGCCATTTTGCCAGTAATTATGGATAAATTCTCTTACAGGTGGTAATCCTCCATCAAGGTACAAGGCCCCCATTAGAGCCTCTACTGCATCTGAAAGAACGGCTAAATTTTTGTGATCATTGTCAACTTCATTACCAAAAGCCATTCGTATATGTTGTTTAAGATCAATTGCAACAGCAACATCATGGAGCGCATCGCGATTCACCAACGCATTAAAGCGCCGTGCCAATTCACCTTCATTGGCACCTGGATGTGATTTGTAGAGAGCATCAGCAATAGCAAGTCCTAAAACACGATCGCCTAAAAACTCAAGTCGTTCGAAAGGAGGACATTTGCCCATTGTCCGCGCCTCAGAACCAGCAAGAGAAGGATGTATAAGCGCTTCCTGTAAAAGCTCCTGCGTGGAGAATTCATAACCGAGCCTCTTTGTTAGTTCTGCGTGCGGATTATTAATCTTCGACTGGCCGATTACGACTGCTTCTTTTGATGTGACTTCTTCAGAAAATTCGACTGAACTTCCGTCCAAGAGCTTGGTGAGTTCCGCGGCAAGCAGAGCGAAAGGATCATCACTAGCCATAGCTCCGGAAGAATTTGTTTGATCTGCCAATGCCGCAATGATTTGATCGGCGAAGTCGCCTATGTTTTCGTCGAATGCTTGCGTGTGCGTGTTTTCGTCAAGAGAATCTGTATTTGTTTGGCCAGAAATTTCAGAGATGGGTTCAACTGCTAGGGGGGGCGCAGGCACAGAAGTTTTCATTGCAACAGCTTCTTCAGATAACTTCCCTTCATTACTTCTTTCAATAACGTCTTGCCGTTTACGTCTTGATTTTTTTGCCTTTGCTGGTTGCGCAGGAAGGACATTGCTTTCAGAAATTGGGCTGGCTTGTTGCTCCCTTAATCTCTCAATAACGGCATTGGTAATGCCCTCAATAGGATCGCCGGAAAGCTGAGAAATTACTTCAGACAAAGGTCTTGAGAATAGTTCAGAAACCGTTTGACGGACGAGTGCCGCGATGTCTTGTTTTTCGTGATATTGAATTGGGGTCGCGGGTGATGTAGGGACAGAAATAGCCCTTCTATCCGCCCGCCCTTCATTAAGCCCATGCTTTCTTTTTAAATCGGCAAGAGATTTGGCAATTGCTACGCCATTTTTTACCAATCCCCTGCGTTTATGAATAATTGCTTGGTCAATCGTGCGCCATGTATCATCAGCTATGAGTTTAAACGTATTATCGCCTGCAGAATAGCACCAGATATCTCTATCGGTAGCAGTAGGAAATATTCCCGTTTTTGCCTTAGTAGCGTTCATCCATGAAACAATTTCTTCTTCGGTAAGGTCTGTTTTCTTAGAGAAGAATTTGTTCCTAGCCTTTAGATCCGCCAAAGATTCGGCAATAGCAGTATTGTCAGGTTTTACCAATCCTCTTTGTTTATTGTTTAGCGCGCTGTCAATCTTAGACCAACTTTCATCTTGAACTAATATAAAGTTGCCATTTGAAATTTCAGTCCACACATCATTATCGGCCATTGATGGGTATTTACCGGTTTTTTTATAGGTAGACAAAATCCAAGCAATAATTTGATTTTCAGAAAGACTTTTATCTTCAACAAATCCATGTTTCTTTTTCAAATCTGCTAACGACGAAGCGATGGGTTGACCATTCTTGGACAGCCCGCGCGTTTTCCCTCTGATCGCCGAGTCTATTGAAACCCATGTTTCACCATCAACCACTTCAAAGTCACTATTGGAATTTTTAGTCCATACATCTTGGTCTAGGATCGAAGGAATTTTTCCTGTTTTCTCTATCGTTGTGGCAAGCCATTTTACGATTTGTGTTTCGCTTAATGCTCTATCATCCACAAAATTGTTTTTTATTTTAAAATCGGAAAGCGATTTAACATTCAAGAAATTCTCATTACGCGAGCCGCGATAACCGTTTCTTAAGGCATTATCAATTGCTCTCCAAGATTCACTTCTAACAATTTTAAATTCGCCGCCTTCTGTTTGATCCCAAACAATAGCATCGGCTTGCGCAGGATACTGTCCCGTTTTAGATTTGGTAGCTTTTATCCATCGCGTAAGCCGATTAACACTAAGATTTTTTCTTACATCAGAAAGGCCATGTTTTATTTTTAAATCGGCTAACGATGGCGCTGATTCAGCGCTTAAACCACGAGACCTATTTTTTAAAGCCTGATTAATTGCACTCCAGTTTTCACCACTTACTTCTTGCAACTGCCCATCGACATCACAAGCCCAAACGGTAATGTCTCTCATAGATGGGAGTTTTCCGGTTTTCGTTAGTGTCGCTTGCATCCACTCTAGAATTTGCGCTTCGGTTAGATTGCGCTCCATTGCGTTAACAGCTGCATCAATCTGACGGCTAATTGTCAACGCCTCATCCATCGTCACGAACATTTCCACCGTGCATTGAGTGGACAGAACGGCAGGCGGGCGACGTGTTACAACCGGTTTACTCACCAATGGTTTGAGACTGGCTTTTCGTCCGGGGCTGAGGGCAAATGGTGCGCCTAAAACTTTGTAAGCCGTGACTGTTTCTGCCAAAGCCCTTTCTCGCGCTTTTCTATCTTTCTCGGGATCAGAATTGCCCACGTAGAATACAGGTGAGAGCGCAACGGCTCCTTGCTGTTCGCCAGTAACCGGATTAACAAATGGTCGTGTTGAGCGGCCCACTTCTTGAATTGTGACTACCGGCGATGCACTAGGATACGAACCGATAAGTTTCACAGGTGGATGGTTGAGGCCCATTTTGAATTTTTCATCGCCCACCACGGCCATATATTTGCCGGCCAAAAAATCCTTGAAGCGAGCATTTTGTTCAGCGCCACTCATTTCAATCGTGTGAATAGATGTGGCAACGGCTTTGAGGCCACTGCTCTGAGCTTTTTGTCGCAATATTGGATTACTATTAAGCGCATTCGCCAACGCATCGGCATGGCGTGTATCGGCAGCATAGAAAATAGCTGTTTTATCGGAAAGGTTCTCACCGCTTACCCCGTCCTTCATCGTGGCGTAAGCATTATTCATGAAATCTATCCAGTAACGTCTCTTTAAAAGAGTGAAATCACTTGTTGTAAGATCGACATCACTTCCATCTATTGAGGATGGCAAAAGACGCATAACGACTTGCTGGATATGCAGGTAATCACTCAACAATCCGCCGCGCTCGATCGCATATTTTAAGCCTATTTTGTGAATGCGATTGCGATGAGTTCTTTCCAAGGTTTTGTTTGCATCATAAGAAGCCGAAGCCGTAACGGCCAAATGAATGGCATCTCCAAGACGGTCATTGATGAGGTCTTGCCGTCTTGTCGACAATAAGTGATGGCCTTCATCACCGATCAAAAAAACTTTCTTACCGTCTAATTGTCCACTTTCTACAGCGTCAATAAGCCAGTCGTAACTGCCAACGATAAAAGGCTTATTGAAGTCTTTTTTGCCATCTCCACATACACCAACTGCATCTGCAAGCTCGGGGGCGATTGAGATCAACTCGTCTCGTGTTTGCCCCAAAAGTGTAACAGTTGGTTCGGCGGCAATAATTTTGAAATCATTGCCCAATCCATGTTCGCGCGCCATATTAAAAAAATGGCGCGCAATATCCCAAAACCATTTAGTCTTGCCTACGCCTGTGGCTGCATCGAGGTACGCACGGCGACGATCTGCGCTTGAGTTTGGCACAGTAAGCAATCGATAATAGTGCTCGTTTGATTCTCGTTGAGCCCAGTTGTGTGGCCGTCCAGGTGATAATTCACCAACACTAAGACTACGGCGAACGGCTTCAGTAAGGATACCCACGGGGCTTTCCAAACTGTCTGGAGCAGTTCCTAAAGAAGGTTTTAAATGTTCTGACATTTTCCGTAAAACCGTCGTCTTTACAATCAGTTGTTTAAAATGATTCTGAGAAATTTTATAGCACATGGGCTCATTAAAACGTTCAGTAAAAATACTTTCATCTCCCTAAAATAAGCTAGATATTAGAATTAGTTAGAAGAAAATATTGTCCGACAGATAGCTTATAAACATTGTTTCTTCATCGAAGAAATCCCTGCAGGACGAATGTCCTGCAGGGATGCCGGGAGTGGCAATTCTTACAGCAACGGCTGAGGTTCGGTGGAGCGACGCGTTTGTGCTTGCGTCTGTTGTTGCGGTTGCACGTTAACGTTCACCGTCGCTTCGGCCCGCAGGTCTTTTGAGTCGTCTTGGCGGTTCCAGACAAGAGTAAAGACACCACTTTCCTTGTCTCGAAACAGTGCGGCATTGATCGGCTGCGGTAAAGCCGGGGATTCAATACTGACGGAATGATAGGTCATACCGTCTTTCTCTTTGGGAAACGCTGCCCCAATCTCATAGCCTTCCTTACCTGCATCGGCGATAAGCCGAAAATACTCCTTGCCGTCCTTGCTGGTCTGTGGCTCGAACGAGACGGGCGTAACGCCAATGCCAAACCCGAATATACGCCCATGCAGAACGCCCTTTTTATCCGGCATAAAGGTGCCAATGCGGATCGTGTTCTTTTTACCGTTCTTCATAATGCTCTCCGTGTTTTGATGTTAAAAATCCGTACCGCAGAATGCGGAACGGCATTACCGGCCTTGTTTGACCCGTAATTCCTCGTAATTAATTTCTTGCAGGCAGCGCAGTGCTCTTTCCCGTGAAAAACAGAGAACGGTTGCACCAGAAGGGCGACGAATGCGAAAGACGCGCACATCGTATCCTTTCAAAATAAAGCTATCCGTCACGATTTGGTTATCGTTCATGGCTGACCTCCATATTAAAAATATTTATGGATCGAATGTTTCAGGCGTTAAGTGAATGCCGAACTGTGCAAGCACGGATGCATTTCTTGTTTCCCAAGCCCATGCCAGCAATTCCGCCGTGTCCCATTCCAGGCGGCGGAAGGGCATTTTCTCTGAATCCGGAATGTTTTGATCGCGCTTGCGTTTCTTGCGGCGTCTGCGTGGGAACGGCGTATCGTGATCATTTCTCTTTTGTCCGTAAGCCGGCCTTATTCCGGAGTGGGCCATGAGAGCGGCCAAGCGGCTGTTGATTGTGGCTCTGGGTCTAACCGGTCTCATTAAAGCCGGTGCAATCGAGGGAATATTCGTTCTGCTGTATGTCCGGCTGGTTCTAACCTGCTGTCTTGGAATTCTATTCGCGGCTAGTGCGGCATTAGCTTTTGAACACTGGATATTTTTCCTTAAAGGCTTTGGCTTCCGTTCCCGGATAACGCTCTCCAGCAACGGTAGTCGGATAGTTTTGAGGTCAGGAAATTTCTGCCTTAAATCCTTGAGCTTGGCCCCCTCGATCCGGCGCATGAGGCCATGGATGTCTCCGGCTTTATCCACGAGCACATAACTGTCGTTTTTGCCTTTGGTGAGGACGTATCCGGCTTTTTCAAGATTGGCCAAAAATTCCTGGCCGGTCAGACTGGCCCGGTAGATAGCGGTGATTTCCTTTCTCATCTTCAAGGGATCTATGCCGCTGCGCTTGCCGCGTTGATGCTCCCATTGTCGTGCCGCACGACCTTTAGCGTTAACAGGCTTAAGGCCTAATCTCTTCTCAAGTTGCCGTGCCGTGTTCCACTGAATTTTGCGCGTCCATTGCAACCGCGCCAGATTGCCGGTAGCCGGATTCACAATGTTAAAGACGACATGAAAATGCTGCCGTCCGGCTTTCTTGTGCTCGACGACAATTCGCTGGTGGCCTTCCATACCCAGATTCTTGGCTAAGGTATCGACGGCGATCTTTAATTGCTTTGTGTCCAGCTTTTCGCCCTGCTGTGGGGCGATAATGGCGTGATAGAGGGTTCGCTTCTTGCCTTGAGCGCCCGCTTGTACTTCCATCAGTCGCAGTACATGCCGCAATTGATGTTCGCCATATTGTTTCAGGGGATAATCGGCGATTTCCCGTATGCGTACATCTTCATTGGTATCCCGGCGCAAGAGATGATCGGCAAGTTGCTTGGCACCGCCTCTGCGGTCGCCTTTTATGATCATTGACCGCTATCGGCATTGCCGGATTTGGCAAAGGCATTTTCCAGCCGCCGGCAGCATTGCTCGACCTTAAGTTTGGCGTCATCAAGACTGTCGAAATCAAGCTGGCCGCCTTCGAATTCAGCGGCAAGGGAATCCAGCTTGTCGGAAATTTCCTGTAGTTCGGTGTGGAGCCGCAAAAGCGTCCAGATGCTTATGTCCAACACACTGATAATTTTCATAATTAATCCTCCTTTGAAATGTGTGGGTGTCTGGTAATGGCGGCTTCGATTAAATTGAGAACCTTGAATATCTTCTGTCCGATCTGCTCAAACAGGCGCAGGCAGGAGTCCAGCCCAAACAGGTCACGACTGCCCTTATTGAGCCGCCGGGCGATTTGGTTGAGATTGGAACCGAGTTTATTAACTTCGCCGGTAAGGGTCGTCAGCTTGCCGATGATCTCGCCCAGCATCATCATGTCGGTGCTAGGGCGGCGCGTAATGCGCATGCCCTTGACCTTGCCGAAGATGCGCAAGCGGAGGAGGGTAGAGAGATCATAGCCATAATTATTGGCTTCCTGTCTTAACCCCCTATGTTCCTCATCAGTTACGCGTAAATGAACGGTTTGTTTGGCAGGTGGCCGGCCAGGATTTTCCATCAAATCTCCTGTCTGCCAGAGGTATGGGGTGCACGGGGCGAAGCCCCTGCCAGCGCCGGACGCCATTGTGGAACGCGTGCCACAATGGGCTACGGCGCACTACTTGCGGAGCCTGCGAACGAAATAAGTGCGGAAAAATATGAGAATCTATAGATTACTAGGGTGCTGACGCGATTGACTGGCTTGTTACATTTTTTTGTGAAGCAAATATATTCCCCGGTTTGTACGAGAACTTCCTGAAATCTTTGAGATACCATTGACAATCGTTCTTCCAGCAATTTGTACGTTTCCTATTACTTCGGAAAATCCACCTATGCGAGCGTGCTCCGTGATCCAGGCATCGCCAAGTACTTTTGCAAAGCCCCTGATTTGAGCCTCGCCATCCACTCGCGCTGAATCGGAAACATGTGCGAAATCCACCACCATGGCACGTTCGGCAATCCGTGCCTCACCGTCAATTTGCGCTCCCCCAGAAATCAGTGCGTTACCGCCAATGCGAGCTTTTTCGCCGATTTTCGCTGCCCAATTTATAACGGCTTCTCCGCTGATGAATGTCTCCCCCGTAACTTGCGCCCGCGCTCCGACAAATGCTTGGCCTAGGATGCGCGCATCTCCACCGATCTGAGCTTTATCGGCAATTATTGCTAATCCTGAGATTTGTGCGGCATCGCCAATTTTGGCACTCCCTGAAACTCGGGCATCACCGCTGACACGAGCTGTGTCGGTGATTAGGGCATTGTGAGTAATTCTGGCGTTGTCGAAGACGGCGGCATTTGCTGCAACCCATGCATTACCACTGTGCGAAAGATTGTCCTCAGCTTCTATGTATCCGCCAACATCACCAACACTTACCGCTCCAAAGTTTCTCAAACTTTTAATGCGATAAACTAGGTGACCGTCAATGAATTCCCTTTGGGTGTCCAAGAGTTCATATTTCTTTTTCATGTTTCCACCAAAAAGTGACTGAATTAAAAATCTGTTTCACTCATGTTTAACCGGGAGACGGAAAAGCCGCTCTAGCACCGGGTCGTATTGCTGCCGGGTTTGTCGAGGCGCGCGGGCCTGTCTTATTGAGAGAGTTGACCTCGAAAGCTTCAATGATGATTGCTTTAAGTAAAGACAATATTTGCTTTGCTTCGACGGCGGCTTCTGCATGAACCTGACGGCGTATATTTTTTTGTTCTTCTGTAAGGTTCTCTGGCACCCCCAGTCTAATAATGTGCGAAGTGGGAATGTAGGGAAGAACTTGATGCGTGTCGTTAATCGATAGTAGAGGCAATATCTGCTCGCTTTTATCAATTAGATGTCCTTTAGCTTTCCAGCCATCCACAGCAAGCTGGTATCCATATCGACTCTGCAAGAAGAAGTTATCTTGATACAGATCACCACCAAGACCAAACCAAGTCCGCATCTGCTCGAAGGTTGTGCTCGCTGTAGCTGGAGGGACATTATGGTTGTCCATAACCACGTTAAAACCGGCAATCGTGGCAACCGTGAATGCATGTACACTTGAATTCTGAAACGCGATATCTCCGTTAACAAATTTTTCAGCCACGTCGTCGGCTATAACCATGCGAAGTTCGTCATCTTCGAATTTGCCGGTGTCACGGAGAATCTCATATTTTAAAGCAGCGGTATCCCAGCAGGTGCCTGATCCGCGGGCTAAGGTTTCATATGGAGTTTGTAACCATAGGGCACTGTCACTATAAATCGTCTTCAGTTTTTTATAATCATAATTTATCGTGGTATTAACCCAACCATTGACGAATGCTGTGATCAGAAATTTGTTTTCGACAGGCGCAATAACCTTTAAGAATCTGTCGAGTGCTTCAAATCGACCCTCACCTAGATTATGCTGGTGAGCATAGGCGATGGATTCGGCAATCGTCCCGCGCCTATTTTTATATTTTTGGAATACCTGACTGTAATAATTCTGCAAATTTGACGGCGGCGCATCAGCATGAACGACGAAAATGTCGGTTAGCCGATTCTGCGGGCCTGACAGACCATTTTCGGCAGGAAGAGTGGGGGCAGCATAAATAAGGGCTTGCTCCGCTCTGGGGGGAGAGGCCAGAACCGTACTGGCTGTCAATGCAATCGCGACGGCTCTCGCATTATTCTGGAATGTGCGTACCAAGGACATCAGTATTCTCACGCTCAATTTACATTTTGCTAAAAATTGTAACCCCTCAAATTATTTTCGCCAAGCGCACATTTGATCTTTGCGCTTCTGGGGTCCCAGAATTAACCATTATTCAGCCGCGATGCAGTTCTTTTCACACGTATCGCTACGATACCTGAACAGTACCCCAATCACATGACCTCTGTCAACAATAAAATATAAATTATTTTCGTATAAAGCACTAATTATTTATTCTGTCATCTATCTTATTGATTTTCCAGACCTCGCAGAGTTTTTCGAGTCCCCGGTGCAAGGTTTTAAGCCTTGGTGTCGCTCCGGCAACCTCGTCGTGGCCGCACACACTAATGAGAATGGCTCTCTGCTTTGTCGACAGTGCGGAATAGGCGTCATTTAATAGTCTTTGGCTATAGATCGGGGTAAGAGCGGCCATATCCGCACTGCCACGGCAGCCGGTGCCTATATCCTCAATCCGGAGCCTTAAAACGGCCCTCAGATAGGCGTTTCTGAATTTTACGCCTGCCCTATGTTCTGGCTCCGTAATCGCTCCGCGTATGAGATATGCGTCCAAAGGGCACTCCCATGCAGCCTTGTAGCGTTTGACGAGAATGCTGTGGCTAATATCCCGATCAACGATTTCAGAGACCACCCCACCATTATGAAATCGCCGCTCCGGAGTAGGGGCTTCACCTGCGCGAACCGTTAAAATACGGGCTTTTTTCTGCTTTTTTGCCATAAAATCCTCCATTGTAATGAATGGTAGCAATATTATTTATTGCTATTAGTACAATATTTATTGCTTTCGTGTAATTTCTATGTAAAATGACTTCCTGTAAAGGGCGATTTTACTTTCAGGGAAATGAGACATTTTATTTCAAAGGGGCTGAGTGGACTGCTCCAGATGGCCCGAAAGTAATGTTGGGATGGATAAGCCGGTCAATTTAAGGAGATGATGCATGGCGATGATTACGGCACGTCAAATACGCGCGGCGAGGGGCTTGCTGGAATGGTCAGGCGATGATCTGGCCAATAAAGCCGATATTACGCGCGGTCAGCTGAGCAAGATCGAATCCGATTTGGTGCAGGCACAGGAACGTACGCTTCTCAGCATTGCTGACGTGTTCGATAAACACGGCGTTGAATTCACCGAAGGCGATGGCGTCAAATTGCGCCAGCAGGATGTGCGGGTATTCTCCGGCAAAACTGGTTACCGCCAGTTTCTGGATCATATTTATATCACGCTCAAAAATGGTGGGCGTATTCGCCAGTTTAATATGAGCGATAGCAAGACCGCTGCATTCAACGATGAATATCTACAAGCGCATTACATGCGCATGGGGCAGGTGGATAATCTGGATGCCAAAGTTTTGACAGCCGATGGCGATACGAACTTTCAGACCGATTATTGCACCTATCGCTGGATGAGCAAGGACGATGCCGATCTTGCCCCGTTCTATCTCTATGGCGATTACTACATGATCCCGATGTACGAATCCTCCCATAAACGGGACTGGATTTCGATCAGGTCGAAGCTTCTGGTTGAGCGTTATACAAAGCAGTTTGACCGGTTTTGGGAAAAGGCTTCGGTACCGAAGAAGCATAAAAGCAAATAACTGTCTTTGGCCAATAGCGAAGTTTTTTTGAATAAACTTATTTTTGAGCGGGAATAACAATGAATTTAAGTCCGCAACCGAAAGCTAATTTACAGGATGGCGTCGAAGCCTCGATTTTACAGATCGATGCGCAAAATCCCGCTCATCTGGCACTGCTGAAACAAGGTTACAAAAACCTGCTCGGCCACGAAGCCAGCATTCATGGCGCGGGAATGAATGACAATGTGCCTTCCGAAGTTATCAAGGCGATTAAAGCCAAAATCCTTAAGGTAAAATTCTTCATGGTGGGCAAGGAAATTGGCGGTATAGCGACCTCCTTTGATACCTTCGTTGCAAAACGCAACCCTAAAACAAAAAGAGTCGAGATATATCGTGGCGAATACCTTGAGGACTTTACGGTCGATCCGTTTCTGAACCAGATATTCAGAAAACTGAATGGAATAGGTCTCGGGACGGCTTTCACGCGGGCTAGGCTGTTGCAATCAGTTATGGGCCGATTTGGCATTTCGCAAGCTCAGATCAAAGAAATAGCTCAAGACAATGAGCCGATGGCCGGTTTGATGCATAAACATGGCGGCGTTATTGGATCGGCAGAGGACAGCCGCGTATTGGAACTTAAAACTGGCCCTACGGCGGATATGACGCGAAGATTTGGGGCGAATGTCGAGATGCTCCATTTGCCGGGAGATCGAAGTGGTAAAAAATCAGACCCTAACAATTTTGAGATCAGCTGGTTCGACGGCAAACAAGAGATCGTCGGAATATTTACTAGGACGATCTCAACCTTTACCGGGCCGCCGATTGTGCGTCTACAATTGACGAGCAACGGTATTCTGCCTAACGACGAAATGCTGAAAGAAGTATTGTCAGCCATAATGATCGCCGGTCGAGATGTAATCAAAGACCGGGGATGGGGCTTGCCGATAGGAATACCGATACCCGCATTTGGTGGCCCCGTGCCGGTCGTTCGCATACATGCTCATGAGGAGCCAGAAATAGTACGGGCGTTAGCACAAATGAATGCGGAAGATAGGTTATGCGGTTCAAAACTCATGGTGGCTGCAGTTTTGGATAATGATAATATTCCAAGTCAGGAAACTGTATTTGGGCAACCTTTATTAAAGGCAGAAAAACTGAATGGCTTTGATCCGTTAGAAGACGCAAACAATCCGATTTTTGGTTTTGGGCCGATTACGGATAAAGATGGTGTTTCACCAATAAGGCCGCCAGTATTTGGCGCAGCTGATAATGATAATCTTGCGATTAAAGTTGCTTGAACGGCTACACTTAACTTAATCCATTTATTAGAGAGAAGTGATGAATACGAAAGAGAACTTAGCGCTCCCCGACTTTGGTTTCCGGATGGAAGGAGCCGGAGATATTGTTAATTTTGTGAAATCGCCATTTTGCTTTCGCCGTCCAAGCCAGTTCGATAATTTTGAAGAACATACAAAAATTGAAATACCGGAAGGCCAAAAACCTGCCGGTATTTGGTTTATTAGAGATATTGATGCGCTTACGCGATCCGCTTTTTGGGATATTCTTGGATCGCCCATGTTTATATCTCGAATTCGAATATCGGCCTTAAAAGACATAGCGGCATTAATCGAAGACCCACGTATGAATCCCGGCACTTGTTATATAGCGATTAAATTTTATGACCCGGCAAAGACCCCCAATTTACACCCGAACAAATCTCTGATAACGGGGCTGCCGGTTCCCGATGATCTCATAGAAGTCTGGTTAGGCGATCGCTGGATTAAGAAAAACGAATTTGGGCTTCTCGATCTTGATGACATAATACATAGATGTGAATGGGGTGATTATAATGCACCAACAATGGAACAATCGGTCGGTGCGGTAAGCAATGAACCGCACATCACTTCTCAGCCATTAGACGAAAATTGGTGGCTGCCGCAAGAAAATTCCGATCAGTCGGCTTTAAGATTGGCCGGAGCCAAAAAAATTGTTCAATTATTCAGGCGCGCGAAAAATTTTCTTAAATTCAGGGAGTTGCGAGAGGAAGAAAGAAGATTTACTCATGCGCACAAGTGGCACCTGGAACAGGTGGCCCACTTCGCTGAGCAAAATGACAGCGATGGAGAACGAATCCATTCTGCGCATGCAAGGTTCCGACAAGCCGACGTTCAGCGTTTCCGACATGAACAGCAGTTGCTTCTGACTGGCAAAACGTTTTGGCAAATTCATGATTTAAATACCTGGGCGGCCAAAGCGTTGCAACTACAACGAATTGATGACCCAAGTTTGCTTTTTGCGCAGCTACCAGGTGATGCAATACAGCAGCTTGTCGAGCGCATGAACGAAATGCGCCATGATGCACGTAAAGCACACGCAGAAAAATATGTATTACGAATGGGTTTAGCCGCTAAAACCAGGTCTCCATAGGTACAATCTGGCTTTTCCACAAGGCAGGGAAGGGGGCTTTAGAAGTAAATCTCGTCGCTCTTCTCAGCTCTATTTATTTTCTTAATTTCTGGATTTGTTTTTCACTTCAAAAAATTTGACATAATAGAAGCTTATGCGCCTCAAGCGGAGATCGTCGTTTTCTCGAGGAACTATTTTTCGTATCGTTGGATTGCAGTCCGAAATCGATCCAGAATAACTCCGGTTCAGGACCTATTAGGGGGTGGCTCACTCCTAATGAACGCTAGCCAGATGTAACTTTATGCCGGTCTGTTTTTGCAAATGGTTAATGACTGCAAAAAGGTTTTTCGCTTGCGGATTACCCTTGGGGCTAAACATGCGCATAAGGCTTTTCGTAGACGTACCTGTTGCATTGCTGAGTTTTTCAAAGCCAACCGTTGCGTTAATATAATCACGTAGAATGGCTTTGCCGGCCTCTAAATCTCCGGACAACATTGTTTCCACAGCTTCGCGCAAGAGTGCTTTGCGGAATTTCTTATCCGCCATTACTCGTTTTTGTACGGTTTCTTTAAAGCTACGTGTTAAAGCCATGACTGCCTCCCTAGTGTTGCCGACGCTTGTAGTCACTCCAGCGGACCTTTGCTGTTTGAATATCATCTGATTGACGTTTCTTTGTGCCTCCGGCTAGCAAAATGACTAATTCATCACCATGCTTTCCGAAATAAATTCTATACCCAGGCCCAAAATGAATTTTGTATTCTAATACTCCTTCTCCTACGGCCTTTACATTCGATAAGTTTCCTTGTGTTATTCGTACGATGGCGATTGTCACCTTAGCTGCTGCCGTTGGATCAAGTGATTTGAACCATTTTCCAAAAGGGCTGCGACCAGCCGTATCCAAATATTCGCGCGCATCAATCATGATAGAAGGTAACATAAATGTTACTATTATTCAAGTCCAATTTTGTGTCAGTTATGTGTGTGTATAAGCCTTCGCAAGACGACATTTTGCGACTTTGGGTGCACACTAAGATATTGATTTACATGCATTTCGTGACAAGGTTCAGCGTTCACACGGTAGGGGTCACAGGTTCAATCCCTGTCGCACCCACCAGTTTTTTTAAGAGTCGGAAAAATTATGAAGGCATAGCCCTTATTTCGAGGTAGACGCGCGGATGATCGCCGGGGTATTGGGGTAGAAACAGCGAACTCACCAATCCTCTGGCTGTGCCGCCTCTGACAAAAGTTACATCCCCAGCTTCAGAAAGATAATATTTAGCTGTACTGTCGAGAGATAATCCGGGTTTGTCAGGATTATCCCCACGGTTGACGGCTTGGTTATTCCACCATGCAAAGCTTTTTCCGGAATAATCTACACGCAAAAGCCGAAAATCATTTGAAAGAAATGTTTCCGGTATATTGTGTTCTGCATCCCGAACGGCCGATAGAGTGACCAAAATTTCGCTGCTGAGCAAACGGGAAATGGAGCCCATTCCAGCAGGCGGGAAAGTCGATCGAAAAAATTCGATACGGTGTATGATGTCGCGAGCAATTGTCATCCTCGATTCTGAGTCCAGCGTTATGCCAGATTTTATCATTCGCTCTGCAAATGCGTTGGCTGATTTTTCTTCGACTTCTTCTTTTTCTATTTTAATTATTCTTGTTCCCGTTTCTTCAAGAGGCTCATTATTGACAATCTGCCTCGCCACCCGGGCATAAACTGTCATGGTGTTGTCTAATCCGTCGGCAAAAGGAAGTGCGGCAAAAGCCTGCGTAGCTCTTTGCAGTCGCGAGGGTATTTGTTCATTATAGGAAATAAAGTTATGCGCACTTTGCGCGACAGTTGGATCACATGCATAAGCCGACAATTCCTCAAGCGAAAAAGCCCTGATACCTTGTCCCAAGTATGGAATAAAATTTTTAGAAACCATTACGCTTTCCCGAAAAATCCATCGTCCGGTGCGCTAAATGCCGGGGGTTAGACAAAGCATCGAGATGATTCATAAAAGAGATGCTTCATCCTAAAACAAGGAATTACAATAATGCAAACATTGTTCTTGACCGCCTTATTCAAGGCGGTATCTAAACATATCATTCTGAGGGCAGCAAGGCGCCGATATAAATGCCATGAAAGTATATTAACCATTTTTCCTGGGATATAAAGCGTTCGAGCTACAGCGCGGTAGAATGGGTTTTTTCATATGTCACTGCATGTTTTTCATTAGCCTGTTTATTGTTTTCTGATATCGGGACGCATTATGACGCAGGAAATTGTCATTATCGGCGGTGGTCCAATTGGCACCTGGACGGCGCTTCAGATTAAAAAGCGCAATTCGGCCATTGCGGTAACGATCTATGAGCGCTTTCAGACTTATAAACGCGACCATATCATGACGATCCAGGAAAAATCATTTCGTCGCTCGTCAGCGGATGCATTACAAGAAGAGGCATTCTTGCACAAATTGTGCGATCTCCAGGCGACATGCAGCGAATTATGCAAACCGGTTTCCACGACAAATAAAGCGGGTCAATTTGTCATGCCACCGCGTCTTGATATCCGGACGATCGAATTCGAGCATTTTATGAAACAGGAATGCCGAAACGAAGGCGTCAATTTTGTTTATAAACGCGTTGAGTCCCCTGAAGTAATCATGGGCATGCATCCCGGCTGCAGGCAATTTATCGCAGCCGATGGCGCCAACAGCTCTATGCGATCGGCGTTGTGGGGTGAAGAGAGTATGTATCGATACAAGCTTTTTCCATCACTCGATTTTAAATATAAAGCGGTCGGACAGCCGCGGTATATGTTGGAAAGTACTTTTGCCGATATCGCCCATCTGGGCCTCGAATATGTCAGCATGCAAGGACCCGATGGTTTGGCAGATGTTAATCTCCGATTTATTGTCAGCCAGGAAAATTATGATAAAATTCGTGGCGGTACATTTAAAGAGCCTCTAGTTGTGCAAGAAGATTCGCCTTTCTGGGGCCAGATGCATGGAGAACCTCTTTTTGGTGGCCGCACTTTCAAGGAAGATTTTTACGGTTTTCTTAAGCGACGCGAGGATTATGCTGGTGAGGTCAGGGCAAATACGCCCATCACCATGACTAAAATTTATTTGGCACGTTATACTACGAACTCATTCGCCAAAATGGTTCCCTATAAAAATGAAGACCGTGGCTGGTTTCTCGTGGGCGATGCAGCCATGGGGATGCCGTTTTTTAGGTCGGTGAATTCTGGGCTCATTCTGGGGGCCCAGCTTGGACAATTGCTTGCAATGGAAAAGGACGTAACAAAGAAAGTCCACCACTATAACAAGCGCATAAGACCGATGCGTATCTTAGAAGAATTCGCGATTACAAAATACCTGGAATGCAAAGTGCATTTCTTGCAAAAATTTGCCCGGCCTATATTGTTCCACGCAGCAAGAGTTCCCGGGTTAAAGAGGCCCGTCGTTCAGCCTTTCGATTATATCGCGCGATTACGTGGAGCACGCTTTCCCTGAGGGGCGATCATCTCGCTTTTCGAGAAGTCAAAGATAAACAATATCTCAGCGTGCTTTTCTCGTAATTGTCAACATGGTCGCCTTGGCGGGAATGAAGCGCCAGGGGACTTCATGATATTCGACTTCAAAATCGTCGCGGCAATCCTCCGGCAACATCTCAATGATTTCTTCCTTCGTATAACTTCGCAGGATGCTGATGAAACCATCAAACCATACCATCAAGGACACAACTGGTATAAATGTCGTGAATAGAAGTTTTTGCCATTTGAATCGTGAAGCAAAAAATGGTGTAAAAAAATAGACAGGCAATCCTAAAAAGAACTCGGCAATTATATCGGGCCACACGCGCCGACTTAGTTCCATAATACAAAGACTATCCGCATGATGCGTAAATTCCCGAAGAAAGTTTCCGGCGTCCTGGGGTGGAAAATGGTGGAATGCCGTGAATATACACCAGTACCGCGACGTAACTCCGGCAGGATTTAGCGCCGAGAGGGAAGGCTCAACGTAATCGACGACCTCTGAGCCCATCGCAGACCGCATCGTGCGCCATGCTGCAAGTTGCGGGAAGAGGTCGGAAAGAATAAATTTGGGAAGCTGTATATTATTTTTGGTCCCTGTTTTTATAACGAAAGCAATTTGTTCACCGCTGCCCGAGCCGAAATCCTGGATCACGGATGCTTTATTTTGATGGGCCCAGGCCGCAAAGGGTTTAACGACATGATAATAAGGCTGGAGGTAATTATGGGTAAAGCTCAGGCAATCGAAAAAAGCCTCTCTCAGCCAGCCCTGCAGCCATTGTTGATCGCAGAATTCAAAAAGTTGCAGTCGGCGGGGTGGATTCATGTGCGGCTATGCGGGATCTTGCATCTGTTGTCGCCTCTTTTATTTCATAATCAAGCTACCGGGTAAGGCCCTGCAATCCAATTTTTTGCTGGGGAAAGTCCTTCATAATTCTCAATTACTAAAATGTAATGAAATCTACGTGAGGTAATGTAAATTCGCCCTGGCGGGTTGGTGCAAAACGTTATCACCCAATCAGGGCTACAATCCTAATTCCGGGACTAGCCCTGTCTTGCCGACCTTCCATAACGGATAATGCTGTCTGAATATGTGGTAAGAAATAATAGAATTTGCGCCACTTTAGGGCTAAACGGCGGCTATTGTTTGGGAAGCCGTTTCCGACTCCCATTCACCAACAAAAACCCTGATTTTGCCCGATTTCGGTGCTATATCCCTTGGCCCTTAAGCCGAATAGCTAAGTGATTACCCGATGCGGAAACTGCAACGAACTCTTTTGATTGTCGCGCTCGTGTTTGTCGCCAATATGGCGGCATGGGCGATTGTAAATCGTGGTATTCTCGAGCAGCCGTGGGGCGGCGTCATCAATGGCGTTTCTTACAGCGGCTACCGCGAAGGCGATGCTGCCAACCACACATCCGATGCCGATATCGAACACGACATGTCGGTGCTTTCCGGCAAGGTGGGTAGCGTGCGCGTCTATGGCGTACGCGATGGGCTCGACCGCGTTCCAGCCGCTGCCGCGCGGCATGATCTGAATGTCACTTTGGGCGCGTGGATCTCACGTGACCCCGGCGCGAACGCTGAGGAGGTGGGACATCTCATCGATGTCGTCCACGCCAATCCAAACATCAAGCGCGTTATTGTCGGCAACGAAGCCATATTGCGTAACGACATCTCACCCGCCGATCTGATCGGTTTCATCAATCGCGTGAAACAGCAAGTCGATGTGCCCGTATCGGCTGCCGAACCGTGGCACGTATGGCTGAAATATCCCGAGCTGGCTGATGCCGTCGATTTCATTACCGTGCATATCCTGCCTTACTGGGAGGGTATTCCGGTCGATGGCGCGCTTGGCTATGTGATTTACCGTTATCAGCAGCTCGCTTACGCCTTCCCCAATAAGCACATCTACATCGGCGAAGTTGGCTGGCCGAGTGAAGGGCAGTGGGTACGTGGCGCTGAGCCATCACAGGTCAATCAGGCCAAATTCATCCGCGGCTTTTTGAGTATGGCGAGCGAGCAGAGGCTCGATTACTCGATCATCGAAGGCTTCGATACCCCCTGGAAACGCGAAATCGAAGGCACCGTTGGTGCGCATTGGGGCCTCTGGAGCGTGGCGCGCGAGCCGAAATTCCCGATGAGCGGCGCCGTGGTGGAATCCTCCACCTGGTGGCCGGCATGTCTGATCGCTTCGGTCATGGCGATCTATCCTATTCAGTTATTCGTACGACGACGCAATCTGAAATTTGCGGGTCAGCTTTTTTATGCCGGCTTGATCCAGGTGGTGGTTTCGATTTTCGTTTGGGCGGTCATGGCGGCCATGGCCGAGAAGATCATCAATACTCACACAATTGCCTGGATAGCTCTTGTAGCCGCGCAGGTGGTTTTGCTGGCACTTTTGCTTGTAGACGGCTTCGAGTTCGCCGAGGTGCTATGGGCCAACGAGCGTCGCCGCTGGTTCGAGCCGCACGAAAGGCTGCCATCGCCCGATGCACCAAAAGTTTCCATTCATGTGACGTGCTACAATGAGCCAGCGCATATGGTTATAGAAACGCTCAATGCATTGGCGCGCCTCGATTATCCGAATTATGAAGTGATCGTTATCGATAACAACACCCGCGATGATGCCGTCTGGAAGCCGCTCGAAGCGCATTGCGCCACACTCGGTCCACGCTTTCGCTTTTTCCATTTGCCGCAATGGCCGGGCTATAAAGCAGGGGCCTTGAATTTTGCGCTTGCACAAACTGCGGCGGATGCCTCGATTGTTGGCGTGATTGATAGTGACTATATCGTCACGCCCTTCTGGCTTCGCGCTTGTGTACCCTATTTCGACAAGGATGAAATCGCTTTCGTACAGGCCCCGCAGGATTATCGCGATGGCGGGGAAGATAACTACAAACGTCTTTGCTACTGGGAATATGCCGGTTTCTTTCATATCGGCATGGTGCAACGGAATGAGCATAACGCCATCATCCAGCACGGCACTATGACATTAATCCGCAAAGTGGCCCTGCAGAAGGTCGGTGGCTGGGGCGAATGGTGCATTTGTGAGGATGCCGAGCTTGGCCTTCGCCTGTTCGAAAGCGGCTATGAAGCCGTTTATATGAACCATTCCTTTGGCCGTGGCCTGATCCCCGACAGCTTCAGTGGATACAAAACCCAGCGCTTCCGCTGGGCCTATGGCGCCGTGCAAATTCTGAAACAGCATTGGCGGGCGTTAAAGGAAGGCAATCAGCTCACACGTGGACAGCGCTATCATTTTATCTCCGGCTGGCTGCCCTGGTTTGCCGATGCCGCGCATGTAGTATTCGCGCTGGCGGCGATTTTGTGGTCTGTGCTGCTATTTTTCAAGCTGGTAGAGTTTCCACCCTCCGTGTTTCTTATTCCTACGTTGTCGGTTTTCATCTTCAAGATCGTGGCCGGTTTCTGGCTTTATCACGCACGCGTAAAATGCGGCTGGCGTGATCGTTTTGGTGCTGCCGTCGCCGGCATGGCCCTTTCGCATGCGGTAGCGCGCGCAGTGTGGCAGGGCCTCTTTACTTCGGATAAGCCCTTTTTCCGCACGCCCAAATGCGAGGGCCGTCCGGCACTCTTTAAAATTTTCCTGATGGCACGAGAGGAAATTTCTCTGCTCGTGGCGCTGGTGGTTTGTTCTTCGGTTATCCTTTGGGAGTTCGGAACCGAAAATCGCAGCGCCGATTTATGGGCCGGTATGATCGCCGTGCAAACTCTGCCTTACTGGGCGGCACTGTTCGTGGCGATGGTAAATGTGTGGCCTCCGAAGAGGCCCAAGACGGGCGTGACGGCAGCGGATGTTATGGCGTCTGCGGAGATGACCGCGCTGCCAGCTCATCCAACGCCAGATTAAGCTTAAGCACATTTACATGGGGTTCGCCGATTAGGCCAAACAGGCGCGGCTCTGTGAGATGCTCGACGAGCTCCTGCACCTGCATCTCTGTTAAATTGCGTGCTTTTGCAATACGCGGGATCTGAAATTGCGCTGCCGCCGGAGTGATGTCGGGGTCAAGCCCGCTTGCCGAGCTTGTTACCAGATCGACCGGCACAGGCCTGTTGTTTTCGGCATGAAGCTTTTCGGCATCGGTCTTGACGCGATCCAAGAGAGCTTTGCTGGTCGGGCCAAGATTGGACCCGGCCGAGTTAGCGGCGTTGTAGGGGGAGGATATGGTTTTGGTCGCGTCAGTCGGATCGGTTGCCGTCGTCGCCGATAGCCGTCCATGAAAATATTTTTCGGATGTAAAATTTTGACCGATAAGTGAAGAGCCAATCACCTTGCTGTCACGCGTGATAAGGCTGCCTTGCGCCTGATTAGGAAATAATAATCCGGCTAATCCTGTCATGCCGAGCGGATAAGCGATACCGGTCAATAGCGTCATAAGCACAACAAAAACCAGAGCAGGGCGCATATGGTTCATGTTTTCCTCACGCCAGCCCGAGAGATGTAAGGATCATGTCGATTACCTTAATGCCGACGAACGGGATGATCACGCCTCCAAGGCCATAAATAAACAAATTGCGGCTGAGCAAGCGGAACGCACTCACAGCGCGATATTTCACACCCCGCAGCGCCAGAGGAATAAGCGCGATGATAATGAGGGCATTAAAGATAATCGCCGATAAAATGGCGCTTTCCGGCGTCGACAGATGCATGACGTTCAGCGTATTCAAGCCGGGATAAAAGGCCGCAAACATCGCCGGAATAATTGCAAAATATTTTGCCACATCATTGGCAATAGAAAATGTGGTCAAGGCACCGCGCGTGATCAGCAACTGTTTGCCGATCATCACAATCTCGATCAGTTTGGTCGGATCACTATCGAGATCGACCATATTGCCGGCCTCCCGCGCAGCTTGGGTGCCGGTTTGCATAGCGACGCCGACATCAGCTTGCGCCAGGGCAGGGGCATCGTTCGTTCCGTCGCCGCACATGGCAACCAGCTTGCCTTTCGCCTGCTCGCTGCGGATCAGTTTGAGTTTGTCTTCCGGTGTGGCCTGCGCAAGAAAATCATCGACACCGGATTCTGTTGCGATCGCCGCTGCCGTTAGCGGATTATCGCCAGTAATCATTACTGTGCGAATGCCCATACGTCGCAATTCGGCAAAACGCTCACGGATGCCGCTCTTGATAATATCCTTCAGGTGGATGACGCCGAGAATGCGTCCCTGCTTCGCAACAGCCAACGGTGTGCCCCCCGCGCGGCCGATTTTGTTGGTAATGGCTTCGAGTTCGGGCGGTATGCGCATTTGCGTATCGCCGGCCATCTCGCGCACATATTTCGTGATGGCATCAACAGCGCCTTTACGGATCGAAATTCCCGCAAGATCAACACCACTCATGCGTGTATGAGCGCTGAATGGCACGAACTGAGCGCCGACCGGCGGCTTCTCCATCGGTGCCACGCCATATTTGCTGCTGATAAGTGTGAGGATCGAGCGGCCTTCTGGTGTTTCGTCGCTTAGCGAGGCGAGCTGTGCGGCTTCCGCAAGTTCCTTTGCGCTTACGCCCGGCAACGGTACCAGCTCGTCCGCCTGGCGGTTGCCGAGCGTTATAGTGCCAGTTTTATCAAGAAGAAGTGTGTCCACATCGCCAGCGGCCTCTACAGCACGGCCGGACATCGCCAGCACATTAAATTTAACGAGGCGGTCCATTCCCGCAATACCAATTGCCGACAAAAGTGCGCCAATGGTGGTTGGTATCAGTGTCACGAATAGTGCGACCAAAACGACAACCGAAATGTGTCCTTGGGCATAATGGGCAAAGCTCGGAATGGTCACGACCACGAACACGAATATAATCGTCAATCCCGCCAGCAGAATATTGAGTGCAAGTTCATTGGGCGTTTTTTGACGCACGGCGCCTTCAACCAGGGCAATCATGCGATCGAGAAAACTGGAGCCAGCAGCGGCCGTGATCTTGATGATAATCTGGTCTGATAATACGCGCGTGCCACCTGTAACCGCCGAACGATCGCCGCCGCTCTCACGGATTACCGGCGCGGATTCGCCAGTAACAGCGGATTCATCAACCGTCGCAGCACCTTCCATCACATCGCCGTCACCCGGGATGGTATCGCCTGCGTCTACCAGAACAAAATCGCCAGCCCTTAAATTGAGCGCCGACACCAGATCATATTCACGGCCTTTTTCTGAACGCAGTCTTTTAGCTTGTGCATCAGTACGAGTGCGGCGCAGGGCTTGCGCCTGGGCCTTGCCACGGCCTTCAGCCAGAGCTTCAGCAAAGTTGGCAAACAGAATGGTGAACCACAGCCATCCAACAATTTGTACACTAAAACCTATATTGCCGTTGTGAGCCACAAGATCGCGTACGAACAGTACGGTCGTTAGCGCAGCTACAACTTCCACCGTGAACATTACAGGGTTACGCGCCAGCGTAGCTGGATTCAGCTTGCGGAAGGCATCCGTGCAAGCTGTTACCAGTATCGAATGGTTGATGCCAGTTACCGCTGAACGGTTGTGTTTCTTCGAGACGGGAGGGGGAGTTGCCATCATGATCTAAAACAAGATTCCGTTGATCATGAATGTATGCTCAACAATAGGGCCTAGAGCCAGGGAAGGAAAGAACACCAGACCTCCCACGATGATAATAACGCCTGTCAGCAGGGCGACAAACAATCCATTATCAGTTGGAAAAGTGCCGGATGATGGGGGTACCTGCTTTTTTGCGGCCAACGAACCCGCCACCGCCAGCATCGGTATCGCCATTGCGAAGCGCCCAATCAGCATCGCAAAAGACGTCGTGAGATTGTAAAACATCGTATTGGCGCTTAAACCGGCAAAAGCGCTGCCGTTATTGCCGGTTGCGGAGGTAAATGCATAAAGAATTTCCGAGAAACCATGTGGGCCATTATTGGAAATGCCGGCAAGGCCCTGGGGTAACACAGTGGCAAGGGCTGTAAAGCCGAGACTCGAAAAGGGCAGAATAAGAAGCGCCAGCATCGTCATCTTAACCTCGCGCGTTTCCAGCTTTTTGCCGATATATTCTGGTGTTCGCCCAACCATAAGCCCGGCAATGAACATGGCGATAATGGCGAAAAGCAAAATGCCATAAAGACCGCTGCCGACACCGCCCCATATTATTTCGCCAAGTTGAATGTTTAGCAAAGCAATCATACCGCCGAGAGGTGTGAAGCTATCGAGCATCCCATTTACAGCGCCGCAAGATGCATCTGTGGTGAGCGCCGCGAATAAAGACGAATTGGCCATGCCAAAACGTACTTCCTTGCCCTCCATATTGCCGCCGGGTTGCATTTCCCCTGCGACTTGATCAATTCCCAAAGGCACAAAGTTCGAGTTGCCCATGCTTTCCAGGTAATAAATCAAAAGAACGCCAGCAATCGACAAGATCGCCATAGTTCCGAACAGCGCCCAGCCCTGCAGCTGATTTCCGGCCATTCTCCCGAAGACATTCGTTAACGCTGCAGCAAGGCAGATCATCAGGATCATCTGAAACAAATTAGCTAGCGCGGTCGGATTTTCATAAGGATGGGCGGCATTGGCATTGAAAAATCCGCCGCCGTTGGTGCCGAGCATTTTGATGGCGATCTGCGAGGCAACCGGCCCTTGCGCGATGGTTTGTTTGGCGCCTTCCAGCGTAGTTGCATCAACATAAGGGTTGAGATTTTGGGGAATTCCTTGCCACACCAGAAAGAGCGCGGCTATCACCGCTATCGGTAGCAGCACATAAAGCACGCAGCGTGTCATATCGACCCAAAAATTGCCGAGCGTCTGCACCGAATGGCGCGTAAATCCGCGAATAAAAGCGAGTACAATCGCAATGCCGGTAGCGGCCGAAACGAAGTTATGTACTGTCAGACCAGCCATTTGCACAAAATAGCCCATCGTCGCTTCACCAACATAAGCTTGCCAGTTGGTATTGGTGACGAAGCTTACCGAAGTGTTGAAAGCAAGATCGGGCGCGAGGTTGTCCATTCCTTGCGGATTAAAGGGCAGCGAGGCCTGAAAGCGCTGCATCACATACAGCAGGAAGAAAATAAATAAGTTAAACACAAGCATCGCGACTGCATATTCGGTCCAGCGCATCTCCTGCTTGGGATCGGTGCCAGCGACGCGATAAAAAAGATTTTCAATCGGCCGCAGAAGAGGGCTCAACAGTGTGCGTTCACCGGCAAAAACGCGCGTCATATAACCGCCGAGCGGAATTGTCAGGGCAAAGATGATGACAAAGAAAAGGCCTATCTGGAGCAGTCCGTTGGCGGTCATCGGGCGCTCCTAAAACCGTTCAGGGCGCACGAGCGCATACACCAGATAAGCCAGCAAGCCAATGGCAACAATCCCGCCGAGAATAAAATCAATCGCCATATATCCTCACAACTTGCTGCATAGCGAAACATATCCTGCGAGCAGGATGAAGCATCCAAACCCCATCGCGAGCATCATGATATCGAGCATAAGTACCCCTTTAGAAGTGAAGGACAACATCCATTGCCGCCAGAGCGGTATAAGACTTATTGGGCGCAATCCCAAGAGTTGGATTCCCATTAAAGGCATTTCTATCCAGAGCCTTGTCAAAATCGAGCTCCGGACGGAACTCAATTTGTGGCGAAAGCCAGTGCTGCCAACCTAAACCAAAATTGGCGTAACGTGTTACCACGCCAGTGCGTTGCCCTTGCATATCATCATAAAACTCGGGTCGGAATGAAATATTATCCAGGGGAGAGAACTGGTAATTCAGGTAGGCTACTACTCCGACCGCTGACGCAGTGCAGGTGAGGTCATTGGCGTTGCTACATTGTGCCGCATTTGGTGCATTGAAGCCAAGATATTGCGGAGAAAAGGGGGTGCCACCATTGGCGATAGCGGCAGCTGCAGTAGGATTGTTTACGTTCGGCACTTTTCTTTGGTGAAGATCATAGGTTTCAAAGGACAAATGCCATTCGTCATCGAACTTATGATAATAGGTAAAGCCGTACCATTGAAGGTTATTATATCCCCAGACGCCGTTATTGATACCGTCCATGCAGGGATAAAGAGTATCGTCGCCATTGTTCCAGGTAAGGCGGGCACAAGCGACAAGAGACGGTTGCACACCGGGATCCTTGGCGAAAGTCGATCCCGGATATAATGGATTCGGATCCGGATTATGAATCGTCTGGCCCGCGTTCCAGATCGCCGTTTCGGTTCCGTCCACCACACCCAATTGTACGATAAAGTTCTTGGTTACGGCCAACGACGCCACCAAACCTTCATTGGTGTAATTGTCGAAACTATAAGTCATCGAATGGGAGTACATATAGTTATTGGGCGCGAGCTGAGCCTCAATGTCGGGTATCGAAATATAGCGCCCAACACGCAGAACCAACCCTTCGGCAATATTGGGGATGTATAATTCCCCATACATCATAGGAAAATCGTACCCATTCACGTGATTTTTTTGCAGGAGCTGATTGCTAGCGATGCCGTAGGCAGTGGTATAGCGATAGTTTTCACCATACAGGAAAGACATCCGCCCACCCCAATCGATATGGTCGGTTTGTACGGTATCGGGAAGGCGGTCCACATACACAACGGCTTGGTCTAGCTGCGCAACGTCAGGCGTGTACATGTAAGCCATTGGGGCATTGCCGCCTCGTTGCCCGGCATTATTGGTGCTTAGATTAAAGCCAGGATCGAGCCAGCCATATATCTGGATATGATTATCCTGTAGCCATTGTCCGGGTGAAGTATTAGCTATGGCCACCATTAACGGGCTGTCTGTCGCATTGGGTCGTGCGACGCCAATGGAGGTGGCCGCACCATAAGGCCATTCCGTGAAAGGCATCGGCGGTGCTGATTGTGGGGTGGCTGGCCAGCCATCTCGGCGGGACGGCGGTGCATTTGGATCGGTAGGTGCCGCCGCGTGGCCCATTTCCAGTTCATAATAATTGACGAACCGGGAAAAAATATTTTCGCCTAAATAGGAGTCCAGACATTCATAGTTCTTATAGGGATCAGAATTTGTCGAGCAGCTTGTGGAGGGTATAGCTTGGGGGCCTGTATCATCCGCGAGAGCACCATGATTGACGATGAAGCAGGACAACAGAAGTACAGCAAAAATTATTTTTTTGCAGGCCATAGATTTTCTCCGAAGCCAGGGTGTGTCCAACACGTCTGTTAACGGGAGATTTAGGCGACCGGACAACTTTGTCTAGCAAAACCGGTTAACGACGATTCCGAAAGAATCGCCATGTGGCAAAACTGCATGAAACGCTATGATTTCAGTGCTCTTGAGGTCTTATGCTGCAGTAATAAAAGGCGTAGTCGATTGTAAATGCTTCAGCGGGCCAGTTGTAAACACGGACATATCCCTGCAAGCGAAATGCATGGCGGTATTCAATGAAACGACCGCAAGACCTTTTGATTTGAACAGATGCTCCAATGCTTTTTGCGAAAAAATGGATATATGCCCATTGCGGGGTCCGACATACCACCAGCTCAGGCCCATTTGCTCGAATTCGGATGGTTGTAGCAGCGTAGAGAATAAGAACACTCCATCTGGCTCGAGCAGAGACAGGGCATCGTCAAGCGTACGATGCGGATGGGTAACATGCTCCATAACCTCAAAAGCTGTCACCAGATTGGCTTTGCCCGTTGGGCGGGCATTATGCTTGGAGAAAGGATCGAAAGTTTCCGCCTGAAACCCGGTCTGGCGTAGCGCTTTGGCTAGCGTGCCATTGCCACCGCCATAATCCAGAACGCGCAGATTGGCTTTCTCGATTCCAAAAGAACGATCGACGAATT